>Ga0114931_10004983_pt1 | contig 16475 bp, 14 predicted proteins | sample 2SBtaG_FD_89579 | JGI IMG/M metagenome (GOLD analysis project Ga0114931, IMG submission 89579) | Deep subsurface microbial communities from Kolumbo volcano to uncover new lineages of life (NeLLi) - 2SBTROV14_V59a metaG | ecosystem: Environmental > Aquatic > Marine > Volcanic | place: Kolumbo...
CCACCAACGAGATGTAGCGCACCAATGGAGACGTCAGGCGCCGCGCGAGCAGATAAATCAGCGCGCCCAGGAAGATCACCGAGCTGGCGAATACCACCGGGAGTCCAATCTCCAGGAAGCCGTCGACGCTCTCCACCCACGTGACCACCGCGGGCACCGGCTCGGTCAGGAACCGCAGGTGGCGGAGCAGCACCACGGCCATGGCCCAGTGCATGGCCATCGCCCCGGTCCACAGACCGAGACTGGTCGTGTAGACCAGCCTGGGCCCGTCGAGTTGCTCAACCCTCGTGTTGCGCAGGAGCGACCTGAAGAACAGGATCTCGAGCGCCATCCTTCCGGCGACCCACCGCCCATCAGGGGGATTCTCCAGCTTCTGCTGCCGGATCCACGGAAGCGATTTCTCCTGCCCGCAGGTGGTGGGGATCCGGAACGGCACCGGGACCCGGGCCCAGCTCAGCACCCGGTAGACGAAGGCCACCACGAAGACGGCCACCGCCGCATACGGCAGCACGACTCCGAAGAGCCACTGCAGGCCCGATGCCGCCCCCACGACGGCCGCCACGAACAGGCCCACGACGAGTACGAGGGCGATGAGCGCGTTCATGGAGCACCTCCTCCATCGGAGCCAGATCCGTCCTGCTCGCGAGCCACGGGATGCTACGCTTCAGCTCGTTGATGCGGATCTCGCTCACGCGCTCGCGGTAGCCCACGTACAGATCGAAGGCGACCAGTGCGGCTTCGTCCACGCCGCGTTCCAGCCGGACGTGCTCCAGTCGCGCTTCCGGATCATGGAGGGCGGCCCCCAGCTCCGAGCGGATGACGTCCTTGAGGCCGAGGACGAACCCCACGGCCTCCGACGGCGTCATGTCCTGCACGGCCCGCACCCGGACGATCTCGTCCAGGGCACGACCGAGCGCCTCGGGCTCACCGCCGTCCAGAAGGGCGTCGAACAGCGCGGCGGTTCCGACCCGCAGGCCGTGCCCGACCGGGTTGGCGAACCGGTCCCGCTCGCGGGCGAACGCCTTCGCCGCCTCCGGTGAGTAGCCGGCCAGGATCTCTCCGACCCAGCGGTCCAGGATCGCGTCGCGCCGCAGCAACAGAAGCTCCCGGAGCATGCGAACCACCTCCGCGTGTTACACGCAGCCGGTCGGTTTCGGCAGACCCGCGATCTTACAGGCCCCCTTCGCCGGGCCGCTGGGGAACATGTCGTAGATCTCCTTCAGCTTGAAGCCCGTGGATTTGCAGAGCTTCCGGATCATCGGAGCCATGTTGTATTCCAGGTAGTAGTCGCGGATGTAGTTCACGACCTTCCAGTGATCCTCGGTCATCTCCGGGACCGACTCCGTCTTCGCCAGATCCAGCGCCACGGCTTCGTCCCATTCGCCCGGATCCTGGATGAATCCGTCCTCATCGATTTCGATCAACCTTCCGCCAAGCTCTACCTTTTCCATCGGTTCCTCCCAACCTCCGGCCGTCCCCCCCGCGCCTCGGCGGGATGGGGCGGGACCGGCAGTGTCATAGGATGTCGATATCCACCTGAGGGGGAGCCCTCAGGGTCTCGTGGATCACGCAGCGCTCCGCGACTCGCCGAATGGCCTTCCGTCGGTCCTGAGGAACCCCCGGAGGCAACTCCACATCCACGGCGATGCTGGCGATGACCGGCGGTTGACCCGCGAGGTCGTACGCCAGGCTCACCTCCACCGCCCCCTCCCCGAGCCCACACGTGTCGCAGTAGCCCTGAACCATCATGGCGATGCATGCTCCGAGGGAGCCGACAAATGCCTCCGCCGGCGCGCAGCCGGCATCCCCGCCACCGTCCTCGGGGGCCATATCCATGACCACGCGATGCCCGCGTACGCAGACGTCGAATGCCAGGCCCTCTCTTCGGGTTACGGTGATCAGGTCCATGGACGGCACCTCGCTCCATCGGTCCGCACGGCCCGGCGCCTCAACCGCCGGTGGCTGCATGGTGCAGCTTGACTTCAACCTTGTCTTTGAGGGTCGCGTAGTACTCCTTGAGGATGGCCAGCACTTCGGGGCGGCTGAAATCCTCCGGGGGATCCCCGCCTTCGGACAGGATCTTGCGGAGCATCGTGCCGCTCAGGAGCAGTCGATCGTCCTTGCCATGGGGACACGTCTTCATGGAGGCCATGCCCCGGCATCTGTAGCAGTAGAACGTCCAGTCGATCTTGAGCGGCTCCGTCTCCAGGCTTCCCGGAGGGATCTCGTCGAAGATCTTCTGCGCGTCGAAGGGTCCGTAGTAGTCGCCCACACCCGCGTGGTCGCGGCCCACGATGAGATGGCTGCAGCCGTAGTTCTGTCGGAACACCGCGTGCAGAAGTGCCTCGCGAGGCCCGGCGTAGCGCATATCCAGCGGGTACCCCCCCTGGAGCACGGACTCCTTGACGAAGTAGTTCTCCACGAGCGTGTCGATGCACCGCACGCGCACATCCGCAGGAATGTCACCGGGCTTCAGCTTGCCCACGAGTTGGTGGATGAACAGCCCGTCCAGGATCTCCAGAGCGATCTTGGCCAGGTATTCGTGGGAGCGATGCATGGGATTGCGGAGCTGGAGCGCCGCGACCGTGCGCCAGCCTCGCTGGAGGAACTCTTCCCTGGACTCGGCCGGGCGCATGTACACGCCCTTGAACTCCTCGGGAAAGTAGCTCTCGCTGAGCACGCGGATGGGGCCGCCGAGGTTCACCTCCTTCTGGGCCATCACCTTCGCGACGCCCGGGTGCTCCTCGTCGGTGGTCCGGAACACCTCCTTACACTCGAGCTCCTTGTCGATGGTGTACTTGTCCGTCACCGTCATGATGGCCATGTCGGTGCCGGTCTCTTCATCCACCAGGGTCACGTCCTGCCCCTCGGTGATTCCGCCGGCCTCCTCCGCCGTGACGGACACGGTTATCGGAATGGGCCAGAACGTGCCGTCGGACATGGTCATGTCGGTGCATACGCCTTTCCAGTCGGCACGAACCATGAATCCGTCCAACGGTGTGAATCCTCCGATACCCATCATGATGGCGTCTCCGGTTTCCCGGGACGTGATGGGAATCTTCTTCAGCGACCCGGCCCGTTCTTGCTCGTCGCTCAACGCATCATCACTGACGAGCAGGGGCTTGAGCACGCCTTCCTTGCCGTGTGGCTTGACCAGTTGATCCATTGTCGTTCCCTCAGCGGGGTTTGGCTTTTCCACCTGTCGTCGGTCGCGGCCCGGGGCCCGGCCGGCGGTTCGCGTCGTGTCCGGGCGAATCAACTCCTTCCGGCTCCGATGGCCCCCCGGCTCCGAGCGGCCAGGAGCGTATCCGCGCTTCTTGCCGGTAATCGGCGGGCCGGAGGGCGGCGGCCGGTGTGTTCGGCATAAACGATCGCCGCCGTCCGGTAGAGGACATGGGCGAACTTGGAGTAGGGCAGGAACACGAGGAGCTGGAATACGAGCACCAGGTGTACGAAGTAGATGGAGTAGGCGGTGGTCCGCAGCCACATCCCGGGCTCCGAGCCCACGGAGAATCTGAAGATCTCGACCAGGAAGCCGGTGACGCCGACGCCGAGGAGCACCCATAGAAAGATCGAATCGAACGAGCTGCCGACCGGCGTGCCGGGCTTGCCTCCACGGCGGTCCGCGATGGCCTTCCAGGCACCGAAGACCAGCGCCACGCCGCCCACGTTGGCCAGGATCTTCATGGGGTGCAGGAGATCGAACGGATAGCGCGAAGCGATGCCGAACACGGGCGGCATGACGTACATGTCGATCGTCGCCCATATGGTCACCGCGAAGAGGGCCAGAAAGCCGTAGAACGCGGCCAGGTGGGTGATGCGGCGCGACGCCTGTGCCTGACACCGGGCGAACCGGTCGTGAAGCACGATGGTCCGTAGCGCGGCCAGGATGCTGGCCACAATTCCCGCGGTCACAACATACGCCCCCGCGTTGCGATCGGCCGCCTCCATCGCTCGCCAGAAGCGCGCGAGCCCCACCACGGCCGCGACGAACGCCAGGCCGGTGAAGAAGCCGTAGAAGCCGATGAGCAGCCAGTGCGGGAAGAACTCGGCGTAGAAGCCGCGATGAGGCTCGAAGGGGAGCGACGCCTCCAGCGGACCGCGCGCAAGCAGCGCCAATGTGATCAGGACGATCGGGATCAGGAACGTGACCGGAAGCATCCCCACCTGGTTCACCCAGCGAGCCAGGAAGTGCGGAAACGCATACGCGCGAACGGCCTGCTGGCGCACGGCGGCCAGCACGTCGCCGGGGTGCGCACCGCGTGGACAGTGAACCGAGCAGTCGTTGCACTGGTGGCACAGCCACACGTCGGGATCCGCCACCAGCCGGTCCTTGAGGCCCCACTGGGCCCACAGCATCTCCTTGCGGGGGAACGGATGCAGGTCGCCGGACAGCTCGCAGATCACCGAGCAGTTGGCGCACTGCATGCACTTCTTCAGATCTCCGCCCCCCGAGGCGATGATCTCCTCGATGAATTCCCGGTCCGGTCGTACCAAACAGGCCTCGGGCATGATGGGCGTGCTCCCCCCTCAGAATCCTTTGAACGGGTTCATCCCGATCTCGTCGATCTGCTCGGCGAACTCGTCGATGATCTCAGGGAGTCGGTCGAACTCGGCGATCGATAGCTGCTCGAGACGGACCCGCTCCTCCTCGAGCGCAAGTTGCTTGAGCTTGTCCTGGATGTTGCCGCTGCGGGTTTCCATCAGCTCGCTGCCGCGGATGAAGTGGCACTGGTAGTTCTCGCCGGACTTGCACCCCACCAGCAGAATGCCGTCGTAGCCACAGGAGAGCGCATCGGCAATCCAGACCACGTTGATCGAGCCGAGACAGCGAACCGGAATGAAGCGGATGAAGGCGCTGTGCCGGATGCGGCGCAGCCCTGCGGTGTCGAGCGCCGGGTACGCGTCGTTCTCGCACAGCAGGCCCAGGAGGCGAGGTTTTTCCTCGAACTCGTCGGGGATCTCCACGGCCTTGATCATCGACGACACGATGTCGACCGAGTAATCCTTGAACGAGATGATGCGCTCGGGGCACGCACCCATGCAGATGCCGCAGCGGCGGCAGCGCAGCGGGTTGGGCTGGGGCGTTCCCTTCTCGTCCTCGTTGAGCGTCCCGAAGGGGCATTCCTCGGTGCACCGCTTGCACTGGGTGCATCGTTGGAGGAAGAAGTCGGGATACGACATGTCGCCCCAGCGCGGATGGACCGCCACGCCCTCGCGGGCGAGCCGGATGCTCTGGATGGCCTTGAGTGCCGCCCCCGAACCGTCCTCCCGCGACATGGCGGCATCCAGGGGGGCCCGCACACACCCCGCGGCGTAGATTCCCGTGCGCCGGCTCTCGTAGGGAAAGCAGATGAAGTGCGAATCAGGAAAATCGTAGCGGAGTGCCGGAAGGTCCGGACCCTGCCGGTAGTCCAGGTTCAGGATCTCCGACCCCTCCAGCTCGTGGAGCAGCCGCACCGTCTCCGTCGCCGCCTCCAGTTGCGCTCCTTCCTCTCCCTTCGCGATCACGGCCTTGGCGTCCGCGTATCGCCGGAGCGCCTCACCGTCGGCGGCCCGGGGCACCATACCGACGGCCAGAACCACGAGGTCGGCCTCCACCTGGATGCGCTCGCCCAGGAGCGTGTCCTCCGCCTCCACGCGCACGGCCCCACCGTCTTCCTCCACCCCAACGACCTCGGCCTTGGTAAAGAAGATGCCCGGGTCCTCCTGAGCCCGTCGGTAGAACTCCTCGAGCTGTCCGGGGGTGCGGATGTCCTTGTAGAGGATGTACGCCTCGGCGGCCTCATCCATCGCCCGCACCAGCAGCGCCTGCTTGATGCTCACGGCGCAGCACACCCCCGAGCAGTACGGCAGGTGGTCCTTGTCGCGCGAGCCCGCGCACTGGATGAAGGCGATGCGGCGTGCCGGCGCGCCGTCGGAGGGCCGTGTGATCCGGCCCCGGGCCAGCATCTCCTCCATCTCGACGTTGGTGACGACGTCGGGCGCCTTGCCGTAGCCCAGATGTTCCAGCTTCGACGCGTCGTAGGGCTTCCAGCCCGTGGCCTGCACGATGGCGCCCACGCGCACGGACTCGGCCGTGCCGTCGCTCCGGAGCGTGACATCGAACTGCCCCGGCTGGCCCGAGATCCGCTCGATGGCCGTGTCCGTGTGGACGGCGATCCGCTCGTGGTCGAGCACGGCGGCAATCTGCCGGCTCACCTCGACCGGCTCCGGATCGCGGTACGGCGGGCGCTCCGGAATGCGGTGCGTGAACCGGGCCATCCAGCCCCCCAGCTCGCCGGACTTCTCCACCAGGACCACGTCATGCCCGGTCTTCGCGGCGTCGAGCGCCGCCGTCATGCCGGTCACGCCTCCGCCCACGACCAGCACCGTGTCGTCCACCGACTCGAGGAACGGCTCGGGCAGCTCGGCCTTCTGTGCCCGCACCACGCCCATGCGCAGATAGTCCGCGGCCAGCATCTGGGTGTCTTCGTCGTTGGGCTCGTGGCTCCAGACGACGTGCTCGCGGAGATTGACCCGCTCCGTGCGGCACCCGTCGAACGTGAACCTCTCGGGCATGAAGCGCGGAGAGCATGCGGCGACGACCGGGGCGGTGACGCCCTGCAGGACGTCCTGGCGGATCAGCTCTCGCCCTTCATCCCCGCACAGGCAGTCGTGCATGCGGCAGACCCCGATCCCTAACTCGTCGGTGGCCACCTCGGCCAGCGCGTCGAGGTCGAGGGAAGCGCCGATGTCGCAACCCCGGCATATGTATACCGCCACGTTCTTCTCCATGGCGTTACTCCACGCAGTAGTGAAGGGCCTTCATCGCGGCGCGGGTGGCGTCGCGCGTACACGTCGCCACATCCGTCGGGCGCGTCGCGCACCCCGCCACGATCACCCCGTCCCGGGGTTGCTCCCGGGTCAGAAAGCCGAAGTCGTCGGTGCGCAGCCCGCCGTCGATCGCGATACCGCCGGTATCCGAGGCAACGATGCCGGTGGCCAGAACCACCAGGTCCACGCTCCGGTGCACCTTGGCGCCCGTGAGCGCGTCCTCCGCCTCCACCTCCAGCTTTCCCGTTCCGTCGGCGAGAGCAACGCGCCCCACCTTTCCCTTGATCAGGTGCAGCTTTTCGTCCTCCTGGCTGGCCTGATAGAAGTCTTCCAGACGGCCCGGAGCCCGGATGTCGATGTAGAACACGTAGATGTCTGCGTCGGGGTACTGCTCGCGCACGTAGCGCGCCTGTTTCAGCGAGCCCATGCAGCACACGCCGGAGCAGTGCCGGAGGTGGTTCTCGTCGCGCGATCCGGCGCACTGCACGAAAGCCACCGCCTCGATCGGCGCTCCGTCCGACCGGCGGACGATGTGCCCCGCCGTGGGCCCGGTGACGTCGGCAAGGCGCTCCATCATCACGTTGGTCACGACATCGGGGAACGTCCCGAACCCCAGGCCTTCGATCCGGCTGGCATCGTACGGGTCCCATCCGGTGGCCACGATGACCGCCTGGGCCTCGACCTCCATCGTCGCTTCCGCCATGCTCAGGTCGATGGCGTCGAACGGGCACGCCGCAACGCATTTGGCGCACTCCTGGCCCGGGCATGCGTCGCCGTCGATGACGAAACGCATGGGATACGCCGTCGCGTGGGGCAGATAGATCGCCTTCGTGGACGACATGCCCAAGTTGAAGTCGTCGGGCCGCTCGGCGGGGCACACGTCCAGACAGGCACCGCACACCGTACACTTCTCGTCGACGAAGCGCGGCCTCGTCCGGATCGTGACCCGATAGGCTCCGGGCTCTCCCTCGATCCGCTCCACCTCGGACAGCGTCATGCACCGGATGCGGGGGCTCGTCTTGATCCGGCGTACGTTGATCTCCAGGCCGCACTGGGGCGGGCACAGCTTCGGAAAATACTGGTGCGCCCGCACCACACGACCGCCCAGAAAGGCGTTCTTCTCGACGAGCACCACCTGGCATCCGGCCTCGGAGGCCTCAACAGCCGCGGTAATGCCGGTGATACCGCCACCGATCACCACCACGGTGCCCCCCTCACGCACCGTGCTCATGGTTCTTCTCCCGCCGCGGCGGCGCCGGTGGCGCCCGCACCGGTTGCAGCGGTGGGGGCCGCACCGGCGGCGCCTGCGGTGGCGGCGAAGAGCGCTCGCTTGTCGACGCTTCCCTTGAACGCTTCCATCACGCCTTCCCTCGCCCGCACGGTGGGCTCACCGAAGAGGCTGAAGCGCAGCCACAGGAAGGCAAAACGGAGGAGCGCCTCGTCGTCGTATCGCATCTCCTCGACGAAGTCCTCGTCCACGTCGAAGCGCTCGAGCAACGTGCTCTCGAACACGAAGCGCCGGAAACGGTCGAGGTCGTAACACGCCGTGAAGAACATGTTCAGCTTGCGCGCCGACAGAACGCCGCCCTTCTCGAAGAACTCGTGGAGGGTCAGCTCCTTGTAGGCTTCGCCCCACTGGTCCCAGGCGTCGATCCGCTGGTCCTCGATCCACTCCCGCACGGTCCATCGGCGGTCCTCGTCGAACCCCCTGCACCCGTTCTCCTGCAGGAGGAAGTAGAACCTCTCGCCCCGCCAGCCGTCGGGCGTGTCCTTGCGGGCCGCGAGCCCCAACGGGTACATGCGGCACGGCCAGGGGCGGTCCTCGTACACGCTGCACCCTCCACGATCCACGAACGGGCAGCTCTTCTGCTCGTCGTCGTTCATCCGCAGCAGCACGACGGGGGTGTTCATGTCCTTCTGCACCGGCATCAACGCGTACCGGTCGAGGAAGTCGCCCGAGCTGATCCCGAGCCGGTTCTTCAGGCGCAGCACGTCGTACGGCGAGAGGAAGATGTTCACGTCGCTACAACAGCAGTTGAAGCACGAGATTCCGGGATGGCAGTCGAAGCTGAACTCGTCGTCCGGCCCGAGGCGCGGGTAGTCGGCCAGGATCTTCTCCTGGAGCCGGTCACGCGGTTCAGCGCCCGAAGGCGCGGCGCACTCGTCGCTCATGAGTCGATTCCCTTTTCATCGTCCACGATCATCTCCCGTGTCGCGGAGTCCGACCACACGGGAAGGGGCAGGGATGCCCCGGTGAACGGATTGAGCGCGTGACGGAACGAGGCGCTCTGCCCGTACTGCTCCGCCATCCATCTCCAGCCGTTCCTGTAGTACGCGCAGTCGTCGTTGAAGCACACGAGGAAGTACTCCTCGCTCCACGTCGCTCCGTCGGGCACACGCCACTTCCTGAGCGGCGACCCGCAGTGGGGGCAGGACTGAGCAGGGTCGGACATCTGCGTCTCCCCTCCCGGCCGCGGGGCCGGGCCCCGCAACGCGGCGAGACCCGCACCCCGTGCCTGTGAGCGCTACGAAGTGATGTACTTGACCGGACGCTTCTTCATCTCCCACTCGCCGCTGTCGCGGTGGTAGACGCAGTTGCAGAAGGCCAGCCAGTTCTCGTTGTCCATCCGCGGCTTGTCCGCCCGGAAGTAGTAGCCGGGCCAGCGCGTCTCCTCACGGAAGAGGATGGACCGTACATGCGCCTCGGCCTGGTACATCCGGTGGACGTTCTCCCAGCACCGCATCAGCTCGTGGAGGTTTTCGGCCGCGAGCGCCTGCGCGTCTTCCTTGAGGAAGCCCAGCAACTCGAGCCCTCTGGCCAGGAGTTGGTCGTTGGTCTTGAACTGGCTCGAGACGCCGCCCGCGTACTCGTCCATGATCTTCTGCAGGCGGTACATGAACTGCTGGGGACGGATGTAATGAGGGTTGATATCCGGATCCGTGGTGGCCCCCTTGTGCTCCTCGAAGACCGCCAGCGGCTTGAGAATCTGTTCCTTCAACTCCTCGACCTGCGCGGGATCGACCCGGGGCGGCTCGTTGTGATCGACGACGTAGGCGATGGCCGACTTCGCCGCGATGCGGCCCTCGGTGTGAGACCCCGACGAGAACTTGTGGCTGGACGCGCCCGACGCGTCTCCCGCGGCGAAGAGACCGCTCACGGTGGTCATGTTCGGGTAGCCCCAGAAGTACTCGTTCCGGGTCTCTTCGGTCTGCAGATCCTCGGGACCCGACACCCACGCGCCCGACGCGCCGGAGTGGGAGCCGATGAAGTAGGGGTCGCACGCCATGATCTCCGACGGCTTCTTGTCGGGCTCCACGTTCGTGGCCGCCCACAGGATCGCCTGCGAGATGGTCATGTCGAGGAAGTCTTCCCACGCCTCGGCTTCCAGCTCCTTCAGCTTCTTCTTGCCGGCCTTCTCGTCGGGAGCCTCGTCGACGATCCGCTTGATGGCCTCCGCGGTCTGCATGTAGATGGGTCCCTTGCCGTCCATCACATCCATCATCATCAGCCAGTTGCGGATGTTGGCCGGCCGGGGCTTCACCTTCCCGTACGGTTCCCACTTGTCCAGCTCCGCCTCATTCTCCTGCATGTAGTTGCCGCCGTAGGCGTTGGTGGCCTGCGACTTGAACAGGAGGAACCATGCCCCGACGGGGCCGTAGGCGTCCTTGAAGCGGACCGGGATGAACCGAACCTCCTGGCAGGTCATCTCGGCGCCGGCGTAGATGGTGAAGAACGCGCTGGCGCCGGAGTTGAAGGGTGGGTACCACGAGCGACCGAAGCCTTCGCCCGTGGAACGAGGCTTGAACACGTGGACCGCGCCGCCCATGGCCACCAGCGTGGCCTTCGCCTTGAAGACGTAGACCTTGTTCTCGCGCACGCTGAAGCCCACGGCCCCAACGCACCGGTCGCCGTCCATGAGCGGATGGGTGATGAAGACGCGCTCGTAGTACTCACCGCCGGCTTCCTTCAGGGCGTTCTTCGCGGCCTCGGCCACGATCACCTTGTAGGACTCGCCGTTGATCATGAGCTGCCAGCGGCCTTCGTGAACGTAGTTTCCGTCCTGGTCCTTCCAGATGGGAAGGCCCCACTTCTCGAACAGGTGCACCGTGGAATCCACGTGGCGAGCGATGCTGGCCACGAGATCTTCCCGGGTGATGCCCATGAGGTCGTTGCGCACGTAGTCGACGTAGTCCTTCAGCGTGTTGTTGCCGCTGTTCAGGTCCACGTACTGGTTGATGGCGAACAGGCCCATGGCCACGGCACCCGACCGGTCCATGGCGGCCTTGTCCACCAGGGTAACCTTCAACCCGTGCTGCTTGGCCCAGTAGGCCGCCTCCACCGCCGCCCCGCAGGCGGCCATTCCGCCACCGCAGATCAGCAGGTCGGTCTCGACCGTTACAGTTTCGAATTCCGTCATCGTGGAAATCTCCTCAGAAGTCTCCGCTACCGAGATCCTCGGATCACCGGATACGGGTGGTCCGCTCAGAGCGTCAGGACCTTGTCGATCTTGACGGGTCCATTCTCGGTGTTGAGTCCGGCCGGCTCGCACATGAGCGTGGGGCTTTTCAGGTCGGTGTCACCCGTCGGATAGTGATCGAACGGCTGAGCCATACCCTCCTGGACGCCCCTGCGGTGCGGGAACTTGAAGCGCTTGGGCCTGATGTTCCGGTCGCGGAACTGGAGGGTCCACAGGATGTCCTCGGAACTGCGCATAGCGGTCACGCTCGCGCCCAGGGGCACGAAGTCTGCGTAGCCGCGTACCTCGATCGCCTGAGTGGGGCAGATCTTCACGCAGCTGTAGCACTCCCAGCACATCGTGGGATCCTGGTTGTAGGCCTTCATGGTATCCTTGTTCAGGACCATGAGGTCGTTCGGGCAAATGTACTGGCAGGCCGTCTTGTCCAGAGCCTTGCACCCGTCACACTTGTCCGGATTCACGAAACTCGGCATTTCCTGCCTCCGGTCGATGGGAAGAAATCCGCATACCCCCTCTCACGCCCCGCCTGTGCGTGCCCGTGTCTCCTGAGAAGGGCTCCGGCCCCGGCTCCCCGCGCCTTGCGGTACCGCACCCCCTGCGGGCACCACGGCATAAGTTGATGGCAGGTGGAGGTGCATGATGACGACGGCCGGAGGAATGATCGCCCAGGCAGGACACACAACGGTGGGCGCCAACGGCGCGGCCGGCGAGAGATGCGGCCTCTGTAGCATGGCCACGGGTAGCCCCAGGAGACGGAGTTACGTGACACAAATCACACGTTCCTCTCGGGTGTGTGATTTTTGTCACAGTTTCACACAAGTGAAATTTCAACCGCCGGAGCCCCGCCGTCAAGACCATCTGCGACATTTCTCGCAAATATCCGGAAAGCGCCATCCACGGAACGGATCGCGATGTCCTGCGGGGGGTCGGGACGAGGTTCGGACAGGGACTTCGGGCGGAGGCGCGGCCCGGAGGTGGGACCGGGATTCGGCTCCGGAGACCCGCGAGCCTACTTCTTCAGGTGGTAGGCAAGCTGGGACAGGCCGAGCGAGATGTGCTCGTTGCGCACGAACACGTCGGGAGGAACCGACAGGCGTGTCGGAGTGAAGTTCCAGATCGCCTTGATTCCCATGTCAACGAGGCGGTTGGCCATCCTCTGCGCCACCGAGGCCGGAGTCGTGAGGATGGCCAGTTGAACCCTGTGGCGCTCCACGTAGGATCGGAGTGTCCGTGTGTGACGGACCCTGCACCCCGAGATCTCCTGTCCCACCTTGTCGGGGTCGTTGTCGAAGGCCGCAACGATGCGAAGACCGTACTGCGCGAAGCGCTTGTACGCCATGAGCGCCCCACCCAGATGGCCCACGCCGACCACGATGGCGGGATGCACCTGGTCGAACGCAAGCACCCTCCGAATGGTGCGGACCACCTCATCGGCATCGAAGCCCACCCTACCCATCCCACGAAGCCCGATCGCGCCGAGGTCCTTGCGCACCTGGGTGGGATCGATGTCGAGGGCGGCGGCGATCTCGGCGCTCACGACGGGGCGCGGCGCGTCGGGCTTGCGCACCTCCGTGAGGTACCGGTGGTACAGCATCAGGCGCTCGAGTACGAGCCGGCGAAGTTCAGGCAACGGGCGCTCTTCCGCGAGAATCGTCACGATAGAAGACTACACCATTGTGGCGCGGGGCACCTGCGGCAGTCAAGCGCGCAGCGAGAATCGGCCGCCCTGGAACGCCGCCTCCCCCCCCGACTGGCGCATGTCCACCCTAATTCGATATTTTTATCACGATTACCACGCACAGCGCACGGACGGCCAGCGTCCCGCCCGCTCGAGCCCGCGCCGAAGAGGCCACGATCGCGGTGGATGGCGCGGGTGACCCATGCTGGCGCCTTCCGCTCCCGGGAAGGACGTGCCGGTGGCCGGATTCCGAGAACGCCGATGAATGGCGCTGCCTTGACGGGGAACATGGACCCGGAGAGCCCGCACGGCCCGGAGGCGCAGGTCGCGGGCGGGTCGCGCGCGGAACAGGAGCTCATGGAGCGGCCGGAGCTGAGCATCCGCGCCCGGGTGGCGATGGTCTTCGCGCTGCTCTTCGTCCTGTGCTCGGGCATTACCGTGGCGGCGGTCCGATCGCTCTCGACCTTCGAGGCCAAGATCGGCTTTCTGGAGAGCGCGGCGACCTACTCCTTCGAGATCGAAGAGGCGCGCCGCAACGAGAAGAACTACTTCCTGTACGGCACGAGCCTCGCCGACGCGCTCGCCAGCGCGAGCCTGGCGCAGTCGCATCTCGAGCGCAACGCGGAGCCGTTCCGGTCCGTGGTGGGCGCCGCCAGATACCGGTCCATGGCGCAGAGCCTCCGGCGCTACCGCGCGTTACTCGAGACGCTGGCGGGGCTGGGCCAGCCGGGAACGCCCGAGGGCGCCACCGACCCGCGGGCGGTGGAGGCTCGGTTGCGGACCGAAGGCGCCCATCTGCTCAGCGACGCGAACGAGATGATCGCGCGCGAGCGGCTCGCCGTGGGGTCCATGTTGCGCGCCTCGCGTGTAGCCGCCATCGGCTTCCTGGCGTTCATGCTCCTGGTCATGGTGCTCTTCGCGGGCTTCGTCATCCGCGCGGTCGTGCGCCCCCTGGGCCGCTTCATGGAGTATGTGGTTCGCATCGGCGAAGGGAACTACGAGCCCATACGCCCGGTGCGAAAGTACCGCGACGAGTTCTCGCGGCTGGCGCTGGCGCTGAACAAGATGCTCGGAGAGACGCTCACCCGGCAGGAGCAGCTCGTGCAGTCGGAGAAGATGGCGGCGGTGGGCACGCTGACTTCCGGCATCGCCCACGAGTTGAACAATCCGCTGAACAACATCGGACTGACCGTGGAGGCCATCCTGGACGATTTCGACGCCTACTCCGAAGAGGACAAGCGCAGCATGCTCGATCAGGTCTACACCCAGGTGGAGCGGGCGAGCAGCACGGTGCGCAACCTCCTGGACTTCGCGCGCAAGGACCGCTCGGCATTCACGACCCTCTCCGTGCGAGACAGCGTGGAGTCGGCCAGGCGCCTGGTGGCCAACGAAGCCCGGCTGGCCGGGGTCGAGTGGGCGGTGGCGGCGGAGGACGATCTGCCTCCCGTGCGGGGCAATCCCCACGACTTGCAGCAGGTCTTCCTCAACCTCTTCCTCAACGCGATCCAGGCGATGCCCGAGGGGGGCGTCGTGAGCATCACGGTGGCCCGCGACGGACAGGAAGGGGTCCGGGTCGAGGTCACGGATACGGGTCCGGGTATCGAGCCCGAGCACCTGGATGACATCTTCGATCCGTTCTTCACGACCAAGGAACCGGGCGAGGGCACAGGTCTGGGGCTGTCGGTCAGCCGGAGCATCGTGGAGCAGCACGGTGGCCGGATCTCCGTGCAGAGCGAGCCGGGCGTGGGCTCCACCTTCTGCGTGCATCTTCCCGTCGCGGAGGGAGGATGACACCGTGAGCGGAGTCGACCGGAGATGATGCTTCCGATCTACCTTCCGGTGGCGGGCGGCGCCGTGAGCATCCCGCTACTCCTGACCCTGGGAGGCGTGGTGGGCTTCCTGTCGGGCCTCTTCGGAGTCGGAGGCGGCTTTCTCATGACACCGCTCCTGATCATGATCGGGATACCGCCCACGGTGGCGGCCGCCTCGGACTCCAATCAGATCGTGGCCGCGTCGTCGTCGGGTACCTACGCCCACGCCCGCACCGGCTCCGTGGATTTTCCCATGGGCATCCTCCTGATCCTGGGAGGATTCGCGGGCGGCTCCGTAGGCGTCGAGTTCATCAAGTTCCTCCGCAGCATCGGCGACGCGGACTTCGTCATCACCGTGACCTACGTCGTCATGCTGGGCGGGATCGGCGCCTATATGTTCGTGGAGAGCCTTCGCAGCATGCGGGTGGGCAGGCGGGTCCTCGTCGAGGAGCCCCGGCCCTCCCTGTACGCACGCTTCGTGGAGAGCCTGCCGTGGAAGATGGAGTTCCGCCGCTCCGGAGTTCGACTCTCGGTTCTCGTGCCGCTCTTCCTGGGATTCCTGGTGGGCGCTCTGGCCGCCGTCATGGGCGTCGGGGGGGGCTTCATCATGGTACCCGTGATGGTCTACCTCCTGCGCATGCCCATGCACGTCGTGGTGGGCACGAGCCTGTTCCAGATTCTCTTTACGAGCGCCAACGTCACCGTCCTTCAGGCCGCCCTCAACCACACCGTGGATTTCGTCCTGGCCCTCGTCCTTCTCCTGGGTTCCGTGGTAGGGGCCCAGCTCGGCGCGCTGGCCAGCAAGAAGCTCAATGCCGACCAACTCAAGATCCTCATGGCGATCATCGTGCTCGTGGTGACCGCGAGGATGCTGATGGGGCTCCTCCTGACGCCCGAATACCTGCTGGACTACGCCGGAGGTCACTGATCGATGCCTCCGCTCACCTCGGGTCTCGCGATTGCCCTGGCGGCGCTCGTCGGGATGCCCTGCCCGGGCGACGACAGCCCGTTCGCCGGCCCCGGGCGGCCGAGTGTGGTGGTGGCGCCGGCCGAGGTCGTGGCGGGCATGTTCTACAACGGAGCCCGGGTGCGGGTCACGGCCGGCATCCCCGAAGAGGTTTCGGTGGCCATCACCTGCGTGGGAGAGGAGGGGACCCTTCACCTCAACCGAAAGGGAAAGGCACTCGGCCTCGTGTGGATGAACAGGAGGCACCTGTCACTGGAACGCGTACCGACGCTTTATCTGCTCCATACCTCGGCCGCGCTGAAGGATCTCGCCGCCCCCGACGCACTCGCGCGCCTCGACGTCGGCTTCGACGCCCTGCGTAGCCGCGTTCGCTCCGGCGAGGATGATTCCTCGTTCTATCCGGATCTGGTCCGGCTCAAGCAGCGTGACGGGCTCTGGGGAATCGCCGAGGGTAGCGTGGACATCCGACGCAACGGCCGCGGGTCCGCCGAAGCGACCACGGAGTTCTTCCTGCCTGCCAGGGCCGGGCCTGGCCGGTACGAGGTGCGCGTGCTCGCCTTCGCGGACGGAAAGGGCACGCTTCTCGCGACGGGAGAGCTCCGCGTGAACCACTCGGGAATCGCCCGGTTCTTCGCCGCGCTCGCCGTGGAGCACGGGCTCCTCTACGGCCTCCTTGCGGTTTTCTCCGCCGCAGGTGTAGGACTCATGACGGGCGTGGCCTTCGG
>Ga0114931_10004984_pt1 | contig 16473 bp, 10 predicted proteins | sample 2SBtaG_FD_89579 | JGI IMG/M metagenome (GOLD analysis project Ga0114931, IMG submission 89579) | Deep subsurface microbial communities from Kolumbo volcano to uncover new lineages of life (NeLLi) - 2SBTROV14_V59a metaG | ecosystem: Environmental > Aquatic > Marine > Volcanic | place: Kolumbo...
GAAGTAGGTCAGGGTGTCGGTGAACGAGCCCGCCGCGAAGATGGCGGCTTCGCCGATGAAGTCGTTCCAGGCGAAGGTGTTCTGGGCCTCGTCTTTGGCGGTGGAGTTCGGCAGGTTTATCGCCGTGCCGCCCATCACCAGCACCGACAGCGGCACCGACTGCGTGATCGAATCGGGCCAGACCGAGTCCGGGAACAGCTTCTTGTACTCGTCCTGTCCGAGCGGGAGCGTCTCGGCCTGCACGTTGTCGCTGTCGACGCTGCCGTCCTTGCTGGGGAAGCGGAAGCCGTTGCGACGGAAGGCTTCACCGAAGGGGTTCAGCTTCGGGAAGACCGTGTGGCAGGTGACGCAGCTGGTCTTGTACTTGCGGGCGAAAGAGGGAACGGCGTGCGCCTCGGGAACGGCGCAGAAGCAGACGCACAGTGCCGCGACAAGAGCGGCAGCGAGCGCACCGAGTGAAAGGGGGCGTCGAAAGGCAAAGCTATGACGGGTCGTGTCTCTCATAAGCTGCCGCCCAATGCAGCGCACATGCCATCGCGCAGCACTTGCGGGCCGGTTCAACGGCGTTGATCGTCGGAGACCGGCTGCCATCGCCACAAGGGCTCCGTTCGCGCTGGGCCTGCGCCAATCGGCATGCGCAACGTCAACCCGCGCAGCCGTTGCGCAAAACGCGAGCGGAACTCCCCCGGTTCCATCAGGACACTTGATCTCGCGCAACGCGCTTGCGTCCGTAGAGCTTCATGGAACGCATTCCCGACACGCGCGTTTGCTGCCGCGCCGATCGCTCTTGACCGATGACGCTCTACGCGACTGCTATTCGTGCACTAATCGGGAGCTGCACACTGGCGTTTCTGCAACCCGCTTCAAGTCCGCGGCATCACTAGCAGTTATCGCCGACTCCGGGCTGGAAGCGAGCGCGCGCGCCAAACGAGAGTGCAGTTTCGCCAGGATCTTGATCTACGTCTTGTACTTGGCGAGCTTGCGGTAGAGCGTGGTCGGATCGATGCCCAGCAACTCGGCCGCGCGATCGCGGTTTCCACCCATCGCCCTGAGCACGCCTGCGATGTGATCGCGTTCAAAACGCGATACGGCAGAACGCAGCTCGACCCCGTCTGCCGCGGCCGTACGTAGTTCGACGGGCAGATGTTCCGGCTCGATGGCGTCGCTGGCGAGGATCGTGGCGCGTTCGATCAAGTTCGACAGCTCGCGTACGTTGCCGGGCCAGGGATAGGCCAGGAGCAGGCGCATCGCCGCGTTGGAGATGTGCGCAGGCTTTCTTCCCAGCGAAAGCGCGTGCTGCAGAGCGAAGTGGGAAACCAGGTCGGGGATGTCCTCGCGTCGCTCGCGCAGCGCCGGCAGCTCGATCTCGAAGACGTTCAGGCGGAAGTACAGATCCGCGCGGAACATGCCTTCCTCGACCCGCTGCTTCAGATCGCGGTTGGTTGCGGCGATCAGGCGGAACTCGGCTGGAACCGGTCGCTCTGCCCCCACCGGCAGCACCTCGTGCGATTCAATGGCCCGCAGCAGCTTGGCCTGTGATGCGGCAGGCAGCTCACCCACCTCGTCGAGGAACACGGTGCCGCCGCGTGCGCTGCGCAGCACGCCATCACGCCGCCGGTCCGCGCCGGTGAAGGCGCCCTTTTCGTGACCGAACAGCTGCGATTCCACAAGGTCCGGCGGGGTCGCGGCCATGTTGACTGCGATCATCTCGAGCTTCGACCTGCTGGACTGCGCGTGGATCGCCCGGGCAACCAGCTCCTTGCCGGTACCGCTTTCCCCTGTAACCAGCACGGTCGACGGGGTGGGCGCTACCTTCTCGACCAGGTTGAAGACGCTGCGCATGACGGCACTCCCGCCGACAATCCCCTGGAAACCGAGACGACGATGCAGGTCCCGGCGCAGCCGCGACACCTCCTGGCGCAACGACCGGAACTCCATCAGCTTCGCGAGCTTCTGCAGCACGTCCTCGGGTTCGACCGGCTTGAAGAGGTAGTCGAAAGCTCCAAGGCGCAGCGCCTCGATCGCGGAGTCGACGGAAGCGTAGGCGGTCACGACGAGCACGCAGGTGTCCGGGCGTTCCGCCACAACGCGCCGGAGCAGCGTGATCCCGTCCATCTTCGGCATGCGGATGTCGACGATGGCGACGGGAAAGTCCGTTTCCAGGATCCGCTGCAGCGCGGTTTCGCCGTCCGCGACGCCTTCCGCCTCGTAGCCGGCCCGCCGCAGGAACTGGCAGAAGGCCTGTCGCTGGGCGTCCTCGTCTTCGGCAACGAGTACCTGGTCGTTCACTGCCGCACCTCCTTGGTCGCTTCCAGATCCGCTGGGAGGCGAACCGCAAACGTCGTGCCGTCCTGAGCCGAGGGCTCCAGAACGAGCTCCCCACCCATTCCTTCCAGAATGCCGCGGCTGACGAACAACCCCAGCCCCGTACCGCGCCCGGGAGGCTTGGTCGTGAAGAACGGCTCGAAGATGTGCTCGGCAATCGAAGCGTCGAGACCGCCGCCCGTGTCCCGCACGCGCACGACGGCCCTCCCGTCTTCGCTGCACGTGGAAAAGGCGAGCGTGCCCCCTTCCGCCATCGCGTCCAGCCCGTTGATCCCGAGGTTCAGTAGCACCTGGGTCAGGTGATCCGCCTTGGCCCGGACATACGGCACGTGGTCGCCGAGATGCAGCTCGATCTGGCTGTTTTTCGCGCGCGGGTCGTGGCCCAGAAGGCGTGCGGCGTCCCGCACCACCTGGTTGAGCCCGACGTTGATTTCCTCGCCGCGCGTGCGGCGCGTGAAGCTGACAAGATCGCGGAGCAGCTCCGAGATCCGACGCACTTCCCGCTCGACGGTCTTCAGCATCGGCTCCGCTTGACCGAGCTCGCCTGTCCCTCTCGCCATACGCAGCTGCCACTGGATGGACGCCAGGGGATTCCCGATCTCGTGCGCCATGCCAGCCGCCAGCAGGCCAAATGCCGCCATCTTCTCGTGGTGCATGGTCTGCGCGAGCAGGCTTCGTTCCGCCGTCACGACCCTCTCGATGCACACTGCCGATTCCACTTCGCCGGATCCGCCGAACACGGGGAACACCTCCAGGTGAACGATCTGTGCAGCTCCAGCCAGCTTGAGAGCGCGATCCGCCGCGGCGCGTCGCGCGGTCTCGAACGCCTGTCGCACGGGTTTGTCGGCGTCCGACCCTGCGTGCGACTGCAGGATGTCCCGGTACGACGCGCCCAGCATGTCGCTACCGTGTGCCCGGAATGCCGCTCGATTGGCGCTGATCAGGCGCAGCGAGCGATCGACGACCACCACGGGCTGGTCGATGGAGTTGAGCAGCAGCTCGGCAAACACCGTCCGTTCGGTAATGCGGCGCTCCAGCGCATCGTGCGAGTCCTTCAGCGCACTGCTCATGCGGTTGAACGTCGCCACGAGGTCGGCAACCTCCGCGGGGCCGCCGCTCGGCACCCGCTCGCCGAGAACCCCGGAGGACGCTCGATGCGCAGCATCGACCAGCTGTCCCAGCGGTCGAACAACGGAGTGCCCCGCACCGTAGGCCAACATGGAAACAACGACGACCAGAAGCGCCCCGAGCAGCATGGCCCGCCACTTCAGGCGGTTGAGGACCCTCATGACGTTGGCCATCGGAGCCTCGACCAGCACCGACCAAGCCAGGCCCGGGATCGGTGTGTACGCTCCGAGAATCTCGCTGCCGGAAGCGAGCGTGTAGCGGCTCGTCCAGGCGGAATTGTCGAGCCCGGGACGTGAATCAGCGCTGGGCAAATCGGGGATCTGGTGGGCTGTGTCGTGGGGCTCGAAAGAGCCGCAGATCACCTGGCCTCCGGCGTCGAGCAGGTACAGTTGCGCGCCGGGGGTGCGGCGGCTGCGCGCCGCGACCAGTTCGTCGTGGACCTGGAACGGAAACCGGCCGCAGAGCACCCCGAGGTAGGTCTCGGCGGCATCGTGGATCGGGGCACCGACCAACAGATCTGGTTCGCCCCCGAGAAACTCGATCGACTCGACGGTGGTGCCCGTACGCCCCGCACGGAAGCAGGGGTTGAAGAAGAACTCCGCGCCGATGTTCACGCCGCGCATCGACGAACCCAGCAGTGCACCCTGCGGCGAGAGTACGAACAGCTCCTCTGCTACGTGACTGTGAGCAACTTTCGCGACCAGGTGCTTGTGCAGCAGCGCTTCGGCGGTCTGCCGGGTCTCTAGATCATCGCTGAGCAGGAGCGTGCGCAGCACCGTGAACAGCTGCTGGTTGTCGGCCAGTGTCGCTCGTATGAAGCTGCGCCGATTCCGCACGAAATCGGCGGTGCGTGACGCTTCCAACTCCCCGACATTGCGGAGGTTGAGCATCGCGCTGTTCGAGATCAAGCCGCGCGCCGTCAGGTAGCCCCAGATGTTCGAGAGCACCAAGGGCCCCAGAGAGAACGCGACCAGCAGGATGACGAGCTGCCGGCTCAGGGCGCGCGGTTTTGGACTTTGCATGACGGTCGGCCTCGCTTCCAGGAGGCCAGGGTCGCGCGAGCTGCTGTGTGCGGAAATGCAACTGGATCGGCATGAGCAGCGCGACTTGATGGCACTGGAATAAAGGTTCCGGCGGCCAGAGATCCCGTCAAATGAGCGCTGTCATGACGAAAGCGGCGCGCACCGCGGCCCCACGGCAGCCTAGGCAGCCGGGCGCAGATCGAGGTGCATCTGCTCGAGCAGGCGAGCGAGGTCAGGACCCGAGGCCGGAATGCAACAGAGCAGGCGGTTGGCGTTCTCGGCCGCCCAGTCCTGCGAGCCGTTCTGCGGGGTCAGGCGTGCCGAAATCGCGAGCATCGACTGCCACTCGCTGCGCCAACGCGCGTCGTAACCGCCCAGAAGATCGCGGTCCGTGCTGCCCGCGCGCGTCGCGGAGAGACGCTCGGCGAGGTCGTGGGCTTCGCGAAGACCGACGTTCATGCTCTGGACACCCACGGGGCTGGTGCCGTGGGCGGCATCGCCGGCAAGCCAGACCCGTCCCTCACCGTAGCGTTCGACCAGATACTGCTCGAAACGCGCGGTATTTGCCCACACCAGCTCCTCCGGGGGGGTACCGAACCACGGCGCCCGCGACGCGAGCAGATCGGCAAGCTCGGCCGGATTCGAGCCGCTCTTCGACTCGCCGACCTGGAAGCTCCAGCGCCCACGCCCGGGATAGATCGGCCACAAGACGTTGCTGGCCGCGCCATGCAGCACGACCCGCGCCTCGTCGGTCGTGACCATCTCCGCCGGGAACTCGAAGATGGTGAACCACTGCGTAGGCCAGGGTTTTTCCACCTGAATGCGCTGGCTGCGCCGGACGAAGGACTCGTAGCCGTCGGCGCCGACTACGTAGTCTGCGCGGACGTTGTAGATGCGATCCAGACTCCTCTCGGTGTGGGCTATCCCGTAACCCACGGACGCCTTGTCCATCCGCGCCACCTCGACCTCGACATGGTCGGGACCGTTGTTGATGGAAAGCGCCTGGTGGTTGCGAAGCACACGCACTCCGCGCTTGGCGAGCGCCCGCTCGAGCACGTCCTCGAGCAGGGTCTGTGGCACGACGAGGACGTACGGGAAGGCTCCCTCGACAACGCTGAAATCCAGCGTCTGGGCGCGATCTGCTGCGTCGTAGAAGGCCAACCGCTCGATGCGCTGGCCATGTGGCAGCAAGAAGCGAGTCAGCCCCAGTTCGTCCAGAAGACGCAGGGATTCGGGGTGCAGCGCAAGCCCATAGCTGTGCGCGACACCCTGTTCGTCCTTGTCGATGATCTGCACGTCCAGGCCTCGCGAGACCAGGGCGAGCGCGGCGTACATGCCCACTGGGCCGCCACCAATGACGAGCACCTCGCTTGTCTTCTTCATCTTCCGACTCCGGGCTTGGGGGATTCGCCCGAAGCAGACGGGCGTATGAGTCTCGTGAACCTGCGCACCCCTCGTGCAACCCTCGTGCCGTGCGCGTGAAGCCATCCAACGCGCAGACTCTGCGTCCAGCCCGGAATCGCGCAGAAGCTTCGCACCACCCGAAGTCGAACCGATCACGCCCGGCGCCAGATCTGCCCGCTCTGGTTTCGTTGATCGATGACACGAGGAACCCGTCAACGCAGCGGTTCCACCGGAAGTGACTCCCGCGCGTTGACCGCGAACAAGTGCCAACGAGTGCGAAGGGCTCGTCGGTACGTCGCAGAACGGACCTGACGGATCGCAGGTCACCCGATGACTGTGGTCAAGGACGCCAGCGACACACCGCGAGAGCGCCCGCTGACCGGCGCCTCCGCGACTCCGGTCGAACGACACCGGATGGGCGCGGCATGCCGGGAGCACCCGCCGTTGGACGACCCTGGCGGCGCGCGCCGCGGCCGGCTCGCTCGACTTTGTATTCCCTCAGGAAATCTCGCCCCCACCACGTATCTCACCGTGTTGAAACGCGGGGGCGGCACGGCGGTGGCGAGCCAGCAGAGCAGCGAGAGCGGATGGAGATCGATGGCGAACGTGCTGAATGGCCGCTTCAGCACCAGGCGCACCAGGTCGTCGCCGAGCAGTTGGACGCGCTCGGCTGCGATGGGCGGGCGGAGGATGTAGCGGCAGAGCGCTTCTTTTCCCGCGGCGTCGCTGGCGCTCGACGGCGAGCTCCGCGAGCGCGGGCTCGCTGTCGGCGAGAACGCTGGACACACCGAGAAGCTCGAGGTCCAACATCTTTCTCAAGCACGAGAAACTCGTGGACAAGGTCGCTAATGGAACGGTTCCGGGAGGTTGCAGGCGAGCTCGGCGGGCTCGGGTGGCTCGGCGGGTACTGGCGGCAGGTGTCACCGACCCGTGGGATCCAGCCACGAGCGCCCCGCCAAGCATGACCGGGCCCCCGGCCGGGCGAAGTCCGGCCTTGGCGGGCCCGCGCCGCGCGCAGCGAAGCGAGCACGGCGCGCCGTGAAGTGGTCCAACCCGCGGGGGCAACCCAGCCAGACCCAATCCGCCGAGCCACCTGCGCGCGCACGGGGAACGATCGGATCCGACCCTGCACCAGCAGGGGATCCACCGTCGCGAAGCCTGAGCTCGCCCGGAGCTCGCCCGGAGCTCGGCCGGCGCGGCCGCTCCCGTTTTCGCGGGTTCGCGGGTTCGGGCTTGCCGCGCGGGCGCAAAGCGGACAAGACCGCAACATGGCTACGTACACCTGTGACAAGTGCGGAATGGGCGTCAACATGACCTGCGCCAAATGCGGCGAGCCCTTGGTGAACGATTCAATTACCAAGGCCGACGGGGCGAAGGTCCAGATTTCCAAGTGCCCCAAGGGCTGCGGGAAGATCAAATCTCCGATGTGCTGCGGCCAGGACATGTCCTGCCCGCTGTGACGAGAGCGCACGCTTCCTAGCGCGCTGGTTCTGGCCGGACGGTGAGGTAGCGCGATTCCACGTCCGGTATGGCGCTGCCTTTGCGATAACAACGAACGTTGACCTGCCACATCAGGCCACGGCCGTGCTTGTCGAACAGCGTGTACGGCGGAAATTCGGTGCCGGGCTCGGGCAGCGGCAGACATCCTTCGAACACGCCGCGGGAGCTGTCTCCCGGCAGAGGCACCTCGACTCGTGAGAGAACCTGTTCGTAGTCGTAGTCCGTCGTTTGCTGTTGCATGTCCCACACCTGCCAGGCGACGTGCTCCCGCACCATCAACTCCGCAGTGACGCGTTCGATCGCTCCCCGTGCGCGCGTTCGCACCGCACACCGCACTGCCGCGGGGGGGCGGTCCGCGGAGCTATCGCTCGTGTCCCGCCCCTGGGGCACGAGCTCGACAGACGCCCGGAAGCGGGTGCCCGCTTTTCGCTGCACCCACCACGCGACGAGGCTTGCCACGCCGAGAAGCAGGCTCCCGGCCGCGCCCAGCCAGATCATCGGGCCGCGCACGCCCGCCGCAACCCCTAGCAGCTCGAGCACGCCGCCTGCGCCGAGAACCAAGACGGCCAGGATAAACAGGGTCACCACATTCAGGAACTGCTCGTACCCCTCGGTATTTGCCCCTGCTTTGACGCCGTCCGCGGCGGGGGGCTGCACCAAGAGCCTACCCGACCACGGTGCGGGAGTGAGGACGAAGGGCGCTTGACCTTTTGGAGCCTGTGCCCACGGCACGTCGACTACGGCGAGCACGGTCCAAGCCCAGCCGACGAGATGGCCCTCGTAGGTCGGCGGAAACGTACTTGGGAGCTCGAACCGATACGCGTACTCGCCAGGCTGCCAATGTCCCGCGAACAGGCGGACGGGTGGTGGTCCGCTGGGCGGCGAGTACCCGCTCTTGGTGCGTGTGAGCTCGAGCTTCACGTCCAATCCGTCGCAACGCACCGCCTCCGTGACCCACACCTGCACCGTGCCGGTGATGCGCTGCCCCTCCTGATAGGTCGGCGGAACGTCTCCGTCGGCTTGCCATCCGTCAACGGTGACGACAACGGTGCACTTCGACATCCCTCCCACGCTACCGGACCAGTGCCCGGTACAGGCCGCAATACACAACAGGTCGCCTGATCTTTCGCGCGTGAAGTGTCGACCGCACGAGTCATGTCTGGTGCTGGGGCGCACACAACTACGGACAGCTCGGCGTGGGCAAGCCCACCACGAAGCCACTGGGGGTCGAGGGTCTGACGCCGCGCTGACGCATGACGCTTTCGACGCACCAGCGCGCCCCTGGCTAGCCACACCTGCTCTGGCTGCTGAACTCCAGTTCAGTGCCGGCGTCCGCTCGCAAAGGCGCCCAGGCTGGTGTGACGCTTGGCGTTGCAGAGCCCTTCCGCTAGACCAGCGTTCGCTTTTCCCATGACTTCGCCCGACACCGACACGGCTACGCTCGATCTCTCCGTCGTCGTGCCGATGTACAACGAGGAGGAAAACGTTCCGCTGCTGCTCGAGGAGCTGCACGCGGCGCTGGATCCGACCGGGCTCTCCTACGAAGCCATTCTCGTCGACGACGGGTCGAAAGACCGGAGCTACCCGCTGCTCGCCGAGGCCGCGAAGGCCGATCCGACGCTGGTCCTGATCCGCTTCCGTCGCAACTTCGGGCAGACGGCCGCCATGCAGGCCGGGCTGGATGCCGCGCGCGGCAGGGTCGTCGCCATGCTCGACGCCGACCTGCAGAACGACCCGCGCGACATCCCCGTCATGCTGGAAAAGCTCGGCGAAGGCTACGACATGGTCGCCGGCTGGCGCGCCAATCGCCAGGACGCGTTCATCAACCGCAAGCTACCGTCGATGATCGCGAACCGCATCATCAGCATCACGACCAAGGTCCACCTGCACGACTACGGCTGCACGCTGAAGGTGATGCGACGGGAAGTGGCCAAGGAGCTGCGCCTGTACGGCGAGATGCATCGCTTCATCCCCGCCGTTGCCAGCTGGGTCGGAGCGACCGTGGCGGAGATGAAGGTCAACCACCGCGCCCGGCGTTTTGGCGTGTCGAAGTACGGCATAGGTCGCACGCTGCGCGTCGTGCTCGACCTGATCACGGTGCGCTTCGTGCAGAGCTACCTGGTCAAGCCGATGCAGGTGTTCGGCCTGGGTGGCCTCCTGAGCGGGTTCGTCGGTTTCGCGCTGTGTCTGATTCTGGCCGTCGAGAAGCTGTTCCTGCACCATTCGATCGGTGAACGACCTTTGCTGTTGCTCGGCGTGCTGCTGATTGTCGTCGGCGTGCAACTGCTGTCGCTCGGACTCGTGGCGGACGTGGTGATGCGCACGTACTACGAGTCGCAGCGCAAGCCGCCGTACTACGTCCGTGAACGGATTGTCGGCTCGGGACATATTCCGGCGAACACCGTCGCGGGGCTCGACGCGACGGCGGTCGCTGCCGAGCACCTGTCCTAGCCCATATGAACATCGTCGAACGCATCCAGCGTCGGTGGGCCGTCTGTCCGCTTGGGGTCAAGCGGGCGCTGCCCTGGCTGGTCGTCGTCGCTGCCCTGTGGCTCGTCTACGGCGCGACCATCTACGAGCACATCCACCTGTCGTCGAACCCGCTGGTCTTCAACGACGACGCGCGGATCATCATCTACCCCTACTTCCACTACTCCGATCCCGCGCTCTTCCGGCACGACGCCATCAGCCACTACTTCGACCAGGAAGACCCGATCGGGTTCCGGCTGCTGTACTATCTCGCGGCCAAGCTGTGGGACGCGGCGTCGTTCAGCAAGCTGCTGCCGTACCTGCTGTTCGCTGTCATCCTTGTGTCCGTTGCCATCGCGGTGAACCGCGTCGCCGGCAAGGGGGCTGCGTTCGGTGCGCTCGCCTTGACGCTCGCGTGCAGCATCTTCATGGAGCGCATGGCGGGCGGCTTGATGCGCGCCTTCGCGTTCCCCATGATCGCGGTCGCGATCGCGGCGCTTTCCTGCGGACGGGTGTGGTGGCTCGCCGCGATGGTGGTGGTCGCTGCGGCGTTCTATCCGGTGATTGCCGTGATTGCCGGCTTTTCGCTGGCAGGGCTGCTCTTGATGATGCCCGCGAAGGATCGCGGCCAGGCGCGCGACTGGTCGCTACGCCGGCGCATGGTCGTGCTCGCCGCCACGGCGATCGCGGCGGCACTGGTGCTGGCCCCCATGGCGCTGGCGCTCCGTCACTGGGGCAAGCCCATCACGCCGGACACGTATCGTGAGTATCCCGAAGCCGGGCCCGGTGGACGCTTCAACGGCGAGGACCGTCCTCCCTTCCCGGGCTTTTTGCAGGCGTCGCCGCGGCTGATGCAGGCGGCGATCTACAGTCCCGGCAAGCCCATCAGCGTGGGCGCGCGCAAGTGGCTGGATGCGTCGCGTGACGGTTCGCGTCGCCAGGCTTTGTTCGAGCTGGTGCTACTGCTGATGGCGATCGGCTGGGCGCGCCTGACGCTGGAGAAGCCGGAAGCGCGACGCATGCTGCTGTTGCCCGGCGCGGCGCTGCTCGGGCACCTGATCGCGCTGCCCATCACGCCCCGGTTCTTCCTGCCGCAGCGCTACGTGCTGTACACGATCCCCTTGTTGATGATCGTGTTCGCCGCGTCGGCGTTCGCCGGGCTGTGGGTGTTCGATCCCGCGCGGCGCTGGGTCGGCAGGCTGGGAGCGGGTTTCATCCTCGCCTGCAACGTCGGTTTGCTCGTGGTGGCAGGCGGCGTGGGCAGCTCCGACGCCGGGTTGGACATCAGTATCAACCCGTCGCAGCGCGAGCTCTACGGAGCGATCGCCAAGCTACCGAAGAGCGCGGTGATCGCGGGCTGGCCCTGGGAGATGGACAACGTGCCGTACGTTGCGCGGCGCACGATCTTCCTCTCCCAGGAAACCCACATGCCCTTCTACACGGGCTACACGCTGATGACGCGCAAGCGCATGCGCGCACTGATCGCCGCGTATTTCGCGACGAGCGTGAGCCCGCTCGAGCGGCTGCACAGGGACTTCGGCGTGACTCACATGCTGGTCGACCTGCGCTTCCTCGAAGGCCGACCGCCGGGCTACTTTCGCCCCTTCCGGCGTGACATCAACGCAGCGCTGGTGCGTGCTCGCGGCAAACAATTCGAGATCCTGCGCCAGCTCCACGCCGCGACGGTCTATCGCCAGGGCGACATGGTGGTGCTGGATCTGTCGCGCCTGGCGCCCGACACGCCGGCTCGCTAGCCGCCGCGGCTGTGCCGCGCGCTACGACTTCTGGGGCTTCTCGGCGGTGACGGCCAGCACCCAGCCGAGCGAGATGCGCTCGACTCGGGTGTTCACGGCGCCGGCGCTCGAGAGAAGGTCGGAGATCCGCGCGCGCGTCATCCTGGAGGGGTGCAGCCCGTTGCGGCTGAAACCCTGCACCCTCGCGATCGCCTCGAGCACCGTGCCTTCAATCAGCTTGAGCGAGTGCGACGCGTAGTTGGGCGTGGTCAGAAACAGGATGCCGCCGGGGCGGATGACGCGCATCGCCTCGCGCAGCCACGGCAGCGGGTCCGGCACATGCTCGACCACGTCCATGGACACGGCCAGGTCGAACGTGTCGTCGTCGTACGGCAGAGGCTTGTCCGGGTCGACCACGTCCGCGCCGGCGAGCTTGTCGCCGTGCAGCTCGCGCGCCATGTCGATGGCCCGCTCGTCGATATCGCAGACCGTGAACTTGCGGTCGGTTTTCCCGAGCGACTCCAGCTCCAGAAACGGCCCCGAGCCGATGTTCAGCACGGAAGGGCCGGGGCTGGAGCGCACGACCGAGCCCAGCTTCTCGACGATAGGCTGATGGTAGAGGCTCCAGGGGAACCTCAGCTTCAGCGAGTGGTTCGAGAAGTAGTCGACCGCCTCGGCCATCAGTCCTCTGCGGCGGGTCGCCGGGCGACGACGAGAAACTCCGCGGTCGGGCTCTGGTCGGCAACGGACATGGCCGTCTTGACCAGCGAGTAGATCGGGTCGGCCATCGCGCGGCGGAAGCGCGGGAAGTTCGTCCAGCGCGTGGTCAGGTGCTTGTTTGCCCAGCCGGCGATCGACGGCAGCAGGAACAGCTCGAAGGTTACCGTGGTGGCACTGGAGAGCACGGGGTCGACAGTTTCGACCTCCAGCCCTGCCTTCTCGACCACCTCGCGCCAGCCCTGGGCGTCGTACAGGTGGTGGTGCTTGAAGACGTTGTCGACGGCGTTGCGCAGCTTGTCGGCCAGGGCCGGCGAAAGCTTGGAGAGCACCTGCGCGCTCACCAGCTGTCGCGTCCACTCCTTGTTCGGCACGAACAGGTACGCCTTGCCACCCGGCTGCAGGCTCTTGCGGATGTTCTCTAGTGCCAGATCGATGCGTGGCACGTGCTCGAGCGAGCAGTTCGCGACGCAGCTCTTGAAGAACCCCTGCGGCAGCTGGGCCTGGGTCACGTCGCCCAGAACGATCTGGGAGTAGGCGCGACTGGCGGAGGCCCAGCGGCCTTCCGCAGCGTCGATGTCGATCCCCCACACCTCGGCGCCGCCGAACGCGAGACTGGCGAACAGGCCGTCACCGCAGCCGACATCCAGGATCGGGCCGGGGCACTCGTGCTTGCGCAGCGCAGTCAGCCGGGCGCATTCCTTGATGGCCAGGGCGGTCGGCGTGAATGGGAAATAACGCTCGAAATCTGCCTTGTCGATCTCTCGGTTGCTCATCGTGTCGAGGCTCCGCGGGCCGTCGCAATTAGCATGCTTCAGGCAGCCTGTCACGAGCGCCTACCCAGCTTGCCCGCGCTGCGGTATAGCCCGTGCGATGGCTAGAATGCCGGAAAAGCAGCAGCCCGCGGGCCGCGGCGCCCTGATCGTCACGCCGACCTACAACGAGCGTCACAATCTACCCCTGTTCGTGCGCGCGACGCTCGAGGTTTTGCCGGGTGCGAACGTGAGGGTCGTCGACGACAACTCCCCCGACGGCACCGGCGAAGAGGCCGATCGGCTCGCGGCCAGCGACAGCCGCATCCGTGTCATGCACCGGCCGTCCAAGCAGGGGCTTGGGACCGCCTACATCCAGGCTTTCCAGCAGGGGCTGGCGGAAGGCTACGACTACTTCTTCGAGATGGATGCGGACCTGTCGCACGATCCGGAGTACCTGCCCGCGTTCATGCAGGCGTTCCACGACGGTGCGGATGTGGTGATCGGCTCGCGCAACATCCCCGGGGGCGATGTGGAAGGCTGGGGGCTCGGTCGGCACCTGTTGAGCAAAGGCGGCTCGCTGTACTCGCGGACGATACTCGGTGTGCGGGTGAAAGACCTGACCTCGGGCTACAAGGCTTTCACGCGCCGCGCGCTCGAAGCCATCGATCTGCCCCGCGTGCGCTCCAACGGCTACTCGTTCCAGATCGAGACCACCTACCGCGCCCTCAGGAAGGGCCTGCGCGTCGCCGAGGTGCCGATCGTGTTCGTCGATCGCCAGGTGGGCGAGAGCAAGATGAGCCGCAAGATCTTCGCCGAGGCCATCGGCATGGTCTGGAAACTACGCCTGGAAGCCGCGCGCGGCAGGTTGTGAGCGCGTCGTAGCTCGACGAAGACCGGCGCGTCGCTCTGCGTCCTGACGAAGCGGGCGCTGGGGGCCTAGGGGGGGCAGGATGTCGCCATGGTGTGGGTGCCCAGCGGATTTTGGCTGCACCTCTGGTGCAGCGATCGGCGACGTTGGACCTGGACACTCGCCCGGGATCCCGAGGATCGTAACATGGACGCCCAAAGGCACGCCGAACGTGACGACGTCATCAAGGAACGCTTCCAGCGGTATCCTGGGACCGTCGTGAGCACGCCTTGCAAGCACGACGCGCCCGCAGCCGTTGTAGCGGTCCTGGTCGGGGATTCCATGTGGAGGTTCTCCCTCGATGTGAGGTCGTGCGGTACATCGACACGATGCCGGTCAACGCGTTCTCCCTGGTCATGGCCCCGGCGGGCTGCATGCCCGGCATCTCGGCGGTCGCCGTGAGGCCGCTGCTGGAACTGCTCCATTATCCATCCGCTTAGCCCGTCGAGGGGGAGCCGTATCGGTCCGGTTGGCGCACGTCCTGCTGTGGTTCGATGGCGTGAAGACGCCGGCAACCAGGCCAGCATCCTGGTCGAGGTCGCCGGGCGGCTCCTGATAGACCGAACGGCCCAGCTGCGGTTCGGGTCAGGCGGCGCTGCAGACTCGCTTGAATGGTGCTATTGTTGGAGATTGCGCGGTGTGTCGCCTTGGTCCGCGCCCGGGAGCTTGCTGATGAATATGAGCCGCACCTTTATTGTGCTGTGTGCCGTGGTCACCGTCGTTCTAGCTGGAGCGGCGGGCTGCGGCGGGGTTCCCGACGTGACGCAGTCGTCGGGCGGTGCTTTCGGCGATGCAGCGGGCGGCAGTGGCGGCGTTGGCGGCGGCACGGCGGGCGGGCCGGGCATCGACCTCGACGCTGGGCCGGACTCGACGACGCCGGACACGGGAACGCCGGACGGCTGCGGCGCGAGCTGCGACGCCGGGCCGGTGTGCGGCGACGGTGTGGTCGAAGGTGGGGAGCAGTGCGACGACGGCAACGCGAAGCCGGGCGACGGCTGTTCAGGCGTGTGCACGATCGAGCCGGGCTACGTGTGCCCGAATCCGGGGCAGGCGTGCATTCCCCAGGGTCCGGTGTGTGGCGACGGCAAGGTGACGGGCAACGAGGCGTGCGACGACGGCAACAAGACGCCGGGCGACGGCTGCGACGCGAGTTGCCAGGTGGAAGCCGGCTGGGCCTGCTCGATGCCGGGTCAGCCGTGCGTGCAGGTCAACCAGGGCAAGTGCGGCGACGGGCAGGTCAACTCGGGCGAGCAGTGCGACGACGGCAACACGACGGCCGGTGACGGCTGCAGCGCCACCTGTGCGCTCGAGAACGGCTGGCTGTGTCCGACGCCGGGTCAGCCGTGCGTGAAGAACCAGTACTGCGGTGACGGGGTGGTGCAGGCGTCGAACAGCGAACAGTGCGACGACGGCAACACGACGCCGGGCGACGGCTGCTCGGGTGTGTGCATGCAGGAGCCGGGCTACACGTGCCCGACGCCGGGCAAGCCGTGCACGCTGATCTGGGTGTGTGGCAACGGCAAGGTGGACCCGGGCGAGACCTGCGACGACGGCAACACCACGGCAAACGACGGTTGCTCGGCCGATTGTACGCAGGTCGACCCGGGCTACACGTGTCCCCCTACGGGCGGGCTGTGCACGAAGGCGCCGGTCAACACCTGCGGCGACGCGAAGCTGGGCGGCACCGAGCAGTGCGACGACGGCAACACGAAGTCGGGCGACGGTTGCTCGAGCACGTGCCAGGCCGAGCCCGGCTACAACTGCCCGGTGGTCGGCCAGCTGTGCGTGCCGATCGCGGTGTGCGGCAACAAGAAGCTGGAGGCGGGCGAGGGGTGCGACGACGGGAACACGACGGCGGGCGACGGCTGCAGCGCGCAGTGCCAGATCGAGCCGAACTACAAGTGCCCGACGCCGGGGCAGTTGTGTGTTTCGACGGTCGTGTGTGGGGACGGTGTGGTAGCGGGCAACGAGACCTGCGACGACGGGAACAAGACGCCCGGCGACGGCTGTGACGGGAGCTGCCAGCTGGAGGCAGGCTGGACGTGCCCGAACCCCGGCGCCCGGTGCATCGCAAAGAGTTGCGGCGACGGCATCGTTGCCGGCTTCGAGCAGTGCGACGACAAGAACACCGCGCCCGGCGACGGCTGCGACGCCACATGCAAGCTGGAGCCGGGCTGGGCCTGCACCGCCACGAGCCCCAGCGTCTGCCACAAGACGACCTGCGGCGACGGGGTGAAGGAAGGCTTCGAGCAGTGCGACGACGGCAATCGCATTCCCTACGACGGCTGCTCGCCGAGCTGCAAGATAGAGCCGTCGTGCGCCAACGGACAGTGCACGCCGGTGTGCGGCGACGGCCTGAAGTTCCCGCAGGAAGCGTGCGACGACGGGAACACGCAGAACGGCGACGGCTGCTCGTCGACGTGCAAGAAGGAGGTCGGCTGGACCTGCAACGTCGTGACCGAGGCGCCGCCCGCGAAGCTCGTGATACCGATCCTGTATCGGGATTTCCTGTA
>Ga0114931_10004985_pt1 | contig 16473 bp, 17 predicted proteins | sample 2SBtaG_FD_89579 | JGI IMG/M metagenome (GOLD analysis project Ga0114931, IMG submission 89579) | Deep subsurface microbial communities from Kolumbo volcano to uncover new lineages of life (NeLLi) - 2SBTROV14_V59a metaG | ecosystem: Environmental > Aquatic > Marine > Volcanic | place: Kolumbo...
GCCCCGGGGCAGTCGATATGCGCCCATGAATTCCACTACTCGGCCCTGCGGGGCCTGGACCCGCAGGCTGCCCGTTTCGCCTATCGGGTGGTGCGGGGCACGGGCATAGACGGCGAGCATGATGGCTTGACCTACAAGAACCTGCTGGCGAGCTACAGCCACAGACGCAATGTGGACGCCAGCCCCTGGGTCGAGAAATTTCTCGCCAAGGTGGCAGGTTGCAGACGAAATCGCGAGTGATCACAGGAGAACCGATGTTTAAGATTACCCCACAGGCGGCTGAGCAGATTCAACAGGCCGCCAAGCAGGGAGGCACCGAGGGCATGGCCCTGCGTTTCGCCGCCCGGCAGAAGGAAGATGGTACCTTCGACTATCTGATGGGTTTCGACGAGGTCAAGGAGGACGACATCCGGTTCGATTCCGAGGGCATCGTCATCGTCATGGAGCCGGAACAGGTCCCGCTGCTGGATGAGACCACCATGGACTATGCCGAACTGGACAGTGGGGAGCGGCAGTTCATCTTCATCAACCCCAAAGACACCAACTATACTCCACCCCCCTCCAGCTGAACGGTTGGCATGCCCCCATCCGGGTTGCACCACTGACCTCTCTCCATGGAACTCTCCAGCGAAGACAGCCTGCGTCTCAACGTACTGCTGGCCAACCAACCCCTGGCAGTGCGGATCGATGAGTCCTCCATGACCCTGTATGGCCTTTCCGCCCAGGGAGACGCCAAGATACAGCTCAATCCCAACTGCCGAGACGACCTCTATCTGCGTGCGGTTCGCGAGATGCTCTCGGGACATGTACTCGGTTCCCCCGGTGGCTACCCGGTCTATCTGCAACGCTGGACCCGAATGGGACAGAGCCGGGACGAGAGCCTCGAGCAGCTGCTACTGCTGGGCGAGCCCGAGGCGGTGGTAGCGGTGACCTGCGCCAGTGGTTTGACCGACGAACTGGCCAGGCGCGCCTGGTGGACCCTGCAGGACCCGGAGAATGCCCGTCGCATGCTACACCATCCAAACGTGGTCGAAGGCCGCATGGGTCCGGAATTGGCGCATTTTCTCATCGAATACCTGCCGTTCGAGACCGAACCTGAGAAGATGATCGAGAGCCTGCGCCTCGCCCTGCAGCCGGGACTGATCGATCAGGAGACCCGCCAGAAACTGTGGGGGCGCTGTCAGCGCAAGCCGACCTATTATTTGGGGTTTCTCGCCAGCACTCCTGACGACCTGCCCGAGGAGACGCCCGGCCGGCCATTCTCGCCGGCCAACCACCAAGCCCTGGAGCGGTTATGTGGGGCGGGGAACGCCTACGCCGAGTTGTTGTGGCGGGTCCATGCCCCGGCGGGCCAGACCTTCCTCGAGGTGGCGCGGCGGGTCATGGAGAAGCCGGCCAACCAGGACGTGGTGGTCTCACTGCTGGAGGTCATACGCGACTATTTTGCCCGCCTGCGCCCCACTGGGGACCCGGACCTGACCCTGGAGCAGTTACTGGCGGAGGCCCGGGGGGGAGGGGACGAGGCCCTGGATGCCTGCGCGGCCGTCACCCAGGGGCTGGAACGGGAGCTGCAGGCAATACGCCTGTTCTCGGGCCTGGGCTATGGGGTGGTGCGACCGGTGTTTCGCAAGACGGATGCCATCGGCAGCCTGATGCGGCGCAAGCTGCAGCCGATCATGGGACCCCTGCTGGAGCAACTCGCACGGCTGCTTGGGGAGTCGGAAGCGGGCGGCTGAAGAGGCTAGCGCCTGCCCCGTGAGCGGCGCCGGCCCTGATAGGCGGTCACCTGCTGGATGAGCGGCTCATAGGGCAGTTGGTCCAGGCCACCGAACTCCTCGCGGGCCTGGCTGATCAGCGCAAAGATGTCTTCGAAGGTCTCCGGGAGTTCCCGCCCCGGGTGGAGCAGGAGGTGGAGTCCACGCAGACCACCGATCTGCAGGCGCATCGCCTTGCCGTGGGGGAGCACGGCCTGGAGGTCGTTGGTCTTGAGAGCGAAGCGGGCGTGCTGGCGCAGCAGCTCGAGAAACTCCTGGCACTGCTGCCGACCCGCCTCCGCCTCGCACTGGACCCCTTCACGCTCGGCGATGCAGAGCTTACGGGACTGGGTGCAGCCACACCGGCGGCTGAGTATGGACTTCTCATAGAGGCAGTTACGCTCGTTGATCTCGCGGTAGGTACGGCGGAATGCGTCCTGGTCCATGGTTCATTCACTACCGCTGGTAAAGCGATGGATCAGGCGGCGATCCCGCTTGTTGAGCCTGTGGTGTGCTGGCCGGGGCTGGGCGGCCCGCTCGGCGCGCAGCCGTTCACTGAGTTCCTGGCGCCGCCGCTGGCTGGCCTCCGTCTCCTGGTAGAACTCCCGGGCCTCCACCGCCGGGCGACGCCGGTTGGCGACCACCCGAACCTGGATCTCCCACTCATAGGGCCCCTTGTGGATACGCAGCTGGGAACCGACCTTGACCTCCCGGCCGGGTTTGCTGCGCAGGCCGTTGAGATGGACCTTGCCCCCATTGATGGCCTCTGCGGCGAGCTGACGAGTCTTAAAGAAACGCGCCGCCCACAGCCACTTGTCCAGCCTGACCCGTCCTGCTTGTGTCGTCATGGGCTAATTGTCTGCCGGCAGTTGCAGCAGGCCATCCAGGCGTCCCGCCATCTCCAGGGCGGCCAGGTCGTCATAGCCGCCGACGTGAAGATCACCGATGAAGATCTGTGGCACCGTATGGCGCCGGCTACGCTGCACCATCTCCTGCATGATGGCGTGGTCGTTATCGATGCGGATCTCCTCGAAGGCGACGCCCTTGTTGGCCAGCAGATGGCGGGCGCGTACACAATAGGGGCAGATCGCCGTTGTATACATGACCACATTTGGCATTAGCGGATACCTGTCGTTCTGGCAGACTTTCACGAGAGCCGGGAGGTAGATGCAGGAGGTGGTGAACCCGGGAACCGCATCCTGCCTTCTAACCTTTTGTATAGTATGGAAAAACGATTTTTAAAAACGAGCGGTGTATCCTAGCAGCCCTAACCCCGCAGTTCCATATTATTGGGCCGCAACAGAACCCAGACCCCATGTACAGGCCAATCCATGCGCACCGATACCCCCCAGACCATCTACCTGAATGACTACCAGCCACCAGCCTACCTGGTGGAGCGGATCGAGCTGACCTTCGAGCTGGAGGAGGGGCAGACCCGGGTGAGCAGCCGTTTGTTATTGTACCGCAACCCCCAGATGGGCAGTGAGCGGGTGCCGCTGGTGCTGGATGGGGAACGGCTCGAGCTGGAGTCCCTGAGCCTGGATGGCCGCCCCCTCGAGGAGTCGGAGTACCGGCTCGACGCCCACTCCCTGACCATCGAGACGCCACCCGCACGCTTCGAGCTGGAGACCCGGGTACTGATCCACCCGGAGCAGAATACTGCCCTGGAGGGCCTCTACCGCTCCGGTGGGATCTACTGCACCCAGTGTGAGGCCGAGGGCTTTCGCCGCATCACCTACTTCCTGGACCGGCCGGACGTGATGGCCCGCTTCTCCACCCGACTGATCGCCGACCGGGCGCGCTATCCGGTGCTGCTCTCCAACGGCAACTGTGTGGAGCGACGCGATCTGGGCGGTGGTCGGCACTTGGTGCGCTGGGACGACCCGTTCCCCAAACCCTGCTACCTGTTCGCCCTGGTGGCGGGCGACCTCCATTGCCAGCAGGGGCAGTTCACCACCTGCAGTGGTCGTCAGGTGGAGCTGCATCTCTATGTGGAGCCGGAGAACCGCGACAAGTGTGAGCACGCCTTGCGATCCCTGCAGCGGGCCATGGCCTGGGACGAGGAACGCTACGGCCGAGAGTACGATCTGGATATCTATATGATCGTCGCGGTCAACGACTTCAACATGGGGGCCATGGAGAACAAGGGGCTCAACATCTTCAACGCCAAGTATGTGCTGGCCCGGCCCGAGACCGCCACCGACCGGGACTTCCAGGCCATCGAGGGGGTCATCGCCCACGAATACTTCCACAACTGGACCGGCAACCGCATCACCTGCCGGGACTGGTTCCAGCTCAGCCTGAAAGAGGGCCTGACGGTGTTCCGCGACCAGGAGTTCTCCGCCGACATGGGCTCGCGCGGGGTCAAGCGCATCGAGGACGTGCGGCTGCTGCGTACCCACCAGTTTGCCGAGGACGCCGGGCCCATGGCCCACCCGGTGCGGCCCGAGTCCTACATGGAGATCAGCAACTTCTACACCGTCACCGTGTACGAGAAAGGGGCAGAGCTGGTGCGCATGCTGCATTGCCTGCTGGGGGACGAGGCCTTCCGCCGTGCCACCGACCTCTATTTCGAACGTTACGACGGCATGGCGGTGACTACCGACGACTTCGTGCGCTGCATGGAGGAGGCCGGCGGCCGCGATCTGCAACAGTTCCGCCTCTGGTACAGCCAAGCCGGCACCCCCCGGGTGACGGTGGAGGCCGAGTACGACGGAGTGCAGCACCGCTACCGGCTGCATCTGCGCCAGACCTGCCCCGCCACCCCCGGGCAGCCCCACAAGTCACCCCAGCAGATCCCGATCCGCCTGGCCCTGCTGGACGACCAGGGGCAGGCCCTGCCACTGCGCCTGGCGGGGGAGGCGGCCACCACCGCCGGGGAGCGGGTGATCGAACTGCGGGCGGCCTCGGAGACCTTCGAGTTCGTCGATATCGGGCGCCGCCCCGTGCCCTCACTGCTGCGGGGCTTCTCCGCCCCGGTCAGGCTGGAATACCCCTATGACGACCGGGAGCTGATGTTCCTGATGGCCCGTGACAGCGATCCCTTCAACCGTTGGGACGCGGCTCAGACCCTGGCCCAGCGGAGTCTGCTGGAGCTGGTCGAGGCCTGTCGTGCCGGCCGGCCCCTGGCCGTCGACGCCGGCTATGTCGAGGCCTTCCGCCTGACCCTGGAGGAGCAGGCCGCGGACCGGGCCCTGCAGGCGGAGCTGCTGAGCCTGCCCTCCGAGACCGCCCTGGGAGAGCTGATGCAGGAGGTGGACGTGGAGGCCATTCACCGGGCCCGGGAGTGGCTCAAGGGCCATCTGGCCGATCGGCTTCGGGAGGCCTTCGAGGCGGTCTATGCCACCCATGCCGGCGCGGCCGGGTTCGACCTCGATCCCGCCTCCATCGGCCGCCGCCGGCTGCGCAACCTGGCCCTCGAGTATCTGATGCAACTGGAGGATCCAGCCATTCAGACGCTCTGCATGGAACAGTTCGAGACGGCGGACAACATGACCGACCGGATGGCCGCCCTGCACGCCCTGGCCAACAGCGACGCCCCTCAGCGCCAACAGGCCCTGAGCGCCTTTGAACGCCGTTGGCGGGACGATCCCCTGGTCATGGACAAGTGGTTCTCGGTGCAGGCCGGCTCGAAGCGCCCCGGGACCCTGCGGGAGGTGGAGGCGCTGATGCGTCATCCCGCCTTCTCCCTGCGCAACCCCAACAAGGTGCGCAGCCTGATCGGGGTCTTCTGCAGCGCCAATCTACCGGCCTTTCACGCCGCGGATGGCTCGGGCTACAGATTTCTCACCGATCAGGTACTGGCCCTGGACGGACTCAACCCCCAGGTGGCGGCACGCATGCTGCGCCTGATGACCCGCTGGCGGCGCTATGACCCGGACCGCCAGCGCCTGATGCGGGCCCATTTCGAGCGGGTGCTGGCCCGCCCCGGTATCTCCCGGGACCTGTTCGAGATCGCCAGCAAGAGCCTCGGACAGGGCTGAGCCACCCGATGACTTTACTTCTGAGCAAGCCCCGCACCACCCAGCGCATCGACAAGCTGTGGGAGCGCATTGGACGCCTCAAGGATACAGGCGGTCAAGCGCAGCTTCGCCACCGCCTACCGAGAGGCCAGGCCGGACCGCCCCTACAGGGATGTATCTATGCGAAAAACGTTGAATTTCTATTAGGAATTGGTCGGGGTGAGAGGGTGAGCCACAACCCTTTGTCCGGTGGACAAAGGAAGTGCGGCGAACGCCTGGCAGGGAGGCCAGGCCGGACCGCCCCTACAGGGATGTATCTATGCGAAAAACGTTGAATTTCTATTAGGAATTGGTCGGGGTGAGAGGATTTGAACCTCCGGCCCCTGCCTCCCGAAGACAGTGCTCTACCAAGCTGAGCTACACCCCGAATGGTGTGGATCTTAACGAACTGCGCCTGCCAGGGATGGCCCGGGAAGCCATCGCAGGAAGCCGGGAATGATAATGGAGTCGGCGGGCGGAATCAATGCGTGCGCGCGATGGAGAAGTCGGCCAGGGTGGCCAGGGCCTGCCGCTGGGGTGAGTCGGGGAGCGTCTCCAGGGCCGCCTTGGCCCGGGCCGCCTCGGCCTGGGCCAGCTGGGCCGTGTAGGCGATGGCGTCGCTGGCTTGGATGGTCCGCATGACGAAATCGATGGCGTCCAGGCCGCCCTTCTCGATGATCTCACGCAGCCGTGTGCGCTGTTCGGGGGCCGCCTGCAACATGGTCCGGATCAGCGGCAGGGTGGGCTTGCCCTCCGCCAGGTCGTCGCCGATATTCTTGCCGATATTCTCATTGGATGAGTTGTAGTCCAGGGCGTCGTCCACCAGCTGGAAGGCGATCCCCAGGTGCAGGCCATAGGCCGCCAGGGCCTCCTCCTCGCTCCGGCTGACCCCGGAGATGACTCCCCCCAGGCGTGCTCCCGCCTCAAACAGGGTGGCGGTCTTTCGCTTGATGACCTCCATGTAGTCGGCCTCGCTGGTATCCGGGTTGTGCACATTGAGCAGTTGCAGCACCTCGCCCTCGGCGATGCGGTTGGTGGCGTGGGAAAGGATGTCCATGACCCGCATCTGGTCCACCGCCACCATCATCTCGAAGGCGCGGGAGTAGAGGAAGTCCCCCACCAGTACGCTGGCCTCGTTGCCCCAGACCGCGTTGGCGGTATCCTGGTTGCGCCGCAGTTCCGAGCCGTCCACCACGTCGTCGTGCAGCAGGGTGGCGGTGTGGATGAATTCGATGACCGCCGCCAGGTCGATGTGGCGTGTCCCCCGATAGCCGCAGGCCCGCGCCGCCAGCAGCACGATCAGCGGGCGCAGGCGCTTGCCACCGCTGTTGACGATATAGGCGCCGATCTGGTTGATCAGCACCACATCGGAGTGGAGGCGTTCGAGGATCAGCCGGTCGACCGCCTGGGTGTCGTCGGCGACCAGATCGCGGATTGGGGATATGTCCATCATAGTTTGGAGTTTGAAAAGGCTGAGGCATGCTAGGAGCGGGAGGGATGAGTGTCAAGTCAGGGCCTCGTCAATGCTGGCAGCGGGTGCAGTAAAAGCTGGAGCGCTGACCGATGCGACGCTGTTTGATGGGTGACCCGCAGCCGGGGCAGGGGAGTCCCGCGCGGCCATAGACCCGCAGCTCCTGGGCGAAGTATCCGGGGCGGCCATCCTCCCGCTGGAAGTCCCGCAGGGTGGTGCCTCCCTGTTCGATGGCCCGGCTGAGCACCCCGACGATGGCCTCGGCCAGGAGCTGGTAGCGGTCCCGGGCGATGCGGTCGCAGCGGCGCAGGGGGTGGATGCCGGCCAGGAACAGGGCCTCGTTGGCGTAGATGTTGCCCACCCCGACCACCACCTGGCTGTCCATGATCAGGCCCTTGACGCTGATCCGTCGCCGCCGGCCGGCAAGGTAGAGAGGGTCACCACTGAACTTCCTGCCCAGGGGCTCGGGTCCGAGCCGACGCAGCAGCCGGTGCTGTGCTGGCGGATCCTGGGTCCAGAGCACCGCGCCGAAGCGGCGGGGGTCGCGCAGGCGCAGGACGGGTCCCTCTTCGAACAGCAGATCGAAGTGGTCGTGACGCTGTGCCGGCGTCTCTGCGGCGAGGATGCGCAGACTGCCGGACATCCCCAGGTGGAGGATCAGGTGGCCATTGGAGAAGCCGAACAGCAGATACTTGCCGCGCCGGATCAGGCTCTGCAGGCGCTGCCCCGGGAGTTCCTGGATGAGCTGCGCCGGGATGGGCCAGCGCAGGCGGGGTTCACGGATCACCACCTGGCGCACCCGCTCGCCCCGGATGTGGGGGAGGAGGCCGAGCCGGGTGGTCTCCACTTCGGGCAGTTCCGGCATCAGGGGGCCTGCAGGTAGGCCGTGGGCGGGGCCAGCAGGTGATGCCGGAAGCCATCGCCGATGAGGTGGATCTGGTCGCCTATCCGCACGTAGCGCCAGCCGTTGATGGGGTCGCTGTCGCCAAACTGGAGCTCCAGTCCGTCGAGCCAGAGGCGGATCGAGGGTGACGCCAGGCCAAACTCGGCGAGCCGGCCCTGCGCCACTGGGATGCGGCGCAGGCTGGGGGTCCGGGCGATGCCCAGGAGCTGCTGGATACGCCCCTCATTGGCCGGCCGGTCGCCCAGCCACCAGTGTCCGTCGTGCCGGCGCAGGTCGATCTCCCGCCCCTTGCCGAGCAGGCGTATGCGCTCGATCTGTCCGGCCTGCAGGGGGGTCAGGGGGGGCAGCGGGGTCGGTTGCAGCCACCAGATCAGCAGGCCCAGCAGTAGCAACGCCGCCAACAGCAACCGATTGATGCGGTTCATGCGCGCCGCCGGCGCCAGCTCAACAGGCCGCCGGCAATGAGCAACAGCAGGGGCAGCAGGATCAGCCAGCCCAGGCCGATCAGGCCGCGCGCCAGGGGGGCAAGGTGCAGCGCCCGGTCGGGGACCTGGCGCTGGGGGATACCGAGGGACTCCCCGCCATCGCTGAGCCAGTGCACCAGGGCCAGTCCCAGTTGCCGGTTGCCCGCGTTGGCGATAAAGCGGTTGGCGAGGAAGTCACCGTCGCCCACCACCACCACCCGCTGGGCCTTGCCCGCCTGGTCGCGACTGAGGGCGTAGCCGAGGGTCAGGGGACCGGCCCGTTCACCCCGCCCCGGGTCACGCTGGATCTCGCCGGTCAGCCGCCCGGTCTCGTTCCAGGAGCGCTCCTGGGTGCGCAGCAGCGGGGTGACCCGCCAGCTGTTGCCGGGCTTGCTCTCCAGGGCGGCCGCCTGGGGGTAGAGGCTGAGCAGTTTGAAGCCCGCGGTGGGGGGCTGGTCGGGATACTGGGGTACCAGGGCCATGGTCGGGTTGTCCAGCCCCAGCTGGCGGGCGTTGGCATCGACGATGGTGCCGGGGAGCTGCCTGAGCCCGAGCAGGTCGAGCAGGGGGCGTTGGATCTCGTCGTTGCCTGGATCGATCAGCAACAGCAGGTTGCCGCCGCGTTCCAGATAGCGCGCCAGCTGGGTCAGCTCCGCGGGCAGCAGGGCCTGCTGAGGGGAGGCGATCAGCAGCAGATCGGTGTTGTCCGGGGGACGGGGGGTGGTGGCCAGATCGAATTCCACCAGGGTGAAGCCCTGTTCCCGCAGGGTCTTGGCGAACTCTCCCAGGTCGAAGTTGGCGCTGCCCAGCAGGCTGCGTTCGCCATGGCCGCTGATGCCGGCGACCCAGGGCTGGTGAGACTGGGTGAGTCGCAGGATGGCATTGCTCAGGTGCGGCTCGTCGAGCTGCTGCAGGTGCGCCTGGCGGCCCTGGTAGCCGAGCAGCAGCTCGCCGGAGAGGTGGATGCCCTGGCGGCGGGTCTCGTCGGGGTGGCGCGCCGGGTCGACGAAGCGCAGGCTCAGGTCGGGCTTGTAGTGGCGGTAGCGCTGGATGAAGCGTTGGATGGTATCACGCAGACGGCCATCCCTGGGTGCGTAGGCGGTGATCTGCAGCGGACCGTCGGTCTGCTGCAGCAGGCGGATGCTGGCCGGGCTCAGGCTGTTGTTCCCCAGGCGGGTCCAGTCCCATTGCCAGGGCAGACGCTGGCTCAGCCAGGCCAGTGCGAGCAGCAGCCCGAACAGCAGCAGATAGAACAGCAGGTCGTTGAGGCGGGCGTTCATGCCCGTCTCCGCCGTTCGAGCCGGTGCAGCGCCAGGGCGAGAAACAGGGCAGTCAGCAGCAGGAAGTAGGCCAGGTCCACTGCCCGCAGCTGGCCGAGCTGAAAGCCCAGATAGTGGCCGGGCCAGGCGAACCAGCGCAGCAGGCCGGCGCCGCCCAGGGTCGAGTCGGGGCTCAGCAGGGTCAGCAGCAGGAGCAGACCGTAGCTGCCGGCGACGGCGACGGCGGGGCTGGTGCCGAGGATCGAAAAGTAGATGCCAACGGCGGCGAAACAGGCCGTGAGCAGGGCCAGGCCCAGGCTGGCGGCGGCGAGCAGGCCCCAGTCCAGTTGGGTGCCGGGGGCGATCGACAGGCTCATCAGCAGGGGCAAGGCGAGCAGCAGGAGCAGAAACAGCAGGCAACCCAGGTACTTGCCCAGCAGCACCGCCGGCAGTGAGAGAGGCGCGCTGCTGAGCAGGCTGAAGCTGCCGTTACGCAGGGGTTCGCTGAAGCTGCGCATGGTCACGATGGGGGTCAGAAACAGCAGCAGCACCGCGGCGAAGCCCCACGACTGCAGGCCCAGGTAGGCACTCAGGCCGAGGCGCCTCTGGGCGGCCGGCAGGCCGCTGAAGGTCTCCAGGGCCTGCAGGAACTGCCAGGCCAGCAGCAGGGTTGCGAGGGCCAGCAACACCCAGGCCAGGGGCGAGCGCAGCAGCCGCCGCCACTCCATTCGGGCCAGGGTCCAGCTCACGGACCGATCCCGCTGGTGGCGTCGAGGAAGATCTGCTCCAGGCTGGGCCGTTCCGGGGTCATCTGCAGCAGCCCCCAGCCCCGGCTCACCACTTCTCCGGCCAGCTGGGCGGGGTTGGCGCCGTCGCGCAGGGTGACCCGGAAGTAGTCGGTGTGCAGGCGCTGGACCCGCGCCACCGCCGCCAGGCCGGCGACCTCCGCTTCGTCGATGGGCGGTTGCAGCCCCAACTTGAATTGCAACCGGCCGGGGGGCTGGATCGGTCCGGCATAGACCGTGCGCCCCTGGTCGAGGATGATCACCCGCTGGCAGACGGCCTGGATCTCGGGCAGGATGTGGCTGGAGAGGATGATCGCCGCCTGCCCGGCCAGCTGCTGGATCAGCGCCCGCAGTTCGCGGATCTGCCCCGGGTCGAGGCCGTCGCTGGGCTCGTCCAGGACGATCACCGCCGGCCGGTGGAGGATCGCCTGGGCGAGCCCCACCCGCTGCCGGTAGCCCTTCGACAGGTTGCGGATCAGCCGGCGACCCACCCCCTGGAGCCCGCAACGCGCCTTGACCCGTTCGATCCGCCCGCGGATCTCCGGGCGGGGCAGGCAGTGCAGCAGGGCGCAGTCGTGCAGGTATTCGTCCACCCGCTGATCCAGGTGCAGGGGGGGGCGGTCCGGCAGCCAGCCGAGCTGGCGCTTGGCCTGGATCGGCGCCTGCGCCAGGTCGACGCCGGCGATCAGCACCCGCCCCGAGTCGGGGGCCAGGTCGCCACAGAGCAGGCGCAGGCTGGTGGACTTGCCCGCCCCGTTGGGCCCCAGCAGGCCGAGGATCTCACCCCGTTCCAGGCTGAGGTTCAAGCGCTCCACCACGCTGCGGCCGTGGAAGCGGCGGCTGAGATCTTCGATTTTGACCAGGGGCTCCATCGGGGGGCACGATACCCTATTCCAGTTCCATGAAAAAGCCGCGAGAACGGGCCATGCAGCATGACCACCAGCGCCTGCTCGGTGTCGATACCGGCGGGACCTTCACCGACTTCGTACTGTTCGACGGGCGGGGGCTGCGCGTCCACAAGGTGCTCTCCACCCCGCAGGCCCCGGAACGAGCGATCCTGCAGGGGATCCGGGAGATGGGGCTGGAGCTGGCGGGGTTGCGGGTGGTGCACGGTTCCACCGTGGCCACCAACGCCGCCCTGGAGGGCAAGGGTGTGCGCACCCTCTATATCGGCAATCGGGGGCTGGGGGATCTGCTGACCATCGGTCGCCAGGCCCGCCGGGAACTCTACGATCTGCAACCCCGTCCCCTGCCACCCCCGGTCCCGGCGGGGCTCTGCCTGGAAACCGGAGGGCGCCTGGGGGCCGATGGTGAGCTGGTGGAGGCGCTGGACGATGGGCAGCTACAGCTGTTGTGTGAGCAGGTGCGGCGGCTGGCGCCACAGGCGGTGGCCATCAACCTGCTCTATAGCTACCTGGACGACCGCCTGGAGCGGCGTGTCGAGGCCGCCCTGCCGGCCGGGTTGTTCGTCTCCCGCTCCTCGGCGGTGCTGCCGGAGCTGGGGGAGTACGAGCGGGGCATCGCCACCTGGATCAACAGCTGGCTGGGGCCGCTGGTGGCGGGCTATATCGAACGCCTGCTCCAGGGACTGCCGGGGGCCCGGGTGGCGGTGATGCAGAGCTCCGGCGAGGCCATCGCCGCGGAGCAGGCGGCCCGGCAGGCGGTGCGCATGCTCCTCTCCGGGCCGGCCGGCGGGCTGGTTGGAGCCGGTTTCGTGGCGGCCACCAGCGGCCGTCGGCGGTTGTTGAGTTTCGACATGGGGGGGACCTCCACGGACGTGGCGCTGATCGACGGGACGCCGCGACTGACCCGGGAGGGGCGGATCGGCCCCTGGCCGGTGGCGGTACCGATGGTGGAGATGCACACCATCGGCGCCGGTGGCGGCTCCATCGCCCGCCTCGACCCGGGGGGCATGCTGCTGGTGGGGCCTGAATCGGCCGGCGCCGAACCGGGTCCGGCCTGCTACCGGCGCGGCGGTGAACTGCCCACCGTGACCGACGCCAACCTGCTGCTCGGGCGCCTGCGGGCGGACGCCTTCCTGGGCGGGCGCATGGTCCTGGACCGGGAGGCGGCGCGGAGGGCCCTGGGGCGGCTGGCGCGGCAGCTGGGGCAGGGACCGGAGGCCACCGCCGAAGGGATCATCCGGGTCGCCAACGAGAACATGGCGCGGGCCCTGCGGGTCATCTCGGTGCAGCGCGGGGTCGACCCGCGGGCGTTCACCCTGGTCTCCTTCGGCGGCGCCGGCGGCCTGCACGTCTGCGCCCTGGCCGCGGCCATGGGGATGCGCCGGGCGCTGGTGCCGGTACGGGCGGGGGTGCTCTCGGCCCTGGGGATGCTGGTGGCCCGTCCCGGCCGGCAGCGCGCCCGCACCCACCTGGGGCGCCTGCTGGAGCAGGCGGACGGACCGCTGCAGGAGGCCTTCGCCCAGCTCGCCCAGGGGGGGCTGGAGGAGCTGGCGGAAGAGGGGCTGGCCCCAGGTCAGGTGGAGCTGGAGTACGCCGTGGACCTGCGTTACCTGGGCCAGTCCTATACCCTCGCCCTGCCCTGGCAGGGGGTGGCGGCGACCGAGGCCGCCTTCCACGAGCGCCATGCGCAGCGCTATGGCCACCGCCTCGACAGCGAGGTGGAGCTGGTGAACCTGCGTTGCACCCTGCGCGGGCCGGGGGTGGCCATCGGGCTGCCGCGGCCGTCGGCCAGGCGCCCGGCCCGACCCAGGGAGTCGGTGGCGCTGTACGGGATCGAGGGTCCGGTGGCCCGCTACGAGCGGGACGATCTCATGGCCGGCCAGTGCATCCAGGGGCCGGCCCTGATCACCGAGGAGGTCTCCAGCAGCTGGATCGAGCCGGGCTGGTCCTGCCGGGTGGACGAGCTGGGGAATCTGCTGCTGGAACGCGGCGGCCCCGGCGGTTGAGGGGTCAGTCGCCCAGCAGGGACTGTTCGCTGGCGAAGGCCCGCTCGCTGGCCCGCAGATAGATCCGGGTGATCTGCGCGTCCGTCACCCCCTCGAACCAGGCATCGGTCCACTCCTGGCGCTCGTAGGCCAGGGCGCAGTGCAGGGCCCGCCCGGCCACACCTTGGCGCCACAGCAGGGCGGAGCGGATCTCGTCCGAGAGGGCCAACTCGCCGAGGATCTCCGCCAGCGGGCGACCCAGCAGCAGGTCGAGGATGGAGAGCAGGCCGACGCTGAAGCCCTTCTCCGGCGGGCAGCCGCCGGCCTCGGTGACCAGCTGTTCGCACATGTTGGCGCGTACCAGGGCGGTCACGAAGTGGGCCTGGGTATCTCCCCGCTGGCCGGCCAGGGCCAGCAGACTGGCCCAGGCGCGGATACGCTTGAGGCCCATGTAGAGCACCGCCTGGCGGATCGAATCCACCCGCCGGGGCATGCCGGCGGCAGCGGAGTTCATGTAGCGCAGGATCTTGTAGCTGAAGCTGGCGTCCTGGCTGATGATCCCCTCCAGGGCCTCCAGGGTGACCTCCGGGTCGTTGAGGGCGGAGAGCAGGCGCAGCAGCACCAGCTGATTCTCCTCCAGGCGCTTGCCCGCCAGTACCTTGGGGCGGGAGAAGTAGTAGCCCTGAAAATAGTCGAAGCCCATCTCCCGCAGCTGCCGGTACTCCTGCTCGCTCTCGATCTTCTCCGCCAGCAGTTTCACGCCATGGCGCCGCAGGTCGGGGAGTCGGCGGGCGATCTCGGCCAGTGGCAGGGCCGGCACCTCGACCTTGACGATATGCATCCAGGGCAGCAGCGGCTGGTGGGCTAGATCGAAGCAGTAGTCGTCCAGGGCCAGCTGGTAGCCCTGGCGGGAGAGCCGCTCCACGGACTCCAGCAGGGCCGCATCCACCGGGATGTCCTCGAGCAGCTCCAACACCACCCGGTCGCGTTCGAACGGCAGCCCCGGATGGTCGAGAAAGAGCTTGCGGGTCAGGTTGATGAAGACCCGGTGCGGGCCGGCCACCTGCTCCAGGCCGATCTCCATGAAGGTGTTGAGCAGCACCTCCGAAGAGGCGCTGTCACCGTTGCACGATTGGACCACCTGGCTGCTGGGGTGCGGGCCGGTGCGAAACAGCAGTTCGTAGGCGAAGACCGCCATCTCCCGGTCGAAGATGGCCTGGCGGCCGATGTAGATGTCCTTCATGCCCTCCCGACGGGGGGCCAGTGCGGCGTTGTCCATGCCCTGTTAACGACCGCCCGGGGGGGAAGTTGAGGCCCTTGCAGGGGCAGGATGCCTGGAGAAGACGGGTGGCGTGCAGCGCCATCACGAGGGGGATGAGGCGCTGGCGACACCCACCCGGGATGTCGGACGCCCTGGCGGCGGGGTGGGGCACACCGCGCCCGGTGATGCGTGACGGCGTGCAACGCCATCACGAGACCAGGAAGGCTATTTGATCTTGGCTTCCTTGTAGATCACGTGTTTGCGCACCTTGGGATCGAACTTCTTGATCTGCATCTTGCCGGGCTGGTTGCGCTTGTTCTTGGTGGTGGTATAGAAGTGTCCAGTGCCGGCACTGGACACCAGTTTGATCTTGTCACGCATGGCTCTGGGCTCCTTTAGACTTTTTCACCGCGGGCGCGCATCTCGCTGAGCACGCTGTCGATGCCTTTCTTGTCGATGATGCGCATCCCCTTGGAGGAGAGGCGCAGACGCACCCAGCGGTTCTCGCTCTCGACCCAGAAACGGTGGCTGTGCAGATTGGGCAGGAAGCGGCGCTTGGTCTTGTTGTGGGCGTGGGAGACGTTGTTCCCGCTCATCGGCCGCTTGCTGGTGACTTGGCAGACTTTAGACATGGTCCAAACCTCGAATTAGTGACCCTGGGGGCGAGTGACGCCCGCCTTGAAGCGGGTGTTTTCAAACCTGTGGTGCATGGAAAAGGCGCGTATTTATAGCAGAGTCGGTCCTCCTCGGCAAGCTACTGTTCACATCAGGCCCCGTTCCGCCAGGGAGAGCGGTTCCCCCTCGCCCACGATGAAGTGGTCGAGGATGCGCACGTCCACCAGCGCCAGGGCCTCGCTCAGGCGGCGGGTGATGCTGCGGTCGGCATCGCTGGGCTCGGCCACCCCCGAGGGATGGTTGTGGGCCAGAATCAGCGCCGCGGCGTTGTGTTCCAGGGCGCGCCGCACCACCTCCCGGGGGTGTACACTGGCGCCGTCGATGGTGCCACGGAACAACTCTTCGTATTCGATCACCCGGTGGCGGTTGTCCAGAAAGAGGCAGGCGAACACCTCGTAGGGGTAGTGGCGCAGCCGCGCCTGCAGGTAGCGGCGGGAGTCGGCGGGACTGGTGAGGCAGTGGCTGCGTTGCAGGTCCTCGCGCAAGTAGCGCCGGCCCATCTCCAGCACCGCCTGGAGCTGGGCGTACTTGGCGTCACCCAGGCCCCGGCTCTGGCAGAAGCGGCGCCGCTCGGCCGTCAGCAGGTGGCGCAGATCGCCATATTCGTTCAGCAGATCCCGCGCCAAGTCCACGGCGGTCTTGCCGGTCACCCCGGTGCGCAGGAAGATCGCCAGCAGTTCCGCGTCGGAGAGGGCGCTGGGGCCCTTGCCCAGGAGTTTCTCACGGGGGCGCTCGTCGGCCGGCCAGTCGGTGATGGACATGTTTGACCTCCCTGTCGGTGGTGGATGTTGGAATTATCCTAGATTCCTCAGTTGACCGCTCCATTCTGAAACTAAGTGATTGATAAGAAATACACTGACTTCAATTTACCTTATCACCCATTGGATGAATCACGCTACAGGGTGAATAGCAGGCCTACGGGGGCACATGGCGGCGTCGCCTACATGGACGTAGGTGAGGGGCGTGAGCTGGGAGCGGCAAGCTTTACAACTCCTTGGAATAGACAGAA
>Ga0114931_10004986_pt1 | contig 16469 bp, 12 predicted proteins | sample 2SBtaG_FD_89579 | JGI IMG/M metagenome (GOLD analysis project Ga0114931, IMG submission 89579) | Deep subsurface microbial communities from Kolumbo volcano to uncover new lineages of life (NeLLi) - 2SBTROV14_V59a metaG | ecosystem: Environmental > Aquatic > Marine > Volcanic | place: Kolumbo...
AGTTTTCAAGGCCTTGTCAGATCGCAACCGGCTTGGTGTTCTGGCCGCGTTGATGATCAGGGAGGAATGGTGCGCCTGTCAGATTACTTGATGTATCCAATCACGGTGAAGATTGATTTTACGAGTGCCGTTCTGGTCGGAAAGAGCGGCAGACCGGTATTCCTGACGCACTGGCAACGGTCGTCGGATACTCATCGAAGTTCCGCTGATGCTGATGCTGATGCTGATGCTGGTCTGCTTCTGCAAAAAAAAAACACGCGGCGGGTCTCGGAGTGATCCCGGGAACAGTCCAACAGGGTTAGCCCGACCACCACACCCTGTTTGGTCTGATGCTCTCAATCATCTCGACTGACGGAAATGTATTGGGATAAAATCCTCATCCGTTTGACGAATGTTTTCGTGTCGATCACCCGATTTGTATCATCATCCGCCCCGTGATAACGAAGCTTGCCTTTCTCCACCCAGGCGCCCCGCTCGTCCAGTTCCGCTATCACCTTTCGGACTGCGTTTTCCAGTCGGGAGTTTAGTTGATAGGTCGCTGGTTTCCGCGCTGGCGCCAGTTGATTAGCGGGGGTTTTCCGCAGTGTTTTGTATTCCTGTGCAATCGCCTCCAATTTGGATTTGATCACAAAGGTATAATGAGTCGGCGCATCCGCGGCACTGTAGGTGAGCTTGTAGTCTTTTGTGAAATAGAGCGGACGATTGGTTTTCAGTTCGTAGAAGCGGGCGAGATTTCCGCCGGGAAGCAAGGAGTTCCGGTAATAGGTCAGCGCGGTCGGAATGGGATCGAGGTATTTTTTATCACCCGTGGCACGGTAAAGTTTCAGCAGGGAGCGCATGGCAGATTGAGATTCTCCGCCCGTGATTGAAGGGGGTTCAAACTTTCTGGCCCACGCCGGTTCCATGTGGGCGTTGTATTGCTGAGCCCATCCCGGCTGTGGTGCGGGCATCTGAGCAAGGAGCAAAAAATCGCCGGATCGCCTGGCAGCGCCCATTAATTTTTCATCTCCATAAATACGGTGGGCCTCCAGCAACACATTGATGATGTCAGAGAGGACGTTGTCGTTCAGGGTGTAATAGGCGCCATATTTCTTTTTGGGATATTTCCGTGACCACGTTTCGGGATAAGTGGCTTGACGGATTGGAAAATCGTCTGGATTGGGAGGTTCCGAAAAGCGCTGAGGCCATCCTCCATTGGGATATTGGGCGGCAAGGCATTTCTGGAAGCTATAGTGAATCACGTCGCTGAGCTGAGGATTTTTGAAATGCAGTTGTTCATCCAGATACATCAGAAACATCAGGCAAGATTGGGTTTTGTTATCATCAAAGGTCGTCTGATTTCTCCCTTGGGGTCTTTCGGGTCCACTACGAAAGTTGTATTTGTCCCGATGTTGCTTGTCCAATTCAAATCGGTTGTCCCAGCCTCCGGAGCGGAGTTGGCCCAGCCGCAATGCGTCGGCCACCTCGTTGGCGGCGTCCAGTAAATAGGGTTCACCCGTGAGACGATAGGCTTCAAGATAGGCCTCTCCGACGTAGGGGGTTCCGGGAGGCTGTATCCAACCCGTGGTTTTATAGGCGAGGCCTTCTCCCTCCTGCTTTTGTAAATCGGCGCTGTAACGAAATAAGTAAGCACCGTGGTATCCGACTTTTGTCCGGAAGAAATTTACGGATTTTTTCAGGGCGGCGGAGGCTGCTGCTCTATCCAGAGCCAGACTGAGATCGCCCGACAGAGCGATCAAAATCAAAAAGAGAGGGACCACAAAATTGCCGGGCCGATTATCGGGGGTCTTCATGAAGAAAAATTGGTTTCTTCCAAATTGGCACGGTTTCTTTAATTTTCCGCAAATATTCGCGGCTGATTTCGTAGGCGGCGGAACTGTGCCTGGTTTGCACGCGGATGAGGATGGAGGCTTCACCTGCTTTTACAAACCCGATGCAGTGATGCACGAGTGCCGTGTGTTCTTGGAAATCCGCAGCCATCGACTGGCCGATCTTTTCCAGCTCCTTTTCTGCCATGCCGGGATAACTGGAATATTCGATGCCGCTGATTTTGCGGTCATCTTCCGAGTCGCGGACGACTCCGTGAAAGCGCAGGTCGGCCCCATGTGTACCGGAATTGGAAAGTTTTTTTTCGACTTCGAGGACCGATTTTTCGGAAATTGATGAGACAAAATGAGCACTTGCCATAATGGTTTCTGAGTTGCATTGATACGACAGTCTGAACGAACAAGAATACACGATAATGAGCAAGAGCGATTTCGGTTTGATTGGCCTGGCGGTCATGGGGCAAAACCTGGTTCTCAACGTGGAAAGTCGGGGTTTTCGGGTGTCCGTCTACAACCGTACCACGGAAACGATGAAAAAATTCGTGGCGGCGAATGCCGATAGAAATCTTTACGGCGCGGAAACTCTGGAGGATTTCGTGGCCAGTTTGGAGCGTCCCCGAAAGATCATGATCATGGTGAAAGCCACCGCGGCGACCGATCCGGCGGATCGGGATGCGGTTGATGCCGTTATCGGAGCGCTCGTTCCCCTGCTGGGAAAAGGGGATCTCATCATTGATGGAGGGAACACCTATTTTATTCACACGGAACGACGATCTAAAGAACTGGCTGAAAAGGGATTGCTTTTTATCGGAACCGGCGTTTCCGGCGGCGAGGAGGGCGCCTTGAAAGGGCCGGCCATCATGCCCGGAGGGCCAAAGGAAAGCTGGGAAATCATCAAGCCCGTTTTTGAGGCCATCGCCGCCAAGGTAGATGGGGAACCCTGTGTGACCCGCATTGGGGAAGGCGGGGCCGGTCATTTTGTGAAAATGGTGCACAACGGTATCGAGTATGGCGATATGCAGTTGATCTGCGAGGCCTACCAGACTTTTCGGGTTGCCGGATTTTCGACAGGAGAAATGGCCCGGATTTTTGCTCAATGGAACGAGGGGGATTTGGAAAGTTATTTAATCCAAATCACGGCCCGGATATTGGAAGAAACAGATTCCGAAACCGGTCAACCGATTGTCGATGTGATCATGGATCGCGCCGGGCAGAAGGGAACGGGGCGCTGGACCGTCATGAACGCCGTGGACAACGCCATTGTGGTCTCCACCATCAATGCCGCCGTGGAAGCCCGGATTTTATCAGCACTGAAAACTCAGAGGATGGCTGCGGCGCCTCTTTTCCAGGGACCGCGGGCCCGGATTGAATTGCCAACGGATGAGCTGGTGCAAAAGGTCCACGACGCACTGTATGCCTCAAAGGTGATCAGTTATGCTCAGGGGATGGATCTGATCAAAAATGTGGGCATCAAACACGATTGGAATCTCGACCTCGGCGCCATCGCCCGTATTTGGCGTGGCGGGTGCATCATTCGCGCGCGATTTCTCAATCGGATCACAGAAGCTTACGGGCGGGATCCGCAACTGACCAATCTGATGTTGGATCCGTTTTTCGAAAACGTTCTGAATAAAAATCAGTCCGGTTGGCGGGATATTGTATCAATGGCAGCGTTGAATGGCATTTCAGTTCCTGCTTTTTCCGCTTCCCTGGCCTACTTTGACAGCTATCGGACTGGACGTCTGTCCGCCAACTTACTCCAGGCCCAGCGCGACTTTTTCGGCGCCCATACCTATGAACGGATTGATCGGGAACCGGGTCAGATGTTTCACACCGACTGGCCGGACGTGGTGGAGGAATGAGGCCCACCCTCCCCGACACCCTTGTCAGTGTGGACAGGACCACCTGACTCGCGCCGCGCACAATTGCCGTGCATAATGGAAAGGATCTGCCTCAGACCTTCGGCCGGTCTTCCCGGGAGCTCGGTATCAGAGGATGGCGCCCGAACCCTTTTTCCCCTTGGTCGAAGATCCCTCTCTTTTCGGAGTGACCTTTTTGCCCGGAGTGGTCTTTGGAAGAATTACGTCCAGATTGTCCAGTTTCATTTTCTTCAGCTGCGCCTGAGCCTTTTCGGGAAGTCCGGCGACTACCTTGTTGGTGTCATAAGGGCCCGAGAAAATTTCGTTACCATCTTTGTCCTTGATGAGGATTTTGCAGTCGTCTTCATTCTGAGTCTGAGTCAGAGTCAGCTCGCCTTCTTCGTTGTCAATCTTAACCACCCCGACCGTCCCAAAAATTTTCAAGGGAAACCCCGGGCGCATGGAAATTGCAGGTGGCCGTCCCACCTGGTCCGGGGCGGTCTTCTTCATTGGGCGGGTTCCGTCCCTGGGAACTTGTCCCTGTCCTTTTGGGCAGGTTGGGCAGGTTGGGCAGGTTAGGCAGGTTGGGCAGGTTGGGCAGGCATGGGAACCCTTTTGGGACGGCGAATTCCGATCTGAGCGATTCCTTTCCATCATTTTCTTCCACTGATCCTGATGCCGTTCCATGGCTTTTTTCCACTCCTTCGAGTCCATGAAAGGGCGTGGCGCCATGGGAGGCCTCAGTCGGGGAAAGGGTTCCACTGGCGCTTCAATCTCGCCCAGTGTTGCCTCCACCGTTTGCACTTTGCCTTTGCGAATCAGAGATAGAGTCACTTTGTCCCCCTTTTTCTTGGAGCGAATGAGAAGCGACAGATGTTCCGGCGCCGTCAAAATTTGATCATCCAGTTTGGTCAGAATGTCAAAGTTCTTGAGCCCGGCGGCTTGTGCCGGAGACTTGTCCACCACACTGCGGACTTCAATCCCGAATCCTTCGGCCAGGCCGAGATGTTCTCTCAGTGACTCGGGAACAGGAGTCATCGCCACACCGAGCCAGGTTTTCTTTTCGAGTTTTTGTTTTGAAGACTTCGGCGCAGCGGGAGGCATCGGTCCTGGCTTGAAATCGGGAGTGGCATTTGAAGAGGTATCTCCCCTCGGATTTCTTTTTTCTTTTTTGTTGGATTCTCTCTTGACCTTAGTTTTGACCGCGGCGCGTGCCTTTGCCTCCGGCTTCGAAGCAGGTTTCGTGGATGCAGCGCCGTCATCGGGCGCTGCTGTCAATGGCGGCAGGTTGAGAAACAGGCCGAGTGCGAGAGCCGCTGTTACGGAGAGCCTGTTGGATGTAAGGAATAGGAACTGCATGGTTGGTATTGTCTCAGGGAGATGGCTAGTGGTGGTTTATTCGAATCTCAGTTTAGTCAGTGATCACCGGAACGAGGATTCGTTCATTCCGAGGCGTAAAAAAGTGAATATTCGTCCCGGTCGCGGGATCGACCCAATGATAGGAGTCCTGATATTCCAGGTTCAACTCCTCCACCGGTCCGTCCTTAGATTGAGTGATTCCGCCCGACGAAGCCTTGAGCAAATATCCCTGACTGGATACGGGAACAAGGCGGGATTGGTCGTTCTGAAAAGGTCTGGTGATCCGGCCCTGATTCGCCACCGCTTTCCCAGCGTGGGAGTTTGGCCGGTCAACTTTCGCATATTCCACCGGAGATTTTCCACCGGCACCCCGGGTGGAAGCCTTGCCGAAACGGAAGGACACATAGCCAACCATCACAAAACTGGCGGCTAAAGTCAGAGAAATCAGACGTTTCCAATGCACATAATTGCCCGATGTTCTCCCCATCGCCACAACCCTGTCGCTCGACAAGTCATTCAGACACTCCGGATCCAACGGGGACGGAACCAGTTTGGATAACTGCCTTTCCAGCTCCCGGTCGTCCATTTCTCGGTCGCCCATTTCGTTCTGTCCGGGGGATTCGCTCATTTCTTTCCGTCAGATAAAGCGAGCGGCAAATGAGGCATCGTCTAAAAAAATCACCTCAGGGCCGACTTTTGTAATTTTCGCTGCCAGAACGTGATTTGTCGTCCCACGTTTGCCGGTGACGGTGCTCCAATGGCTTTGCGGGCTTTGAGGGCTGTTTTCACCTGCAATACCTGGTGAACGTCCGATTCGAAGGCTTCCGAAAACTGGCGGAATTCATCCAGAGTCAGGTCGGGAAACCCTCTGCCTTGGGCCAGCGAAAAAGCGGTCAATTTCCCCATGATTTCATGGGCTGACCGGAAGGGCACCCCATTCAAAACCAGATAATCGGCGAGGTCGGTTGTCAGTAAAAAAGGATCGCTTGCCGCCGCCAGAGTCTTGTCTGACCGCACCCTGGCCGCCGCCATCATTTCTCCAAAAACTTCGAGTGCCAGTTTAATGGTGTCTATCGAGTCAAAGAGGGGCTCCTTATCTTCCTGCAAATCGCGATTGTAGGTCATGGGCAGACCTTTGACTGTGGTCATCAACGAAAGAAGATTCCCCAACAGCCGCCCGGTTTTCCCACGGGTCAATTCAGCGACATCGGGATTTTTTTTCTGCGGCATCAAACTGGAACCGGTAGTATGGGCATCACTCAACTCAATGAAACTGAATTCAGTTGAGGCCCACAATATCACATCTTCACTGAGGCGGGAAAGATGCACCCCGGCCAGCGAAATGGCAAAAAGCAATTCGGCAACAAAATCCCGATCACTCACCGCGTCCATGCTGTTCTGCGTGAGAGCCGGGAATTTGAGTTTTTCAGCGATTAATTTCCGGTTCAACACAATGGTCGAACCCGCCAGTGCCCCGGATCCCAGCGGCATGATGTTGATTCGCTTGTAACAGTCAGCAATTCGCTGCTTATCACGCTCCAGCATTTCCAAGTAAGCGAGAAGATGGTGCCCAAACAGAATCGGCTGACCACGTTGCAAATGGGTGTAGCCGGGAATCATCGCTTCGGGGAATTTCACCGCCAGGGTAAGCAATGCCTTTTGTAAAAGGACGAGTCGCTGAAAAATGAAATCCGCTTCCGCCCGACAATACAATCTCAGGTCGAGGGCCACCTGATCGTTCCGGCTGCGGGCCGTGTGCAATTTCGCTCCCACATCGCCAATTTTTCGCGTGAGCGCACTTTCGATATTCATGTGAATATCTTCCAGACTTGTCCGGAACCCAAATTTTCCCGATTCGATTTCCAGTTTGATTTCCCTAAGTCCTTTTCCGATTTTCCGTTCCTCGGTTTTGTTGATGATCCCCGCTTCCCTCAGGGCTGCTGCATGAGCAATCGATCCCTGTATGTCATAGGGATACAAACGCCAGTCGTAGGAAATCGATTCCCCGTAGCGCTGCACCAGATTGGATGTTTCGGTCTGAAACCTACCTTTCCACATGATCTCAAATCGTTGTTCCCACCGTCTTTTTCAACCCTTTTTACCCAGGCGCATTTCGATCAGATTCTCGCAAAACCCGTCGGCACGCAATTTATCACAACAGGCCTCGATTTTCATGGATCTGGAAGAGGGCCGGAATCCCAGTCTGCGTGTCAGACAATCAATCAAAACCACCGCATTTTCATCCTCAAATTCGATTACTTTCCCGCAATCCACACAGATCAGGTGATTGTGGTCGGGCGAATCTAAAAAGTTGGGATCATAAACCCGTTCGTCGCGTCCCAGATCTATTTCCCTCAGCAGGCCGCATTCCAGGAGCAGAGAAATGGTTCGGTAAACCGTGGCCCGTGAAGTTTTCGGGTCCAGCTTCTTTGCCTTGGCCCACAATTCTTCCGCCGTGAAATGATCATCGCTCGCAAAAGCTGCTTCCACGATGATTTCCCGCTGGGCAGTGCGTCTCATCCCCTGTTTGCGAATATGTTCGTCGAGACGTTCTTTGATGATTGGATTCATTCCTGAGATGTTGTGTTGCGCGATTCTTGCGTTATGGTAGGAATTTAGGCAAGGTCTTTTTGTCCATGTCTCTGCCGTCCGATTCTCTCCTGCGCTTTCTTCCCATCTATCAAAAACGGGTCTGGGGAGGGCGAAGTCTGGAAACCCGGTTTCACCGGAAGCTGCCCGATGCCTCGTCTCCATTTGGCGAAAGTTGGGAAATCTCGGCCCGGGCTGAAGCTGATTCCACGGTCCGGGGCGGATCTCTCGCGGGCCATACCTTGTCCCAACTTTGGGCCGACCGTGAATTGCGTTCCCACATTTTCGGTCCCGCCGCACCGGATCAGGAACGATTCCCTCTTCTTTGCAAAATTCTCGACGCCCGGGAGAAGCTCTCCATCCAGGTGCATCCCCCCCAGGCCATCGCTGAGGAACTCGGCGGGGAACCGAAAACAGAAATGTGGTACATCGCCCATGCCAATCGGGGTTCTCTTCTGTATATCGGCCTGAAGCGCGGTGTGGAAAAGGACGATTTCGAGGCAGCTTTGAAAGGCGGGACGCTGGAAAACTGCCTTCACACGATCGAGCCCGAAGCGGGTCAGTTCATTACCATCCCCAGTGGCAGGCTCCACGCTATCGACGGAGGGCTCCTGATCTACGAAATTCAGCAGAACTCTGACACCACCTATCGCGTTTACGACTGGAATCGAGTGGGCCTGGATGGTCAGCCGCGCAAACTTCACATTGAAGAATCTCTCCGTTGTATCGACTTCGATGACAGGGAACCGGAAATGGACGAAGCGGACGGAGATGTCATCTCCCAATGTGAGCATTTTCAGGTGGAAAAACAGGAACTCCCGAGCGGAAAACCTCTCGACTCCGTGAGGAGAGGGCGTTTTGCCATCGTTACCGTGGTTCGTGGTGCGATTCAGGGAACACCGGACGAGATCTTTCGCGAGGGTGACTTTTTTGTCATTCCCTTCGGCCAGAACGACACCGGCCTGGCAGCGGCGGAAACATCGACCCAGGTCCTCATCACCACCTGGCATTGAAGTGAATCAGTCTTTGAAATCCTGATCGATGAGCCTACTTTTCTCGATGAAACACAGCATCAAACTCCCCACGCTCACGGTTGTTCCATTTGCCATTTCTCTCCTGACCACAGCTGCGCAGGATGCAGGGGAATATCGCGCATGGACGAACAACAAGGGCCGGGTGATTCAGGCGGCATTAATCAAAAGCAATCCTGTTTCCGTTTCATTGAGAATGAAAAACGGGCGGGAATATCAGGTCAAAATTTTGGAATTATCTGACGGCGATGTTGCCTACATCAAAAAATGGGAGGAAGAGAAGGCCCGTCTTGAAAAGTTGGCCGCCCAGCCCAAGCCTCTTACGGAGACTTTGATGACCAAGGCCGGGCAGTTGATTTACAGCGATGGTCTCAGTGACATACAAGATGGCTGGATGCACAAACTGGGAGATTGGAAAAATGAGGAGGGAGCCCTCATCGGCGCGGAAAAGCCATCTGACGATCATGGCGCCGTTTTCAAACGAAAACTGTCATTTACGAATGTCATTATCGAATTTTCCTTCAAACTCGATGGCGCTTCCGGGATCAGCCTGAGCATCGATGACGACGAAGATCATGTCTGTCGCATGAACATCAACCCAGCGGGTTTTACCGTCCAAAAAGACGACCACGACCACGAAGGACCCGATGAAAGAGTGGAATTCGAGCATCTCAATACCGAAATTGAGCCCAATGAATGGCATGTGGCCCGCATAGAAATCCTCGGCAACGAAATGCTCGGACAGATCGGTGAAGCTATCGGATTTGGCACTCACCAACTCATCGGAACGGAAAAAACCAGATTCGGATTCACCGTTGCAGGGCAGTCCGCGCAATTCAAGGAGCTGAAAGTGTGGGAGTCATTACCCAACGAAACCTGGGAAAAAGAAAAGAGGCGCCTGGAAAGGAAGAGGAAGTAAGCAGTCAGGGTGGGGGACACCCTGTCCCAGTCCCATGGACGCCCATGAGAAGTCCTGCGACATTTTGATTGCCGGTGGTGGACCGGCCGGGGTTTCCTGTGCCATTGCCGCGGCACGGAACGGCGCCAGAGTGATTCTTTGTCAGGATCGACCGGTCCTGGGAGGCAACGCTTCCAGCGAAGTGCGAATGCACGTTGTCGGTGCGAATGGAACCGGCAGCTTTGATCGTGGGGAGGAGCTGCTTACCGAGGCTCGCGAAGGCGGCCTCATCGAGGAGATTCGATTGGAGAATGCGGTGAGGAATCCCCAGCGATCCGCTTCCATGTTTGACCTGATCCTTTATGAAAAGTGCCGGGCTGAACCAAAGCTCGAATTGATGCTGAACACCACCATTTGTGGTGCCCATGTGGATCAGAATCGCGTCCGCGAAGCCATTGCCGTTCGCCAAAGCACCGAAGACCGCTTCACAATCTCCGCTGATATTTTTATTGATTGTACCGGAGACGGACGGCTGGGAGTTGAGGCAGGAGCCCCTTTTATGGAGGGCCGGGAAGGAATGGACGACTTCGGAGAATCCCTTGCCCTCGAAAATCCGGATGGAAAACGACTTGGTTCCACCATTCTCCTGCAGGCCCGAAAACATGACCGGCCCATGCCTTTCGTTGCGCCGGATTGGGCAAGGGAATTTTCCAGGGAGGAATTGAAACTGAGACTGTATGCCAATCCAGGCGGCGAAGATCCTTCTCACCAATACGGGTATTGGTGGGCGGAATGGGGCGGCGAACTCAACACGATCAAAGACAACGAAAAGATCCGGGACGAACTGCTCGCCATTGTCATGGGGATTTGGGATCACGTCAAAAACGGGACGGATGACGATCATTTTCATGCCTCTCACTGGGCATTGGATTGGTTTGGATTCCTTCCTGGAAAACGCGAAAGTCGGCGGTTCGTAGGGCGGCATATTTTGACGGAGAATGATCTCATGGAGTCGCGCGAATTCTCCGACTCGATCGCTTACGGGGGCTGGCCCATTGACTTGCATCCGGCGGAGGGAGTGGATGCTCCCGAGAAGGAACCCTGCATCCAACATCCCCTTCCCTGGCTTTACGACATCCCTCTCAGTGCCTGTATTTCCCGTGATCTGGAAAACCTGCTTTTTGCCGGGCGAAACATTTCCGCCACCCATGTTGCCTTCGCTTCGACTCGGGTGATGGCCACCTGCGCTGCCATGGGACAGGGGGTCGGGACCGCAGCCGCCGGGATCGTTCGGGGGAAAATGTCGCCTGCTGATCTGGTTGAAAACGCCGCCGCGATTGAAGAAATCCAACAACAGCTTTTGCGGGATGATTGTTTTCTCATCGGGAAAAAAAATGAAGATCAAGCAGATTGGATCAAATCCGCGATCATCACCACCTCATCCGGAGACGGGGCGATGTGTGCCAGCGGTCAAACCCGCTCGGTCCACGGCAGAAGAGGTGCTGCGCCGGATCGGGCTTTTCCCGGAACTCATCGATGGATTTCAGAGAACTTGCCGGCCTGGATCCAGTTTGAGTGGAAAGACGAGCCCTTCCTTCCCACTGAAATCCAATTGATCTTTGATACGGGTTTGCATCGTCATCTAACCTTGAGCCACCACGACGGGTACACCGCGGAAAAAATGATCTGGGGTGTGCCGCAACCTGAAACCGCGAAGGACTACCGCATCGAAGTCCGTCCTGCCTCGGGAACCGACCCTGTTGAGTCATCGACCCAACCCTCTTGGATTGTCATTCACGAGGAATCCGGCAATTACCAGCGTCTCCGGCGTCACCCCATTTCCTGTCATGATCCGATTTCCGCCCTTCGCATAAAGGTAACCGCCGGCAACGGGCTGGATCACGCCCGTATCTGTGAAGTCCGGTTGACTTGAATCAATCGGCCAGCCCGGATATTTCAAGAACTTTACGCCCCGAGCCCCATTCCGCCAGAGGGCGGGCGAAGAGTTTTGTGAAGGGGCGCAGGCAAAATGGGGCGCAACAAATCGCAGCAGGAAAGTGGTTGAAATATCCGGGCTGGAATAGAAAATCCAACTGGATGGATGCACAGGTGATGTCCGGCCGCGGATGCCAAGTCCATTGCTACTGTATTTCTGGTGATTTATTTCGCAATTTTTTTGATCCATGGCGCATTTGTGGGGAACAAGAGGTAAAATAGAGAGTGTCAAGTGTCTGTTTTGCAGGCTATTTTGAGTCATGATGTGGATCATTTCTACTCTTGTTATCATTCTGTCTGGATGTCCCGGGATCACCCGGGCAGATGACTGGCCCACCTATCGGGCGGATGCTGCCCGTTCGGCTTACACAGAAGAAGCCATCCCGAATGGGCTCAAGCTGCGCTGGACCTACCGATCGAAACTGGCGCCCCGCCCCGCCTGGCCGACTTCGGATCAGATTGATTTTGATCGGGTGTTTCAGCCCATCATCATGGGCGATTTGGTCTTGTTCGGAAGTTCGGTCGATGATCAGGTGCGGGCTATTGATGCCAAAACAGGTCGGGTTCGCTGGACCTTTTTTACCGGGGCGCCGGTTCGCTTTGCCCCCGCTGGATGGAAGGATCGGGTTTTCGTTGTCAGTGATGACGGGTGGATCTACGCACTGGCACTCAAGGACGGAAGCCTGATATGGAAATTTCGAGGTGGTCCGGGCGATGAATTGATTCTTGGCAACGAACGAGTCATCTCCAAATGGCGAGCTCGCGGTGGGCCGGTTGTGGTGGATGGTGTGGTCTGTTTTTCCGCGGGAATCTGGCCGAGCGACGAGGTATACATCCATGCGCTCAACGCGGAGACAGGACAACCGCTCTGGTCCAATGGCGAGACCGGGAAAATGCTTATGAAGCAGCCCCATGGCGGGGCGGAAGCAAGAAGCGGAGTCTCGGCCCAGGGCTATCTGGCGGCCAGTGGCGGTAAGTTGCTGGTTCCAACCGGGCGAGCCGTTCCGGCGGTTTTTGATCGAAGCAATGGTAAGCTGCTCTATTATCAACTGTCCAATAATCAAAAACGCGGTGGCTCCCGGGCAGTCATCGCGGATCGATTTTTTCTCAATTCCGGCTGCCTTTTCGATCTGGAAACGGGTGATCTCGCTTCTCGAATCGGTATGGGCGCGGCAGTGGCTCTGGCCAGGGGGATCGTCCAGGCAAACGGGAAATCACTGACCACAATGGAGTGGCAGGATAAAGAGACTTTTGACCGGAAAGGCAATGCGAAAAAAGTCAGGGCTTTGATTGACAAAAAACTAACTGCGACGGATCGCCAGGTATTGGAATTCATCGTCGCCGGAGGAGATGCCATTTGCGGGCAGGATGGCCAGGTCTGCGCGGTCGATTACAATGCTCAACAAAACATCTGGTGGAAACATCAGGTCGAAGGCAAAGCACTGGGCCTGGCCGCGGGTGGCGGAAGACTGATTGTCAGCACCGATAAAGGATTGGTCTACTGTTTCGATGGGGAGCCGGGAGGGCCGCCAGAAGAGACAGAGGATGATGCGCCGGAAATAAAAGGGGACACCAGGTTGGCCCGGGAAATCCTGAATGGTTCCGAAACAATGGAGGGATTTTGTGTGGAACTCGGAATGGGAAACGGTGAAGAGAAGGGGAAACTGGCACTTTCACTGGCGCGGCAGTCGAAACTTCACATTTATCTTGTGGAAAAAGATCCCGTTCGGGCCGCCGCGTCGCGAAAGCTCTTAAACGATGCCGGTGTCTATGGAAGTCGGGTCACGGTGATGGAGGCGGACCCGGCGGAGACCCGCCTTCCCCGAAACTTTGCCAATCTCGTAGTTGCCCTGTCATTGGATAACCCGGCCGTAAAAGTAGAAGCGGAAAGGTTGCAACGACCTTACGGCGGAAAACTTTGTTCAGGCAGAGCCGGGAAACTTCGGTTCACGGAACGAGGCGCCCTGGAAGGCGCTGGCAACTGGACGCATCAGAACGCCGGTCCCGCCAACACTCTCTGTTCGGATGATGTCATCGTCAGAGGTCCGCTTTCAATGCTCTGGTTCCGCGATGTGGATTTTGAAATTCCCAATCGCCACGGACAGGGGCCGGCTCCCTTGGTGAATAATGGGCATTTGATTGTCGGGGGTGTCGATGGGATCGCCTGCCTCGATGCGTTCAATGGTCGGACGATTTGGATTTTTGACTTGAAAGGCAATCTCAAGGACTACGACGGAATTCACCACGATGTTGCCGTCGGTGAGACCGGCAGCAACTTTTGCCTGAGCGATGATGCGGTATTCGTGCGAAACGGGGATCGCTGTTTGCGAATTGAACTGGCCTCAGGAAAGGTTTCCGGGGAATTTCATACCCCCTTGGCTGATGCAAATTCGGCCAATCGGAACTGGGGATATCTGGCCTTTCACGATGGCCTCTTATATGGTTCTGTCCTCAACGATTCTCACCGGGTCTCGCCGCGCTACAAACTCACTTCGCTGCGAACGGAGTCTGTCAGCCTTTTCGCGATGGATGCCAAAACCGGCGATTTGAGATGGAACCACAAAGCAGAGCATTCCATCAGAAACAACTCGATCGCCATCGCCGGAGAGAAGGTGTATCTGATCGATCGCCCGCTGATCGACGCCGACAACATCAGCAATCCAAAACGCAATGGTCGTTCGGGAAAAAAACTGACTCCCGAAGAGGTCCCGGCAGGTTCTCTCATCGCACTCAAGGCCGCGACCGGAAAAGAAGTCTGGCGGAATGAAGAGGATATTTTCGGAACGGAACTGGCCGTTAGCGAACAGCATTCCATCCTGCTCATGAACTACGAGGCGGTGAGGCATCACTTTTTCGGCCTCCCATCGGAAATTGGAGGGCGCCTGGCTGGTTTTGATCTCGAGACGGGAAAGAAAAAATGGGACAGAGATGCCGAATACCAATCCCGTCCCATCATCAATGACTACACCATTTACGCCCAGGGTGGCGCCTGGAGTCTCATTACCGGTGATCCCATCAAGTTTGACTTCCAGCGTTCTTACGGTTGTGGCCAGATTTCCTCCAGTAGAAACCTGATGCTATTCCGATCCGCCACGCTTGGCTATCGTGATTTGTCGCGAAACGCGGGGACAGAAAACTATGGAGGTATTCGCCTTGGTTGCTGGATCAATGCCATACCGGCGGACGGCCTGGTATTCGTGCCGGATGGCTCATCCAAATGTAATTGTAGTTACCAGATGAAGGCCTGGTTCGCCCTTCAGCCGACGAAATAGGTCTTCCGGATGGGATATGGGAAATCTACCGTCTCTCCCGGGGAACCCTCTGCTGAATAGCCGGTTATTTCCATGTCCCGAACGCCAAAAAAATTCAACGCGGACCCCTTCGACTATCATCAGGAGATCGAAGTCGAGATCGAATCACTCACCAATCTGGGCCAGGGAGTGGCCCGGATAAATGGCTGGGTCGTCTTGGTCTGTTTTGCCCTGCCTGGTGAAACGGTTCGCGCCCGTGTATACCGAAACGCAGCCAACTACTCGGAAGCCGATCTGTTGGAAGTGTTGGCGCCAAGTCCGGACCGGGTCGAGCCGCTCTGTTCGCTTTTCGGTCAATGCGGTGGTTGCCAGTACCAGAACTTTTCCTACCCGGCTCAATTGAAGTGGAAACAGCAGCAGGTCTCGGAGCTTCTTCAAAGAATGGCCGGGCTCGATGTGCCGGTCGAGCCGGTTCATCCGTCGCCTTTAAAATACGCTTACCGCTCAAAAATTACGCCTTACTTCCAGCATCCCCGTGAGGGCCGGTTGGGACCGATTGGATTTCTTCGGCAAGGCCGAAGACAGCAACTGCTTGACGTTCCCTGCTGCCCCATTGCCTCCGACTCGATCAATGAGAAACTGAGCGAAGTTCGCCGGGAAACTCAAGAGAACGCCCTGTTTTTCAAAAAAGGCGCCACCCTGTTGTTGCGGGACTCTCTCAACGGGGAAGTCTGCACTGATCCCACGGCCATGTGCGAACAGATGGTGGGGGATCTTCGCTTTTCTTTTCATGCCGGTGAATTTTTTCAGAACAACCCGTATATTCTCCCGGCCTTCGCCGATCATGTGACATCAGAAGCCAGAGGAGGGGGTGCGGGGAAAGCGGATTACCTGCTGGACGCCTATTGTGGCGCCGGGCTCTTCTGCCTCAGTGCAGCGGCTGATTTTACAGAGGCGGTCGGAATTGAAATCAGCGAATCATCCATCGACTGGGCAAGGCGGAACGCGGATCAAAACCAAATCGAAAATTGTCGCTTCGTTCAGGGAGACGCTGCTTCCATTTTTGGGGATATCCAATTTTCGCCGGAACGCTGTGCCGTGGTGATCGATCCGCCGCGAAAAGGAAGCAGTCCCGAATTTCTGGAGCAGCTAATGGCATTCCGCCCGAAACGGCTTGTCTACGTGTCCTGTAATCCAGCCACCCAGATTCGCGATCTGGAGACGCTGAAAAACGAGTACCAGATCTCGAAAATTCAGCCCTTTGACTTGTTTCCCCAAACGAGGCACCTGGAGTGCGTGGTGACCCTGGAAGGGGCATAGTTCCTCCCGTTCACCAGGCCAGCTAAGAGACGGTGGAAAAACTCTGAAGCGAAAAAGCCATGAGCCTTTGGCCCTTGAATCAGCGGCTTCGCCCAATAGCCATTTCTGCACCGCCCCTCCGGGCTGCGGCCCTTTTATTTACGGACTTCGTTCCGACTTGCTCAGGTAGCAGGCTACCCTCTCTCATCGCGCCTCGTCCGCAAATAAAATGACTCGCAGTTTTTCATTCCAGAGTTTTTCCACAGTCTCCTAACAACAACTATCAACATGACAGGAAAACGAATCGCAGCAGCATTGATTTTCGGTTCTTCGCTATTTTGTGTGGGTAAGTAGGCCTGTCG
>Ga0114931_10004987_pt1 | contig 16467 bp, 18 predicted proteins | sample 2SBtaG_FD_89579 | JGI IMG/M metagenome (GOLD analysis project Ga0114931, IMG submission 89579) | Deep subsurface microbial communities from Kolumbo volcano to uncover new lineages of life (NeLLi) - 2SBTROV14_V59a metaG | ecosystem: Environmental > Aquatic > Marine > Volcanic | place: Kolumbo...
ATGCGGAGAAACGTCGGGTTTGCTGGTCTTTCCCCGAACCACCCACATGCTCTACACACGGTTTTGCACGAGTTCGCGTCGTGCAAGGTCGACGCGATCCCGGAACTGGCGGTCGAGCTTCAATTGGTTCTCGACCTTGCCCACGCTGTGAATGACGGTGCTGTGGTCCCGGCCGCCAAAGGCCTGCCCGATTTCGACGAGCTGCATGCCAAGGAGATCCCGGGCGAGGAACATGGCTACTTGGCGGGGTACCGTGAGGGTTTTGGTCCGGGACTTGGATCGCAGGCCTTCGGGAGTCACGCCCCAGCGTCGGGCCACGACCTGTTGGACCCGGTCCAGGGTCGGTTGCGCGGCGTCCATTCCCGCCGGGCCGTGCTCACCGATCTTGTCGGAGAGGGCTTCCCGGGCCAAGTCGATCGTCACCTCGCGGTGCTTCAACGACGCGAATAGCAGCAGCTTGATGATGCATCCCTCGAGTTCCCTGACCGAACTGCGGACATATTCCGCGATGAAGCGGAGGACGTCGTCGGGGATCGTGAGTTCGAGATGTTCCTGTTCCGCCTTCTTCCGCAGGATGGCGATGCGGTGCTCGAGGTCCGGTTGGCCAATGTCGGCCACCATCCCCCATTCGAAACGGCTGACGAGCCGGGCCTCGAGGCCGGGGATCTCGTTCGGGGGCCGATCAGACGTCACCACAATCTGCTTCCCGGCCTCGTGGAGCGCATTGAAGGTGTGAAAAAACTCCTCCTGGGTCATTTCCTTGCCCTCGAGGAAATGCACGTCATCGACCAGGAACAATTCGGCATCGTTGCGGTAGCGGCGCCGGAACTCCGGCATGGAACGGCTGTGGATGCTCTCGATGACCTCGTTGATGAACTGCTCGGCGCCGAGGTAGTGGACCCGCTGGGTCGGGTGTCGTTCGAGTACGGCGTGGGCGATGGCCTGCATCAGGTGGGTCTTACCGAGTCCCGTCGCCCCGTAGATAAAGAGCGGGTTGTAGGTCTTGCCCGGCGCCTCGGCTGCCGCGTGGGCGGCCGCGGCGGCGAGCTCGTTCGATTTCCCGATCACGAAGGTGTCGAACGTGTACCGGTGGTTGAGCGGCGTCGAGATCGAGTAGCGCCGTTCGGGATCCGCCGTGCCGTCCCCGCTGGGGGCGCTGACGAAAAAGTCCATCTGCGGCCGTTCCATGGCCTCCGGCTTGACCTGGAAGACCACGTCGACGGGGGCGCCAACCACCTCCGCGGCCAGTCGGGACAGCACGGCCGCGTGTTTCGACGAATTCCACTCAACCGCGAACTGGTCCGGCGCGCTGAGAATGAGCCGGCCCTCATCGAAGGCCACCGGCTCGGCCGGATTCAGCCAGGTTCGGATGGTGGCATCGGGGAGTTCATGGCGCGCTTCCTGGAGCAGGCGGGCCCAGACTTCCGAAGCAGTATGTTCCATCAAGTGAGACGGATTGTGGTGGGTGGACCGCAAGGGCGCACGATCTTAATCCCTCGAATGTGGAAAAGTCAACCTTGACCCAAACTGCGACGTTTCGCTAGCTTTCGCGGCTCACTTGAGGATAGTCAGCATGAAACCGACGTACAGGCCACGCAACCGGCGGCGGGTCAACAAACATGGGTTCCGGGCCCGGATGCAGACCCGGTGGGGACGCGAGATTCTGAACCGGCGCCGCAGGAAGGGCCGGAAACGGCTCGCCGTGGTGATCCCGTCCAAGCACGGAGGCAGCTGACGTCGGAGGCGGTTCCCCGCGACTGGCGGATTCGTCGCGGGTCCGACCTGCGTGCCCTGATGCGGGCCGGCCGCCGTTACCGCACCTCCAGGCTCGATTTCTACTCCGGTCCCAATGCCGTGGGGCACCCGCGGTTCGGGGTGGTGGTGCCCCGGTATGGGAACAGCGCTGTGGCCCGGAACCGGGTTCAGCGGCGCCTCAGGGAGGGAATCCGACGCACGTTGCTCGTACAACTTTCGGGTACGGATCTCGTAGTGAGGGCACGCCCGGCGTCCTATGGCGCCGGGTGGCCCCGATTGGTCCAGGATTTGGCGGAATGGCTGAAGGCTTCCACGGATTGGTCCTGATCCCCCGGCGGGTGGCGGCCGGCCTGATCCGGCTGTATCAACTTGCTGCGTCGCCTTTCCCCTCACCCTGTCGCTTTACCCCGTCCTGTTCGATGTACACCCTGGAGGCCGTCAATCGATACGGTGTGGTGCGCGGTACCTGGCAGGGGATCCGCCGAATCCTCAGGTGCCACCCGTTTGCGAACGGCGGCCACGACCCTGTGACCTGAGACCATGGACGACCGCAGCCGCTTTGTCGTCGCCGTCATCCTGATGCTGGGGGTCATCATCGTCCCCAGCCTCCTGATCCGGCGGCCACCGCCTCCGAATCCCGACCGGACTCCCGCGATCACCGATTCGGCTGGCGCGCCAGCGCCGGAATCCCTGGATGACGTCCCGGAGTTTCAGGAGCCCCAACCCGTGCCCCAGCCCACTCCGAGTGCGGTGGCGGGTCCCGCCGGCACGGCGGCGGCTGGAGCCGAAGACACGGTCGTCGTGGAATCCGAACTCTACCGCTTCGCGTTCTCTTCGCGAGGGGCCCGTCTGATCAGCGCCAGTCCCATGGCCTACCGGTCGCTGGCACCGCAGGATCAGGGGGCACCGGCCCAAATCATTCCGGAGCAGTCGGAGTTCCTGGCGTCGGCCCTGCTGTTCGGGAACGACACGGTTTCCATGGGGGGGTGGCGGTTTGAGCCCTCGACCCGCCACCTGCAGGTGGATGCTGAGCATACGACGCTGACCTGGCTGGCCACCCGCGGTTCGGCCACCATCCGCCTCGAGTACCGGTTCCGCCCCGATAATTACCTGTTTGATGTCCATGGAACCCTCGAGGGCCTGCAGAGCGAGAACCCCCTGGTGCTCGTAGCCATCGGTCCCGGTTTACGGTCCGTGGAAGCCGACTCGGTCACGGATCAACGCACCTTCGGGGTGGTGACCAAGGACCGCAAGACCCGCAACCACAAGTTCAAATCCTTCAAGCCGGACCGTCCGTTCGATCTGGAAGGGCCATTCGAGTGGATCGCGGTGAAGTCCAAATATTTCCTGGCCGGGGTGCTGACCATTCAGGAGGGGCAGCCGCGTATCGGTGGTGCGGTGGCGATCGGTGAACCCAAGACCGGACGGGTGGAGACCCGGGTCCACGTCACCGCGTCTCTGCCGGTGAATGAGGGTGTGTTCGACTATTCCGTCTACGTGGGTCCTCAGGAGTACCGCCGGTTTGCCGCGATCGGTCACGACCTGGAGGACGCCAACCCCTACGGGTGGATTCTGCGGCCCATCATCCGACCCGTCTCGATCGTCATCGTCAACCTGCTGCTGTGGGGCCACGAGAACCTGCACGTGGCCTACGGATGGCTCCTGGTGATGTTCGGCATCGCGGTCCGGGTCCTGTTGTGGCCACTGAACCAGAAGGCGATGCGCTCCCAGCGGCGCATGCAGGCCATTCAGCCGCAGATCGAAGCGGTTCGAAAACGACACGAGGGGGATCAACGGAAGATCGGAGAGGAGACCCAGAAGCTGTTTCGGGAACACAAGGTCAACCCGCTCGGCGGCTGTCTGCCGTTGATGTTGCCGATGCCGATTCTGTTCGCGTTCTTTTTCGTGTTCCTGAACACGATCGAACTGCGGGGCGTGCCGTTTCTGTGGTTGCCGGACCTGTCGGCCAAGGACCCCTTGTACCTCATCCCCATCATGATGGGGCTCTCGATGTTCCTGGTATCGAAGATCGGGCAACGCGGGATGCCGGCCAATCCGCAACAGAAAATGATGACGTACATCATGCCGATTTTCCTCACCGTGTTGTTCGTGAACTTTGCCTCGGGGCTCAACCTCTATTACGCGTCTCAGAACCTGGCCAGTCTGCCGCAGCAGTGGCTCATCGCCCGGGAGCGGAGCCGCACCACGGACTGAGTTCCCCGCAGTAGTTTTCCTTCATGCTGACCGACGTCATTGCCGCCCTGGCAACACCCCCGGGGCGATCGGCGGTGGCCCTCCTCCGTTTGTCCGGATCCGGGGCGTTTACGGTGGCCGGGCGCCTGCTCCAGCCGTTCTGCGCCGATCCTCCGCGCCGGTTGCGTCGAGCTCGCGTGATTGATCCCGGCAGCGGCGAGACGCTGGATGAGGTGTTGTACGCCACCTTCGCGGGGCCCGCATCCTACACCGGTCAGGATGTTGTGGAGGTGTCGACCCACGGGGGGGCGCTGGTTCCGGCCGAGGTGCTGGCGGCCTGCCGGGCGGCGGGGGCCCGCCTCGCGGAACCCGGGGAGTTCACCCGGCGGGCGGTCCTGAACAGCCGGATGGATCTCCTGCAGGCCGAGGCGATCGGTGACCTCATCGATGCCACCGCCCCTGAACAGCGGCGGATGGCGGTTCAGCAACTGGACCGGGGGCTCAGCCTCCGCATCGAACGGTTGCGGGAGCGGATTCTCGAGCTCGAAACGCTTGTCTGTTACGAGATCGACTTCCCGGAGGAGGATCACGGTCCCGTTTCCGACGCGCAGGTCCACGAGGCGGTGAACGCCTGTCTCGCGGTGTGTGACGGTCTGCTGACCTCCTTTCAGAGAGGGGCCCTGGTGAGATCCGGGGTCCTTACGGTGATCGCCGGACGCCCCAACGTGGGCAAGTCTTCGCTCTTCAATGCCTTGTTGGGAAACGAGCGGGCGATCGTCACGGATCACCCGGGTACGACGCGGGATGCGATTGAGGCCCTCGCGTCGTGTCGGGGGTATCCGTTTCGCCTGATCGATACGGCCGGGTTACGGACGAGCGACGACCCCATCGAACGGCTCGGTATCGAAGTGAGCCGGCGCTACCTCGAACAGGCCGACCTCGTGGTGTTCTGTGTGGAGTCGGGCCGGAGGCTGACCCCGGAAGAGCAGGAGTTTCTCGACGAGGTCCGGGGACGCGTGGTACTGGTCCGCACCATGGTCGATGTGAGCGAAGGAACCGGACGACGTGTCGAGGAAGGGCTGGGCGTGTCCTCCCACACCGGCGAGGGGCTCGAACAGCTCCAGGATGCACTGGTGGCCGCGTCGTTCGGTCGGGCGTCGTCCGGCGCCGATGCTGGAGCCGTGCTCACCCGGGAGCGACATCGGGTGGCGTTGCGTCGCAGTCGTGACGAAATCCGGGCCTTTGCGGACGCCCGGAGGGCTGGACTGGAGACCGCGGTTGCGGCGACGCACTTGCGGGCCGCCGTGGGTCAGTTGGAGGAGCTTATCGGAGTGGTGAGGGCGGACGATGTCCTGGGAAGCGTGTTTGCCACCTTCTGTGTCGGGAAGTAGGCCTCAAGGTCCGGGAGAATCCAGGTTCGCCACGGTGCGCCAAACTTCGTCTGCCAGCCACTCCAGGCGTTGTTGGGCGTACTCCCGTTCCGTCTCGGACATCGCCGGGGCGTCCCGCGCGACGGCCCGAATGTGGTCCAGCAGGTCCTGACAGGCCTCCCGCAGGGCCTGATGTTGCCGACGTTCCGAGGTGTCGTCGGGAGTCTTCATGCGCTCCGGGCGTCACGCTGGCGCTGATCGGCCGCCAGACAGTCCGCCGCGGAGGCCCGAAGGGCGGCCGCGATGCCAAGGTCCTCGACCAGAGGCTCGACCAGGCGGAGACCCAGATAGTAGCCCGCGCGTTCGGGGATGGTCTTCCCGGCGAGGGTGCGGGATTCGGGGCTGGTACCGCCCGCGAGGTAGCGCAGCCGGTAACCGAGACCGGTGCGGTCGAGGTCGACGGCGAGGTGTTGCCGGAGGAACGCCTCGAGCGCCCGCATGCGGCGATACTGGTGGCTTCCATAGCCGAGGTATTCGCGGGTCTCGAATCCCGGGGCGATCTCGCGGGCACCGGCGACTGCGAGTCCCTCGTTGACCAGCAGCTCCAGGAGTGTTGCCTGGCCGCCGGTCGTCCAGTAGTCGTAGTTGCCCCTGGCCTCGAAGATGAGGCGGGCCAGTTCGCTTCGGCTGTCCCGGGACGTGTAGCGTACGGTGTGGGCCATTTCATGCCCGATCCAGAGGGGGAGCAGTTCGGGTGACAGGCCCAGTCCGTAGGTCTCCGCGTTCGGTCGACCGGTGAAGTGCTCGAGGCACACGAACCCGATGCCCCGGCCACCGACCACGAGTTCGCCCGCGTTGGCCCCGCCGACGCCGATCATGAGGTATAGATCCGCCGGTCGATCGATGGCGAACTGTTCCTCGCACCGACTGAGGGCATCGGCGGCGATACGCTCGACGTCGACGTGCTCGAGGAGGTCGTAGAGATCCCGCCGCTGGGCAGACAGGGTCCGGCGGAGAATCTCATCCGCCTGCGGACTCTCGGGGTCTATGATGTAATTCCGCCAGTACGCCTCAAGCACCGGTTGGTGTTCGGCATAGTAGCGGCGATAGGCCGCAAACGGATCGCCCGCGGCCAGAACGGAGAGGAACTCTGGAACAAGATTGATGAGCATTCCGTGCCCGAATCTGCGACACGGGGAATGGTCTGTAAAGATGTGGTCTGATTCAGCGGTCCCGCAGCCGGCGACTCGCGTCGTTCAGAATGCGATGTTCGTCGTCGGTGAGGCTGTCCAGACCCGTAGCGGAAATCTTGTCGAGCACCCGGTCGAGGGCATCGGTGCCGTCGCCGTAGACCCCGCCCGGACGGGCGGCGGAGTGGGTGGAGCGGTGCCGGGCCATTTTTTCCGACTGGGCCGAGGGGTGTACGAGCACGCGGGTGGCCTCCTGTTTCCGTTCGCTGGCGTCGACGGTGCGTTGGGCCAGGTAAGGCAATCCCCGGAGGTAGAGGAATGCGAACAGGAAACCGCCGAGATGGGCGAGGTGCGCAATGCCTTGGCGGGCGCCGGCAAGCTGAAAGAAGACGGCCATCGCGGCCACGGCTCCCACCAGCCACTTCACTTTGATCGGCACGGGGAAGGGGAAGACAAACACCCTCGCGTTGGGCCAGAACATGGCGAACGCGAGGGCCACCCCCAACACGGCGCCACTGGCGCCGACAATCGTCCCGCTCGGCCAGACCGTTTGGAGCAGGAGGGCGAACGCGGCGCCGCCGGTGGCGCAGAACAGGTAGAACCGGACAAAGCTGTTTCCCCCGAGCCGCATCTCCACCGACGGCCCGAAGAAAAACAGGATCAGCATGTTTCCGGCGAGGTGAAAGAAACCGCCGTGGATGAAGGCGTAGGTCAGGATCGTCCAGGGTTGACTGAGAGCCGCCGCGGGGGTGAACCCGAACACCTCGGCGACCCACCGTCCGGTAAACACCGTCTGCGTGAGGAGAAACACCACCGCATTCGCGAGGAGGAGCCGACGCACCCAAGGGGTGACGGCGAGCGGTCCGCCCGGTCGCGGGGGGATGTCGGAATTCCAGTCCTCGGTGTACACGTCTCCAGCCAACCTCCGGTTTCTCTCTAATCCCCTGCAACCCGGCTTTGTTCCGTGACGGCAGACTCGAAGGCTCCCCCGGAGCGCCGCCGGACGCACCGGCAGATGGTATCGCACAGGTCGTCAAAGGCAACACCCCCGGCCCGGGCGGACTGCGGGAGCAGGCTCGTGCTCGTAAGTCCCGGCAGGGTATTGGCTTCAAGGCAATACGGGATTCCGTCGTCGCCAAGACGGAAGTCGATGCGCGAAAAGTCCCGCAGATTCAGTGCCACATGGGCCCGGAGAGCCAGGTCCTGGATCTCCGCCGTGGCGCCGGGTGAGAGATCGGCGGGAAAGATCTCCCGCGTCAGTCCCGGCGTGTACTTGCATGCGTAGTCGAAGATGGTGTGGTCCGGCACGATCTCCCCCACGGCAAGCGCACGCCCATCCAGGATGCCGACCGTGTATTCCCGACCGGGCACGAACGTTTCCAGCAGGATCTCATCGTCGTAACGGGCCGCTTCGCGGACCGCGGCCTCCACGTCGGCCGGCGTCTCGACCAGGCTCAGTCCCACGGTCGATCCGACGCGTGAGGGTTTGACGATGATCGGCCAGCCCAGGCGATCCAGGTCGTCTGCGGCGACGGGCCAGCGCGCCCAGGGTGGCGTAGGGATGCCCGCGTCGCGAAAGAGGCGCTTGGACAGGTCCTTATCCATCGCGATCCCGCTGCCCAGCGCATCGGATCCGGTGTAGGGGACCCCGGCGAGGTCGAGGACGGCTTGCAGGCCGCCCCCTTCGCCCTGCCGGCCGTGCAGGACAAGGAACGCGAGATCGGCGTGGCGCACGACGTCGAGTTCGACCAGGGCCGGGCCGAGTTCCCGGGAGGCGAGACGGGCCAGCCTGGCTTCGTCCGGCGGAGCGGACCGTACCTCCGGGGTCAGGAGCGTGGCCTCTTGCCCGGTATCGACGGGGCCCGACGTCGTGTCGACCACCGTCACCTGGTGACCCAGAGCCCGGAGGACGGGCAGAACCTGGGCCGCTCCGGCCAGGGCGACGTCGCGTTCGGGAGTCGACCCCCCGGTGATCAGGGTGATGCGCAGGGTCACGGGCGGTAGACGACGCAATACTCGGGCATCTCCCACACGGAGACCTCTTCCACCTGCCCCGGGGCGTCGGCGGTGCCAAGATCACGGGCGGCCCGCACGGCCACGATGTGGGCGATCCGTTCTGCGGTCGGGGGAAGATCCCGGAACGGCTCGAGCTCGTTGAGGTGCCGATGTTCGAAATCCTGGACGATGCCGAGCAGTATCGACCGGATCTCCCGGAAGTCGGGGCCCATCCCCAGGGAGTCGAGTTCGTCCTCGCCGACCCGGACCGTGAGTCGGACGCGCCAGTTGTGTCCGTGAAGGCGCTCGCACGTGTCGACGCCAGGGAGGGTGTGGGCGGCCGAGAAGCCGGCCTCTGCGGACAACAGGTACTGGCTCATGGATTGACGGGCCTCACTGGATGCCCGCGACATGCCTCAGCACGTCGTGCCGGGTGACGATGCCGGCGAAGCCGCCGTTGTTGCGGACGAGAGCCGCTGGCGTTTCCCGGGTCAGGAGCGTGGAAAAACGGTCCAGCGGCGTGTCGAGCCCGATCACCGGGAACGGGTCGTCCATCACTTCCCGAACCGGACGGGAGAGGAGGCCCGAGTCGGCAATCGAGCTGGCCATGAGGGCCGATTCGCTGACGGCCCCAACGGCCTGCTCCTCGTCGATCACGGGGAGCTGTGACACGTTGTAGCTGCTCATCAGGTTCAGGGCCTGACGGACCGTGGCCGAGGGTGCGACGGTGATCAGGGTCGGTGCCGGATCCGCCTTGGTCTCCAGGAGGCGCCGGGCGGTGACCCGCTCGCCGTCCAGCATCTGGTTTTCCCGCATCCAGTCGTCGTTGAACAACTTTGACAGGTAGCGCTCGCCGGTGTCGGCGAGAATGACCACGACCAGGGCTTCTGGATCGTCGACCTCCCGCGCCACCTGGAGTGCGATCTCGACGTTCAGGCCCGACGATGTTCCGACGAACAGCCCCTCCTCGCGAGCCAGTCGGCGGGCCATGAGAAACGCATCCCGGTCCGGCACGGTGCGGAACTCGTCGATGAATTCAAAATGCAGGGTCCCGGGAATCTTGTCCCCACCGACACCCTCCACTTTATAGGGGTGACCGGGGGGCATGGTCCCGGTGCGGGCATACCCGGCGTACATGGAGCCTTCCGGGTCTCCCGAAATGACCTGAACGGCGGGGTTCTGTTCTTTCAGGTATCTGCCGACCCCACTCAACGTACCGCCGGTGCCGGGCGCCGCCACGAAATGGGTGACCCGGCCCTCGGTCTGCTCCCAGATCTCCGGCCCCGTCGTCTGGTAGTGGGCCTCCGGATTGACCTGGTTGTAGAACTGGTTGGCGAGAACGGCCCCCGGGGTCTCGGCCACGATGGCCTTGGCCTTCATCACGTAATTGTCGGGGTGATCGGCCGGGACCGCGGTGGGCGTAATCACCACCTCGGCACCGAAGCCCCGCAACAGCCGAACCTTTTCATCGGACATCTTGTCGGGCATCGTGAAGATGCACCGGTAGCCCTTCAATGCCGCCGCGAGGGCCAGGCCGACACCGGTATTGCCCGACGTTCCTTCGACGATCACCCCCCCCGACCGGAGTTCGCCTTTTTCCTCGGCCGCCTCGATGATGGCGAGCCCGATCCGGTCCTTGATCGACCCTCCCGGGTTGAAGAATTCGGCCTTGCCGTAGACGGGCGTCCGGATGCCCGCCGTCACGTGGTTCAACCGGACGATCGGCGTGTCCCCAATGGTCTCCAGCACGTTGTCGTAGCGGCCGGCGCTCACGGTCGGCCTCCCCCGGGTGCGGTGGTGTCCGGATGCCGGAAATGGATCGGCTGAAGGAAGGGGCTGGCGACGGGAACGCCCTTGCGACGGGCCGGGGCAAATCGCATGGCCACCACGCCGGCGACGGCGGCGGAGTCGAGGGCGGCGTGGCCGCTCCCCTGTTCGATCCGCGTTGAATCGGGAACCACCGAACCGTCTTCCAGGACAAAGAGATGCAGGATGACCGTGCCTTCCACCCTTCGACGGTAAAGATCCGGAGGATACCGGACCGGTGGATCGGCGTTGAGGGCCACCGGCGGTTCGAACTCGGGAACATCGGCGGGAATATCACCGGCTTTGGATTCCGGGCCGGAACACGCCAGGGTGAGCCAGGCCAGTCCAATCAACATCCTGCTGGTCATTGATCCTCCACCTGACGCTTCATCTCGGCCAGGGTCTCGAGTGCTTCCAGGGGCGTCATCGCATTCGGGTCGAGCGTCCGCAGTCGTTCCATCACGGGATGATCGCCGTCGAAGAGTCCGAGTTGCGACGGATCGGGTTCGGGAGGCGGCACGACGCCGGCCACCCGGTGCCCCGACTCCAGCACCCGGAGTATCTGGTGAGCCCGGGTGACGACGGGCTCCGGCAATCCGGCCAGGCGCGCAACGTGAATCCCGTAGGATCGGTCGGATCCGCCCGGCACGAGCCGGTGTTCGAACGTAATGGTGTCGCCGCGTTCGCGAACCGCCACATTGAAGTTACACGCGTGGGCCAGCTCTTCGGTGAGTTGGGTGAGTTCGTGGTAGTGGGTGGCAAAGATCGTCTTGGCTCCGACGACGTCGTGCAGGTATTCGGTGACACTCCAGGCGATGGCGACACCGTCGAAGGTCGATGTCCCACGCCCGATCTCGTCGAGCAGCACGAGACTTCGGGTGGTGGCGGCATGCAGAATGGCGCTCGCTTCGCTCATCTCCACCATGAACGTCGACTGTCCCCGCCCAAGGTTGTCGCTCGCGCCGACCCGGGTGAACACCCGGTCCACCACACCGATACGGGCGGCCCGGGCCGGCACGAACGACCCCGCCTGGGCCAGCACCACCGCCAGCCCGGCCTGGCGCAGGATGGTCGATTTGCCGGCCATGTTAGGACCGGTGAGCAGCATGACCCGAGCGGCGTCGTCGAGCCGGACATCGTTCGCGATGAATTTCCCGGGGGGAAGCATGCGTTCGACGACGGGATGGCGGCAGCCGCTCAGGTCCAGTTCGAGACCATCGGTCATCATCGGCCGGACGTAGTCGGCGGCGTCGGCGACGTCGGCGAAGGCGGCCAGCACGTCGAGGGTCGCGAGGTGGCCCGCGACGGCCTGCAACCGGGGCAGCGAGGACTGGACGGCCGCCAACAGTCTTTCCAGACCCGTTCGCTCCAGTTCAAGGACCCGGTCTTCGGCGCCGAGCACCCGAGCCTCGTACTCCTTCAGCTCCGGTGTCACGTACCGCTCGGCATTCGTGAGCGTCCGCCGCCGCTCGTAGTGTTCCGGGACCCGATCCCGATGCGTTCTGGTGACCTCCAGGTAATACCCGAACACGCGGTTGTACCCCACCTTGAGCGAGGGAATACCGGTCCGGTCGCGTTCGCGCTCCTGCAGTCCCGCGATGAACTCCTTGCCGCCGTCGCGCAGCTGCCGGCTCTCGTCAAGGTCCGGATCCGCTCCGGGCCGGATGGTGTCGCCATCCCCCAGGGTGAGCGGAGGCCGTTCAACCAGGGCCCCGTCGAGGGTGGTCGCCAGCTCGGCCTGAAGGTCGAAATCGCGAGCGAGGGTGTCGAGGGTGGCGCTGGTGTCACGTCGGGCAAGCCCGTCGAGCGCACTCTGCACGTCGGGCAGTCGCGACAGGGAGTCCCGCAGGTGACCCAGATCGCGGGGGGACGCGCGATGGGTGGCGCACCGGCCGGCCAGGCGCTCAATGTCACGCACGCCGTCGAGGGCATCCCGGAGTCGGTGCCGGCCTCGCGCGTCGCCCACCAGCACGTCCACCGCGTCGTGACGGGCCTCGACGGCCTCGCGGTCGGTGAGTGGGGCCAGGAGCCATTGCCGGATCAACCGGCTGCCCATGGGGGTGAGGGTCACGTCCATGAGCTGTAACACCGTCGGGGCTCCGCCCTCCGCCTGCAGGGGTTCGACCAGCTCCAGGTTGCGACGGGTCATGGCGTCGAGGGGCATGGCCGCCCCGGCCCGGCGAAGGGCTGGCCGGCGCAGATGCGGCAACCCGCCGGGCAGCAGTTCGTCGGCGTAGCGAAGCAGTGCCCCTGCCGCGCCGAGGGCCAGGCGATCGGTATCATCGATGCCGAGGCCGGTGACGCCGGCGAGCTCGAAACGCCTGGCCAGGTCCTCGGCGGCGGTGGCGGGATCGAACTCCCACGGGTCCCGGGTGGTGATCACGACGCCAGCGGTGGGTGGTGATGCCCCATCGCGATCGGACACGACCACTTCGCGCGGGGCGTATCGGGCGACGGTCGGCGCCAGATCATCGAGGGCCACCGTTTCGAGCAGGAACTCCCCGGTCGATACGTCGAGAGTGGCGACCCCGGCCTCTGTGGTGCCCCGGAGGCAGGCGAGCAGAAAGTTGTTCCGATTGCCGTCGAGCAGGGAATCGGACAGCACCGCCCCCGGCGTGACCGTCTCGACCACGGCCCGGCGGACGATGCCGCGGGCCTGTCGCGGATCTTCGACCTGCTCGCAGATGGCAACGCGGTGCCCGCGGTTGACGAGCTTCCTGATGTACTCGGTTGCAGCCTTGACCGGAACGCCAGCGAGCGGGACCGAGGCCGCGGCGCCGTTGTTGCGGGTGGTGAGGGTGAGTCCCAGTTCGCGCGACGCCAGTTCCGCGTCATCGAAGAACATCTCGTAGAAGTCCCCCATGCGAAAAAAGAGGATCGCATGGGGGTGGGCGGCCTTGATCTCGCGATACTGGCGGATGACGGGCGTGTCACCTCCGCGGGGCTTGGCGGGCGGTGTCATGGGTTCTCGACGATGAACGGCTTGCCGCCCATCTTCCGCTTGATGTCTTGCAGCAGAGCCTGGGCATCGGCGCGGCGCCGGAAACGCCCCACGCGGATTTTGAAGAACTCGCCTTCCCGCACTACCTGGGCCGAAAACCCTTCGCGTTCCAGCCCCCGCATGATTTCATCGGCGGCGGCCACCGAACTGACCGCGGCCACCTGAACGGCGTAAAACACCGGTCCCGATGAGGTCTCGGGCGTTGCGGTGCTGTCGGGCGGTGCGGTGGTGCGGTTGGCGCAGCGCTGGATATAGAACGCCGCCCGGTTGGCCAACTCTACGTCATCGGCAGCCGCGGCCCGGGACTCCTCCAGGTAGCGACACCCGGCGTCCAGCTCTCGCCGGTCGAGGTGGAGCATGGCCAGGAGGAAGGCTGCTTCCGCCCGGACGGGGCTGAACGGGTAGTCGATCAGCACCCGGTCGGCCGAGCGTTCGGCGGCGTCGGTGTCACCGCTCCCGTAGGCGATCTGCGCGAGACGGAGCAGGGAGTGATCCGCCCAGGGCGAGGTCGAATACTCGATGCTGACCCGTCGGAAGTACGAGCGCGCCGAGTCGGCGTTGTCGGCCACCAGGCCCGCCGTGTACAGGATCTCCGGAAAGAGACGGTCCCCGGGTGAGGTGGAGCGCAGGTATTGACGGACGATCGCCTGGGCCGTGTCGCTCTGGCCCTCGGTGGCCAGTCGGACCGCCTGCTGCAGCACCGAATCCTGTTGGGCCGCCACCGGGGAGAACAGTGGGGCGATGACGAGGCCGAGGGCCGTCCCGAGTCGGCGTATCATGTCCGGCTTCCCGGATCGAGGAAGAGCACCATCGAATACAACGTACCGCGTTCGTCGCTCAGCGTGGTGGACTTCAGCCGGCGGTCGGCGTCGTACACGACGGCGAGCGCCCGATCCAACTCGGCTCCGGTCCAGTGTCGGGTCGCCGCCGTCCACCGGGAGGCCTCGTCACCATACCGTCCAATTCCCGCCGGACGATGTCGGCGCAGCCAGCCGACCACTTCGGTCCGGATCCGTCCGGCGGGGCGTCCGGCCTCGGCCAGCCCCACGGCCAGCCGTGTTCCGAGGAGGGCGGTTCCCAGTTGCATGAGCAGGCGGACGCCGCTGACCCCGCTTTGGTGACGGACGATGTCGAGCAGGGCGACGGCCCGGGCGGTGTCACGATGCAGGACGGCGCCGACCCAGTCGGTGGGGGTTTCTCCGTGGGCCACCCCAACCATTTCCGCCACATGCGACCGGGACACCGCTGTCCCTTCCGGAGTCGCGGCGGCAAGTTTGTCGATTTCCACCTTCAGGCGGGTCAGCCCATCGCCGGTGGTCGCCACCAGATGCTCGACGGCCTCGGGGGTCAGCTCGAGACCGAGGTCTTTCGCGGTATGCTCGATCCACTCCTCGAGATCCGGGCCCGCAAGTGTTGCCACAGCGATGTGTGTGCTGTGGGCGAGCAGACGATCGTCCGGGTCGCATCCCTCTCCGTGCACCACGACGAGTGTGGTGGTTGGAGAGGGGTGGGCCGCGTACCGGTGGAGCATCTTCCAGGGCTTGGTGTTCCGGCGCCACTGCTCAACATTGCGCACCACAGCCACCCGCCGTTCCGCCATCATCGGTGACGTTTCCACCATGGCATGGAGGGCCTCCGCATCGAGGTCGCCCGCAGAGCGGATGTCCAGGTTGAAGTCGCGGGTGGCGGGATCCACTCCCCGCTGGACTACCAGGTCGACAAACTCGCGTTTCAGCACGGCCTCGTCCCCCGTGAGGTAATAGACCGGTGCCAGTTGCCCGCGGTGTACGGCCTCCCGCGCGGACGAAAGAGTCGCTTCCGCCATAGGGGCGGAAGTTATCCCGGGCTCGAAAGCGATGAAAGGTGAGGGAGGTGGACCTACTGCGGAGCGGCGTCCGTGACGTCAGCGGATCGGACCCCGGCCGCCCGATACCGACCGTTGTAATCCAGGGGGTTGGACGTCCTGGTGGCGGGCAACTCGGTCTCGAACACCCCCACATGGAGGTCGGAGACCGCCACAAATGGGTAGGACGGCCGGGCCGCGATCCGCGGCGCGGGCCGGCTGGGCAACGGGGCTGCCCGCTGGATGTCCTGCGAACTGTGGGTCACGCCCTCCACGAACACGGCCGTGACCACCAGTGACGCGGCCAGGGCCGCGGGCCAGCTGAAGCGGGTGTGGCGAATACGGCGGGTCAGTGCCACGGCCACCCGGATTCGGACCCGGGAGCGGGAGGAGGGTTCGATGCTACTGTTTCGGAGTGCCTCCACCCCCTCGCGAACCGCGCGATCGTACCGGGCGCAGGAGGGGCACACACTCAGATGAACAAGCATAGCTGCCGCCTGGGCAGGTTGGGCCAGTCCGTCTCGGTAGGACGAATAGTGGGTCAGGAAATCTGAACACGTCATGGAGGCAGCACCTGGTGTCAGCCGGTGGTACCGCCGGATAAACCGAAGGTTCCGCCGGTGGATCCGGCGGAACCTTCAGGTCCTCGAGGAGGTCGGGGTCAGTCGAGCCAGGGTGCGATGATCTGGGCGAACCGGTTCCGGGCCCGGTTGAGGCGACTCTTGACGGTCCCGAGGTTGCAGTGGGTGACGGTGGCAATCTCTTCGTAGGTCTTTCCCTCGAGTTCGCGAAGGACAAAGACAACCCGGTGATGTTCCGGAAGCTGGGCCACGGTCCACTGGACCAGTTCCCGCAGGTGGCGCTGGCGATAGAGGTCGTCGGGCCGGTTACGGTGGTCTTCGAACTCGATGGGTCGGTGATCCGATTCCCAGTGCTTCTTGATGGTCTGGAAGAGCACCAGAGGATTTCGGCTGCGATTCCGGAGTTCGTTCTTGGCCAGGTTGGACGCGATGGTGTAGATCCAAGTCGAGAATTTCTTGTTCTGGTCGAACCGGTGCAGATGGCGGTGGACCCGGACAAACACCTCCTGGATCAGATCTTCACCGCGTTCCCGATCGCCGATGGTACGGTAGACGAAGTTCAACAACCGGCGCTGGTAGCGGTGTACCAGCTCGTCGAAAGCCCGGGTATTCCCGGCCAGATGGGCTGCCACGACCTCCGAGTCGTTGAGGCCCTTCAGGGATGTCCTGACCGCCGGCGTGGGCGGGGTCAGTGGTATGGTATCGGTCTCGACCGTCAAGGTATACAATCAGG
>Ga0114931_10004988_pt1 | contig 16466 bp, 20 predicted proteins | sample 2SBtaG_FD_89579 | JGI IMG/M metagenome (GOLD analysis project Ga0114931, IMG submission 89579) | Deep subsurface microbial communities from Kolumbo volcano to uncover new lineages of life (NeLLi) - 2SBTROV14_V59a metaG | ecosystem: Environmental > Aquatic > Marine > Volcanic | place: Kolumbo...
ACCGATTCCGTACAGAAATACACCGGGCGCCAGGGCTACCCCGGCCGCTGCGGCCGCAGTACCAAGAAAGCTGCGTCGGGCCGGATCAAATTCCTTTGCGCCAGCCGGGTTATCCACTTTTGCGCTCATTTCTCTTGTGCCTCGGCCAAAACTTTCGGCGACGGTCGCGAAGCATGACATTGGAAGCAATCAATATTGACGGCGGCGTAGTCATGACATGCACGGCAAAAATGCTTTGGGTCATTTACCGTTACTGGTTTCGAATCCGATCCCGGGACGGCATGGCAATCGATGCACTCTTTCAGGCTGTGCTGCTTGCTGCGTATTCCTTTGTGCATCGTATCGTCGCGCTGGTGCATCAATAACTTCATGTGATTGCGGCGCATGAAGTCAGTGTCTTCAACACAGGTTGCACCCTTTCCCCTCGAAATATCGGGGTAGGGCACATCGCCATTAGCGACTGTCAGGCCGAGCAGACTGGCCAGTACAACCGCACCCAGGGCAATGGCGTAGCGGCGTAGCGACACGATTTACTCTCCCAGACCCATGCGTATATAGCCGGATGGACAGACATCTTCACAAATATGACAGCCGATGCATTTCGTGTAGTCGGTGTCGACATAGCGGCCCATGGTAGATTCCGATTTGTCGACGCGGAAGATGGCGTCCTGAGGACAGAATACGACGCAGCTGTCGCATTCGAAACACATGCCGCAACTCATACAGCGATCAGCCTCCTGTTTGGCCGCCTCCTCCGTCAAGCCCTCTATGCGTTCGCCAAAAGATCCCAGCACCGAGTCGGGCGTGATGTCGCGTTCCTTGCGAACGTGTCTTGCATCGTATTTGAAGTAGCCGAGAAACAAGTCATCGGATGGCACGATTTCGACCGCTGAGCGATCCTCATAGTTGTGGATCGCAAAATCGGCCTCATCAGTTCCCCGGACCTGCCTATGGTCATAGGCACCGGGTGCATGATGTGTCTCCTGCAGCTTGTTGAGCAGGTTGAAGTGATGCACATCGACCTTGGGTCGTTTTTTCATATCGGTTTCGGACAGAAAAAGGTCGATCCCGGCGGCGGCGATTGAGGACTGGCCAATGGCGGTTGTGAGCAGGTGTGGCTTTGTAATGTCACCTCCGACGAAAAGGTCAGGATGATCCTTCACCCGATAAAAGCCGTCGGCATCGATCAGACCGTGACCATTGTTGATGCTTTCAAAGCCGGAAAGGTCACCTCTCTGGCCAATAGCAGCAACAATCAGATCACACTCAATGTCTCTTTCCGTACCTTCAATTTTTACAGACTCACCCGAACTCCAGTCCACTTCGATAACACGCAGCCCGGTCGCACGACCGTCATCATCAAGGATAACGTTCACCGGCAACAGTGATCCCATGATTTTCACGCCTTCCTGACTGGTGTGTGCAACCTCGGTCCTGGTGGCTGGCATATCATCGAGAGCCTCCCAGGAGATAAGCGTTACGTCGGCACCCTGGCGATGTGCGGCCGTCGCTGCATCGTGGGCGGTGTGGCCGAGAACGACATTTTCCGGCCGGTCATGTTCACGTTTGTGAGTGATATGACCGAGGCGTCTTGCTACTGCGGCCACGTCCATCGACGTGTCGCCGCCACCAACCACCAGCACGCGTGATGAAGTATGCTTCAGGCGACCGTCGTTGAAAGCCTGCAGAAAGGCGACACCCGTGATGCAGTTTGGCGCATCGCCACCCGGCACGGGAAGCGCCGAGCCGGACTGGGCGCCAAGACCGATGAAAACCGCATCAAAATCGTCTTGCAACTCGTCAAGCGACACGTCGACACCGACTTTGGTATTGGCACGAACCTCGATACCGAGATCAAGGATTCGCTTGATTTCACCGTCGAGTACCTCACGTGGCACGCGATAACCCGGAATGCCATAACGCATCATTCCGCCAAGTTCCTCGTGTGCTTCTATAATTGTGCAGGCATGGCCCTTACGGCGTAATTGATACGCACAGGAGAGGCCGGCCACGCCACTCCCAATGACGGCGACTTTCTTCCCCGATTCCTTTGCGGCCGATGGTAATTTCAGCTCATGTTCCAGGGCGTAGTCGCCAATAAACTGCTCAACGGCGTTGATACCAACGTGATCTTCAACTTCGTTGCGATTACAACCATCCTCGCAGGGGGCGGGACAAACACGACCCATAATAGCCGGGAAGGGGTTGGCATCCGTTACGCGGGAAAATGCATATTCCTGCCACGGCATGTCGCCCGGCGCTTTCTCGATACCACGCGCGATATTCAGCCAGCCGCGGATATCTTCACCCGAAGGGCAACTTCCCTGGCAGGGTGGCGTGCGGTTAACATAGGTTGGGCACTTGTGTGATGCATCGGCGGTAAAAATCTCTTCTGTCCAGGGCCGGTGTGCATGGTCGCCATCTTTGAAGCGGCGCTTGGTGAGAAGTTTTTCGTTCATGTCTTCACTCATTATTCGATGTCAGTGTCATCGTCTGTCGTTTGACCATCGAGAATGATGGCGTTCGATACCAGTTGGTGAACGCTGACGATGCTGTCCATATCAAAACCGTATTTCGGCATGACCTTGGAAAATTGCGATTTGCATATGGCACAGATTGCAGCCATATGCGTTACACCGTACTCATCCACCACTTCTTTTAACGCTTGCATACGCGGTGATGCACCCTTGGTGCGTATTTCCATCAGGTCATCGGTTAACAAGCCGCCGCCGCCGCCGCAACAAAATGTACTCTCTTCAATGGTGTCGGCGGCCATGTCATAGAAATTGTTGCAGCAGGCTTTAATGATTGCCCGCGGAATAGTGAACTGGCCACCGGGGCTGTCACCCATGCGTGAGCCACGCGCGACATTGCAGGAGTCGTGGAACGTCAGGGTCATGTGATCGTTCCTCGACTTATCCAGGTTCAACTCACCTCTTTCAATCAGGTCGTTGGTAAATTCACAAATATGCTGTGGAATGGGGTAGTTGGGGTCGAGGAAATCGAAGGGGCCGACCAGCGTGTTCATGAAGCTGTAGGCGACACGCCAGGCATGTCCACACTCGCCGAAAATTATGCGTTTAACACCGAGGTCTTCGGCTGCCTTGCGAATGCGTTCTGCAATTTTCTGCATTTGCTCGACAGAGCCAATGAACATGGCGAAATTCGCCGCTTCGGAGGCGTAGGAACTGACGGTCCAACTGACGCCTGCCTGGTGGAATACCTTTGCATAGCCGATCAGGCCATCGACGTGCGGCTCGGCGAAGAAGTCGGCACTGGGTGTGACCAGCAGGATATCCGCGCCTTTTTCGTTGACGGGTAGCCGCACTTTGACGCCGGTCTCTTCTTCGATGTCTTCTTCGAGTCCTTCGAGGGTATCGATGAGCGCGGGCTCAGGCAGTCCCAGGTTATTACCGAGCGTGTGAACCTTGCCGATAATCTCGTTACAGTATTTCTGACCCTTGCCGATATGGTCCATGATTTCGCGTGCCGCCATGGAAACTTCGGCGGTATCGATCCCGTAGGGGCAAAAAACCGAGCAGCGGCGGCATTGCGAGCACTGGTGGAAATAGGTGTACCACTCGTCCAGCACTTCCCGGGTGAGGTCTTCGGCACCCACCAGCCACGGGAAATACTTGCCGGCGACGGTGAAATACCGACGATAGACCTTGCGCAACAGATCCTGGCGTGCGACGGGCATATTCTTCGGATCGCCGCTGCCGAGGAAGTAGTGGCACTTATCCGTGCAGGCGCCGCACTTGACGCAACCGTCCATATAAACCTGCAATGCCCTGGACTTGCTCAGCAACTCGCCCAGTTTTTCGATGGCTTTTGCTTGCCAGTCATCAACCAGTTCGCCCGGAAAGCCGAGCGCTTGCTGGTGGTCGGGTGCCGCCGGAAATGGCGACGAATGACTCATCGCGCCTCGATTGAGGGTCGGAATTTCGATCGGAACCGTGATCTCTGGTGTGTCGAAATCAGCCATGGATCATTCGCCCCCGACTTTGGCGCGTGGAGCGACGTAGCGCTTTTCGCGCGTGTTGTCGACCTGGTTCCGGCTGGGGCTAAAGAATACTCCGGGAGCGTGCAATAGCTTGGAGAACGGAAAAATAATCAACAAAGACAACACCAGCCCGAGATGAACCAGCAATACCGGGTCCGCCGGAATCGGTTGCCAGTCGAAATAGATCAGTCCGAGGATAAAGGCTTTCACTGACAGGATATCGGTGTGCGCAACGTACTTCATCATCAGCCCTGTTGTGGCAATAGCGATCAGCAGCACTAACATCAGATGATCCGAGGGTGAGGAAATGTAACGTACACGTTCGACCGCGAATCGGCGCACCCAGAGTCCAGCCAGCCCGGCCAGCATCGCAAACGCAGCGTACTTGCCGAAGGGTTGCACCCAGCGGACCCAGAACCATACCGGCTCAGTAAAGTAGCGAAGGTGGCGCATCAGCACCAGCAGCAATGCGAAGTGGAATATCCAGCCGAACAACCACGTCCACTTGTTCGATTTGAAAAGGCTCTCGAATAAGACGACTTCTTTCGCCATCCGCACGACGACGCCCGCTCGAGTGACGGGCGCTGGCGTTGTCGGGATATTCAGCGGCGCGGGTGTTCGCGCATAGAGGCGAATCCTGTAGGCGAGGCCGACAGCGAATACTGCTACCGCAAAGTAAAACAGTACTGCATAGACGATGCCCAGTACCAAGACCGCGGCCTTTCCTAGATACAGCCGGTCGGTTTTGGCAAGCCAGCGATTTTACAGGCCTGCTTGGCAGGGCCATAGGGGAATAGCTCGTAGAGATACTTGCTGTTGCCTTTGTCAGCACCCAGCTTCTTCTTGATCGCCTTGGTCAGAACACGGACGGCCGGGGCGATCTGGTACTCCTCGTAGTAATCGCGCAGGAAGTTCACGACTTCCCAGGCATCATCGCTCATTTCAATGTTTTCACCCTCGGCAATCTGCACTGCGAGTTCCGGGTTCCAGGCGCTGATATCGATGATATAGCCCTCTTCGTCGGCCTCTACTGTCGTGCCGTTATATTCATATGCCATGGTCTTTCTCTCCTATACCCAAGACTGGCTGACATCATTTTCAGTCACCAGGTCAACAAACCCTTCGTAATCGACGGCAGTAATGCCCTCAATCAAAGGAATATCACTCAGGCCTCGTGCTGCGACGTCGGGACCCAGAATATAAAATCTGAAATCGTCTTTGCGGCTGACGATTTTCTCCGCATGCCCGGCTTTCGCCAGCGCCGCATAAACGCCGTCCTCGATCAGCAGGATGGTATCACCGGCGTTTGCAAGGCGCAGGCAGCTATCCAGTGAGTTTCTTTCGGTCGGGGACTTATTGACGATGTGCAGCATGCTACTCACGAGCTGAACACCACGTCTTGCTGCGCCATGATCTCGCGCAACTCAATTGTGGTCAGGACTTCGGGTTGGATGATCAGGTCGTCAAGAGTGAGGCCGCGTGCGTCAAGCGATTCCTTCTCGATATAGACACGTTCAACGTCATAGTCATCCAGTGCCCGGTAGGTTCTCGAGAAATTCTTTGTCCCGATCCCCGTCGTGTCCTGATCTTTCGTCAGCTGGTAGACGCCATCGTCCATAAAAACCAGGCTCTCAAACTGTTCGAATGCAGCCGTGATCAATACCACTTCGAGGCATTCCAAAGCATAAATCGTGCCGTGCGGCGGTCTGCGGTTAACGTACATAAACCGTTTGACGATTTCGGGTCCGTCTTCATCCCATTCTTCCATTTCGCTCATCGCCTTAGTCCCCGAACACGACCATACGGTCTGCCTGAATACCGGCTTCAACGAGTTGGCCGAGGCCTGAAATTCGAAAGCCTTCCTTCAGGATTTCATCTTTTACACCACGCCGAAGCGCTGCTGCAACGCAGACAACGAGGTCGATTTCATGTTGCTGGCCGAACTCTGACCACAAGGAAACCAGGTTTCGGTCGTCAGTTTGCGGTTCCGACAGCTTGTTAGCGTTGTAGACGCCGTCGTTGTAAAAAAACACACGATAGATATCGTGTCCCTTCGCAACGGCTGCTACTGCGAACCGATAGGCGCTGTCTGATGCCTGATGCGTAAACGGACCTTCGTTGATGAGAATGCCTATTTTCATCAGAAGTGAATGTGTGCCGAAGCGTTAAGAGCGTTGCGCCCGCCACGCCAGTCTTCGATCTGGTGCTTGGTAAATGCGAGCCCCGTCATTTCGAAGAAACGCGGCCAGCCGATTCGTTCGATCCATTCACCCATGCGTTCCCAGGCGCGCGCGTCCTCCTTGTAGGCGAAGAGAATGGTCTTGACGACTTCCGCCACTTCCGGCCAGCGCGGCGGATTGTTCGGCAAATTCGCGGCAACCAGTTTATGGAACGTCGGTTTCGAGCGGGCGTTTGAGTGTTTGCCACCAACCCATATCGCCAGCTTGGTTGATTCCGGGCTGTTGATCTGCATCGGCGGGCAGGGTGGGTAACAGGCACCGCAGCAGATGCATTTCTTTTCGTCGACTTCCAGAGAAGGCTTGCCGTTGACCATCGCCGGACGAATAGCTGCGACCGGACATCGTGCGACGACGGCTGGACGCTCGCAAACATTGGCGACCAGGTCATGATTGATCTTCGGCGGTTTCGTGTACTGCACATTGATGGCGATATCGCCCTGGCCACCGCAATTGATTTGGCAACAGGAGGTCGTCATTCGAACGCGGTTCGGCATTTCCTCGTGCGTGAACTCGTAATGCAGTTCATCCATGAGCGATTTGACGACGCCGGAAGCATCCATGCCGGGGATATCGCAGTGCAGCCATCCCTGGGTATGTGAGATCATCGACATCGAGTTGCCGGTGCCGCCGACCGGATATCCTGCCGCAGTCAGTCTCTCGATCAGCGGTCCGGTTTTATCTTCGGCGGTGACCATGAACTCGGCATTGCTGCGGGTCGTAAAGCGAAGGTGGCCATCGGCGAATTCATCAGCGAGGTCGCACAGCTCGCGAATGGTGTGCACATCCATTTGCCGCTGCGTGCCAGCTCTCACAGTCCAGATTTCGTCGCCACCTTTGGCGACATGGTGCAGAACACCGGGGCGTGGTCGATCGTGCCAGTCCCAATTGCCGTAGTTCTCTCGAAGTACCGGGTGCATGTACGGGAAGGGGTCCGGAACGCCGCTTTCATCCGCTCGACGGGGTAATTCCGCTTTGCTCATTTCCTGCTCCTCATTTTATGCGGACTTGGTGGCGTTTTTGCGTTCGTACCATTTCTTGGCTTCTTCGTCCCAGTCATCCGTTCGCACGTAAGAACTCGTTCGTGGATGATTCACCATGTTCGGATCCGGGTCGACGCCGATCGCATCAAGGAAATTGGCAAGACCGATTCGATCGATGGTTTCCCCAACCCGTTCATGCTCAAGTGCATTTTCGGCAAAGAAATCGACCACCGTCTCAGCCAGGTCGTTGAACTTCTCGAAATCCTCGTCGGTTTCAAGCTTCATAAACGGGACGATGACGGTGCCCAGGGTATCGCCGATTTTCAGCGAGCGTTTGCCACCCATCAGGATGGTAACTCCACGATCCTTGCCGGGTGACAGCGCTTTGGGCATGACGTTGATGCAATGCATGCAACGGACGCAACTCTGATTGTCGATATCCAGCGTGTCGTCATCGTTCAGGCTCAGTGCGCGCGTCGGGCAGTTGGAAATTACGGTATCGATCATCTGTTTGCGGCCGACTTTCGCCACATGTTCCTTGACCTTCTCCTGGTCGACCTGCATGTCATCGCGCCAGGTACCGATGGTGGCGAAATCTGCGCGGTGGATTGCATTGACACAGTCATTCGGACAGCCGGAAAATTTGAACTTGAATTTATACGGCAGTGCCGGCCGGTGCATCTCGTCAAGCAGGCCGTTGATGGTGCTGCGGTGTGCACGCACTTCATCGAAACAGGATTGTTCGCAACGGGCGTGGCCAACACAGCTCATGGAGGTTCTCAAAGCGGGCCCGGCACCGCCCATGTCCAGCCCGATTTTGTTCAATTCGTCAAAGGCGGGTTGTACCTTTTCGGTCTTGCAGCCCTGGAACATGATGTCCCCGGACTGGCCGTGAAGCGCGATCAGGCCCGAACCGTGTTCTTCCCAGATGTCGCACATCTTGCGCAACAGTTCGGTCGAATAATGAAAGGCCGGTGGCGGCTGCACGCGCAGCGTATGAAATTCCTTGGACTCCGGATACTCTTCGGCAACTTCCGAGAAGCGGGGGATAATGCCGCCACCGTAGCCGAAGACGCTGACCGTGCCACCTTTCCAGTATCCTGCGCGAGTCTCATAGGAGTGTTCGAGTTGGCCGACCAGGTCACCCATCATCTTGGCGTGCGGTTTGTCGCCGTCATCGGCCAGCCGTTTAAGGCCGGTGACAAAGCTGGGCCATGGACCGTCTTCCAACTTGTCCAGCAACGGAGTGTCGTGTTTTTTCTTCGCCATAACTGCCCCCAGTTCTCGTATATTCGAATTTTATGATATATGGTTTCGGTTCGCAGTTCCAGCAGGCAGCTTTTTTGACCATGAATGCAGGAAAGAAACGGCGCGGGGCCTTTAAATGCCAGCAATGAGCATGGGCAGCTATCGTGAATGGCGGGCTGTGAGGCTCGATCGTTACCCGACGAGCGTCGCTGAGCTGGTCACTGAAATCGGCGGATTGCTTGATTTGACGACGCAGGAAAAGGCGTCGGTCCTCGAGAGTTGCCGTCGAGCGAATATGGCGATCTATTCGTGCCGGGATCGGTTCGTCGACCGTAAAGCGATACTGAAATTCGCCAGCCGCTTTGGCCTGAGGGAGGTCGACCACCACCTGTGTGCGAATGATGACGGTGTTTCAGAATTGACCGTGGCGGCCGAAGGGGTACGCGGCGGCTATGTACCTTATTCCAACCGCAGTCTCAGTTGGCACACCGATGGTTACTACAATCCGACATCGAGCCGGCTGCAGGCCGTAGTGTTGCATTGTGCCCAGGATGCGTCAGCAGGGGGTCGGAATGCCGTGCTTGACCCCGAGATAGCCTATATTCACCTGCGCGACGCCAATCCGGATTACATCAAGGCCCTGGAACGTGCCGATTGTATGGAAATCCCGGCCAACAAAGACGTCGATGGCGAAATCAGGCCGGCGGTATCCGGGCCGGTATTCTGGTACGACACTAAAAGCACTGCCCTACGGATGCGCTACAGTGCACGCAAGAAGAATATCCACTGGCGCGATGACGCGCTCACCAAAGCGGCGCGAGAATGCCTGGCCGAATTGCTTGGCGATGAAGCGGGTCCTGTTCTACGCTTTAGGTTACAGCCGGGGCAGGGATTGATCTCCAATAACGTCCTGCATAATCGCACGGCGTTTGAAGATGCATCAGATGAACCGCGTCTGCTGTATCGTGCGCGTTTTTTTGACGGCATCACGGGTGGTGAGGAAACATCATGAAGAGAATCGAAGTCCACATCAGCGACATTATTATTCAACACCCGGAAATCAACTCCTTCCGCGAGTTACTGGAGGCGCTGCGCAACATCGAATCTGAGCAAATGCTGTTTCTCGATTTTGACGTCAAACCCGACTTTCGGGATACGCCGCGTGACTGGCAGTGGCAACTGGAAGGCGCTTTTGCCTGTCAGCCGCGATGAGTGACGAGATTATTACTGAAATCAGTAAGATTGATGCGCCCTATGGCCGCAAGATCGTGCTGGAAAGCGTCGAGTATGCCAGTGGGCTCCGCATGTTAAGAATCCGTATTCGTGAAGGCGCGCGTTTCACCGTGCTGGATATTGATGAAGAAACGGCCAGCCACTGGAGCGCGGCCATGGCAGGCTGGGCCAGTAAGCCGCTGCATTAATTGGACTTCGAGGACTCGAATTGGATCATTTACCCATATTTTTGAATGTAAAAGGTCAACGTGCACTGGTCGTCGGTGGCGGAACCCTGGCGGCACGTAAAGCGGACCTGCTGGCACGCGCTGGCTGCGATCTGACCGTGCTGACGCCTGAGATGAACGACGACCTGGCTCGGGTGGTCGAGGAATACAAGATCACTCACAAGACCGGAGATTTAAGCGCAGAGGATGTCAAAGGCTGCGTCATTGTGTTTGGTGCATCAGCGGACCCTGCAATCAACCAGAAAGTGCACGAACTGGCCACTGCCGCCGGAATACTGGTGAATATCAGCGATACGACGGATCTCTGCGACTTCATCATGCCCGCGATCGTCGATCGCTCGCCGTTACTGATCTCAATTTCGAGCGGTGGTGCGACGCCACTGTTGACGCGTATGCTGAAGGCACGGTTCGAAACAACGATCCCGGCCGCCTACGGTCGCCTGGCCGAATTCGCCGGCAGCTATCGTGATCGGGTAAAGGCAGCGATCACCAATATGGCCCGACGGCGTCGATTCTGGGAAACCATGATCGCAGGGCCCGTCGCCGAGCATCTGTTTTCCGGCCAGGAAGAGGAGGCAACAGCGTTGATGGACAGGCTCCTCGAGGACGCTGCCGTTGACGGTGATAAGATGGCAGAAGGTGAAGTTTACCTGGTGGGTACCGGACCGGGTGACCCCGACCTGTTGACGTTTCGTGCACTGCGCTTGATGCAACAGGCGGATGTGGTTTTATACGATCGCCTGATTGGTGACGGAATTCTCAATCTTGTCCGCCGGGACGCCAGCCGCATTTATGTTGGCAAGATGAAGAATGAGCACAGTGTGCCGCAGGAAGAAATCAGCGAAATGCTGATCCGACTGGCCCGGGAGGGGAAGCGGGTGCTGCGCCTCAAAGGTGGTGATCCGTTTGTTTTCGGGCGTGGCGGCGAGGAGATTGCAACGCTCGCTGATAACGGCATTAGTTTCCAGGTTATTCCAGGCATCACGGCTGCCAATGGTTGCGCCACTTACGCTGGCATACCGCTGACTCACCGCGACCACGCGCAGGGTTACATCGTTGTGACCGGGCACGAAAAGGACGGTGAGCTGAATCTGGACTGGAAGAACCTGATTCAGCCGCGCCGGACAGTGGTGATCTATATGGGGCTGAGCTCGCTCCGCACGATTGTCGAGGGATTTCTGAGTAACGGGGCGGATCCTGATATACCGGCCGCGGTCATCGAGAACGGGACCCGGGCCGGGCAGCGTGTGATTGCCGGAACCCTGGCGTCTTTGCCGGAGAAGTCCAGCGAAGCTGAGGTCAAGAGCCCTGCACTGATAATTATCGGCAGCGTCGTAACGTTACGAGACAAGCTCGCCTGGTTCGAGCGTGGAGACGATGCATGAGTGATGCGCTGAAATACCTGATCAAGACCCGACCGGAAGCCATGGGTGCCTACTTTTCATTCCTGAAAGAATCCGGTAAACACCTCGACCCCAAGACCCGCTCACTCATTTCCGTCATTACCAAGGTCGATAGTCAGACTGAACGCGGCTTACGGCAATATCTGCCGCGCGCCTTACGCGACGGAGCGACGCCCAACGAGGTGCTGGATGCAATCCTGATGGCTTTTCCGACGCTGGGCCTCGCCAAGATAACCTGGGCGATAGACATCATGCTGGACATGGATATCCCCGAGTTTCGGGTAGGGCTGCTGGGCGTGGAACCTGCCTGGCACGACCTGATGGAATGGCACGAGGTGGCGGAAAAGGACATCACGTATGTCGAAGACTGCGATGGTCGAAGCGTCTTTGTCTATCGTTCCGGCGATGATCACACCGTATACGACAGCCGTTGCCCCCACCAAGTCACGAACATCCCACATCTGGCGCTATCCGGGACGCGCCTGACCTGCCCCAAGCATCAATGGGTTTTCGACGTCTCGAGCGGTGAATGTGTGGAGAAGGGTACGCGTGGTTTGAACCGCTTTGAAAGCCGGATCAAAGAGGGTCGATTACAGGCCTATTGGTAGCCTTCGCATAAATGCGCCGGGGGTCAATCCTCGATTTGCGCGGCGCTGCAGAATACCTCGTGCAATGTGGCCATGATCCTGATGGCCTGATCGCCCGACAGCGAATAGATGATCGACTGGGCGACTTTCCTCGAATCGACAATTTTCTCTCGCCGCAAGATCGCAAGATGCTGTGACACGGCCGACTGCCCAACGCCAAGCAGGCTCTGCAGTTCGCCAACCGTTTTCTCTCCTTCCGAGAGCTGACATAAGATCATCAAGCGCCACTTGTTCGACATTGCTTTCAGGAGCTCACAGGCGTGGCTCGCCATGTCATGCAACTCTGCCAGCTTGCGAAAGTCAGTTACATCAATTGACTTTTCTAATTGAGTCATAAACTTAGCCTTGTTACTTAATGTCAATTATCTAAATCGTGAGGCCTGCATATAGCGTGAACAAGCTTATTCTAGCGTTTACACAGTCCATTGTAATATTATGATACTCTAATTTACTTTCCGGCCAATCTCCCTGACCAAGAGGTGCAATCCGATGTCCAGTGAAGCTCAAGTTGTATCCGATGCGGCGCAAGCTGCGCCGGCCGCCGTTCCCGCGACTAAAAGTATGTCAATCATCGTCACCAAAGGCAGTCTCGATTGGGCTTATCCACCGTTCATTCTCGCCACGACTGCGGCGGCAATGGGTCTGCCCGTCACGATGTTTTTTACCTTCTACGGTTTGCCGCTCTTGTTGAAGGAACTCAACCTGCAACTGACAGCCGCCGGCAACCCCGCGATGAAAATGCCGATGATGGGTGCACACATGGGATTGCCGAATATCCTGACGGCGCTTCCCGGCGTTGACGCCGCCTGTTCAAAAATGATGAAAAATCTCATGAACAAGAAGGGTGTTGCGCCGATCGAAGATCTGCGTGAAATGGCTCTTGATGCGGACGTCCGAATGATTGCCTGTCAAATGACCCTGGACTTGTTCGAGTATTCGATTGACGACATGATCGAGGGCCCGGAACTCGGTGGTGCCGCAACCTATATCGAGTGCGCGACACAATCTGATATCAATCTTTTTATCTAACCTGCGTTGTCGCAGAACCTTTAAACGGAGTTGTATTTAATGGCTGACCATACGCTTGATGCAAAGGGGCTCAATTGTCCATTACCCATTCTCAAAGCCAGAAAGGCACTAAAAGATGTTGCTGCCGGAGAAACGCTTGAAATTCTGTCGACGGATCCGGGCTCTGTTGCCGACTTCCAGGCCTTCTGCCGCCAAACGGGTAATGAGCTGGTCGAGTCGTCAAATGATGATTCGGTATTTCGATTCGTTATCAAACGTCCGGCTGCATAAATCAGAAGAATAATTGCGGGACGCGAGCGCCTCTGCTCTCGTCCTTCATTCCAGGCAGGAAGATTCATTTCAAAATTAGTCACCATCTCATGGAATAGATGACGGCTGAAATCCGTCTTGCTGTCGTGTTAACGAAGACATAAAAAAGCATTTGAAGGGGAGAATCTGATGTTTACCAGTAATCCGTTCGCCGAGCTAACGGTTTTTCTGCCGGCCAATGCCATGCAGATCTATATCGCTCTGATGATATTGGCAGTCGTCGTTGGAACGATTGCCGATATGCTGCACAAGCGCAGCGGCAAGTATTTCGCACAGCGAAAAAAGAAAGCGGAGGCGGCAGCGACCAGGAAGTTAAGCGGCGCAGACAAAGCGTCCCTGGCGGTCAAGACCCTTGCGGTGGAGGTTGCAACCGCGGGTGAGTTCTGCAATGTGCAAAGAAGAATTTCCCATCTGCTGATGTTCTATGGCTTCCTGCTCTACCTGGGCACGACCATCGCCCTGGTATACGGCTACCCAACTCACGAGACACCGACGGTTCTGCCACTGCTGTGGAATATCGGCGTGATCATGCTTCTGATTGGTGGCTACTGGTTTTTCTTCCTCCTCAGAGTCAACGTAGCGAAAGACGGTCAGCCTGTTTTCCGCCTCGTGCTCGCGGATTTGTTCATCGTTACGCTGTTGGGAAGTGTCACCTTCGCCTTCATTTGGGAGATCGTGCAAGCCTCTGGAAACCTCGCGGCGACGAAGATTGTTTTCGGTTTCTACATCCTGTTCACCACCTTGCTGTTTGGTTCTGTGCGCTGGTCGAAGCTGGCCCATATGTTCTTCAAACCGGTGGTGGCCTTTCAACGCAGGGTAGAGGAGGCGAGTGGCGCTTCCTCTCTTCCGACAACCTCTAACGAACGGAGCTAATCGAGATGCCTACTTTCGTTTATATGACAAATTGCGATGGCTGTGGTGAGTGTGTGGACATTTGCCCGTCGGACATCATGCACATCGACCCAACGCACAGGCGAGCCTTTAACATCGAGCCGAATTTCTGCTGGGAGTGCTACTCCTGCGTGAAAGCCTGCCCGCAAAATGCGATCGATGTACGCGGTTATGCTGACTTCGCCCCACTGGGCCACAGTGTTCGTGTCATCCGGGATGAGGAGCAGAGCACGGTGTCCTGGAAGGTTAAGTTTCGAGACGGTCGCGAGAAGAATTTCGTGTCGCCAATTCGAACGACGGAGTGGGGATCGATTCAGTCGCCATCCGACTACGAGGCGCCGAGCGAGGATGCCTTCAAGAGCCAGGAGCTCGCGCACGAACCGGAAGCGCTCAACATAGACGAGTTGCCGGCATTGACCCGGGATCAACTCAAACAAGGAGTGGTCTGATGGGCCTGTTTTCGAGAAATAAAACGATTTTTGTGGATTCCGATATTCTCGTTGTCGGTGGTGGCATGGCCGGTTGCGGGGCAACTTACGAATCCCGGTACTGGGGGCGCCATCTGAACATCGTCTGCGTCGAGAAGGCGAATATTGAGCGCAGCGGTGCAGTCGCACAGGGCCTGTACGCGATCAACTGCTACATGGGTATGCAGTGGGACGAAAATCAGCCCGAAGATCATGTTCGCTATGCCAGAAATGACCTCATGGGCCTCGTGCGCGAGGACCTGGGCTACGATATCGCCCGGCATGTCGACTCCACGGTACACAAGTTCGAGGAATGGGGCTTGCCGATCATGCGCGACCCGAAAACCGGGCAGTACCAGCGCGAAGGGAAGTGGCAGATCATGATTCACGGCGAAAGCTACAAGCCGATCGTCGCTGAAGCGGCGCGCAAGGCGGCCACCAAAGTCTACAACCGGATCATGATTACCCATCTGTTGATGGACGAGAAGAAGGCCAACCGGGTCGCCGGGGCCGTCGGCTTTAATGTCCGTACGGGTGATTTCTATGTCTTCCGTGCGAAGGCCGTAATTATCGCCGCTGGTGGCGCGTCACACATCTACAAACCTCGCTCCGTCGGCGAGGGCATGGGAAGGACATGGTATGCTCCGTGGAGCAGCGCATCCGCGTATGCGTTGCCCATTCTCGTGGGCGCCAAGATGACGCAAATGGAGAACCGCATCGTTCTGACCCGATTCAAAGACGGGTATGGACCGGTCGGCGCCTACTTCCTGCATCTGAAGACTTACACTGAAAACGCGTACGGTAATGAATACGAGTCCAATTGGTACGATCAGACCAAGGAAATGGTCGGCGATTACATCGATCGGCACCCGGTGCCGACCTGCCTTCGAAACCACGCCTTCCTGGAAGAAATGAAGGCGGGCAGAGGCCCCATCCGCATGGTAACCAAGGAGGCTTTCCAGGATCCGCACCTTGAGACCATCGGCTGGGAAAACTTCCTCGGCATGACGGTTGGGCAAGCCGTGGTCTGGGCGGCGCAGAATATTGATCCCAAACACACCAATCCCGAGTTGACCACATCCGAGCCTTACGTCATGGGCTCACACGCCACCTGTTCCGGTGCATGGGCGAGCGGGCCGGAGGACTATGCGCCCGATGAGTACCAGTGGGGCTACAACCGCATGATGACGGTCGATGGTCTCTTTGGCGCCGGCGACACCATCGGTGGTACCGCCCACAAGTTCTCTTCCGGATCGTTCGCGGAAGGCCGTATTGCCGCGAAGGCTGCGGTCAATTACGTGAAGGACCTGGGTAAGGACGCACCACAAGTCAGCGAAGATGAGTACCAGGAACTGAAGAAGACCGTTTTCCAGCCGATGGAGAATTACGAAGTTGGCCGCAACGAGATCGTTGCTGGCACGGTTTCACCGAGCTACCTGTTGCCCATTCATGGACTGCAACGCCTCGAAAAGATCATGGACGAGTATGTCGGTGGTATCGGTTCGCACTACACGACCAACGAGCCGTTGCTGACTCGCGGGCTGGAGATGCTGGAGATGCTCAAGGAGGACCTAAACCATATAGGTGCCGAGGATCTACATCAGCTGCAACGCACCTGGGAGCTTAAGCACCGGGTGCTGGCATCCGAGTCCGTGACTCACCATACGATGTTCCGGACGGAAACACGCTGGCCGGGGTACTATTATCGGGCCGATCATCCAAAGCTGGATGACTCCGATTGGCATTGCTTCACCTTGTCGCGCTTCGATCGTGAATCCGGCGAGTGGCA
>Ga0114931_10004989_pt1 | contig 16465 bp, 14 predicted proteins | sample 2SBtaG_FD_89579 | JGI IMG/M metagenome (GOLD analysis project Ga0114931, IMG submission 89579) | Deep subsurface microbial communities from Kolumbo volcano to uncover new lineages of life (NeLLi) - 2SBTROV14_V59a metaG | ecosystem: Environmental > Aquatic > Marine > Volcanic | place: Kolumbo...
GTCTGTGAATGACATCTCCATATCTGCTACACTATTTTTCTCATAGAACCCATCCATTTGATGAAAGAATGAATCCAAAAATCCAAAAGATGAGAGAATCAATAATGCAGACATTGCGATGGTAATAGCAGTTAGGAGTGAGCGTCGTCGTCGTCGGAATACATTTCTTACAGGAATCTTTGTACTGTATTTATTTCTGGAAATTCGATCGAAGAGACCCTCTACCATGTACTTTCTGTTAAATTGCTTGATTGTTTGATTGGTTATAGCTTCAGCAGGCTCTATGTGAATTACCTTAATTGTACTTAATACACTTCCAAGAAGTGCCACATTGAGGGCTAATAGAATGGATGGAACAAAGGCACTGAACCTAAATACCGAGGTAGTTACCTCAAATCCAATAGCCTCGACAAAGATGCTTGTTGATGATAATGTGATCCCATAACCAATGGGAAGCCCAATAAGTACACCAAATACTGTAAGCACCATCCCGTAGGACACATAATGGGTCATTAATGTGCTAGTGGTGGCACCAAGAGCTCTCAAAATACCAATCATTTGGGTTTGAGTGGCAATTATCTTCATAATTGAATCAAATATCACAAAAATTGCCACCAAGAGAATTATTACTCCGATAGCAACCGCAAATTTATCCAGTGTACCCACATCTTCTTTCATCATAGTAAAGTCTAATTCTTTATCAAATCGAATCCCATAGCCTTGAATCCCATTCTGTTGAAGAGTTTGTAGCAGATCATTCATTGTAGTATCCAAATTATTCAGATTATCCACTTTAAATAGGATTTCATTGATAATTACAGGTAAATGAAGCACTGATGTTAGGTAATCAAGAGAGAACCAAATTGGTGCAAATACCCCTCTCTCTGGAAGTGATGTTATAGGATTCATAGAATACATATGCTCTGGTGCAAATGCGATTCCACCGATATCGGTCGAGTAGCTAACATTCCCATATTTTATGGAAATTTTGTCTCCCACCTTCAAATTATTTGCATCGGTAAATCTCTTCTCGACAATTAGTTTATGTTTTGAGATGGTGTTGACATCCCCTGCCTTCATGACAAATCCGTTAATGTTAGACTCATTGGTTTCAAGGATATTATGGAGAAGCGAGGGGTAAGAGTGACCGTTGAAGAATACTGTAACATCCAGTGATAACCGGAAGTCTAATTGCTTGATATGTTCTACGTTAGTTAGTACAGTTTTAATCGAGTTTAAATCCACTGAATTGTACAGTACAATTCTTCCATCCTCATAATTGGTTTTCTCAAACATGTCATCTCTAGAAGCAAATGCGTTATCTTTCACGAGAAGTAATCCGCCATAAATACCAACAGAGAGACCAATGGACAGAATTATAACTATCCCCCGAAATTTCATTCCCCATAATTCTCGAACAAATTTTCGGAACATATAGGTCATTTCCCATTTACCTCCTTGAAGATTTGACCATCCCTGAGGTGGAATATATGATCTGCTGCATCTTTTAATGATTCGTCATGTGAAACTACCACAAAGGTTACTCCTTTGTCTCTATTTAACGCCTGCATTGTCTTGACTACCTGAATACTCGTCTTGCTGTCAAGATTTCCAGTGGGTTCGTCAGCAATTATAACTGCAGGATTCTTGACTAATGCTCGAGCCATAGCTACCCTTTGCTGTTGACCCCCTGAAAGCTCTGAAGGGAATCTGTCTAAATAATCCCCCAATCCTAACACTTGAAGAATGGAAGATGCCTTGACTTCCATGTCATCACGTAATTTTGCCAATTCTAAACCTAAGCACACATTCTCCAGAGCAGTTAGAGATGGTACCAAATTGAAGAATTGGAACACCCAGCCTACGACCTGTGCTCGATAGTGACTTAGCTCTTTATTCGATAATTTTGTAATATCCCTGCCATTAATTAAGACACTACCAGATGTTGGAAGGTCTATCCCTCCTATTAAATTTAAAAGTGTTGTTTTCCCAGATCCTGACGGCCCTAATATTAATGCGAATTCTCCCTCATTGATTTCTAAATTTATCCCCTTAAGAACCTTATAAGGTTCGTTTGCGATTTTATACTCTTTCTCAATATGTGATAATTCTATAATTTTACTCATTGGTCTTCCTCCACCTTTAGCATGCATTTCATTGCCTGAATTATTATGGAGCTCTCCTCTTCAGTGAGAGTTTGGTTCAATGCTAAATTTAAGTACATTAGACCATCCAAAACAGATAGAACTAATTTTGCGTTGACAAAAGGTGATTCCACTCCTATCAATTCAAGAAAATTTGAAATCTCAGTCACATATCGGAGATAAAGATCACGAACTCGCTTCTTTGATGATTTTTCCTTGAGATTTAGTAATAGATCTATAATAACCTGAATCATATTCCTGTCTTGCAAAGTTGATCCAAATAATTCCTTCAAGTATGTGTTTAACTTTTCCAATACTTGTTCTCGACTTAAATTCACTACTGAAACTTGAAATCTATGAAATTCCTCGAATTCTTGATTTAGCAAAAATTCTAAAACTGCTACACCCAAGTCATCCTTATTTTCAAAATGGTAATAGATAAGACCTTTCGATATTTTAGCTTCCTTCTGAATTAAATTTAAGCTCGTATTAGAGAACCCTCTTTCTAATATTAATTCAGTCGATTTTGACAATATTCGTAACTTCTTCTTTGTATCTGATTTGCTTTTCACTTTCATTGACATAACACAATACCTAAATTATACTGACCGGTCAGTATTTAAGTTTGGTTCTATTTCTTTCTTTGCATAATCTATAGAATAATTCATTTTAAGCTCCTTAGGATAGAAATATTGTCAATTAACAAATGTGCAATGTAAACAAATTATCATCTTTCAAGTTTAATGCTTGTTACACAAAGTTAAAAATTGTTCAAACGTAAAATATCTTGAAAATGAGTGAGTCAAACCCAGAGAGTTGGTCTATCAATCGAATTGTCATATTGATCCTACTCAGTGGTTCATTCGTTTTTGGAGGTATCATCAAAAATGGGAGCATAGGTCCTTCAAATGGATCAAACTTACTCCAATCTATAATTCCTCTGGCAATTATGATCTACCTAGGGATACTTCTAACTCTGAACTATTTCGGATTGAAACTGAAGACTCATGAGATGATTGTGATTTCTATTATTCTCTCATTAATTGTTTTCATGATTTTTAATTTCGTTTTTCATCCTCGTTTTGAGGTAAATGATTCTGAGGCTACCTCTACTCAAGATCAGGTAATTACACGAACCTCCTCCACTGTAACCAAGTCATCTACTGGTAGTGCAATTACTGCAAATCTGACGTACACAATTCAAACGCAGGGACCCGAATTTTCAACTCCTTTACTCTCACAGGTGCAACTCTTTGCCCTTACCACCTCTTTCATAATAATTGTGATAGTACTGGTGTTCATATATTCCCGAAGTGGAGTGCGTAGCACAAAAATTCGATTTGTTGAGGAAAATCTCTACAGTGGGAACTACAATAAGATTCAAGCAACTATTATTGCGATTTATGTCGATCTGAGTGTAGAGGTGGAGAAACAATACGGAAGAGCACCGAATTGGTATTCTCCAACTCATTTCTCTGATACTGTTGAAGAAAAGGCTATCCAGAGTCTGGCAAGTGAGTGGGGTATATTAACTGAACTTTACGAGATCGCCAGATTCAGTAAGCGGGAGGTAAATTCAGACGATCTGAAAAATGCACAGGATCTTTCACAGCATATTCAAATGACACTCCAGAAAATAAAGGAGGGTAAAGAATAATGGATCCATCCGATATTTTTCTCTCTCCATACAAATTCTTGGGTTTAATTTGGGTTGTCAATTTGCTCCTCTTCTATTTTATTTTCAAGTCTGTCGCGTTCTCGAGGACGGTACCCGAGCGAGCACTCTTTGCTATTAACTCAAAAGGGCGCTACAAAAAGAGCTTTGCCACTCATAAGTACCTCATTGAGATGGCAAGACTGAACCCTGGGGATCATCCAGGCCCCTTCATTGAATTTGTGCACAAAGAAATTCTCTTCAATATATCTTACGCCTTTGGAATTAAGGTTAGTGAGGTGATCAATATGCTTGGAAATACTGATCTTCTCGAAGATATATTCTATGACCCAGAAATTCGTTTCTTTCTCCTCTCACCTGTAGATTGGATGAAGCAATTTCCACATAAGAAAAGACGATTCTTGATCTTCACGCAGAGCTACATCTCTTCTGAACTTCAAAAAAGAATCAACTCGATGATCCATCGGATCTCAACCATTACACTATCAAGGAGTGACCAATATGAGTGAAGAAGTATATCATTACAAAGTTATCGACAATATCATCAACCAAATTCGACGAGTTATCGTAGGAAAAGATGAAGTTATTAAATCAGTACTCACCGGAATTCTCGCAGGAGGTAATATTCTCTTCGAGGATGTTCCTGGGTTGGGAAAGACAATGATGGTGAGGGCATTCGCCCAAACAATGGGATTGGACTTCAAGAGAATACAGTTCACCCCCGATCTTCTTCCAGCTGATATTACTGGATTATCCATCTATAATATGAAGGATCAGGACTTTGTCTTCAAGAAGGGACCTCTGTTCACCAATCTCCTTCTTGCTGATGAGATAAATAGAGCAACTCCTAAGACTCAATCTGCACTTCTTGAAGCAATGCAGGAAAAAACAGTATCTGTTGATGGTGTCACTAGGGTACTAGATGCTCCATTTGTCGTTCTTGCAACCCAAAACCCGCTTGAATATGAGGGTACATTTGCGCTTCCTGAGGCTCAACTCGACCGTTTTCTTCTAAAGTTAGATGTTGGCTATCCATCTCAAGATGCCGAAATACAGATTCTCAAAAATCGAATTAAGAGGGGTCGTGAAGATTTTCAATTAGATGTAGTTGCAACACGAGAGGATGTCCGAAAATTGCAGCAACTTACGGAAGCAGTTCATGTCGACGACATAATTCTGACCTATGTAGTACATTTGATCCGGGAGACAAGATCCCACAATCAGATTGCAGTTGGTTCTAGCCCACGTGGTTCTCTCGGTCTTATCCAAGCTGCAAAAGCTTGGGCGTTTATCAACCGTAGGGATTTCGTTAATCCTCAGGATATTCAAGATGTGTTCATCCAGACACTAAGGCATAGGATTATCCTACGATCTGGAGATCTGCTCTCTGGTATGACCGAGGAGACTCTTCTTCTTGAGATATTGAAGAAGGTCACTGCACCGCGAATTGAGTGATGCATCGTGAAAGAAATGCTATACTCAAGAAATGCGCTACAAAATTTGTGGATAATTCCCCTCTCGATTGTAGTAATGATCTATCTCTACTTCATGCAGTATACCGTGACAAGTGCTTTTATTTGGCTGATTCCGACAGGAGTGATCCTCACTGATCTCTTCCTTCGGTCTAGAATAAAAAGTAATATTCCCGAGTTGCAATTCTCAAGAGAGATGAGTGGAGACAGTTTCTTCCAATCAGCAGAGATCAAGGTTATTCTTCAGATTGAAAATACAGGAAAAGGTGTGTTTCGTGGGAAGGTGGTAGATGTCCTTCCTGGAAATGCCACCCTTCTAAGTGGGTCGAACAAAACCCTTCTTCTTCTTCAACCTAGTGAAGAGACCCTGCTGAAATACTCATTCGCCTTCAATAAAAGAGGGAAGTACCTCATTGGTCCGATCAATTACATGTATCACTCTGGAGGTGAAAATCATAATTTCATTGAACAGAAAAATATTACAAACCCATTTACTATTATCCCACTACCTGCAGATGTAAATTCTTACCCATCAGTTGTGAAGCATTTGAGGAGTATCGGTGGACCCTTCGCCTCCAAATTGAATGGTGAAGGATGGAACTTCAGTGGGATTCGTGAATATCAAACGACCGATTCCATGAGATGGATCAACTGGAAGGCTACCGCTAAAATGGGAAAACTCCAAGTCAATGAATTCGCCCTTCAGAGGGCTTCAAAAATTATTATCGTTCTTGATCTCACAGGAGAAACCTCTGTGGTACTAGAACGAAATATAGAGCTTGTGCTTGGGCTTTGTGAATATCTCATTGCTACCTCTTGCAAGGTGGGTGTTATCACGATTGGAAAATATATTACATATTTCCCCCCATCTGGAAGCAGAAAAACACTTCTCCAGATATCCAACCATTTGACAAATGTCGAGTTTGGAAGATTAACTAGTACTCAGCTCTTCAAACAGAGATTGCAAAATATCACGAGCAAGTTGCAATCAGATCATGAGATTCTCATATTTAGTTCAATTGTTGATCTTACTATAGTTGAAATCCTTATAGAACATTTCAGGATGGTTGGTAATATGACTTTGTTTACTCCTGATTACACATCGACCTATTCAAAGGAAAGATCAAATCTAACCCAAGATATAGTGCTCAATCTGTTCTACTTCAATAGGATGATTACTTCAGAGAGAATCCAGAGGAAAGGTGTAACACTAAGACATTGGAGTCCATCATTGGGATTCTCTCGAAATACTCGTCGTAGGAGAATGAATTGAAATGTCTAGTACAAAATTCATAGAGGGCGACATGGAAATCGTCCATCGTTACACAAAACTTCTAGAGGAGATGAAAAGGAATATCTTCGTATCTTCATTCAGTATGGGTATTCTTGCAACTGGTGGCTTCCTGTTTATTGGTATTCTGAATATCCTTCTAAAACAGGATCTACTAACCTTCTTCGGAGCACTTGTTTACATTTTTCTCTCCTTCCAATTCTCAGAATCGATTGCAAACGAACCAGAGGCTCGTGTGAGTGAGCTCTATAAGTATTGGACAATAGCTGGATTCATTCTTTCATTCCTGATAGGTGCTGATATATCGCTTCTACTGCTAATTTACATGTCCCTTCTACTTTATTCTGAAAATCTTAAGCTCTTCATGATCCGATCAATTGAGGTTCAAAAGCAATTATTTATTCAATCTGACAAACTTCTCTCGCCTTCATTTTCCAGGATTAATTACAACTACTTGAACGATAGAATTAGGTGGAATAATAATCAAACTGTCAATGTTTTTACCATCTCAATCTTTGGGTACGCAATCACATTTCTACTCTCATTCTCACAATTCTCAATAGTCTTTGAGTACCTACAAGTCATAGGATTATTGATCCTCGCAATCTATGGGGTACCCCGGATACTCCGATTGCCAAAGAAAGATGATGACCCTCTCGAAAAGGAGTACGATAATATCAGAATAACTCAATAGCACAGGTTATAAGTATAATATTCCCCGGAATCATGTGGTTGATTCAGAAATTCTAACGAAATCAAGTTTTCTCTCATTAGCTGCAGAAGCAATCCTAATGAGAGGTGAGTATCTTGGAATTTCATGTGTGGTGAAACGGAGAAAACAGAAGAAATACCGTACCCCTCAACTCGATATGACCCTCAATAAAAAAAGGACTCAAACGGAGTCTAATGTCCTAACGACTGCCTTACTAAATGATATCAATGTCCCTGCAGTTAGATACGTGGACTACTCTACCTATAGTATCGTCATGGATTACATCGATGGCAATCCACTCAAAAATCTGGTAGATCACGAGGAAATTAACTTATTCTTTATAGCACTCGGTAAGCAAATCGCAAAATTACATAATTTGGATATTATGCATGGTGATATCACCACTTCTAATGTCATCGTCGATGGTAGTGGAGAAGTCTTCTTGATTGACTTTGGTCTGGCCAAATTCTCTGCATCGTTAGAGGACAAGGGTGTGGATCTACTGGTTCTCCATCGGACACTTCTGAGCACTCATTCTCACATTGTGGAAACTGCTTGGGATGCCCTTCTTGAGGGGTATTTTACCGAGTCGCATCTATCACGTAAGGAAGTTCTCAGGAGGATGGAGACCATAGAGAAGCGTAAACGATACAGCTAAAATAGCTATCATAATACCGAATGGCTTATAGCTCGGATAATTTCAAGTATTCTTGAGAACAACTATTTTCTCTAAGCTATACGGAGTGCGGTTCACATCGAAAGTATAAATCAAGCATATAATCTGATGGTTAATAAGTATCTTGTAAATCCCACAGATGAAGAGAAGAATGAACTATCTGAGCTATTCAAGGAATGGATTAGGTCAAAAAATGAGGGGTTGATGGTATCTATTTTCGACATTATTGACACTCATGAGTCCATGGCAATTCGTGACCTTGCTCTGAACCATCTCATGAGGTTTCTGCCAAGGTTCAAGAGAGAACAGGTTCTCGATCTCTGGATTACTCATCCACTCCCAACTGTGAGACCTGTGATAGAGGAGATAGTGAAGAAGCATAAGGCTACAATTCGAACTCCTGTTCTCGTCGCTACCTATATAATGCTGGGCGAGTATTCAAAGGTTGATGAGATTGATCCTGATCTTATGAATACAGATTTCTACCTGCAGGGACTTGATCCCCTTCTTGGGAGTCTCTTGGTTGAACGTGTCATTCGACTCAAACACTCAAAATTCAAGTCTTCCCGCAAATTAATGGAAGATGTTACTAAGCTTTCTCTTATAGATCTCATCGGAAGGAGAGATTGGGATACCCTCTGGGAATCAGTATTTACCTTTCCATTCCCTTACGTTTGCGAACTTCTCAAACTCTTTGAAGAGAATAAATACCAACCCAGAGATTCAAAGAGCAAGGAACTCCTCGAGGTTATGAATGAACTTGTAGGAACTCAAGGGTGGTCTCATGTGTCCAATATCCTGTATCAATCAGTCTCTATCAGAGATGAGAAAACACGTACTTTCCGCAAACTCAAATCAGATGAGCTTCGTGGACGTCCTTTTACCTTCAATCTGAATTCAGAACTATTTACACGACCAGATCGGATTGAGAATGCAGAATTTGTTGGAAGGGGGAGAAAGCTTCTCTCTGATCCAAATATTGGAATTCACGTTTATGAAAAGAATATCCGGTATTCACTCTTTACCGAGAGCTTGCATATACCCATGTACAATCACAATGGAACACTAATCGTGGAATTTGTTATTCCGTGTGAGAGTGAGGAGAGTTTCTACATGGATGACGACGGTCTCTTTTTCTCTGTCAGAAGTTATCGGGCTACGTATGCAGTAGACCTAGATATCCTCTCGATGTTTATCTTATCTATTAACAACACTACAGATTTAGCTCTTGACAATATAGCAGAACTGAAGGTGCATTGCCCTCAGCAGCTCATCTCTGTTTTTGAAGGTATTGAGTTGCTTATTGAGTTACATCTCGGAAGATCCTTCACCATCACTGATTTGAAGCAGCCCTCAGAATTTCCTCAATTAGAGAAACTTAGTTGTTGTGCTCTTGCAGTTGACTTTGGTAATTTAGAAACCAAATTGGCCATCGCTCCAAGTAGCTGTGATCACGAGATTATTGAGGAAATTTATCCCTCACTCATTCATTACTCAAGCCCAACAGAGTATATTATTGGGAACCAAGTCGTTGAAGAGGGATACCAGAATTCAGTTCAGACCTTCTCTGAAATTAAGAGACATATTTTATCTTCAAGCACGTACACTGTGAGAGCTCTCAACCAGACAATATCTGCTGATCATGCAGGGAGTGACTATCTTCGACAGATAATCAAAGACTTTCTTACAAAAATCGATTATGTACCAGAAAAGGTCGGATTCTCCTATCCAGAACTCTCCACAGCGAGTTATCGATCTTGGTTAAAGGATGTGATAATGCAGCTCGGATTTCATGAGGTTCATGGGTACGAGGACACCACTGCAATCCTGAATTACAGTTATCGGTGGTTTAAGACTTCTGGAGCTACTCTCCTTTTGGATATAGGTGACACTCACACAACATTAACTGTTGCAGATATTCCAAAGAATAAAAGCAGAAAACGGAACATCAAACAGCTCTTGGACGACATACAGCCCCCTCTGAAAATTGTTATGAAGAGATTTGTGGAAGAAGGATCTAATCTCATCAACAAGCTAATTGAGCAGATTATTGTCATGAACTGGGGTGAAAATGTCTTCAAGGAAGATATGGGTAGCATCTGTGAAGGAATAAAGTATGAATTGGTTGAGAATTTTGAGGCTAAGCTTGAGAGTCAATCCCGGAATTCCTTGGAATTTACCTTGGGAGAGGAGGAAAATACTGGATTGGATTCCTACCTTAAAATGACAGAGTACTTCACTCTATTCGAGGAAGCACTAGAAAATTCTCTGGAGATTGCAAATACGAGAGGTCTCCCTAAGAAGAAAATAAAGACCTTACTCATTTCCGGAGGTGGAAATAAGTGGCCCCTTTTCTCCCAATATCTCTACGAACTCTTCGAGAAAAAGTTGGATATTCTATATGAAGACAGCTCATTCGCGGTTACTCGTGGCTTAGGTGTTCTTCTTAATGGGCAGGAAGTATCGGCGAGAATGGAGTACGATATCCTCCTACGAACTAATGAGAAGAGTGGCATGAAGTTAGAATCACTTCTCCAACGCGGAAATATTATCAGGGGTGAACGAAAACAATTTCTGGTGGAGAGAAAAGGAAGGAACATCGTTCTTGATCCTTGGTTAAGGAGACCCCTTCAAAATCCCTCCCACCGTGCACCTATAAAGGATGACGAGTTTACAAGTATAGAGGATTCTCCGAGCAGTCTCTTCATAATGGATCGCCTTCTTTCATTTCCAATAGTGGAAGACGTAGGATCGCTGGACGATCTAAAATTGTTCGTAGGGATCGATCGAAGGGGAGAACTGAGGGTGCAGTTGTATCATGAGGCTGAATTACTTTCTGATTACTCAATAACTCCTTTACTCTAATCTGCAAGAAATTGGCGTGATCTGTGATCACTCTTATCATATTGGGTTTTAAAATAGAAGAAGGCAAGCAGAGAGATTACTGCAAAGGTAAATTTAATCCCTGCCCCAATTACCTTATCGATTGCGTAGGTATCATATCTATCATTGATGATTTTATCCATTGCATCTAAATACGCCCAAAGTGTAAAGATAATCGATAAGGTAACAGAAATCATGGCTCTTACCCTATTAGCCCTCTTCTGGTGTAATGCATAACCTAGTGCAGTTTCATCATCCATCTCGAAGATATCTGATGCCAATGACGTTCTAAAGTTGTGAATATCCTTAGTAGATCTCCCCCTTGTGATTTCTTCTAAGGTCACCTCTGGCATTGAGTAAGAAAATTTACTCTTCCCTTCGACCGTTGTTCCAGATATTTTCACTTCGTTTCTTCTATACTGTTTTGTTCGATCAACCTTTCTAAAGAACAAGAAATAGATCAATAAGATGAGCAGAATTAGCCAAAAAATCCAAGTAATTCCTGGATTGAGCCATGAATGAGGATTTGTCCCCATTGAATTTTCCAATCCATCAGGAAAGAAATCACCATCAGTATCGCTTTTGTATGGATTAGTTCCAGTTCCCCAACCAACGATCTGCCCATGTTGATTATAAATCCTCACTCCTTCAGCTCCAGATTCTATCACATCTGGAAGACCGTCACCATCGGTATCAAGACCTCTCCCTCTTAGATTTTGTCCTGCTGCATTGTAGCTCAGTGCAGGATACATCAATGTAGGGCCATACCATCCCCAAAGTAGAAGGAAGGTGAAATTCATCGCGAAGATAAAGGAGAATGTCACAAAAAGAACGAACAACTCTAGTTTCACTTCATTGAGAAATTTCAGCAGTGGATTTTGGAAAATCTTGTTTCCCCTTATAGAATCGAAACCAGTTCGTGGCACTCTATAAAGTAATATTGCTCAAGTATTAATAAAAGTTCAGAGAAGGATAAAATAGATATAGTAGAATTAGTTACATGAATAGGAGGCTAGTTGTAAACTCATCAGCTCTACTTCCTTAACATTTTCTTCACATTTCCCCTATTCTGAATGTTGAATTTTTTATATTCATGGTAGAGTTCAGCCTATGGCTCTAGTTGATTCAAGAAGTTACTATGGTATTTATGTCAAGGTTCATTGGGTTGCCACCGCAGTTTTTATAGCACTCTCTGGTTCTCAGCCACTACTGATTTTTGGAGGTGTATTAATGGTTGTTGGATGGCACCAGACAAACGAACGATTCTATATCGGGATTAATTTGCTCCTTGCATCTATGGCTGCAATTGATGGAGTTCTCTTCCTTTCTGACCTCCATGTACTCTTCTCATATATAGCAGCAGTTAATACCGTCAATGTCATAATTTTCTACTTTCTAGTGATCCGTGAAACTAGGGTACTTAAGCGACCAATATTTGATCTTAATGATGAAGAAGCAGCTCGTGCACGACATGCTTTCAAGACAAGGGACCCATCAGATATAGAGGGCATCGCTAAACTGAAACCTTGGGGTGACTCTCTGAAGAGTCAGTGAGCCAGTTGGTGTATCTTCTTACCCACTTTACTTTTGACATTCCGGACAGAAGAAAGTCCTCCGTCCTCCTTGTTTGAAGCTTTCAATCTTAGATCCACACTTTGAACAAGGCTTACCTGCTCTCCCATAGATTTTAAATTTATTCTGCATCAAACCATCATATCCATCGACATTTGTAAAATCTCGAAGAGTTGATCCTCCACTCTTCAATGCCTCTTGTCCAACAGTACATAACTCTGTAGCCAACTTGGAAATCTCCTCATCACTAAGTGTGTTTGCTCTTCTACACGGATGAATCCCGGCTCTAAATAGTGATTCACTCTTGTAAATATTTCCACATCCACTGACAACATTACTCTCTAATAAGATTCTTCCAATCTCCTTTGATCTCTTCCTTCCAACTCCCCTGATTCTTTGGGCGAAGATCTCAATATTGAAATTCTCATCCAAAATATCTGGTCCCAAGTTCTTTACATAAGGGATTGAATTGACTACCTCGATACTCTCAACTATTCGGAAATACCCAAAGGTGCGTACGTCGATAAAGTGAAATTGATTTGTGTCTGTGAAAAGAATTATCTTGAGATGCTTTGCAAGCTGAACTTCTGAATCTAAGGAATATATTCTCCAGATTCCTGTCATTCCTAGATGGTGTGTCGCATACCTGCCATCAGAAAAACTGAAAATCATCATCTTTCCTCTTCTCTCAATAGATTTGATTGTAGTGCCAATCAGGCTGTGAATTACTCCTTGATCGTATTTCTTGTGATTTGCGACGAACACATCTTCAATCTTCTTCCCAGTTGAGAGCTGCAGACCTCTCCTGACTATCTCAACCTCAGGACCTTCTGGCACAAGCTAGTATCAGAACCAAGGTTCTAAAATCCGCTCATCTAGGACATTCATACCTCTTATCGCAGGTGATATGAATTTTAAGACCTCGTACGAGTGTTCAACTAATCTACCCTGAAACCATACGTGACTATAATTTACAACGATCTCCTCTTTGCTCTTGCGATATACATGAAGAATGAATTCAAGAAAATCTCCAACGTACTCGTAATATTCTGGCTGATTCACTATAATTTCATCGTCATTATACTCAACAAGAAGTTGGTCTCCATTGAAGAGCATCAAAGCATTCTTCAAGAGACTCTCGACAGAAACCTGCTTTACGTCTCCAGTGAATCTCACAAAATTTCCTAGCTCCTTTCCCAAACTTCCAAATGTATTATCCGCTAATGCTTTCAGGTGTACCTTCAAATCATTAGATTTCTGCCCCTTAATAGACATAAATGAATGTACAAAGTACTCCACGTAGTTTGCATAGTCAACATTCTTCTGAACAGTAGTCTTGTACCTATTCCTAATCCACGTATTGACAAAATACCCTTTTCTCTTGGTACCAATCTTCCACCCAATCCGATTCTGGTGAATGAGGAAAGCTTGCACCTCATCATAGAATCCATGTGCATATTTCAGAATTAGTGCCAACAGGTTGTTGTAAACTGTAAATTTCTTGAAGAGAGGACGTAATACCATTCTCTCTACCTCCATTTCGATCAAATCATCAGACTCTGTCACTTCTTTGACAAATCTGTGAAAGATCATTCCCAAGGTGAGCATTCCCCAGAATCCCATCCTCCCTTTAAGGATTGAGACCTCTTTGATTGATCGCAATCCTATCTTGAGCTCCTCTAACATGTCCTCATCCTCAGACAAGAAGCGCTCGATCTCCTCAGATATGTACCCTCTAAGCTTGATGTAGGGTACTGGTCTGACAGGCTCCTTGATCTTCTTTGCCTTCCTTTCTATGTTTAGAGGATCTTTTCCGGCTTCTACAATTGCGATCATCTCATCCAGATAGGTAATCTGACCTTTGAGAGCATCAAGAAACAGCTCATTGTAAAGGTCTTTCAATTTAGGAACCGTAAATTGTCTATTGAAAGTTCTTGCAAAGAGTAATTTCACAGATTTAAGCATCCTGTTTATTACTGCAGGATAGCTATTCACAAGATTCATCCTCTCAAGTCCTGGACTTGACTTTTTCTTTTTCTTCTTCCGAACAACCTGTTGAACAACCTGCTGTTTTGGCACTGATTTTGGGGAACCTAAATTTGGTCCGCCGCTAGAAGCTTTTCCTTCTCCTCTTGATCCACCACTTGGTCCACCAGAAGGTCCGCCGCTTGGGCCACCACTAGGTTCTCCACTTGGTCCTTTAGATCCTCCTGCTGGTTTATTGCTTGGATTTCCTCCACTAGGTCCCCCTAAATTTGGCTTTGAGGATCCTAAATTTGGTGAAGGCACAGATTATTAATATCCAGATATTTTAAAAGCTACTTGCTTGAATTTTATAGAAAAACAACAATCTGCATTTTCCAGTAATGCTAAATTCAACCAAGCACATTCCTACAGGGGATGAGTGAATCATTGTGATGATATAATTTCGAAGTTACACTCTTACATTTCCCAATTATCAAACACAAAGTCATCCTTTGTGGCGAGTGCTCAGTTTGATGTAAAGCCTGATGAATTCAAGAATTCATGCGATGTTCCACTCAACTGTTCTAAGGTTTAAACGTCATCGTTGTCAGCCCGATTGTGGAACCTTTCTTCATAACTCACCCTGTACTTTTCATAGGGTTGGTGCTGTTCTCTGGATACGCTCTCTCCCTGATCTTCAAAAAGTACTCTGTACCCCATGTCCTTATTTACCTTCTAGTAGGATTTGTAATCGTCAATGTATTCTTTCCCCATATCGACTTTGAAGCAGAGTACAGTGATATCTTCCACTCAATCGAGGTCATTGCCCTTGGTCTTATAGGATTCAAGATCGGTACTGAACTTAAAATTGATCTCATCAAAGAACATCCTAAGTTCCTCAGCGTAATTCTTCTCTTTGAAGCAGGAGGTGCTTTCATTTTTGTTACGGTTCTTACGTATTTTGTACTCCAAGACTTCTTGATTGCTGTACTACTAGGTGGATTGGCAACTCCCACCGCTCCTGCTGTGACAATAGAAATTATGCATCGGCTCGGAGCAAAGGGTGATTTAACTACTCGTCTGAACTGGGTTCTCGCATTTGATGATTTGGTTGGTATCACTATAATTGAGGCAACACTCGTTTTTCTTCATTTAAAATTCACTGGTACTCTAAAAATCTTTGATTTCATAATTGGGATTTTCCAGGAAATTGGCTATGCAATAATACTTGGGTTGATTATTGGTGTACTCCTTGACTACCCACTCGAGAGACTCAAGAATGATCTTTCAATGATGGAATTAACACTCGGAACTCTTATCCTCGGAATGGGGATTGCTGCTTACATTGAGACTTCAGTCATTATGACTACTATGGTCATTGGTGCAACTGTGACAAACCATGGAGGTGATAATTACAAGAATGCTCAGGGTCTTCTTGAGACACTCATGAGCCCTGTTATGATCATCTTCTTCGTCATAGTAGGATCTAAACTCCTTATTGGAGACTTCCTACAATTCCCTTTATTGGTCATAATTTACCTAATAGGACGATCATTCGGAAAAATATTTGGTGCGTTTGCGGGTTCTTCAATCACAAAAGAAGATAAATGTATCAGAGAGAATATTGGCTTCGGTTTACTTGCTCAAGGAGGTGTAGCTCTGGGACTTGCAACAGTGATAAATGAGCAACTACTCGCTCATGGACTCTCAGAGGCAGGTTATATTATCTCCTCAACTATACTTATTACTACCTTCTTCTCTGAGGTTTTTGGTGCTCTTGGAACCACATTTGCTCTGAAAAGAGCTGGCGAGGTAACAGTGTATTCTTGATCCTTCTGGTGTAGAATTCTTCGATACTCCTCAAAGAGTTCCTCAAAGAATTCCTCAATGAGTTATGAAATATCAAAAATTCTCCTAATCGGAATGTACAATAATAATTATATTCACCGACGGAGCTGGTGATATAGAGATCAAGGTTATCTGGTCTTCAGAGGGCTGGTAGCGAAGTCCGGTATCGCGCTTGCTTCGCATGCAAGAGACCCTGGGTTCAAATCCCAGTCAGTCCATTTTCACGA
>Ga0114931_10004990_pt1 | contig 16464 bp, 8 predicted proteins | sample 2SBtaG_FD_89579 | JGI IMG/M metagenome (GOLD analysis project Ga0114931, IMG submission 89579) | Deep subsurface microbial communities from Kolumbo volcano to uncover new lineages of life (NeLLi) - 2SBTROV14_V59a metaG | ecosystem: Environmental > Aquatic > Marine > Volcanic | place: Kolumbo...
AGCATCGGCCGCGTCGAAGTGCTGCCGCGCTTTATGCCACGGCAACGCCGTTTCAACGTGCCGGGCGTGGTCTCGGTGATGGTGTTGCCGCGAAAGACGATGATCGAAGCGCCCAACCCTCGCCCCGATCAACCGACTATTCAAAAGGTCTACGATTACCTCTCGGCACGGCGGACATTGGCGACCGAACTGTATGTGATTGGGTGTGAATACATTCCCACTGCGGTGAGTATCGGCATCACCGTGCGCGCTGGTTTCGGTCAGGACCAGGTCAACTATGATGTGTGCCAGGCGGTGCAACATTACCTATGGCCATTGCCTCCTTACGGTTCGCAGGGCGAGGGCTGGCCGTTGGGGCGCAGCATCAAAGACCGTGAGCTGGAAGTGATCGTCGCGCGGGTGAAAGGGGTCGACACGGTGAGCGGTGTCAATCTCTTCACCCGGCAAAACAAAACGTGGCGGGCAGTGCCGCGTTCGCAGCAGTGTCAGTCCATTGAGATTGATCTCGAACAGTGGCAGCTGCCCGAGTTGTTGGCAGTGGCGGTGAGCACCGATGGCGTCATTCCGGATCGTGTTATGGGTGTCGGGACGAGTGGCGCAGGCACAGAGGGCAGTGTGGGCGGCGGTGTTGCATTACCTGTAGTACCGGAGTCTTGTTGATGGACGCCAACGGCCTCAAGTTCTGGTTGCTTGCCGATGAGCGCCACTGGCTCCTGCCCGGCGATCCGCCGGCGTTGGAGTACGATGCCCAGCGTCGCGCTCTGCGCCTGGCGCGGCAGAGGCGCGAGCTGAATCTGAATGAGGACCAAAGTAAGGCCGAGACGCGTCTGCAAACCGTACCGCAGGGGCGTGACGTGCACAGCAACCGCGCCTGGTACGATCCGGTCTCGCACAGTATCTTCTCCGTTGGTGTCAGCGACACGCCAGTGCCGATCTATCACATCGAAGGCACCACCGAACTGACTGACATGGCTCTGGGCGATGACGGTGTGCTCTACCTGGCGGTGGGCGGGTCGGTGATCATGCACGATCTACGCGAACGCTGGCGCGATGCGGTGGTGAGTGCGGTCGATTTTACAGCCTGGCGGTTGACGCCGGCACCGGGCGGCGGCGCTTGGGTGCTGGATCGTGACAACAAAAAACTTTCTCGGCTCAGCGATTATCCCATCTCCGATCGTGCCTTCAAACCCTACATGCCGGAGACGGTGCGGCCCTGTAACGAAAACGCCAATCCGCCGCGGTTGGAAGTGTTGGAGGATGTGGTTTGGCCTGACGCGGAAATACCTGTGGCGTTGGCGTGCAGCCTGCGCGGTGAAGTGGCGCTGCTGAGTTGGATCACTGATGCTGAGGCGGTAGTGCGGTTGCTCACTGGCACGCTAAGTCTGAGTTATCCCATGACGTTGTTGGGATCGCACTTTCCCTATTCGCTAGCCTGGGTTACAAGTGGTCGCATCGGTGCCTTGGTCTGCGGCGAGACTACCGACGATGATCCGGCGGAGCCGAAGAGCGAGGCGCGGGTGTATAAATTCGACGTCGCCGAGGTCGAGAGCGGTGCCTCGCATCAATACCCCTCCGGTGATCTTTATCCGATCAAGATTGATTATAACCAAGGACCATTTATTCACGGTCTCGACTATCCGCCGCACTATCCGGCTTTCAACGGAAGTCATGCGCTGCATCGTCTGTCATTCCCGTTTTATGCACGTAGCGGCGAGGCGTTCAATACGGCACTGATAGCACCGCTAGATAGTGGTACGGTGGATACGGTTTGGCACCGGCTTTATCTCGAAGCGTCTATTCCACAAGGTTGTGGTATTCGCATCTGGTTGGCGGCAAGCAATGAGATACTCGACCCCAAAGCCATCGAAGCAGACGATTGGTACGAGCACCGCTTCGGTGAACGTTATCGCCAAGGCGGACGCAGTGAGATTCCGGTTGGCAGCTGGGCTTCACTTGCTTCCGAGTTGCCATATCATCCCGGCCTATTGCCCTGTGCCCGTGAAGCGGAGCGCAAAGGACTGTTCAATGTCTTGATTCAACGTAGCGGTCGCCGCGTGCGTTCATTAAGTGGTCGCTTTCTCTATCTCAAAGCGGAACTCACCGGTCCCGGCAACGCCACGCCGGAGATCTTTGCCGCCCGCGCCTACGGTGGCCGTTTCTCTTATGTAGAACATTACCTGCCCAAGTTCTATTGGGAAAAGATCTTCGCCCCGGAAGCCGATGAGACCGCCAACGCCACCAGCGCCGATTTCTTCGAACGCTTCGTCGACAACTTCGAAGGGGTGCTGACAACGATCGAGGATCGTGTCGCCTTCAGTGACTTGGTGACGCGGCCGCAAACCGCGCCGGTCGAGGCGCTGGATTGGCTGGCGAGTTGGGTCGGTTTTCAATTCGAAGCGGGTTGGTCTGAGGAGAAGCGGCGTGCCTTTCTCGCCCGCGCCATGGAGCTCTATGTATGGCACGGCACGCTGCGCGGTTTGAACCTCGCGCTGGAGCTAGCCACCGATGGTGGCGTCAGCGGCGGCGAGATCGTGGTGCTGGAGGATTACCATCTGCGCCGCACCTTCGCGACTATCATCGGCGCCGACCTTGATGACGATAAAGATCCGCTCACGCTGGGCGGCATCGAAACCGGCAACTCGTTCATTGGCGATACGCTCTTCATTGGTGACGAACAGCGGCGAGAATTCCTGTCGCTATTTTCCGCCGATCTCGATGTCAGTGCTACGGAAGAGGCGGCCATCGATGCCTTCTTTGACAAGCTCGCCTTTCGCATCACCATACTTGTGCATCAAAATGTCACTCAGCAGGATCTCGGCATCATCCAACGCATTGCCGAGCGCGAAATGCCGGCCCATGTTGAGTTTCGCATTTTGCCCACCAGCGCGCCGTTGCTGGCTGGCATCACCGCACTGGTCGGTGTCGACACCTATCTCTCGCCGCGACCCAAACCACGTCCGGCACGCATCAACCGCAGTTACATCGGCCGCGGCGATTACATCATGGGCCCGGCCACACTCGACCCGCGCCTCGAAGGCATTGGCAGCGGCATACCACAACAAAAACCGATTGCCCGCGTTGACGATGTCAGCGCTGAATTCGGCGCGGATTTTACCCTGGACGGAAGCAAATCAGAGGCGGCACCGGGGCATTCCCTGGCCGCCTACCACTGGACTTTTATCAACGAAGGAGAGAGCTAAATGACCACCAAGACGCTTGAAGATATTCGCGCCAATCCAATCAAGACCGATGACGCCACGCTTACCATCCAAATGCCCAATGACAAGCTCAAAGTTGGCGGCCACACCTTTCAGCTGGTGGTGGCGGATGACTCGGGCAATGTCTCGGTACCGGCCACTGTGACGGTAGTGGTAGTCGATACTCAGGCGCCGACCGCAGTACTGACGGTGAGCGACGAGCAAGGTCGGCCTGTGGAAGGCAACCGCATTCCGTTCGGCAGCGGTTTTATTCTCAACGGCAAGAAATCGGTCGACGCCGGCGGTGGCGACATCGTCAGTTTCACCTGGTCGTTGGTGGACTAGATTCGTATGGTTGACTTCACCCGCCAGCGTCAGTTCAAGACCCGCGACGCATTGTTGCAGGTCGATCCTGGTCTGCCGCCAGGCGTACATACCTTTGAGCTGATCGTGCAGGACGCCGCTGGTAATCGCAGCATGGCGGCGCGGGTAAAGGTGGAGATTTTCAGACTTCAGATACCGACACCGCCTATTACGCCCATTGCGCCGCTGCGGCCCGTGAGACCGATACCGACACCTATCACCATCATCCGCCGCGGACCGACGGGGTAGCAACGCTAAGAAAAGATCAAAGGAGAGCATGCTCATGGCAACAGAAGAAGATTTACTGCCACAGCTTGAAGGCCCGGACCGGGTTAACTACGCCACTGGCGTGCTGCTCGGCGCGGAGGACTTTCAGGCCGAGCAGGATTACCACCGTGGCCGCCTGGCGCGGGCGCTGGCCTACGCCATGGGCTACGGCACGCTGGCCGGGTTGAAGGTGCTCCATCAACCGGCACAGGTTGCAGATGTGGCTCATCCCGCCCGTTCCGAGCGTCTGCTGGTGGCACCGGGGCTGGCGATCGACCGCATCGGTCGTCTGATCGAAGTGGCTCGGCCGCGCTGCCTCAAGCTGGACGAGTGGTACAACGCCCAATCGCCGCAGCTGTTGCGTCAGTCGTGGCACGATACCGGTACCTTATGGAGCGATTCTCCCTCGGGTGTGGCAGCGGATCTGTTTGTCCGCTTTGTGGTGTGCGAACGGGGCAAGACACCGGCCTTTGCCAGCGATGCCTTCGATACCTTCGACAGCGTCACCGCCGCGCGACTGCGCGACGGTTTCGAGGTTGCGCTGATCCTGCGGCAGGAGAGCAGCCCTGCGCTGCCGCAACCGCAATGGCCCGACTTCGGCAATGACGCAGCGACACTGCGCGATGCGATTCTGAACGCCTGGCATGAGGGGAGTGCCTTCAGCACCCAGCAGGGGCTTGATCCCTTGCCCGAGCACGTGCCGGGGCAGGACACCAGTTCGCTGTTTTTGGCGCGGGTGTTGTTGCCGGCCGATCAGGGACCGGTGAGGCAGCGACCGCCGCGCCGTACAACGGAGACAGTGGTGGTGCGCAACGAGTTGCCGCCGTTTGTGGTGACGGCCAATGCGTTGGCGCGTTGGTTGGGGATACAGGTGATGGCGGATGTTTGATTTTTTGATAGATGAAATTTCTATCGACCTTCTTTTGAAAAGAAAAGGAGTAGAGAGGAATGGCAGCTGAGTGAAGGTTTCGTATTCCCCCTCCTTGGCGAAGGGGGCATCAAAAGTTAAAAGATATTGATAAGAAACCGGTAGCTATACCGGCAAGGAGAGTCACATGAACATCAAAACAGGACCGGCCCGCGAAGCGATCGATCTCGCAGAACTGCAAAAGTGGCAGGCCAAGGGCACCATCGTCACCGACGATCGCCGTCGTCGGCCATTGTGGTTCGACGGCCGCTTTCTCGATGCCAAGGCGCTCAATGCGGAGCAGAGCTATTTTCTCGCCCGCCAGAGTGATTTTGGTCGTGTTGCCGGTTTTGGTGTCATCGCCGGTCTGGATGTTACGCCTCATCCGACCAAGGCACGCACCATCACAATCGATTCCGGCCATGGTTTGACGCCGTCCGGTAGTCAGGTGATGTTGCCCAATCAACTCACCGTTGATCTAGCGTCACTGTCCGAGGTGCAACGGCTCGATGCCAGCTTCGGTATTTCGGCCATCCCCAAGGCGTCGCCTTTCAATCGAACCGGTCTCTACATCGTCGCACTGCGCACGGTGGAGTACACCGGCGTGCCCATCTCATCCTATCCCACCAGCGTCGACTCACCGCGCACCGTGCACGACGGTTCGGTGATCGAGGCGACGGCGGTGACCTTAATCCCATATCCCGATGCGGCGGCGGGTACCGAGCTGGAGCAACGGCGCAAATATGTGGCGCGGGAAATCTTTTTTGACGAGAGTTTGAAAGGCCAGCCTGAAGATGTCCTGCCGCTGGCGATGCTGGCACTGGATCACGGTGTTATCAAGTGGCTCGATGTCTTCATGGTGCGGCGAGAGATCGGTTTGCGCGAGCGCAACGTTTGGGGCCTGGGTTTGTCACCGCGTCCGCTGCGTGCAGCGCACCTGCGCCAGTACGATGTGCAGCTGCAGGCGTTGCAGACGCGCCTCGGCAGCAATGCGCGCATCATCGCCAGCGAACACTTCAGCGTGTTGCCGCCGGCCGGACCGATGCCGGTAACCGGCATCAACGGCAACGATTTCAGCCAAAGCTTTTTCCCGGCCGAGATGGATGTGGAGTTCTCCATCGTCCCCGAGGATGAACTTCCGGCCCTGATCGAAGACTCGATGCTCTTGCCACCGCTAGATTTGACGCTAACCGGCGAGGCGCAGGAGTCCACTTCGGTGATGGTGTTGATGCCGGTGCCGCGTTATCAGTTCCGCAGCCTCAGTCAAAGTCTGCCGACCCTGACGCGCGAACTGCCGCCGGCGCAGCCAGGCATGATCGCCAAGCGTAAACCGATTACGGCGCTGAATCAGTTGCTGATGCGCCGTGTGATTACGCCTGTGCTGCCCGAAGTGGAGAGTGCCGACAGCACCTGGCGCACCGAATTGGCCAGGCAGAGCCAGCTCTGGTATCTGCGCCGCCGCAACCTGCACTACAAGGCCGAGGTGACGTCGTGGGCGGTCGATATGACCACCAATGAGAAGGCCGTCGATGCGCAGGTCAAGGAGCGTATCGCTGCACTCAACCTCAAGACCCGCTTCAATGCCTTGCTGTCACGAGCCACCACTGGTGGTGCGGCGCAACTGACGGCCTTTATGGCCTCGCCGTTGATCGCCAAGGGTTCAGACGCCGTGGCCAAGGCAGCGGTGACCGCACTGGAAAAGGCACCGACCCTCGACAGTCTGTCGGTGATGAAAGTGGCCGAACCGTTCAGTGCGCCATCATTTGGCGAAGGGGTGGCGCGTGTCGAGAACAGTGCCGCCATTGCCGGCAATAGCCGGGTGGTGGACAACATCGCCAAATCTGGCCTGTTGCCGCAATTGGATACGCTCAGCCGAACCTTGCCGGCGACGGAGTTCAACAAACTCACTACCGAACTGGCCGATGCCGGCAGCGGCAATGATGCGGCGGCGGTGGATAAGGTGACCAAGGTGATCGAAGACAAGGTGGCGGCGACCAACATTGCCACAACTCAGCCAAGTGGGCCGGTCGTTGCCAAGCCGTTGAGTTCTGGGTTGCGGGTGAATATTAATATCAGCACCGGCTTGCTTAGAACGGCGGTGACGAAGCCCAATGGCTAGCCACGGCACTGTTTTCTTACTCCCCCTCCTGGGAGGAGGGGAAATAAAGGCAACAAATTATCGCTTGGTTAATAACCAGAAGATGAGGCGCTCATGAAAGTGTTTCCGATTGAAGATCCAGTCGCCGGCGAAGAGGTGCTCGCCGTCGAACCCAAGATCGAACGTTATCCCAATGCCGACTGGCGCCAGCGGCTTGAATATTTCACCGGCCGTGCCCTGACGCATACGGCGCTGCGCTTGGAACAGCAGTCGCGCGCCGGTCATCTGGCGACGTTGGGGCAGGCGCTGTCACCCGGTGTGGTCGAGGGTTTGGAAGCGGTAGCGACACAGTTGTCAGAAGGCGTGGTGATCGAAATCTCCGCCGGTATGGGACTGGCTGCCAGCGGCGAAGTGGTCACGCTTAACCGTAATCAACAGGTGCTGCTCGATGACATTCGCGTCGCCATACCGGCGGCGTTGCTGGATGGCGAGGGAGCAGAGGGTGCCTATAAATTGGGCGATACCCTGGCCCAATTGCGCAGTCGGAATGTGGCGTTGCCAGAGGCGATGATTCTGTTGCTGCAACCGGTGGCGGTGGAGCATTTCAGTCAGCCGGATTCCACCGATCCCTGTGATTACGACCCAAGCGACGCGGCCTTCGAAAACTGGCAATGGCTCGACGGCTTTCGTCTGGTGCTCTATGCCTGGCCGGTTGAACTGAAACCAGTGCCGGCGCCCGGTTTGTGGTTCCGCAACCGCCTGGCCAACGCCATCTTCGAGCAGGAGCGTAATCTCGCCGATGGCGATTATATGCCCTGGTGGGGGATGGGCGTGCCGATTGCATTGGTCGGTCTGAACGCAACGCTGGCGTTCGATTTTATCGACCGTAACGCAGTGGTGCGTCGCGGCGGTGAGGCCAAAGGTGGTGCATTGCCGATCAGTCCGCTGGGCGATCGTTTTTTATGGCAGGCGCGTTTCGAGCAGTTCAATGAACAGCTGGTCGACTGGCTGATGTCCGACTCATCTCTCGATCCTTCGCAGATCTCCGCCTCACTGGAATTTCGCCACCTGCCGCCAGTGGGAGTGTTGCCGAAAGAGAGCATGAACCCGCGCCAGCAGTTGCAGCACTTCTTTCCTGTCAGTTATGCCGTGCGCGCGCTGGCAATTCCCTACGAACAGCTCGACTTGGCCATCGACGAGAGTGCTGCATTGGCACCATACGACCTCAACACACCCGATCGTGTCGAAGTGCTGGTGCCGGTACCACAGCAGTACTACGAACCGCAGCTGCTGGTGGTGGACGTAATCGATCCCCAGTTTGATCAGACCATCGCCCGTTTCACCACGGTGCGCGACCAGTGGCTCGGCCGGCGCCTTATTGTGCGTCACAAGGCAGCGGCGATTTACAAGGCAATAAAGGGGACACCGCTGCTCTATCCCAGCGACGATCCCAATGCTATCGACTCATTGGAGCAGGCGATCGAATTCGAGCAGAAACTGGTAAAGAGGGGGGGCAGCTGTCGTTATCTGAAAGGCACGGCAGCGCCACCACTCAATTGGTTTCAGAACGGCTTCGATGACAGCAAGTGGCTGATCGGTTCCACCAGCATCGGTTACGGCACCGGAGGCTTGGGCACCACCCTTGAGGATATGAAGGGCCATTACGTTACGGTTTTTTTGCGTCATAGTTTCAATCTCGATTCCATCGAGCAGGCGCACCGTTACACCATTGTCGTCACCACCAACAGTGGCTTTTACGCCCACCTCAACGGGCGTTTTCTCACCTCGGACAATGTCAGTCGGCCGGTGTTCAGCGTGCCGGCGCAACAGGCCCAAGCGCTCGAACCACGCCGCTATGAACTTGGTGAACTGACAGGCCGTTTTCTGGAGGGTGAAAATGTGCTGGCGATTGAGGCACACAATTCCTCACTCGACGAAGGTGAGTTCAGTATTACTGTCGAACTGCTAGATACGGAAGATAGCTTCGGCACTGTTGGCGCGCCCGTCATCAAGGGCGATGGTCGTATGTCGATCCCGTTTGGGCAGGAGCGTTACAACGTCACGCCGCTGGATGAGTTGCGTACCTATCTTGACACCACTACCCCCCTATCCGATGAAGAAGTAGCCATGTTGGACGAGAAGGGTGTGGAGGAGTACATCAACTTTTTACAGAAAAAGATCAATCAGGCCGACGACAAGATCGATTTCGGTTTTCTGCGCTTGCGCACGGATATGTATCGTGTGCGTCAGATGATGCTCGGTAACGAGGCCGGCACCAAATTGGCCACCTCGCCGGCGCTGGCGGAGATCGCCAAGGGTGATTCGGCGGTGGCGACCAAGGATGAGTTGTCGACCTTCTATCAGCGCATCAAAAATACAAAACCAAGCGGTGATGGTGGTGGTAACGTCAATGTTGCTGCCAATACCAATACCAATACAGCAGGCGGTGCTACGATTGGTGGCAGTGCATCTACCTTCATTGGTTTGCGCGCCACTCCCATGATCAAGGAGTTTCCGAAGGCCAATCTCTTCTTCTCCGGCGATATCGCCGCAGGCGGCACTGACAAAACCACCACGACTAAAGTGCCAGACAGCGGTGCCATGGGCGGCATTAAAATTCTCGGTGCGGCTCTGGGAAATCAGGGTGAAATGCTGCGTTTCATGACTGGCGTGAAAAATCAAAACAGCACCGCTGGACTGTTCAATTTCACCACCAGCGCTACGACCCAGGATATCAGCCAGCAGAACCCGGTGGTTGGCATGGTACAGAGCTTCAATAATGTCACCATTGGCGAACGTCTGGAAGAACCAAGTGCCCATGTTGCCCACATGGCCGGTGTGGCGGTAAAGGGCGAACTGATCAGTAATCTGGTTGAGTTGAAAGACGCCGGCATCCACATTGACGACCTCACCATACCTGGTGTCAAAAATGCCGACGGAAACAATGTATCGTTTGCCGACATTCGCGATAACAGCACCATCCTCGATAACATTCTCGCCGGTCAATACGACCCGGCAACGAGTGACGACGAATCAGGCTATTTCAACGCCGGGGTGAAGGCGATGGAGAACGTGGTTGGCCTGCTGCGTCTGATCGAGGGGCGTGTGCACGCCTATCGCCGCGCGGTGGAGCAGTGCAAGAGCACCATGACCGAGTTGCAGGGTGAGCTCAGCAAGTGCGATGCCCGCCTCAAGACCATCGGCGACGAACTGGCCGAGGCGCGCCACGATGTATCGGTGGCCCGCGCCTTAAAGGCAGAGGAGCAGGCGCGCATCGATGCGCTCAACGCCAAGCGTGACAAGATCCTCGAAACGTTGGTGCCGTTCCTGTTGTTCCGCCGGCCACGCACCCTCGATCCGCGGCTCGATGCGCCGATGCACTACATTAATCCCGATCTCTCCGAGCAGCTCTTGCCACTGTGCGATCTGGGTGACGTGGAAACGCCCGAGGCACTCGATGCCATGCTCGACGTGGTGCGGGATGCGCCGATGAAGTGGTTCATTGCGGTCAATTTGATTCTGCCTGTCTTGAGTCGTCTGCCCGATCTGCAAGTCACGCTCGCAGGTGCCAAGAAGCGAGCCAGCACCAAGGTGACCGTACATCCGTTTATCAAGACCAACTTCAATGTGCCGGACAAACTGCTGCAAGGGTTAGGCATGGCCTTGAGTCAGTCTCAGCAGCGCATCCAGGTGCAACGGCGCAAGACCATGGCTATCGATCTGACGGCGTTCCAACGTTTGGGTTGGCAGGAGTCGATTCAACGTGTGCAGGAGGTGGTTTCGCTCGGTGACCTGATCGACGGTAATCACGGCCGCATGATCGCCAGCCAGCGCGCCGCCGCCGAGTTAGCGATGATCTCCAAAGTGGCAACCTGTCTCTATGTCGATTTCTCCAATGTCTCGGCCAGCATCCGCCTCGACTGGGCCGAACGGCTTAGCCAGTACGATGCGCCGGTCAACCTGCGCAATCTCTACACCTTGCCGCGCTTTGGCGAGATCGACTATATCGAACGACACAACATGCAGCGCCTAGTGGATTGGTTGTACGGCCGCATCAACAGTCACTACAGCGACGCGGTCGACATGATCAGTGACTTTATTCGGGTCGCCCTATTGACTGCCAGTCACGCGCCGGTGAATCAATTGATTGCCGGCTATCTGCCGGCACCGATCACCGTACGGCCTGGCAGTTTCGTCAATGTGGTCGCCGATCTCAGCCGTGTCCGTATCGGTATGGCGGTTTCGATCGCCTCAGCCGGCGCCACACTGGCGCGCGGCAAGGTGGCGGATATCTCCGGTGGACAGGTGAAGGCAGAGGTGCATACAGTGGTCGGCAACAGCGTGCAGTTGGATGGCGGTGCGCGAGTACAGATTGGCGAGCGGTTGGGGCTGATGTTTTGAGTATTTTTTTGCGTAGTGCTTTTCGCACGTTCTCGAGGACTCAACAGAGTCCCCGTCATTCTGGCATGCGCCGGAATGACGGAACCAGCCCCCTCTGTGGTGAATGACTATGCACCAAGGCGAACGACGCGTCCGTAGCCTTAAACTCCGCAGCAGCAACGACACGTTGCTGTTGCAGGCACGTTATCGCCTTGAAGAGGCCTTTCGTACCGCGACGATGCCGGGTTTGCCGCCCAATGCGCAGGTATTGATTCGGCGTCTCGATCTCGGTTCGATTGGCGAAGATCTTTCCGCCCCCTTGCTGGCAGACAGGATCTCCAACATGGTGCACAATTTGGCCACGGCTGCGGTGTGTGTCGATCATCAATCGCACGCAAAGGCCGATGTGGTTTGGTTTAGTGATCCACTGCAACCCTATATTGCGCTATTCACCACTTTGCTGGATGGCAAGCTCGCTGACGAGTGGCACTGGCGTACGCTGTTCCCCGAGAAAAATCTGACATTGAGCGAAGCTACCATCGAGATGTTGTTGTTTGAATCCATCAAAACACCACTCAAAGGCCTGGCGATCACACATCTTCTGCAACATGCACTTGCGCCGCGGAGACGGTCGCAATTGTTTGCACTTATCACTCCGGCGTTTGTAAGTCGTCTTATGCATGAACAGGGTTTGTCTCCTATCCCTGTGAGAAATGTACAGGTCGATGGTGTTGCCGGAGGGCGCAGTGGTGTAGTCATCAGTCAACGTGGCCGGACTATTGCGCCGCCCAGAATCAATACGCCATGGCATGCCGCGTTGCAAGAGGCGGCCAGATGCTGGGGTAAGGCAGATGTGCGCACACTTTGGCTGGCCTGGCATACCTTGATCAAGGGTCAGCCGGCTTGGTTGGGATGCAGTGAGACCTTGCAGCGCATCGACGTTAGTGAATGGTTGAAAATTTGGTCGTCTTCCGTGTCTGGAGAAGAGAAGACGGGGCCCGTCAATCGTGTTCCCTATAGGGTCGGCAATGATATTGAGGAGAGGGAAAAAGGGGTGGGTGGCACATTTCAGACCCGGCATGATGCCGATGGAGATGACATCCTTTTGGAAGGGGAAAATAAAGTGGAATATGAAGATGCTCTGATAGACGATTCCTTATCTGCATGTGAGGCGGTGGATAAACAGAAGCGGCCCTCAACCGATATGGAGACAACGTTCACCTCGCATGCCGGCTTCGCTTTTGTCGTTCCCCTATTGCAGCGTCTTGGCATTGCCGAGATGTTGTCAAGCCATGAAAGATTGGTCGAACTCGATTTTTCGCGCCATCTATTGTGGATGATTGCCAAGCGTTTTGCCGTGGCTGAGAACGACCCGGTGCGGCAATTGTTTGAAGCCTTCGAGCCCCGTGGTAACGTTTCGGTCGAACGATTGCATCTTCCTCCCATATGGTGGCAGATGATGACTTTGTCGGGACGTCCCTTGCTTCACTACGGAGTCATGTCGACGGTGTCGTTGCATGACCTGATCGACACAACGCAACTAATTGTGGGGACATATTTGCGCCGATTATGCGGCATATCCTTGCGCACCTTGTTGTGTCGTCCGGGGCGAGTGATGATGACGCCGACTCACTGGGATGTGATATTCGATATCAATCAAACCGACCTGCGTCTGCGCCGTTCCGCCCTCGACAGCGATCCGGGATGGATGACGTGGCTGGGAAAAGTGGTGCAGTTTCACTACGATAGCGATGGACAGCGCTATGTATAGCGAGACTGAAAGCCGCCGCAACAGTGAGAATTCAGCTGAGGGGGGTAATGTGGAATTCAGCTTGCGTGACGTGGCACTGGCCTATCTCGGCAGATTGATGTTTGGTGACAAAGGCGTCGAACCCGTGGGAGCCGAGCAGGTCTATCTCTTCAATCATTACCAGCCCATGCGTCACGTTGTCGATCTTAAGCAGGTGCTATTGCGCTGTTTGAGTAGGCCCGCCGCCGTTGATACGCAATTGGCAAAAGTCAGTCGCATGTTGCAGTTGAGTGAAGTCGAAGTGGTGGCGCTGGTCTTTGCCCTGTTGGTGGAGGAGGAGCCGATGATCGGCCGCGTGCTGGCTCATGTGCAAGCGCCCATCGGCGGTTCGCGTCCTGCACTCGGTATGCTCGAGGCCGCACTGGCACCATTGCAGCCAGGCGGCTGGTTGACGGGCACTTTGCTGGCAGGACCGGCACTGGCGGGTGGCCTGCTGCAATTACTGAATGAACAGGCGCCTTACCCCGAGCAGATGGTGAAGCTGCCGTTGGGGCTGGCACTGCTGCTGCGGGGGCAGCCGTTTTTCTGGCCCGCCACCCGTTCGGTCACCGCACAAGAGACAGTTCGGTTGCCGTTGTCGACTATCGAAAGCGCTGGCCATCAGGCGCGCGCCTTGAGTCGTAGTGATGACAGCGTGCTGGTGATCCGTTCTGCATCGCCGCGCGAGGCGCGTGCCGTGGCGGCTGAAGTGGCGACACAACTGGGTGGCGAGGCGTTATTGATTTCTTCATCAGCGGCGGAGCTGAAAGGCTTGGGTGTAGCCTGTCTGTTGGGTGGGCGTGTGCCGGTCTTCGAATTCAGCGCGAGTGGCAATGAACAGGTTTCCGCGCCCGAGTTGTTGTCATACCACGGTCCACGCCTGATACTGGCGGGACCGGATGGTCAGATTAGTGCCAGCCATGGTTCCTTGCTGCAATGGAGTCTGACGCCGCCTTCGCGCCACGAGCGGCAGCAGCTGTGGCGCGAATATCTCAGTGAGCCAAGCATGGCTGAACAGCTGGCGCGTGAGCATATTCACTCCGCCGGGCGTATTGCCGAGTTGTCACAATTGGCACAGCGCGAGGCGCAATTGCACCAGCGTGAGCAGCCGCAGATAGCCGATATCCGCCGAGCCGCCTGGGAGGCGGAGGCGGGACTGCTTGGCACGCTTGCGCAACCGATTAAGGCCGAAATTCCCGATGAAGCGCTGGTGCTCTCCAGGACTGTGACGGAAGAGTTGCAACAACTGCTAACCCGTTGCCGCTGTCGCGAGAATCTCGATGATGAACTGGGTGTCACCATTAAGGCCCGTTATCAGCCGGGGGTGCGCTCGTTGCTGGTCGGTCCGTCGGGCACCGGTAAAACCCTGGTGGCAGGTTGGTTGGCAACCAAACTTGGGTTGCCGCTCTATCGCGTCGATCTTGCCTCGGTGGTGAGCAAATACATCGGCGAGACGGAAAAGAACTTGGCCACACTACTGGCGCGGGCCGAATACAGCGAGATCGTGCTGCTGTTCGACGAGGCCGACTCGCTGTTCGGCAAACGCACTGACATCAAGGACTCCAACGATCGCTTCGCCAATTCGCAGACCAACTATCTGTTGCAGCGAATCGAGTTCTATCGCGGCATCGTGCTGCTTACCAGCAACAGCCGCGATCGTTTTGACTCGGCCTTTACCCGCCGGCTCGACAAGATTATCGAATTTCCGCAGCCGACTCCGCAGGAACGCCGGGCCCTGTGGCATGCTCATCTTGGCAGCAATCATCAGTTGAGTGTTAAACAGATCAACCAGCTCGCTGTCAGTAGTGATTTGGCAGGTGGTCATATTCGCAATGCCGTGTTGACGGCGGCGGTTGAAGCGAGTGATGCCGGGCGGGCGATCTCATTTCACGATATCACGATAGGGCTGACAGGTGAGTACCGCAAGTTGGGACGGCAGTTTCCGCTGGAATTGCGGCGTCATGAAAAAAACTGAGCCCGTGAGGGGCTGATCATGGATGTCACCGCCCAACGCAAGGAGAGCGACAAGGCCGCCAAAACCGCCGCCACACCAACGCCCGAGCTACAGCAACATGAGGTGCAGGCGAACGGCGCCTCGGCCGGGACGCCGCTCTATCTCGCTCGCTCGGCATCGCCGCCGCCGCTGCAACGCAAGTGCGGCAGTTGCGACACGACGCTGGAGGATGAAGAACCCAGCGTCATGCAGCGCAAAGATGAGGGCCCGTCGGGGGCAGCATCGTCGGGCATGCACGGCACAGCCGCCAAAGGGGTGGCCCAGGCCGGTTCGCCGCTGCCAGGTGAGGATCGCATTCAGGCCGCCTTTGGCCGTCATGATATCTCCGGCGTGCGTACCCAGGTGGGTGGTCCCGCTGCCGAGGCTTCCGAGCAAATGGGGGCGCAGGCCTACACCGTCGGCAACCGCGTCGGTTTCAAGTCCGAGCCGGATATTAAACTGGCAGCGCATGAGGCCGCCCACGTGGTGCAGCAGCGCCGCGGCGTTCAACTGAAGAATGGCATCGGTCGTCCTGGTGATCATTACGAACGGCAGGCCGATGCGGTGGCGGAACGGGTTGCTACCAATCAATCGGCTGAGGCGTTGCTTGATGACACAGCATCTCATGGTGAGGCGCAAGGGGTGCAGACCAAGTGCAATTGCGGCGGCACCTGCCCGCGCTGCGCCGCGGCCGCCAATGCCCGCGAAGAGGAAGAGTCACCGCTGCAACTGGAGTTGGCGGTCAATGCCACGCGCATCTTTGAGGGCGCAGTAAAACGCAGCGCTGTCGCTCCTGCCAGAGAAAAGGGTGGTGGTGCAGCCGCTGCGAAAAAGGGCGGCCCCAAAGGCAAAGGTGGTGGTAAGGCAGAGACGTCAGACAAAGAGGCGGCTAGTGACTCGAAAGCCGGTGGTGCAGAAAGTGCGGGCGAGCCTGTGGCAGCGGCCGGGGGTGGCGCTGGTGCCGCAGCGCCAGCCACTCCGCCGGGTGCTCAAGGTCCGGCCCCGGCGGCGGCCGAGACTCCGGCTGCCGGCGGCGGATCGGCCGCAGGGTCACCAGGGGGAGCGCCGGGCGGCGGTGCCACGGTCAACGGCCCCAGACAGCAGCCCTGTACTGGTGGTGGTAAAGCGCAATGCTATCACGGCCAGAAGGAGGAGCCTGAGGACAAGCCGGATAAGAAGCCACCCAATCCGCCGGCGACGAAGGTGCACGGGGAGGCGAGCAAGGGCGACGAGGAGGATCAGCCGGAGCCCGACGACTGTCCGGCCCAGCCCGCTGCTGCCGTAACGGGTAAGGCGCAGGGTGGGGCGGCGGCCCCGGCGGCGGGCGGCGGCGGGGCGCCAGCAGGCGGAGGACCAGCAGCGGGAGGACCAGCAGCGGGAGGACCAGCAGCGGGAGGACCAGCAGCGGGAGGACCAGCAGCGGGAGGACCAGCAGCGGGAGGACCAGCAGCGGGAGGACCAGCAGCGGGA
>Ga0114931_10004991_pt1 | contig 16462 bp, 7 predicted proteins | sample 2SBtaG_FD_89579 | JGI IMG/M metagenome (GOLD analysis project Ga0114931, IMG submission 89579) | Deep subsurface microbial communities from Kolumbo volcano to uncover new lineages of life (NeLLi) - 2SBTROV14_V59a metaG | ecosystem: Environmental > Aquatic > Marine > Volcanic | place: Kolumbo...
CCCAGGCGCGCATGGGGAAGTTCGTTGGGCCTGCTTGCGAAGACAAGGGGTCCGCGCGCATTCGTGGCTCGCCCAGCTCGCACGCGCGCAAAGGCCCGCGTGCCCGACAGGCGATGACGCTTGCGAAACGTCAGGCGCACGGGCGGCGCGAGAACTGGTCCATCCTGTTCGCGCACGACTTGGCTTGGCGTGGTCACAGCGTCGGAATGCTACGCCGCGGCCTGCTGCGAGCATGCTGGCGTCCCGGCGCAGGGCGTCACCGCACGCGCAAGGCTGCCTGGTAGCGCTGCATGAGCCTGCCGCGAGTGATGAGCCCCAGCGGCTTATCTCCTTCACCCGGCGCAATTGCGCCGTCCACGACGGGAAGACTGGACACGTCGAACCTGCTGAACTTGTCAAGCACGCTGTCGAGACCCTCGTCGGGCCTGATAAAGGGCAGATCGGTGCGCAGGATTTCCTCGGTGGTGAGCAGGGGAATCGCCTCCTGCTCGAGCAGCGCGGTGCGCAGGTCGGCGCCTGTCACAACGCCTGCAAACGCGCCCGTGTGGTCCGTCACGATGAAATCAGCGATGTGAAGTCTGCGGTTGAGATCGAGCAGTTTGGACAGTGGGTCGTCTACGAGCACGGGCTGGTGCGTGATGAGCGGCACTTCGCGCGCGACGATGCGGCGAAGAATCGTCAGGTCGGCGGCTGTCCCCGTCAATACGCCTCGTCGGCGCAGCTTGAGCGTGTAGATCGAATCACGCAACAGCAGCTGCGCGGTCGCGGTGGCAAGCACCGCTGCGAGCATGATTGGCAAGAGCACATACACATCGCGCGTGATTTCAAAAATAATAAGAATCGCAGTGAGGGGTGCGTGCGTCGCGCCCGCGACAACCGCCGCCATTCCCACAAGCGCATAGGCTGCGGGCGAGCCCGTTGCGGGAAGCAACCCGAGAGACTGCAGGCCCATGCCAAAGAGCGCCCCTGCGCTTGCCCCCAGGAAGAGCGACGGCGCAAACACACCGCCCGACCCGCCTGAACCAAGCGTCAGGCTTGTGCCCAGAAGTTTGGCTGCAAACATCGCCCCGACAAACAGCAAGGTGACTCCCGCGCCAATCGCTGCACCACTGGTGTAGTTGTCAGGCACGAGCATGCGACGGATCGACTCATAGCCATTGCCGAAGAACTGTGGCAATTCGTGGCCATGCTGGGCTGGATTGACAAAGAGCAGGAATACAACACCCATACCGCCAAGAAGCGCTGCGCCGATCACTGGTTTAATCACCGGATGCACGGGCGCTTTGTCTGCGACATCCTCCATGAAATAAAGCAGCCGAATGAACAGCACCGCGACAAGGCCACACAACACTCCCAGGACAACATAGGCGGGCAATTCCCACATAGTGAAGACATAGTTCGCGAGTTCGTCGGAGGCGAAGAGCGCTTCGTTTCTGCCAAGAACCGCTTGCGTGACCGCAGCGGAAAACACCGACGCAATGACGATCGGCGCAAATGTGCGCAACGAAAAATCGAAGAGAATGATTTCAAGCGCGAAAAACACACCCGCGATGGGCGCGTTGAAGACCGATGCTATGCCCGCAGCGGCGCCACAACCGATGAGCGTGGCTGCATGCTCGCGCGACACATGCAGCCACTGCGCAGCAGCCGAGCCGATTGCGGAGCCAATCTGCACGATGGGCCCCTCTGCGCCTGCGGATCCGCCCGAGCCGATCGTGCACGCGGATGCGATTGATTTGATGATCGCAACGCGTTTGCGAATGCGTGCACCGCTTCGGTACAGCGCGTCCATGACTTCGGGCACGCCATGGCCTTTCGCTTCGGGTGCAAAATAATGCACGAGCAAGCCGGTGAACAGACCCCCGACCATGGGGATGATGGGCAACGTCCAGATAGGCCAGCGCTGGAGGAGGGCGCCAGCGCCGCGAACCGCTTCGTGCAGCAGCCACATGAACGCGACGGCGCCAAGCGCGGTGAGCGAGCCGACGACCGCGCCGATCGCAATAAGCCGCCAATCGTCAGGCAGCGCGAATCGCCGGGCGAACGCTGTGGATGCCTTCAGATTCGCCAGCCGATCATTCATGCTTGATCGAAATCCCGCTGGGCGCCGCGCCGCGCTCGAGAGGCGAAGGTGCGTCTATTCCTGAGCGCCAGTGGGGCGCTGCGTGTGCACGGCGCTCGCCCCAGTAGGAGATCACGCTGCGACGTCTTCTTCATCGGCGGCAATGGGGGCCGTGACAAGGACTTCCGGATTGACGAAAGAATCGTCGTCGCGCTCGATCGGCTTGCCCCGTTCATCTGTGAGAGGTTCGCCCTTGAGGTTGCGGATGACCGGTATGGGATGTTCCTTCTCGTGGGCGGCGAGCGCTGCTTCGAGACCAGCCTTTGTCTCATCATCAAGTTTCGCCCAAGCGCCTCTGCCGCGACACTTGGGATATTTCGAACATGACATCCACGGCCCGCGGACGCCTCGACGCAGCACCAGATGCTCGCCACACTTGGGGCAGGGGAGGTCAGTCATGAGCGGCGGCGTCGAAGGAGCCAGAGGCCTGCCCTGCTTGTCCGCTTTGAGAATGCCCGCGCACGCTGGATAATCGGAGCAGCCGAAGAATGAGCCAAATCGACCCTTTCGTTTGATCATGGGCTTACTGCAATTTGGGCAAACAACATCTGCGGTTTCGGGCGGCGCGGGATTTCCCTCGCGGTCGATCGGGCAGGCGTACTTGCACTCGGGGTAGCGCGAACAGGAGAGGAACCTGCCACTCTTGCCAAACCGGTAGACAAGTGGAGCGTCACATTCCTCGCACTTGAGATGGTCGGGCGCTGGCTGGGTCTCGGCTTTGGCGTGGACCATGCTTTCGTGGGCGCGCTCGAGGCGCTCTTTGAACGGTCCGTAGAAGTCGCGCAGCGTTTTGACCCAGTCGTGGTTTTCCTCCTCGATGCGATCCAGCTCGCGCTCCAGCTCGCGGGTATATCCAATACCCATGATTTCCGGGAATGCTTCCACGAGTTTGTCCGTGACGACTTCACCTAGATCCGTCGCGTAGAAACGCCGTTCAAGCTGCTCGACGTACTTGCGATCCTGAATCACATGAATGATCTGGGCATATGTCGATGGTCTGCCGATGCCTTCCGCTTCGAGTTTCTTAATGAGCGACGCTTCGCTGTACCGTGGCGGTGGGTTTGTAAAGCGCTGCGCAGGCTCGATGGAGAAGGGCGCAAGCGCCTGGTCCTGCGACAGCGCGGGAAGCGTCTGTTCGTCGCTGGCGATGGGCGCGCCCGTGACACGATAGAACCCGTCAAACACAAGAGTTCTGCCCGTCGCGCGAAACGTCAGCGGCGTCTTGGCGTCGCGCCCGCCGCGAATAAGGACTGTTGTCGCGTCCCACTGCGCTGGCGTCATCTGGCAGGCGATGAAACGATCCCAGATGATTTTGTAAACCTTGCGTTGATCCGGGTTAAGGGCGCTCTTGACGCGTTCGGGCGGATGCTCGAGCGACGTGGGGCGAATCGCTTCGTGCGCCTCCTGGGCTGACTTGTTCGAGGACGCATACCGGTTGGGCTTTTCGGGCAGATACTTGGCGCCAAACGTTGCACGGATGTGATTGCGCGCCGACTCGACCGCTTCGTTTGACAGGTGCGTCGAGTCCGTTCGCATATAGGTGATGAGGCCGATGGCGCCTTCCCCGGCCAGCTCAACGCCTTCATAGAGATGCTGGGCGGCGCGCATTGTTCGCTGGGCGCCAAAGCCAAGGCGGTTGGACGCCTCCTGCTGCAACGTGGACGTAATGAATGGCGGTCTTGGTCTGCTGAGCGTGCGTTTGGTCTCGATGGACGCCACGTGGTAGGGCGTGTTGACATCCACATCGCCGGTGACGCTGCGCGTCCATCGCGCGGGTCCTTTGCCAGCGGCGTCTTCCTCGCTGGTCGACGTGACGTTCCGCAGCCCGGCAAGCGATGCGATCTCGCTGACCTGTTGCGTGAGATCACCTGGCGCTGCGCCATTGGCGCCAGCCTGTTTGACGTCAAAGCGCTGGCCGCCTACGTCGACAAGCTCTGCGGAGACGCATGATCGCTCAGCGACCCACTGGTTCTGGGCCTTCTTCGTGGGGCCGTTGTTCTTTGCGTCGCGCGTCTCAAGGAATTGACGCCACTGGTCCACGAGCGCAGGCGCCAATTCGATATTCGCTGCGAACCGTGCCTGCATGGACCAGTATTCATCGGGGATAAAACTGCGAATCTCACGCTCGCGGGCCACGATCAATCGAACCGCAACCGACTGCACGCGCCCAGCGGAAAGTCCGCGCGCGACTTTTTTCCAGAGCAGGGGCGAAACCAGGTACCCCACGATGCGGTCGAGCACACGCCTTGCCTGTTGAGCGTTGACCTTGTTTTGATCGATTGTATGGGGTTGTAGAAACGCCCGGGCGATTTCCGTCTTTGTAATGGCGTTGAACACAACGCGTTTGGCGCTGGCTGGATCGACCTTGAGCAGCTGCGCAAGATGCCACGCGATGGCTTCGCCTTCACGGTCAAGGTCGGTTGCGAACCAGATGTCGGTAGCCTGCCTGGCGGCTTTGCGCAGGTCGTCGACGACCTTCTTCTTCCCGGGCATGACTTCGTACTCAGGAGCGAAGTCGTGTTCGAGATCCACGCCTGGGACGGGTCGCTTGTCGCCCTTTTTCGCTTTGGCGGGCAGGTCGCGGATGTGCCCGACAGACGCCCTGACCGTGTACTCCGGGCCGAGATACCGGTTGATCGTCTTGGCCTTGGCTGGCGATTCGACGATGACAAGGCTCTTGCCTTTGGCGCCTGCGGCGCTGTGGCTGGTGGTTTTCCTCCGTGCAGTCTTCTTCTTTTTGGATGGCGCACTGCCTGACCCTGCGCTCGAGGAGCGTTTGGATACAGTGGCGCTCTTGGCGCGTGTGGTGGTTTTTCTGGCCATTGCAAAGAGACATCGGTTGATCGGCGCGTCCGATCTTCCATCGAGATACAGGTAAGGGCGCAACAGGCATGAAGTCAAGATCATCGCGCGTCGTGTGGCGTCGGCCCGGGGACGCTGGCGCGAGGCGATGGGGCCGATTCGAGCGCGTCAGCGACGATTGCGGGCCAGTGGTCCATCGGCTCACTATCCGCGTCGACGACAATTGCGGTCCCTTTGGAGGCGCCTGCAAGCAGCCTACGAAGCCAGCTGCGCTGGTGCTTGCCCAATCTGCGCGTGGCCTGCTTGATTCGCTCCGCAGCGTCCTCGAGCGTGATTTTGCCCGCGAGGTGCTCCATGACGTCCCTGTAGCCAATCGCAGCAGCCGCCTGCTGGCTAAGGCTTCCTGTGTCCATGAGCCCGCGCACTTCGTCGACGAAGCCAGATTCAAGCATGCGCTTGACACGAGCGTTGATTCTGCGGTTGATTGCTTCTCTTGACCAGTTGAGCACGACGAGCAGCGTGTCAGGTCGGCGGGCGCCCCTGTCCCACTGCTCCTGCAGGTCCGTGAGCGACCTGCCCGTCAGCCGAAGCACCTCAAGAGCCCGGATGGTCCGCCTGCGGTCGTTGGGATGCAGCCGACCGGCTGTCCGCGGGTCCGCTCTGACGAGCTGAGCGCGGAGGCTTTCGGTGGACGCGCCAGCCGCTGATGCACGGAATGCATCGTCGGCGCCCGGGCCGTCGAAGAGTCCCTCGAGGAGGGCCATGACATAAAGCAACGTGCCCCCAACGACGATGGGGGTAGCGCCACTTGCTTGGATGCGGTCGATGGCGTTAATCGCCTGTGTGCGCCAGCGGTCCACGCTGAAGGATGCTGATGGCTCGCACACGTCGATCAGGTGGTGCTGCACTAGACTGCGCTGGTCAGCGGTCGCCTTGGCAGTGCCGATGTCCATGCCCTTGTAGACTTGGAACGCGTCTGCTGAGACGATCTGGACAGCGTGCGCGGGCGTCGGCGCTCGGCGCCTGCGAGCAAGTTCACGGGCAAGCGCTAAGGCCAGATCACTCTTGCCCCCCGCTGTAGGCCCGACAATGACAGGGAAACGCTCCACCGGGGAACTGTACGCACGCGCAACTGCGCCGCTGCGCGTTGCGAGCAATGGCGCAGCGCATGGGCGGCGCGCGGGGGATACCATCGCTCCCGTGGATGAGGCGTCGTTTGGCTCGCAACGAGGTGGAATCGCTGTATTATGGCTGCAAAAAAGAGAATTGACCAGGTTGACGTCGCAGGCAAGCGTGTGCTCATGCGCGTGGATTTCAATGTCCCGATGACGAATGGTCAGGTAGCGGACGATTTGCGCATTCGCGCGTCGCTGCGCTCTATTCGCAACGTCGTCGAGCGTGGCGGCTCGCTCGTCCTTCTTTCGCATCTTGGAAGGCCAAAGGGCAAAGGCTACGAGGCGGATCTGTCGCTTGCGCCCTGCGCCATTCGGCTGAGCGAATTGCTCGGGTCAGCGGTTGCGTTTCCCTCGTCGTCCTGCGTTGACGACGCCGCCAAGGCTGCGGCGCTGGCGCTGGCGCCAGGGCAGGTGGCGCTGCTGGAGAACCTGCGGTTTGAAAAAGGAGAACGCAGTAGCGACAGCGCATTCGCTGCGACGCTTGCTTCGCTGGGTGACATGTACTGCAATGAAGCGTTTGGCGCCTGCCACCGGAAGGACGCCTCCATGGTCGCGCTTCCCGAGGCGATGTCGGGGTCGCCCCGCGTCATGGGGTTTCTGGTTGCGGACGAACTCGACGCGATCAGCCGGGCAATCGAAGCGCCTGCAAAACCTTTTGTCGCTGTGCTGGGCGGCGTCAAGGTGTCGGACAAGATTGGTGTAGTCGAACACCTGATCCCCAAAGCAGATGCAGTGCTCATCGGCGGCGCCATGGCATACACCTTTCTCAAGGCGCTCGGCCGCAACGTTGGGGACAGCAGCGTCGAGCTGAATCGTCTGGCTGATGCACAGCGCATGCTCAATCTCGCTGCTGAGGAGGCGTGCGACCTCATCCTGCCCGTTGACCACGTGTGCTCCACAGCGTTCTCCGAGCGAACGGGCGACGTGACGATTGAGGAAGAGAACATTCCAGTGGGTCGACGGGGTCTCGACATCGGACCGAAGACACAAAGCATGTTCGTTCGCGAAATCAGCCGAGCAAAGACCGTTATCTGGAATGGACCCATGGGTGTGTTTGAATGGCCCGCCTTTGCGGTGGGCACGCAGCAGGTCGCGCAGGCAGTTGCGGAAGCGACAGTCGCGGGCGCCCATACCGTGCTTGGTGGCGGCGAGACCGCAGCCGCTGCTGCGAAGTTCGGCTTCGCCAGTCGCGTCACGCACGTCTCGACGGGTGGCGGCGCAAGCCTCGCTCTCATGGCGGGAGAGCATTTCGCAGCGCTTGACGCGCTCGATGACGCCTGAGAGACAAAGTCCCACCATCAGAATGTAGATTGATGAATGAAGCCTTGCGACGGTTTTGCGGGCTCTTCGAGCCGCTGGACACCGCGAGTAAAAGAACATGCGCGTGCGCGGCTGAGCACATCGCCAGCAGCGCTGCGCTGGGCTTGAAACGCTGTTCCTGCACGCGAGCAGCGGCGACGACATACACGGGCCAACCAAAACGAAACAGCCCCGTGGGCGAACCCACGGGGCTGATGGTTTTCGTCAGTCAAGCTGAATCAGCCGAGGCTGAAACAACCGTGCGAACGACTGCCTTACGGGCAGGACGGGTGCTTGCCACCGAAGTTGGCAAGCAGATCGAGCAGGCCCGTAGGACCGAACTGGGAGAAGTTCGCCAACAGGGTCAGCAGATTTGCTGGGCCAACCGTGTTGCAATCTTCGGTGACGTTGATGTTGTCGACGAAGATGCGCTGTGGCTCAATATCCGCACCGACCGCAGGCGTCATATAGAACTGCGAGAGAAGGATGTTGCGGAAGCCTTCGTTGTTATTCCCAGGATCACCATTTGGCAGTGGAGCGCCGACACCGTTGTTATAGGGTGGCGAGTTGTGCGCAATGCCGCCATTGGGGAACGGATCGTTGACGCCGTTTTGACCAGGCTCGCCTTCGAGCGTCCAGTCGCCACGCATAATCTCGTTGCCCGTGTCATCGAGATAGATGAAGCCATCGTTCGTGCTGCCATTGCCAAACTTGGATGGGCAGTCGGGAAGGATGGGAGTGTCAAAGTTGGCGCCTGGCGCATCGACAATGTCAGCGTCGGCCACCTGCCTGGAAAGGAAGCGGAAGTCGTCAAAGACAACACCTGTCGCGAACGAACGGTCAGGATTTCTGCGGAAGACCGCGACGAGATCCTGCTGCGCCATCACAGCTACGGCGCCGAGAGCGCCTGTGACGCCATCCACAGCCTGGACAAGTGGCGCCGTCGGTGCAGGTGTCTGGACTGTGTTGACTTCGTAGACGCACCATGCGGAGGGACCCGCTGCTGCATCGCTCGTGCCACTCACAGCTGCTGGTTTCGCAGCATTCCACGGACTGGCGCCTGCCAGGGGCAGGAGTGAGAGATCGCCAGGCCGATTGACCGCGTCCAGATCCCGTGCGCCCTGAACCATGACCTTGGGGGGCACTCGGAAGCCATTGCTGCCTTCATCGCGGCCATCACGGAATTGCAGACTGGCAATGCGCGTGACCCCAGCGGCCAATGTCAGACCCGGGTTCTGCGGAGAAGTGACAACGACGGCATCTGTACCAGCAGCGAAGACATTTTCGCCTGGCGTGGTGTCAATCGACCACGTGAATGCGCCGGTTGTACGATCGATCCTGAATCCAACGCGGAACCAGGAGTTAAGAGGCACAGCCACACCCGTGTCCTCGAAGAGGAACTGGGGAACAGCAGGCTGTCCGGGAGGTGAGGGGAAATTGGGGTTCGCGAAGAACAAGGCGAGCTCACTCGCTGGAACGAGCGAATCCGGATTGAGGTCGGGACCACCAAAGCGCATCTCAGCGATGAGCAGCGGATTTGTGCGGTCGTTCGCCGTATCGCCTTGGATCTGAAGGCTATAGCGCCCCAGCGGAGCCGTAAATGGCGTGGCGCCACCTGGCACATCTGGATTGATCTGGGCCTGCACATACATGTCGTACTGCACCTGACCAAAGTCAGAGACCCATGAAGGTCTGGTTGGATCAGGTGACACAGGCACTTGTGTCTGGTCGCGGTCAAACATGTTGGTCGAGTTCTCGTCCTGGCTGCCGCTCGTTGCGACGTAGCGCATTGTCTGAGCGCCCAGGCTCAACCCGTTGGCTGTATTTGCCGCAGTCGGCGCCGGAGCATTGACCACGACCGAGTCTGCGCCGCCAGCATTCCATCGCAACGCCTTGTGCTGGTCAAACTTGAAGCCCATTGCGTCTCCAGCGACAGCAGGGGTGCTTCCAGACGGCGTGAGCAGCACAAACTTGGCTCGCGACACTTGCGTGCCACCCACACTGACGTCGGGCGTCGCTTGTGTAATCAATGTCGCTTCAGCGCCTGTGCCAACTTCGCTACCCGGGCAGCCGATGGCTGCTGGGTTAAGGCGAGGCAGAATGTCATCTGGAATAGCGATTGTTGAACCAGCTGGAAGCGTGGTTGTGCCGCCTGTGGCTGGGTCGGGGATCTCGTTGCCAATAGAGAGGTAGCTATCAATCATGTAGCGGCAGAAATTGCCTGTTGTCGGCGCCGTTGCGTCCGGGAAGAAGAAGAAGTTGTTGTCAGGAAGAGACGCTTCAAGCAGGAAGTCGAATGGGCCCTGTCCACCGAGCGAATCGGGATCTACGACATACCCTTCGAAATCCTCAACATACGGCAGCGCAAATGCGGGGCCTGTGCCTCGAGTGCGCACCTTGCCCGCAGCCCGGATGTCGTCGACATTGAACAAGTTGCCAATGCCTGACGTGCTGTCTCCGGTCAAGAAGGCGATGTTGTTGTGCTGGTTGTTGTTAGCAACCCATGTCTGGTTGACGCAATCACCCAAGCCGCCAGCGTCGGGCGGGCACAACTGCACGCCGTTAACAAACAGATTGTAGGGGAAGAGCGTGTTGCCGTCCGTATCAGCGAGATTCTGGGGGTTGTCGCCCGGAATCTCAACACGCACCTCGAAGAATGTGTTGAGCAATGGCGTCAGTGTGAACGTGCCCGTCCCCGCTCCTTGCGGCTGCGCCTCGTAATTCCAATTGTCGTCGTTGAAACCAGTTCCCGCAGCAAACAACACCGACGAACGCCAGTGGTTCTGCGTGAGCGAACCAGGTCTTGTCGGATCGAATGCGTGGGCGCCAGCATATGCGAATTTGGTGCCCGCAACATCGAAGTTGGGCTGACGCACATACACACGGTTGTCGGTGGCGCCGCTTGTTGGATTCTCAGTGCCAAGCAACACGAGCGTTGTCTGCCCGGATGTCTGTACAGCGCGAACGTTCGTGGTGTCGCTCACCCGCACCATGACGGAAGAAACCGACGGGACACTGTTCGCAGGATCTGCGAGCGAATTGGGATAGTTAGTGTTGAAGTCCGTACGGAACGTGTTCTGGGCTGCGAAGCCTTCGTTGGACTGTGAAATGGATTGCGTCGGAGCGCCCGCGTTGGACTTGGGAGGCAGCGCGGAGCCTGGCGCCACGGTGCTGTTGGCGGAAGCCACCACCTGAGCACGCGACGACAGGGCGTCAAAGTAGCTGGCGCCCGCCTGCACACGGATCGGCGCCACTGACCACCGCTCCATGTCGTCAACAAATGGGAGCACCTGGTCGGGAATGGGCTCAGGCTGCACGAATCGGGAGCCTGTCACCTGATAGTTGTCGAAATAGACGTCATTTGCGACGAAAGTAGTCACGACGGAAATATCCGGATCACCAAAACGACGGAAGATGATCATGTCGTGAGAAGAGGCGGCGAGCAGCGGCGCCTGCTTGGCGTTGTTGCCATCACGTGGCGCGCCGAAACCTGCCTGCTGAAGGCCGATATTCGTGCCAGCGTATGTGCTGTTCCCAACCGGCGCAATGCCATCCACTGGATAGGTTGACACAGGGGTAGTTGCAAGGCAGTCACCCGCAAGGCACGTGCTTGGTTGACCCGGGTACGTTTCCGTCCATCCCGAAGCCAATCCAACGAATGGGCCAGCCAGTGTGCCCGCGCGATCCGTAATGAGGACGCCGTCACCACCCATGGCGAGAGGCGTGCCATCCGTGCCTCGCGTGCGATGGAACATTGACTGCCCAGAGGCCGTCATGACCTGCGCAACGCTGATCCATTGATCCGCCTTAATTCGCACAGCGTTGTCGTAGAACTCACCAATGGTGAAGTTGCCTGCAAGTGTTCCGAGCAACATGGGGTGCACGCCCGGCGCGCTTGGATCCGTGGGATTGTCGGTGCCGACACCCTGGAAACCACCCAAGTTGTTGTTCGGGAAGCCGGCCGCGAAGTACCGCGTCGACACAAATCCTTCCTGCGCCGAGATGAGATCGACCCAAATGAAGGTCTGGATCGCCCCAGCGTTGTACCAATCAAAAGAGATCACGAGGTCTTGCGTAGCGGTTGGAATCCACACGTCGTCATCAATAACCTGCACGCCCGTTGAAGCCTGATTCACCGTAGCGGTTACAGAGTGCAGATAGCCCAACATCTGACCATTTGGATTCGCTGCACCATCAGTCGCGGGGGCGCCTGCGGGCAACGCCGCGTCATTGGCGTTGACAACGAGGTAAATCGCGGGATCCAGCGGATCAGGCGTAAAGGTGCCGCGATTAGTCCAGGTGACGCCAAAGGGCGATGTCTGATTGACGATCGTGCCGTTGGGCGCCAAGACTGTGCCGAAAGATGTCGGCAGACCTAAGGCCATGTCACGCGCAACATACGTCTCAAACCCATCAAAGACTGCGGGGGTTGCTCCCTGCCCGAAGTCATCCTTGCCCGCAGAGCCGCCCGAGGCGCCGCTGCCAATCGACAGCGAACTCCTTGAAGCAATGAACGGCTGAGCGCCCATGCCCCGCAGGTCTCCACCGTCATTCAAATTGATCAGCGAGCGCTTCTCATCGACGATGCCTGCGTTAATGAGCGCACGCATTTCGTCCACAACAACGCCGCGCTTCGCGCTTCCATTGGCGCCGAGAACGGCGTCGCGCTTGCGCGTGAAGTCGCTGAAATCGCCAAGTCGTTTCGCCGTACCTTGCTTGGTGGCAGATGGCGCATCGTTCGACGACCGGAGATTTGCCGGTGCGTCTTCTGCGAATGCGACGCCTGCGAGAGCCAAGCCAGCGGCTCCGACTAGCACGCCTATCTTCATTCTGTTTCTCCTCGCTGCGACGCGCCATGTCGTTGAGACCGGCGCGTCCACGTTTGGACGGCGCGACCGTCGCGCCGCCTGACCACTCGTCACTGCGCACGCCTACGCGTGCGCAGCGCACCAAATCGAAACCTGTCGAGACCACCTCGACAAGCTTCGCTCTCCAAAACAAAAGACCCGAATTCTTTCACAAGTCCCCCAGCCAAACAACAGTTTGGGCTGCGTGTCACAGGCGCACAATCCGGGATCGCAGCGACGCTGTCTTGACCGCATCACAACTGGAACCCACACGTATGCCAGGCGACTAACCTCTCCTCGATCCATCACATTTGCGCCCTCGTCAAGGTCGACGCTGACGCCTCTCCTCAATCAGATTCCTCATCCTCCGGCACTTGGACTCCTTAGTTATGACCGATGGAGCGCCGGATTGCAAGCACTTTTTTCAATTTTTTGACGATTCCGCCGCCACCTGCACCAAAACCGGCCATATACCTAACAACATTGAGCGTTTAACGCCCCGTAGTGATCGCTGCTCCCACGTGATACAAACGTTGACGCGGAGTGTATCACCGCTGTTTTATGTGCCCAGCCCCTGGTTCAGTCTCTTTTCCCGGCGCGCTGTCGAGCGCCGCGACCACGAACTCCCTGTCCGCAGGCGACAAGGTGTCCGAAAACTGCTCGAGCATAGTTCTTGCGAGCAGAGGTCCGACAATGTCAGCCCAGGGCGACGCCGCCGATTCGCGCAGCGCAGCCATCCAGGGCGAGACCGTCGGCGCCAGTCCCAGCGCCTGATCAAGCCTGCCCGCTGCCGCTAGCGCCTGCAGTGCGAAGACTCGCTGGCCCGCCATTGGCTCCGGTGCGCCAGCGCTTGCGATGAGCAGCGTCGCTGCCTGTGCTGCGACGTCCGCGTAACCCGCAGCGAGCGCTTCGCGGGCAAGATCTTCCAACAGCGACAAGCGCCAATCGTCCCGAACACCGCCATCTGCGTGGTTCTCAAGGATTCGATTCAGCACCAGCGTATGGAATCCAGTGGTTTCGGCGGCAAGAACAGATTTCGCAACCGAGGCAGGCAGCTCGGCGCAGAGCGCCGCTGCTGCATCACGCAGCGCTGCGGCTCGCTCGTCCATCTTCGCTCTCGCTGCAATACCCAGCAGTGTGCGAACTGCGGGTGCGCCACCGTTTGTTTTGGCTGCGGCTGAGAGCGCAGCGACTGGCGCCTTGTCTTCCAAAGCGAGCACAAGAGGCGCCGCGTCGGGCCGCTGCGCAAGCGCGATCCACACCGCAGCCCAGTCTGCGTCCGTCTTGCCCGCAGAAGCTGGCCCCACTGAGACAAGGCGCGCCAGCGCCTCGCTGCGATCCTTCTCGTCACCCAGCGCGACCAAGAGTAACGCCTCAGCTGCTGACAACGCTCCTGACAATCGCAATCGCACCGCGCTGAGCGCCCTCGATCGAAGCACTGGCGAATCAAGGCCGCCTGACCGGGCAGATGCGGTCAGCGTTCGAGCGGCTTCCGTCCGCACTGCTTTGTTGCTCGACTCCAACCATGTCACAGCGGACCTTGTCGCGATTGCAGATGGCGAACGCGCTGCAATCCGCAGCAGCGACTCTACGGTCGCCGGGTCTGTCTCCCGCTCCAGTGCAGCGCTTGCCCAATCCTCGACCCCATCCCCGGGCAGTCTCGAAAGCAGATTTGCTGCTTCCCTGCGAATCGACCGGTCCGCGTGCTGCAGATTGTTCGCAATCGCAGCCACCACACCTGGCTCAAGCGCCCGGGCGTTGAGTAGATCGCGCTCAGCGAGATCAAGCCCCACATGTCGCACCATCGGCAGGTCGTCGCTGAGAAGCGAGACTAGCCGGGCGCCTCGCTCTTCTTCGGGTAGGCGCGCATGCATTTCGCGAAGAGCTGCATCAAGCCGCGCAAATGCGCGATCCCGCTGCAGGCGCGATCGCCGCGCCTGCTCCCCTCGCCACGTCGCAAGCCTTGTGCGCCATGCAATCTCGGGGAGCCAGCGGGCCTTCTCCCACCACGTAGTCCACGCGCTGGCGTCGTCGCCAAGATCGTCTCGGCCGACCATCACTTGGAGCGTGTGAAACACTTGCGCACGAGTTGCCAGGCTGTCTTTGTCAGCCAGAGCGTCAATGCACGCCTGCACCGCTGTCTTGCTTGAAGCCCGCTCAAGGGCAGCGAGGATCGCCTGGGCTTCCGCTATGTCTCTGGCGCCCGCCAATCGCCCCCCCAACGCGTCAAACACGACGGGCGATGCAGGCTCTGGAGCTCGCACGACCGCTGTTGCAATTGCCATCACCACGTCGGGCAGCGCATGCTCGCTTGTCAACGCCTCGCGCAGCGCCTCGGCGTCTTGCGCTTGCAGCGCCGCCGCCGCCGCTGCAATCCGATCCGCCAGCGTCGCTGCGCCCCGAGGCGCAGCGAGAACTTCTGTCGCCGCAGGCTCACGGGGCGTTTGCGATTGACCTGCGGCCATCAGCACTGGCGCGCTTGCCGTCAACATGACCACAGCGACAACCAGTCCTGCCCAGCCCGATCGACGTGCTGATTGTTGCCGACGCATAAAAAGAATTCCGTTCTTCCGAAACCGCCACGCCCACTTGACCGACTACTATACGGACGGACCAATGCTGGTCCCTGTGACGGCGCAACGCACATGAACGACTGGTACGAGGCGGAAGAGCACGTCGAACGGGCGCACGAGCACTTCGAAGCCGCCCAATGGGAACAGGCGGAGACTGAACTCCGCCAGGCGCTGTCGCTTGATCCATCTCGAGCAGAGTGGCATTTCAATCTCGGGCTCACGCTCGAGGCCGCTGGTCGCTGGGCCGCCGCTATCCGCGCCTTTCTCGACGCCCATCGTCTTGAGCCCCAGGAAGCGCAAGCCGCCCTCCTGATTGGCGTCAACTACCTTCGCCTAAACAAGCTCCGTCGCGCGGTGCAATGGCTCGATCGCGCCCACGCCAAGAAAAACGCGTCCGCTGACCCGCTGGTGCATCTCATTGAGGCCCACACGCGCCTGCGCGAGCATGATCAGGCGGAGGTCTGCTACTACATGGCGCTCCAGTTGCCCGATGTTGACGAAGCCCTCGCCAACGCGAACCTCGCTGAGTCGCTCCTGCTGCGAAAGAAAACAGAGCGAGCGCTGTGGTGTCTTCGCCGAGCCGCTGAAATCGACCCCGAACTTCCCCACATTCACGCGCGCCTCGCTGAGGCCCATCGGTCCGCGGGAAAGCGTGACCGCGCCAGACAGCTCTATCTCGCTGAACTGCGCGTGAGCCCGGGCGATATCGACACGCTCCTCGATCTGGGCGACCTGCTTGTCGAAATGAATCGCTCCGCAGAAGCAGCGGAGAAATACCGCAGAGCCCTCGAACTGCAGTCAGACAACCTCGACGCGCACATGGCGCTTGGGGATCTAGCCATGCGCGAAGGGCGGGTGAAGGAGGCGCTTGCGTCGTTTCAACTCGCCCAGAGGCTCGATCCTGAGGACAACGACGCCCGACGCCGAAGCGCCGACGCACTGCTGCGCCTCGGCGCAACCATCGAAGCGCGGTCGCTGCTTCGCGAAGAAGTCAGGCGCTGGCGCGCCCAGCCGCGAAACTGGAACGACGCTGCGCTCCACGATCTCGGTGAGATCCTCCTCGCCGCCGATCTACCCGTCGACGCCATGCGCGTCCTGCGAACGCTCGTCGACCGCCAGCGTGAGGATCCAGCAGCCCTGCATCTGCTCAGTGTTTCCTGCTTTGAATCAGGCGATCGCATCACAGGCATGCGGGCTGCTCGCCGGGCTGTCCGCATCGACCCCACACTGCTTCCCGCGCTGCATAATCTCGCGCTTGCCAACCTGCAGGAGGGCCGATTGCTTCGCGCTCGCTGCTGGCTGCGTCGAGCCGCCGTCATTGACCAGGAAGACTCCGCCATTCGCCGCATCGGCGCAGCGCTGCGCGTGCGCACCGCCATCGCCTGGTTGCAACGGAAACTCCGAAAGAAGAACAACAGCAAGAGCGCGTCTGCCAAACGACCGGTTTAACGACCATTGTTCGAGGCTCGCTGCCTCACTTCCACATTCATTTTCCCAAAAAAACTACGCACGTCATCCATGCGTCGCGTTTATTCACAGTGCGTTCAGCGATGTCCAGGTGACACCGTGTCGCAGACGCTGGGCGGGGGGGGGCGGGGTTAGAGCGTCTTGCGTCATTGCATTCCCCCCTCTCCCTTTGGGAGA
>Ga0114931_10004992_pt1 | contig 16457 bp, 16 predicted proteins | sample 2SBtaG_FD_89579 | JGI IMG/M metagenome (GOLD analysis project Ga0114931, IMG submission 89579) | Deep subsurface microbial communities from Kolumbo volcano to uncover new lineages of life (NeLLi) - 2SBTROV14_V59a metaG | ecosystem: Environmental > Aquatic > Marine > Volcanic | place: Kolumbo...
AAGCGCCGTGCGCGCCCCGCCGATATGCAGAAAGCCGGTGGGCGAGGGGGCAAATCGGGTGACGACCGTCTCGGACATGGGTGCGATTAACCTTTCGGTAACTGTTTTGCGGATAGCTGGCAGAGAGGCTCTCAACCGTCTAGCGGCCTGATCCGGGGGAAACAAGTGGTGCGGCTGATCGAGGGGGCCCGATCGCTGTGGCTGGCGCAACGCGGGGCGCTCTTTGCCTGGGCCCCGGTGGCGCTCGGCCTCGGGATCGGGGGATATTTCGCGCTCCGCGTGGAGCCGCCGCCGTGGCTTCTCGTTGCCGCGGCGGGGTTTGCGGCGGTCTGTGCGCTGACGGCCTGGCGCGCCGGGGCGCTGCTGTCGCCGCTGTTGTGGATGCTGGCGCTGGTGGCGGCGGGGTTTGCCCTCGCCGGTGAACGCGCGCGCGGCGTTGCGGCGCCGGTGCTGGGGTTTCGCTATTACGGCCCCGTCGAGGGGCGCATCGTCGCCATCGACCGCTCGGCCGCTGATGCGCTGCGGCTGACGCTCGACGAGGTGGTGCTGGCCAATCTCGCGCCCGCGCGAACCCCGGCGCGGGTGCGGGTCTCGCTGCACGGGCCGCAGCGCTTCATTACCGCGCGCCCCGGTCTTCGGGTGATCCTCACCGGGCATCTCTCGCCGCCGCCCGGACCGGTGGAGCCGGGCGGTTTTGATTTCCGCCGCCACGCCTGGTTTCAGCGCTTGGGCGCCGTCGGCTACACCCGCACGCCGGTTCTGGCGCTCGCCCCGCCCGATGGACGGCAGTGGCTCTTTCGGGCGCGGATGTGGCTCTCGGCGCGGGTGCGCGCGGCGCTCGATGGCCAGAGCGGCGCCTTTGCCGCGGCGATCATGACCGGTGACCGATCGGCGATCAGCAGTGACACGCTCGACGCGCTGAGGGTGTCCAACCTCGCGCATCTGCTGGCGATCTCGGGGCTGCACATGGGGCTCTTGGCCGGGGTCGTCCTGGCCGCCTTCCGCCTCGCTTTTGCCGCCGTGCCGCGGATCGGGTTGCGGGTGCCGGCGCGCAAGCTCTCGGCGCTCATGGCGCTGATCGCCGCGGCGGGCTATCTGGCGCTTTCGGGCGCCAACGTGGCGACCGAGCGCGCCTTCGTGATGGTGGCGGTCATACTCGGCGCGGTGATCGTCGATCGCCGGGCGCTGAGCCTGCGCGCGGTGGCGGTGGCGGCGTTGATCGTGCTGATCCTGCGCCCCGAGGCGCTTCTCGGCCCCGGTTTCCAGATGTCCTTTGCCGCGACGACGGCGCTGGTGGCGGTGTTCGGCGTGATCCGCGAGCACCGCCTGTCGCTCGGCCCGGCATGGGCGCGGCCGGTCCTGGCGGTGGTTCTGTCGTCGCTGGTGGCGGGGCTGGCCACCGCGCCCTTCGCGGCGGCAAGCTTCAACCGCATTGCCCATTTCGGCCTGATCGCCAACCTGTTGAGCGTGCCGATGATGGGGCTTTTGGTGATGCCGGCGGCGGTTCTGGCGATAATATTGCTGCCCTTCGGACTCGAAGGGGCGGGGCTGTGGCTGATGGGGCTGGGGCTGGAGTGGATCCTTGGCGTGGCCCACCGGGTGGCGGCGCTCGAGAATGCGCGCGGCATGATCATGAGCCCCGGCCCCTGGGTGCTGCCGCTGATCGCGCTTGGCGGAATTTTCCTCGTCCTCTGGCAGGGGCGCGGGCGGCTGGCCGGTCTGGTGCCGGTGATCGTGGGTTTCCTTCTCTGGACCGGGAGCGCACGGCCGCCGGTGCTGATTTCGGATCGCGGCGCGCTGATCGGGGTGATGACGGACAAGGGGCGGGCCCTCAACCGCGAACGCGGCGCGGGATTCGTTGCCCGCAACTGGCTGGCCAGCGACGGTGCGGAAGCCGGGCAGGAGCGCGCGCATGCGCTCTGGCAGCGCGCCGGGGCGGCCGGCTGGCCGGTGCGGGCGCTGCGCGGCAAGCGCGCCGCCCGTGCCCTGAGCGATTGCGCGCCGGGCGAGTGGATCGTGCTGACCGCCGAGCCCCGGGCGGGGCTGCCCTGTCACGTTCTTTCGCCCCGCACCCTGCGCCGCAGCGGCGCGGTGGCGCTTTATCGCGAGGGGGACAGGATCACCGCGCTGAGCGTCCGCGCCGTCACCGGCCGCCGCCTCTGGGCCGGTGCTCAGTAGCTGCGGATCAGTCCCACGAGACGGCCCTGCACACGCACCTTGTCACCGGGCAGGACCCGGGTTTCATAGGCCGGATTGGCCGCCTCGAGCGCCACCGCGTTGCCGTTGCGGTAGAATTTCTTCAGCGTCGCCTCCTGCTCTTCGATCAGAGCCACGACGATATCGCCATTGTCGGCGGTATCGGTTTCGCGGATCACCACCACGTCACCGTCGTTGATGCCGACACCGATCATCGAGTCGCCCCTGACCTCGAGCGCGTAGTGATTGCCCTTGCCGCCGATCATGTCGCCGGGGACCGCGACATTGCGGCTGGCATGTGCGATCGCCTCGATCGGCACGCCGGCGGCGATGCGACCCATCAGCGGCAGATCCACCACTGCCGCGTCAGAAACCGGCTGTGCCCCGGCGGGGCGTGAAACGTCATCAGACCTGTCGCCATCGATCACCTGTGGACGGAAGCCGCGCGCGGCGCCTCCGGCAAGGGCGTCGGGCAGACGGATGATTTCCAGCGCCCGCGCCCGATGCGCCAGACGACGGACAAAGCCCCGCTCTTCGAGCGCGGTGATCAGCCGGTGGATGCCGGATTTGGAACGCAGGTTGAGCGCGTCCTTCATCTCGTCGAAACTCGGCGGCACGCCCTCCCGGCGGATGCGGTCGTGAATGAATTCAAGCAGATCGAGCTGTTTGCGTGTCAGCATGCGTCATCTCCTGCCGGCTCATGCGCTTTTGTTCTAGCGATGTTCCCGTTTTGTGTCAACCGGTCAAAATCAACCGGACAAAGCCGGACTCGCGGGAGTCGCGCGCGGGGCTGCGCCGTGGAGGCGCTCAGAGGGGGATGTAGCTTGCCATCTCGCCGGCGCGGCGCGGCCCGTCGCCGGCCGGGCGGATGAGCAGCGCGTCGGAGCGGGCCAGAACCGACAAGAGCGCGCTGTCCTGGTTTTCGGCCGGGTGCAGGCGGCCATCGTCAAGCCGGGCGCGCATGAAGTGTTCGCGCGCGCCGGCCTCGGGAACGTCGCAGGCAAGCGGCGCCGCGAGGCGCGTGGCGGGGGCCGCGCCGAGGCCCAGCATCGCGCGGATCATCGGCACCAGAAAGACATGGGCCGAGACCATCGCCGAGACCGGATTGCCGGGCAGGCCGACCATCGCCGCCGCGCCCATGCGCCCGGCCATCAGCGGCTTGCCGGGGCGCATCAGCACCTTGTAGAAGGCCTGTTCCATGCCGCGCGCGGCGGCGACCTGGCCGACGATGTCGTAATCGCCCACCGAGGCGCCGCCGATGGTCACCACCAGGTCGGCGCCCTCGGCGAGATCGAAGGCGGTTTCCAGCGATTGGGTCGTGTCGCGCGCGATCGGCAGGATGCGGGCCTCGGCGCCGGCAGCCTCGATGAGCGCCTTGAGCCCGAAGGTGTTGGAGGCGATGATCTGGTCGGGGCCGGGGTCTTCGCCAGGCATCACCAGTTCGTCGCCGGTCGAGATCAGCGCCACCTGCGGCTTGCGCGCCACGGTGACTTCGGCGACGTTCATCGCCGCCAGCAGCGCAATATCGGCCGAACTCAGGACACGCGGCGCCGCGACCCGCTCTCCGGCGGCGAAATCGCCCCCCCGCGCACGGATGTTGACGTCCGTGCCGAGCCCGTCGCCAAGGGTGATGCGCGCGCCCTCGCGCGTGACATCCTCCTGGATCACCACCCGATCCGCGCCCTCGGGCACCGGCGCGCCGGTGAAGATCCGCACCGCTTGCCCGGCGCCCACCACGCCCGCGAAGCGATGCCCGGCGGCCGATTCGCCGATCACCTCGAAGCTCGCGCCGGGGCGGGCCTCATCGGCGCGCAGCGCGTAGCCATCCATCGCCGAGGCGTCAAAGGGCGGCTGATCTCGGCGCGCCGCGGCATCCTCGGCCAGAACCCGCCCGGCGGCGCGGGCCAGCGCGACCGGTTCGGCGCCAAGCGGCGCAACCAGCGAAAAAACTTTGGCGAGGGCCTCGTCAACCGTGATCATTGTGCTTCATACCGTCCTGATTTTCCGCCATCTTTCAGCATCACCCTGATGCCGCCGATGGACATGGCACGATCCACCGCCTTGAGCATGTCATAGACCGTCAGCGCCGCGGTGCTGACGGCGGTCAGCGCCTCCATCTCGACCCCGGTCTGGCCGCTGGTATTGACCGTCGCCTCGATGCGCACTCCGGGCAGGGCCGGGTCGAGCGTCAGCTCCACCGCGACACGGGTCACCGGCAGCGGGTGGCACAGCGGAACGAGCTCCGCCGTCTTCTTGGCGCCCATGATCCCGGCAAGCCGCGCCACGCCCAGAACATCGCCCTTCTTTGCGCGGCCTTCTGACGCGATTTCAAAAGTTTCCGGCGCCATCTTGATGTAACCTTCGGCAATTGCCACCCGCGACGTCACCGGCTTGTCGGAGACATCGACCATATGCGCATGGCCGGCGCTGTCGAAATGGGTCAGACCGCTCATCTCATCCCTCCTCGGAGCTGAAGACCGACAGGATCGCGCGCGTCGCCGCACGCACGTCGGGCGCGCGCATCAGCGCCTCTCCGATCAGAAAGGCGCCGGCGCCATGCCGGGCCATATCGGCCAGATCGGCGGCCGTGTCGAGGCCGCTCTCACACACGATCCTCCGCCCCGCGGGGACCAGCGGCGCCAGCCGTCGCGTGGTGTCGAGCGACGTCACAAAACTGCTGAGGTCGCGATTGTTGATGCCGATCAGTGGCGAAGAGAGCCGCGCGGCACGCTCGAGCTCGGCTTCGTCATGGACTTCGATCAGCGCATCCATGCCCCAATGATGCGCCGCCGCTTCGAGATCGGCGGCCTGGGCGTCGTCGACCGCGGCCATGATGATCAGGATGCAATCGGCCCCCCAGGCGCGCGCCTCCGCCACCTGATAGGGGTCAAACATGAAATCCTTGCGCAAAACCGGCAATTTGCAGGCGGCTCTTGCAGCGGTCAGAAAGCCCGGCGCGCCCTGAAAGCTCGGCCCGTCGGTGAGCACCGAAAGACAGGCCGCGCCGCCCGCCTGATAGGCGCGCGCCAGGTCTGGCGGGTCGAAATCGGCCCGGATCAGGCCCTTCGAGGGGCTCGCCTTCTTGATCTCGGCAATCAGCGCGAAGCCCTGCCCGGCGGCCCGCGCGAGGGCCTCGGCAAAGGGGCGCACCGGCGGCGCCGCGGCGGCGCGGGCGGCGATCTCCGCGGGGGGGACGGCCTCTTTTGCGGCGGCGATCTCGTCGCGCTTGTAGGCCGCGATCCGCTTGAGGATATCGGGCCGCGTCATGCCGCCTCCGATGTCAGACGCGCGAGCATCTGGCATTTTTCACGCGCCGCGCCGCTGTCGATGCTCGCGCGCGCCATCTCCACACCGGCGCGCAGGTCATCGGCCCTTCCGGCCACCACAAGGGCGGCGGCGGCATTGAAGAGCACCGCGTCTCGATAGGCGCCCGCCGCCCCCTCGAGGAGGGCGCGCAGGGCGCGGCCGTTTTCCTCGGGTGTGCCGCCGCGGATGGCCTCAAAAGGATGCACCGGCAGACCCGCATCCTCGGGGTGCAGCTCGGCTTCGCGGATGGTGCCATCCTCTTCGAGCGCCGCCAGCCAGCTCAGGCCGGTGATCGTCAGCTCGTCGGTGCCGTCGGAGCCATGCACCAGCCAGGCGCGCTCGGATCCGAGCTGGCCCAGGGTTTCGACCATCGGGCGGATCAGCGCGCGACTGAACGCGCCGGTGAACTGGCGTTTAACCCCGGCGGGGTTGGTCAGCGGCCCGAGAATGTTGAAGATGGTGCGCGTGCCGAGCTCCGCGCGCACTGGCCCGACATGGGCCATGGCGGGGTGATGCATGGGTGCCATCATGAAGGCGATGCCGACTTTTTGCAGCGCCAGTTCAACAGTTTGCGGCCCGACCATCACGTTGATTCCAAGTTCTGTCAGGACATCCGCCGCGCCGCTTTTCGAGCTCAGGTTGCGGTTGCCGTGCTTGGCCACGGGCACCCCGGCGCCGGCGGTCACAAGCGCCGCCGCGGTCGAGATGTTGAGCGTGCCCTTGCCATCGCCGCCGGTGCCGACAATGTCGATGGCGCCCGGCGGGCCCTGCACCCTGTTGCATTTCTCGCGCATCACGGCGGCGGCGGCGGCGTATTCATCGACAGTTTCGCCGCGGGTGCGCAGGGCCATCAGAAAGCCACCCATCTGCGCCGGGGTCGCCTCGCCCTCGAAAAGGCAGGTAAAGGCGGCCTCGGCCTCCTGGCGGGAAAGGGCGCGATCGGCGGCGATGCCGATCAGGGGTTTGATGTCGCTCATGCATCCACCTTGGTCATGTCGAGAAAATTCTTCAAGAGCGCGTACCCGTGCTCGGAGGCGATCGATTCGGGGTGGAACTGGACGCCATGGATCGGCAGCGCGCGATGGGCCAGGCCCATGATTGCCCCATCCTCCGTTTGGGCCGTGATTTCAAGCGCTTCCGGGAAAGAGTTGCGATCAACCACAAGCGAGTGATAGCGCGTGGCCCGAAAGGGCGAGGGCAGGCCGGCAAAGACGCCCCGGCGGTTATGGGTGATGGTGCCGAGCTTGCCATGAACGATCTGCTCGTGGCGTATGATGCGCCCGCCAAAGGCCTGGCCGATGCTCTGATGCCCGAGGCAGACGCCGAGAAGCGGCAGACGCGCCTCGGCCGCGGCGCGGGTCAGCTCAAGGCAGATCCCGGCGCGGTCGGGATCGCACGGCCCCGGCGAAAGCACGATGCCCTCAGGCCGCATCGCCATCGCCGCGCCCACATCGAGCGCGTCATTGCGGCGCACCACCACCTCGGCCCCGAGCTCGCCCAGGTAGTGGACGAGATTGTAGGTAAAGCTGTCATAATTGTCGATCAGAAGCAGCATCGCGCAGCTCCGCGCTGAAATTTCACCGGGCAAGGCCCCGGTCCGGGACGGGCTCTACTTGTTCAGGGTTGCAAGCCACCGTCAAGGGGCGCAAAACTGTTGAGACTGGAAAAGCTGCAAGAGAAAAGGGGCAGTTCCCGTGCTCAGAGGCGTTGTGGGTGGTTTTATCACAGGTGCGATCCTGTCGGGGCTGGTGCTGGCGGCGGTATCGTTGATGACGCAGACCCCGGTCGAGGCGCCGCCGCGCGCGGCGGGGCTCGAGGTGCCGACGGGCTCGGGCTTCAACCAGCCCCGCAAGGACAGCGCCGCGCAACTGCCCGCGGCCGATGCCACCCCCGGCGAACACGCCGCCGCACCGCGGGTCGTCTCCCCCGAACCTGACGATCTGCGCCCGCTCGCGGCGGCCGATACCGCCCCCGCCGCGGCGCCCGAGACAGGCGATGCGCAGACCACGCTCCCGCCGCCGCAAGGCGCGGGCGAGACGAGCGGGCCGACCATCGCGCGCGGGCAGGGGACGACGGGCAAGGCCGCCGAGGCGGGCGCGCCAGGGCAGGGGCAGGCTGACGATCTGTCGATCGCCACGGAACCTGCCCAGCCGGTGCTGCCAGAAATCGAACAGGATAGCGGTATGGGGATGGAGCGCCCGGCATCAGGCGCAAACTCCGAGCGCGAGCCGTCCGGCACGATCGGCAATATCGCCCAAGGGGTCATGACCGACCGGTTGCCCACGGTCACCGAAACCGAAGCAGAGAGCGCCGCTGTCGGTGAAAGCGCGCCCGATCGCGCCACCGATGGCGCGGCAGCGACGGGGCAGGCCGACGGCAATGACGCGCAGGCGAAAGCGGCGCTGCCGGCGCTGGAGAAATTCGCCGCGCGCTTCGAAAATCCCGAGGGCAAGCCGCTGATGTCGATCATCCTGATCGACCACGGTAAGAGCCCGATCAGCTTTGACGCGCTGGCCGATTTTCCCTATCCGATCAGCTACGCGATCGACGTTGACTGGCCCGGCGCGGCGGAGGCGGCGAAGACATACCGCGCGGCGGGGCTCGAGGTTCTGGCGCTGACCAACCTGCCGCAGACGGCGACGCCGGTCGACGTGGAAGTGGCGATGCAGACCGCGCTCGACGCCGTGCCGGGCGCGGTTGCGGTGATGGAGGGCGAGGGCAGCGGCCTTCAGTCGAGCCGCGCGACGCTCCGCCAGCTGATCCCGATCCTGCGCGAAAGCGGCCAAGGGCTGGTGCTCTTTCCCGAGGGGCTCGACACGGGCCGCAAGCTCATCGCGCGCGCCGGTGTGCCGGCGGTGACGCTGTTTCGTGACATCGACGGCGAGGGGCAGACCGCAAGCGCGATCCGCCGCGCCCTCGACCAGGCAGCGTTCAGGGCCACGCAGCAGAAGGGCGGTGTGGTGGTGGTCGGTCGGCTGAGGGCGGAAACCATCAGCGCGCTGTTGCTCTGGGGCTTGCAGGATCGCGCCAATCGCGTCGCGCCGGCGCCAATCTCTGCCGTTCTTCTGGCGAATAGAATAACGAAAAAACAATAAGTTGTGAAGCAATTTTCATTTGTGTCGGAGATCGCTTTCAACCGCGCGCCAACCGCGCCTGGGGCGGCAACAGATCACGGGCATCGACCCGCGTGAAGGCGGGCGAGCATTTGTCCGCTCGCCCATAGAACGCCGGCAGCGGGCCTATTCGACACCGCGCAGCAGGTCAGGGCGAACATCATAGGTCCAGTCCAGCCCGGCATTCTTCCAGCCATCGACGGTGCGATGGCCCTGCGCGTCCTTGGCGCCCTCGATCCCGTCGACAACCTCATAGAGCGGCAGGTCGATGCCGGCCTTGGCCAGCAGCCTGACCGCCGCCGCGCTGCGATGGCCCGAGCGGCAGATGATGATCATCGCGGAAGGGGTCTTTTCGGCGATGAACGCCTTGACGGCCGGGACGAAATCCGGGTTCGGGCGGCCGACGTAATCGCCACCCTTGACCTCGTATTCGGGCTTGAAGAGGGCGATGGGAATATTGGCGTCGGTCACTGTGGCATAGCCCACCACATCGGTCTCCTCGGGGGTGCGCACGTCGATCATCACCACGTCGTCATGCGTGGCCAGCACGCGCGCGGCATCGCGCGCCGTGAGGTAGAGGCCAAGCGGCGTCTGCTTGACCTTTGGCAGAGCGGCCGCATCGACCGAGCTTTGAAACCCGGCGCCGGCGGCCATCACCGGCGCCGGAGCGGCAAGGGCGAGGCCGAGGCCGAGGGCGAGAGCGAGGGAACCGAGGGACAGGAACCGGCTGAGGCAGGGCATGGCGAATCTCCTTCTGGCCATTGCATTCAGAAAACCGAATGTAGCCCTGATAGACCCGCGGCGCACAGCCCGCTTTGATCGGGGTCAAACGCGGCGCCGAAATGACGGCCCGGTTCAGCCGTTGCCCTCGTCGGAAAACCGCGCCGCATCGGCCGCCGCGCGGCGAATGGCGTTCGACTTGTGGACCGTCTCCATGTATTCGGCCTTTGGGTCGCTGTCATGGACGATGCCGCCGCCGGCCTGGATATAGAGGGTTTCGTCCTTGATCAGCGCGGTGCGCAGCGCGATGCAGATGTCCATGTCGCCGCCCGAGCTGAAATAGCCCACGCCGCCGCCATAGACGCCGCGCTTTTCGGGCTCGAGCTCGTCGATGATCTCCATCGCGCGGACCTTGGGCGCGCCCGAGACGGTGCCGGCGGGCAGCCCCGCCAGGAGCGCTGAAAGCGCATCCTCGCCCTCGGCCAGTTCGCCCACCACGTTGGAGACGATGTGCATGACATGGCTGTAGCGCTCGATGGTGAAGGTCTCGGTCGGATGCACCGTGCCGATGCGCGCCACCCGGCCGACATCGTTGCGCCCGAGATCGAGCAGCATCAGATGCTCGGCGCGCTCCTTTTCGTCGGCCAGCAGCTCGGCCTCGAGCGCGCGGTCCTCCTCGGGGGTGGCGCCGCGCGGCCGCGTGCCGGCGATCGGACGGATGGTGACCTCGCCGCCCATCACCCGCACGAGGATCTCGGGGCTGGCGCCGACCACCTGGAAGCCGCCGAAATTGAAATAGAACATGAAGGGCGAGGGGTTGGTGCGCCGCAGGCTGCGGTAAAGCGCAAACGGCGCGTGGTGAAAGGGCTGGCGCCAGCGCTGGCTGGGGACGACCTGAAAGATGTCGCCGGCGCGGATGTAATCGCGCGCCTTTTCCACCGCCGCCGCGTAGCCTTCGGGGGTGAAATTCGACACTGGCGGCGCCTCCTCGCGCGCGGCGCCGAGGCTGCGGCTGGTGCGCGGCAGGGCGCGGTCGAGATCGCGCACCGCATCCATCACCCGCTCGGCAGCTTGCGCATAGGCCGCCCGCGCCGAGAGACCCGCCCCCGCCCAGGCCGGGGCGACGACGATGACATCGCCCTTGACCCCGTCGAGCACCGCCACCACCGAGGGCCGCAGGAGCAGCGCGTCGGGCAGGCCGAGCGGGTCGGGGTTGACGTCGGGCAGATGCTCGACAAGGCGGATCATGTCATAGCCGAGATAGCCGAAGAGCCCGGCGCTGGCCGCCGGCAGGTCGGCGGGCAGGTCGATACGGCTCTCCCTGATCAGCGCGCGCAGGTTCTGCAACGGATCGCCCGGCTGCTCCTCGAAAGCGTCGCCGTCAAAGCGCGCCTGGCGGTTGATGCTGCTCACCCGCCCGTCGCAGCGCCAGATCAGATCGGGCTTCATGCCGATGATCGAATAGCGCCCGCGGACCTCGCCACCGGTCACCGATTCGAGCACGAAAGCGTCGCGCGCCGCGCCGGTGAGTTTGAGCATCAGCGAAACCGGCGTATCGAGATCGGCAGCCAGGCGCATGTGCACGACCTGGTTCTCGCCCGCCTCGAAGCCCTTCGCGAAGCTCTCGAAAGAGGGGCTCAGCTCCACCTCCGCCTCCCGCTACTGAAAATTGGCATGGACGGCATTGAGCGCCGCCTGGTCGATATTGATGCCGGCGCGGGTGCGGATATCATCGGCGAGAAGCTGAAACAGATCCTGCGACAGGCTGTTGGCGGCCTGATCCCTGATCTGCGCCGTCAACTGTTGCAGTTTTTCATCCTTCGGGTCGGGCGGCAGGATGTGCGCCAGCTTGACCACGAAGATACGCCCGTCAGCGGGGATCACGCGCGCCGTTCCTTCCTTCATCTTGAAGACCTGCTGGACGAAATCGACCGGCGTGCCGGCAACGAAGCTGCGCCGCGTCGCCGTCGTGGTGCCGTCGGCGACAAGCCCGGCGTCCTTGAGCGTGGCGCCATCGTCGAGCCTTTTCAGCGCCGGCTGCACCTGCGCGGTCAGTTGGGCGACCACCTGATCGGCCTGCCACGCGGCCGCGACCTTCGCGCGCACCGCATCGAGCGACTGAAGCTCGGGCGCGATCACCTTGTCGAGGCGCAGCGCGAAGATGCCGCCCTCCTTGAGCTGGGCGATCTCGGGATAGTCGTCCTTCGTCAGCTTGGCCGCGGCCTCGCGGAAGGCGGGATCGGCGGCGATCCCCTCGCTCAGATCCTTCTGCCAGTCGATGGTGCCAAGCTCCATCTCGGTTTCGCGCGCCAGATCCTCGAGCGTCGCGCCGCCCGCGAGCAGGTTTTCGGCCGCATCAATGCGCTCATCGACAGCGCGCCGCGCGGCGTCGCGGGCAAGCTCGTCGCGCAACTCCGCGCGGGCGTCCTCGAAACTCGTGACCTTTTTGGCAAGCTTGGCATTGACCCGAAAGAGCGCCGGGCCGAGGCTGCTCTGGACCGGGCCGACGACGGCGCCGACCTCGGCGGCAAAGACCGCCTCCGCCGCGTCGCCGAGATCATCGCGGGTGACTTCGCCGAGGTCGATATCGGCAAGCTCCAGCCCGCGCGCCTTGACCAGATCCTCGAAATTCGCCTCCCCGGCGTCGAGCCGCGCCCGCGCCTTGCGCGCCGCTGCCGCGTCGGGAAAGACCAGACGCTCGACGAGCCGTCTTTCAGGGGTGTTGTAGTCATCCTTGTGCGCCGCGTAGGCATCGCGCAGCGCCGCCTCGTCGATCTTGACCTTGTCGAGCATCATATCCGGTGTCAGCCAGGCATAGGTGATGCGCTTGCGCTCGGGCAGGGTGTAGTTTTCCTTGTGGGCGTCGTGATAGGCCTGCAACTGCGCCTCGGTGGGCTCCGCCAGGCCGGTCGCCAGATCCCCGCGCCCCAGCTCTGCCCAGCTGACCTCGCGCCGTTCGCCGAGATAGTTGGTCAGCGTCTGCGTATAGCTCCTGGGCAGGGTGATGCCGGAAACGATCGCCCCCTGCAGAATGCTGCGTGTGATCTCGTTGCGGATATCGGTCTCGAACCCGGCTTCTGACAATCCCGCCTGTTCGAGCGCATAGCGATAGCCATCGCGGTCGAACTTGCCGTCGGGGCCCTTGAACTGCTGCATTCCGACGATTTTCTTGCGCAGATTGGCATCGCCGACAGAGAGCCCGATGCGCGCCGCCTCGTCATCGAACGCCGCCTGCACCACCAGCCGGGAGAGAACCTGCTGCGTCACCCCGGCATCGCGCGCCTCGGCCAAGCTGACCGGCTTGCCGCGCTTGGTTCCGAGAGCGGTCATTTCCTGACGCAGGGCGCGCGCGTAGTCCTTGACGCTGATCTGCGCCTCGCCGACCGAGCCGATGCTGCGCAGATTGCCCGACAGGTTCCGCACGCCATACCCCCCGAGGCCAAGCACAAGAAGGCCCAGAAGGATCCAGACCAGCGTTTTGGAAAAGCTCTTGGCGGCCATGGTGCCCCCTGTCAGACAGTGTTTCGGATCGGATGGTGTCTATGCGCTCTGCGAGGCGGGGGCAAGAGGCCGGGAGCCGCCCTCGGGGCCAGGCGCGATGCGGCCTTCATGCTGGAAACTCATGATGCGAAATCCGCGTCTGCGATGCTACGGTCCGCGATAGGGGGCGACATATTGCAGGGCCAAGTCCCAGGGGAAGAATATCCATGTGTCCTGGCTGACCTCGGTGACGAAGGTGTTGACCAGCGCGCGGCCCATCGGCTTTGCATAGATGGTGGCAACATGCGCCCTGGGCATCTCGGCGCGCACGACTTCCAGCGTCTTGCCGGTATCGACAAGATCATCGACGATCAGCACCCCCGCGCCGTCGCCGATGAGCGCCATGTCGGGGCGCTTGATGATCTCGGGCGCGGTCTGGGCCTGATGATTGTAGGATCTGACGCTGATCGTGTCGACGGTGCGGATGTCGAGCTCGCGCGCGACGATCATCGCCGGGGCCATGCCGCCGCGGGTGATCGCCACCACCGCGCGCCAGCCCCCTTCGGGGGCCTCGCCCTGCAGGCGCCAGGCAAGCGCGCGGGCGTCGCGGTGCAGCTGGTCCCAGCTGACGTGAAACCCCTTTTCATGCGGCAGACGGTGGTCCTGCATGGCGATGCTCCGGTGTTGCGGGCGGGTTCAGCTCTTGTCGATATCGGGCGCGTCGACCGCCTTCATGCCGACGACGTGATAGCCGGCATCGACATGCAGCACCTCGCCGGTGGTCCCCGAGCCGAGATCGCTCAGCAGGTAGAGGGCGGATTTGCCGACATCCTCGATCGTCACGTTGCGCCGCAGCGGCGAATTGAGCTCGTTCCATTTGAGGATATAGCGGAAATCGCCGATGCCCGACGCCGCCAGCGTCTTGATCGGTCCGGCGGAGATGGCGTTGACGCGGATTTTCTCGCGCCCGAGATCCTCGGCCAGATACATCACCGACGCCTCGAGCGCCGCCTTGGCCACGCCCATCACGTTGTAGTGCGGCATCACCCGTTCGGAGCCGAAATAGGTCAGCGTCAGCATCGCGCCGCCATCCGTCATCAGCCGCTCCGCCCGCTTGGCGACGGCGGTGAAGGAATAGACGGAAATGTCCATCGTGTTGAGGAAATTCTCGCGGCTGGTCTCGAGATAGCGCCCGCGCAGCTCGGTCTTGTCGGAATAGCCGATCGCGTGGACGAGAAAATCGAGCTTTCCCCATGCCGCCTCGATCCCGGCAAAGGTGGCGTCGATCGAGTCCGGGTCGCCGACATTGCAGTCGAAAAGATGCTGCCCGCCGACCTGTTCGGCGAGCGGCGCGACGCGCTTGCGAAAGGGCTCGCCCATATAGGTAAAGGCCAGTTCGGCCCCCGCTTGCGCACAGGCCTGGGCGATTCCCCATGCCAGTGACTTGTCGTTGGCAAGCCCCATGATCAGCCCGCGCTTGCCCGCCATCAACCCGTTCGACATGTCTCGCCCTCGGCCCACCTGTTTGAAGCCACCCCTTTAGGCGATCCCCTCCTGAGCATCAAGGGCCGGGGCGGGCGAAACCTCGCCCACGCCCAAAAGGGCGCGGGTCGCGATGCGTGAACCGGGGTTGCGGATCTGTGTGCCGGGGATATTGATGTGGGACATGGTCGATCGACATGACCCGGTGCCGGGCGGCGGGAGCAGGAGCAAAGGACAACGCCATGGATCGAGACGGAATTTTCGCCGGCGACGACCCTTTCGAGATCGCGCGCGCGTGGCTGGCCCATGCCGAGGAAAGCGAGATCAACGACCCCAATGCCGCCGCGCTGGCGACGGTGGACGATGCCGGGATGCCCAATGTCCGCATGGTGCTGCTCAAGGACATCAGCGCCGGTGGGTTCTGGTTCTATACAAACTACGAAAGCGCCAAGGGGCGGGAACTGGCCGCGCATCCGAAGGCGGCGATGGTGCTGCACTGGAAATCGCTGCGCCGGCAATTGCGCCTGCGCGGCGAGGTGGTGCGCGAGGACGGCCCCGAGGCGGACGCCTATTTCGCCTCGCGCGCGCTCAAGAGCCGGCTCGGCGCCTGGGCCTCGCACCAGTCGCGCCCGCTTGCCTCGCGCGGGGCGCTCATCGCCGAGGTGGCGCGGATGGCCGCTCGCCATGGAGCCTCCCCGCCACGGCCGCCCTTCTGGGGGGGATTCAGGATCATCCCGCGCGAGATCGAGTTCTGGGCCGACGGTGCGTTTCGCCTGCATGACCGTTTCGTCTGGCGCCGCGCAAGCGAAGGTGACGACTGGCATGTCACGCGGCTGAGCCCGTGAAAGGCCCCCCCCGGCGAAAAGCCGCCCGCGCGGGGGAGATTTCACCTTATTTTACCTTGCGAACGCTCCGCGAGAGATTTCTAATGCGGGCGCACGCCGGCAGCGGACGGCCGGGCAATGGTGGTGACTTGTGAGCAGAGACAGTGAGCAGACGCGCCGGCTGAGCGGAAAGGTCAAATGGTTCGACCCGGTCAGGGGATTCGGCTTCGTGGTCTGCGAAGACATGGATGGCGACATCCTGCTGCATGCCAATGTGCTGCGCAATTTCGGCCAGAGTTCGCTCGCCGACCGGGCCGGAATCGAGATCGCGGTGCAAGAGACGGACCGCGGTGCGCAGGCGGTGGAGATCTATCGGATCGAGTCGCCCGAAGGCGACGGCGTGGCCGGGCTCGCCGATCTTGCCGATGTCGATGCGGAGGCGATTCGCGCCGCGCCCCTGCAGGCGGCGCGGGTCAAGTGGTTCGACAAGGTCAAGGGATTCGGCTTTGCCAATACCTTCGGCGACGGGCGCGATGTGTTCGTTCATGTCGAGGTCTTGCGGCTCTCGGGGATGGCCGAGTTGCAACCGGGCGAAGCGGTGGCAATGCGGGTGATCGACGGCCCGCGCGGGCGCATGGCAACGGAGGTATGCGGATGGGAAGCCGCGGTTGGAAAATCCGCCGGGTGATCGCGGTGCTGGCAGTGGCGGTGATGCCGGCGCTGGCGGTGGCTGCACCGGCCTGTCGCGATGATACCGTCTATCTGCGCGGCGCGTGGGGCGAGGCGCGCTTTGCCGTCGCGATTGCCGACACTGAGCAGGAACGGGCGCGGGGGTTGATGTTCGTCAGGCAGATGCCGCGCGGCTCGGGGATGCTGTTTGTTTACGAGCGCCCGAAGACCGCGCGCTTCTGGATGAAGAACACGCTCATCCCTCTCGACATCCTCTTTGCCGACGCGAGCGGCACGATCCGGCGCATCGCCCGGATGGCCAGGCCGATGAGCGAGGCGCTGATTCCCGGCGGTGACGGCATCCAGTATGTGCTCGAGATCAACGGCGGGATGGCGAAGGCGCTCGGGATTTCCGCGGGCAGCGAGATGCGCCACCCGGCGATCGCGCCGGAGATTGCCGCCTGGCCCTGTCAGGGCGCAGACAATCCCGCCGCGGAGTAAAGCGCACGCGTCCGCGCGCTCAAATTGAGCGGGGCGGTGTGCGATTGGCCGACACCCGCCCTTTTCAAGCGCCCTGAACGCGGCTAGAGAAGGCGGAGGTCCGGGGCGTGGCGCAGTCTGGTAGCGCGCCTGTTTTGGGTACAGGAGGTCGTGAGTTCGAATCTCG
>Ga0114931_10004993_pt1 | contig 16455 bp, 16 predicted proteins | sample 2SBtaG_FD_89579 | JGI IMG/M metagenome (GOLD analysis project Ga0114931, IMG submission 89579) | Deep subsurface microbial communities from Kolumbo volcano to uncover new lineages of life (NeLLi) - 2SBTROV14_V59a metaG | ecosystem: Environmental > Aquatic > Marine > Volcanic | place: Kolumbo...
TCCTCGCTGGGCTGTTGATCTCGTGTAGCGCGAGCAACTCGAAATCCGAGCCACGGGACGGTGACGCGGACCTGTTCGCGTCCGAGGTTCAACCGGTGATTCGGTCGCGCTGCGCGTTCATCGGCTGTCATGGTCGCGAAGCAATGCCGTTCACCCTCTACGCCCTCGACTATCTTCGCCTGCGGGATCCGGAGGGAGTCGTCGACCCGACGCGGCCGCCTCTCGACGAACGCGCTTTAACGCCCGCCGAGCTCGCTCACAACCGCCATGCGATCGCCGGGCGCATCGGCGTCGACGATCCGGCAGGCGATCGCGAGCGGTTCCTGCGCCGTCTGATTCCTCTGGCCAGCGGCGGTATCGCCCACTCGAACGTCGAGGTCTTCGCCACGACTGACGATCCGGATCTCGACGCGATCCGGAGATTCCTGGAGACGGTGAAGTGACAGCACGTCGATGGGCAGTGGCCGCCGTCGCGCTCGGGCTCGCCGTCATGACCGCCGGCAGCGCGCAGGCCCAGGTGGTCGGCCCGGTCCGGGCCAGCGCCCGCGTCTCCAGCTACGTCGACGGTATGAGCACCTTCATCTGGAGCCCCGGAGGGCGCGTCGGCGCCACCGTGCCGGGAGACGTCGAGCTCGAGGCCGGATGGAAGGCCGACGTGATCTCGTCCGCGTCGGTCGACGTCGTGACGGCGGCGACACCGTCGATCTCGGAGCTGCGCAATGAGGAGCACGTGCACGCCCGGCGGGAGAAGGCGGTCGCGAGCATCGACCTCGACGCCGGCTACACGCACTCATCCGAGAACGACGCGTACTCGCACATCTTCGAGGCGGGCGCGGCCCGCGGGTTCGACCAGGACAACTGGCAGGTCGGACTGCGGGGTACCGTCTCTTTCAATCGGGTCGGCCTGCGCGGGGAGCCGACCGCGGAGTGGCGCCAGCTCGCCGCCTACGGCGCGGACGCGACGCTCACCCGGTTGCTCGGACCGCGCATGCTGGTCGAGCTCGACTACTCCTTCTACTATCTCGACGGATACCAGGCGAGCCCGTACCGTCGCGTGCCGATCATGGCCGGGACCGATCTCGTCGGCGCGCGCTGGGTCGACGAGCGGGTGCCGGGGTTGCGGTCGCGCCACGCGTTCACCACGCGGGTTCGTCGCTGGTTCGGGCCGCACCTGACCGGAGCGGCATCGTATCGGCTATATCTCGACGACTGGGGCGTCGTCGCCCACACGGCGCGCCTCGAAGAGCACGTCACCATCGGCCACGGTCTTTCCGGCCGGGTGAGGCAACGAGCGACGTTGCAGGGGGGTGCGAGTTTCTACGATCAGCTGTACGCGGAGGAGACCACCTATCGGACCCGCGACCGCCGGCTCAGTCCCCACCTGGACGCGTTGGTCGGCGGCTCGCTCTTCTGGCAGATCAGCAGCGGGGGCGTGCTCGGCGCGGTCAGCGCCTACGCGTCCGGCGACCTGATCCTGTTCGACTACAGCAAGTTCGACGGCCCGATCGCCACCTACACCGACGAGGTCCGCATGGAACCGATCGGTACGGTCTTCGCCGGCGTCGTGCAGCTTGGGGTCGAGGTGCGGCCGTGATCAGTTACAGCCGCAGCCGCCGCCGGCCTCGCCGGTGCCGCCCGCCACGCCCTCGCGCACGTCCCACATGTGATTCTCGAAGTCGCGCGCGGCGGTGCCCTGGTCGTCGAGTTGCTCGTGGAGCACGGCCTGGTGTTCCCGCTGATAGGGATGCACGTGCGCGCAGGCAGTGGTCGCCAGTGCGGTCGCTAGCACGAACAGAAGTGCGGAAAGGCGTCGCATGGTCTGAGCCGTTGAGCAGGCTCGATTCTCGCGCAGGGATTGGAGCTTGTAAACCGTGAAACGTTCGCTCTCAACGGTGCTCTTGTCGGCGCTCCTGGTCAGTGCATGCGGAGGCGGAGGCGACGGAGTCGACAAAGACCTCGGCCCCATCGACGACACGATCAGCTTCGCCGATCGTGTGAACTGGCCGGGCACGGATCAGGGGGGCGGGCGCGTGATTCCGCTCATTCGCGGGTTTGGGGAGGGTGGCCCCGCGGCCTACTGGTTCCTCGGCTTCGCGTCGAAGCGCACCGCCGACTCGTTCTGGTTTTGCCGCGAGGGCGATGCCGACTGTCCGCTCGACGCGCACCATCGTCTCAACTGGGATACGCTCGTTCAAGGGCCGCTGTTCCAGCGCATCCCCGGGCAACCGGACTTCTCGCCGTTCTGGCAGATGTGGAAGGTGACGGTGCCCGCCGACTACGAGCCGGATACGATCAAGACCGCGGAGACCCTGGATCAGCTCGACAAGGACGGTGTGGTGACCGTCGAGCCGTTCATCATCGACTTCGGCACCCGCTTCGGCGAGGACGTCGGGTTCCAGGAGGTGGTGCTCCACTGCGCCCTGGTGCTTCAGGGCACGACCCTGGCCGAGAACGGCGAGAACCTCCCGGACGATTCCGGTCCGATGTTGGCGCTGCAGAACCGAGCGGGCTGGCACGAGGGCTACCGGGTCGAGTTCGTCGACTTCTCGCCGTCCGATGGCGTCTTCCCGGAGTCGGCGGACAGCGAAAGCCGTCCGCTCATGCGCTCGGCCAACATCTACATTCAGTGGCGCCACTGCGGGGGCGCCAACTCGCCCGCAATCTGCGATCTGCCGGGCTACGCCTACACGGATCGCCGGCCGGTCTCGGAGCGTGGCCTGGGCGAGGACATCACCGGCGACGGCGACGCCAACGACACCAACAACACGGTCGGCGGAATCCCATGCAAGCAGCCGCTCGTCGCCGATGAGTTGCCGTATTCCCCGCTCTGGGGGGTGAACAACGTTTTCGTCGCGGCCACCGCCGATGTCGCCATGATCGACACGACCAAGGATCAGAAGGTGTCGGACATCGAGTCGGTGGTGGACATGTTCGCCGCCGTCGATCAGGGCGATCTGGAGGCGCCTGTGAAGGCGACGGAGGACTCCACCGGCAATCCGGTTCCCGGCAACGAGGGCCAGCTGTTCTTCAACTGCCCCAACCCGGTCCCGGTCGGCTACGTGCCCTACCCGTGCTCGGACAACCCGCAATGAGCGGGTTCCGTATCGCCATCGGTCTGGCCGCCGCATGGCTCGTGGCGGGGTGTGGTGGTGACTCGGGTCCGCCGCGACCGCTCGAGATCGGGTTGCGCGGCCAGGACGGTAGCTTCGTGCCCCTGGCCGAGAACGACGAGGTGGCGATCGTGCTCGGCGCCAACGGCCTGAACATGATCGTTCCCAGCCTGCGGGCCAGCGATATCGATCCGCACGCGCCGGACCCGACGGTGGAGATCGAGATCGGGGGCACGCTCATGGCTGCCGACATCGAGGGTTCTCGCGTCGACATGACCGACGACGGGGTCGGATACGTGCTGTGGGACATTCGCACGCCGTTCCAGACCGAGCTCTGCTGCTACAACTGCAGCGCAGGTCTCGTGAACGCCCGGATCCAAGATGCCTCTGGACAGGCTTTCGAAGGAAGCGTAACCGTGACGTTCGAACGCGGCGGCTGCCCCGATCCGGCGGTCTGCTGCCAGAACGTCGACGTCTGCCCCGAGCCGGAGCAGGCCAAGCTATGCCAATGAGGAGAAGTCGATGACGAACACGCGAACGCTGCTCTTGGTCCTGTGTGTCGGGGCCGCGGCGTGCGGTGGAGGGGGAGGCGGGACGCCAGACGCCGCCCCGAACGTGGAGGTCCTCGATCCCGAGCCGGCCGGCGCGCCGACCGGCATCGTCGTCGCGACCGACACCGATCTGTCGTGCATCGGCAAGCCTCCCAGCCCTGCCACCGGATCGGCAGTCGAGCTGACCGGCTACGTGCGGACGCTCGACGATCCCACCGCCGAGACGGCTCCTCCCGCGGCGATGGTGCAGGCGTACACCTCGGCGGGCGACCTCCTGGGCACCGACTACGCCGACGCCAGCAAGCAGGGGCGCGTCGCAGTCTCGGTCTCGTTCCAGGGTGACGGCTTCGACGGCTATGTCGTGGTGAGCGATCCGGCGTATCTCGACTACCGGTTCCAGAGCAGCCGGCTGGTCACCAGCCCGGAGGTCAACGCCTTCGTCTGGCTGGTGAACGATGCCGACGTCACCACCTGGGAGTCGACCCTCGGCATCACCCAGGATGCAGGCAACGGGATCTTGTTCGGCAGCATTCAAGACTGCCAGGCGTTCGCGCTCGAGAATGTGGTGGTGCAGGTCTCCGGCTCGACGGACGGCGTCTACTACCCCGATGGACCGGTTCCGTCGCTGTGTCCGACCGGCGCGACCTGCTCGCGCCCGTTCGCCGCCGCCGACGGCACCTTCACCAACGAGACCGGGCGATTCTTCCTGCCCAACGTGCCGGCCGGGCCGGTGACGGTGAAGGTGTTCGGTCGCCTGACCGCGGGCGGGCCGCTGACGCTGCTGTCGTCGATTCAGACCGCGGTCACCGCGGGCGGCGTCACCGGCGTCGCGATGCTGCCGCGCATGGGAGCCGAGTAGCCGCCGCGCCTTCGTCGCGGTGCGGCTAGCGCGACGGCATGGTCACGACCGAGATCGGCGAGTTGTTGCACAGGTTGTCCGAGACGATGAAGTACCACTTCGACTGACCGGGGACATGCACGTCTTCGACGAACACCGTGAGCGTGTAGATTCCGTTGGGGTAGTTGCCTTGGGCATCGGGCGGTCCGGGCGGGCTGAGGGCGAAGCCGTTGTGGGTCGCCGGGTCGTAGGCCAGGATCATGCGGGACAGATCGCCGTTGGGATCGTCGACGTCGAGCGTGATGTCGAGCAGATCCTGACCCCGGTAGGCCATGTTGACGCTCTTGATCGACGGGTTGTCGTCGAGGTTGTCGTCGAACGGCATGCGGATGAGGTTGGCGTCCGCCGGCTGGTCCGGCCAGGTCGGCTGACCGGTCAGATCCATCCAGCTGCCCCAGGCGACCTGCGTGCTCGACAGCACCACCTGCTGGTGATCGTCGATCGTGATCTCGACCGGCAGGTAGGTGTAGGTTTCGTTGTAGAAGAGATGCAGTCCCCAGGTCCCGCCTTCGCTCAGCTTCGCGGTCCAGCGACCGTCGGGGCCGATGAGCGCGCCGGTCTGATAGGAGCCCTCGTGCACCTTGCCCCGCTCGATCAGGACCAGGCCGGGGCCGATCGGGCTTTCGTCGTCACCGACGATCTGGCCGCTGACCTGAGCGGGAAGATCGCCGCTGCCGACACAAGCCGATGTGCACGCCGCGATCGCGAGCCCAACGAGCGGAATGCGTGCGCGCATCATCCCGCCCTGTTGTACCACTCCGTCCGCGCCGTGGGGGCTGCTTTGTTGCCGGTGATACTCGCGCTCGGTGGTTGCGTTGGCAGCGGCGTGGGCGTGCCCAACGACGAGCCGGACCCGGCGGCCGTTCCCAAGACCTACCAGGAGCTTCACGACATCATCTTCACGCCGCTGTGCGCGCAGCCGTGCCACCACGGGGGGGCGGCGCCGAAGGGACTGTCGCTCGAGCCGCTGCGCGCGCTCGACAACCTCGTCGGTGTCGCGTCAATGGAGGTGCCCGGGCTGTTGCGCGTCGCCCCGGGTGCCCCCGATGATAGCTACCTGGTGATCAAGCTGAAGTCGACCGATCCGCGGCGCGTCGGATCGCGCATGCCGCGCACCGGGCCGCCGTATCTGAGCGGGGCGCAGATACGCGCGATCAAGCGCTGGATCGCCGCGGGCGCACAGGACGACTGGGTGGACGAGGACGTCGACGGCGGCGTCGTCGTGCCGCCGCCGCCGGACGCGGGGGTAGGGGCCGACTGATGCGGTGCGCAGCGGGAGGCGTGGCGGTTGTGGCCGCAGTCGCGTTGCTGGCGGTCGCCGCCGGCCGTGCCGACGCGGAGCCGCGTTTCGCGGTGCGCGAGGGGATGCAGTGCAGCCAGTGCCACGTCAACCGCACCGGTGGAGGGATGCGGACGCCGTTCGGCATCTCGTTCGCGCAGACCAACCTGGGGACGTTTCGCCAGCGCGGCCTGTTCGATCCGCACCTGGGCGGCAGCGTGACCATCGGCGGCAACCTGCGGCTGTCGAACCGGACCCTCCTGCCGACGCGCACCGAGCTCGACGGTGTCGCCCGCAAGCGGCGCGCGAGCAACTCGTTCGAGAGCTCCGAGAGCAACCTCTATCTCCTCGCGGACACGATTCCGGGGCGCCTGGCGGTCTATGTCGACGAAACGGTCGGGCCCGAGGCGGCGTTCAACCGCGAGGCGTTCGTGCTCGTGCAAGGGCTGCCGGTCGACGGCTACATCAAGGCCGGGCATTTCATGCTGCCGTTCGGCCTGCGCATTCCCGATGACAATGCCTTCATTCGCGCCGCGACCGGCTTCAACTACGCCAACTCCGATCTCGGGATCGAGATGGGGATCGAGCACGGGCCGTTCGCGCTCAAGCTCGCGGTCTCGAACGGGAGCCTGGGTAGCAGCGACACCAACCGCTCCAAGCAGATCACGGTGCACGCGACGGCGGTCTCGCAGTACGTTCGCGGCGGGCTGTCGTTCGCGTGGAACAACAACTCGTCGCCCGACTTCAAATTCCAGTCGATCACCAGCGGCGCCCACATGGGCGGACGGCTGGGTCGATTGACCCTGCTCGGCGAGCTCGACTGGATCCATGCGATCACCGATCCAGAGCCGTACGATCAGACCGCGGTCTATTTCGAGAGCAACTTCGAGGCGCACAAGGGAGTGTATGCGCGGTTCCGGTTCGAGGCGTTCGATCCGCTGGTGTCGCTGGCCAACAACGAGCGCGACCGCTTCGTCGCCGGCGTGAGCTGGTTTCCCATCCAGCTGTTCGAGATCAGCGCCTACTATCGGCTCAACCGCGACATCACCCAGCGGATCGAGTCGAACGCCGACGAGATCGTGGTGGAGGCTCATGCGTTCCTGTAGCGACGGAGCCGGTGCCGTTCGCGCCCGTGGGCCGGTGATGGCGCTGGCGGGCGTCCTCGTCGCCGCCGCAATGGCGTCGTGTGTGCGCGCGCGATTGCCGAAATACCAGGCCAGCGACTGGGGCAGGGCGTCGGTGGCGGAAGGGCGGCGGCTGTTCCGCGCGGCGTGCATCGGCTGCCACGGCGAAGACGGGCGCGCCAAGGTGCCGGCCGCGCGGGTCTACTTCCCGCGGCCGCGCGATCTCACCAAAGGCGAGTACCGCTTCCGCACCACGGCGAGCGGCGTGATCCCCCAGCGCGACGATCTGGTCCGTACGATCGCCATGGGCTTGCCGGGGACCGCGATGCCCGCGTGGGGAGAGCAGCTCGACGCCCAGCAGCTGATGTCGCTGGCGCTCTACGTCGAGACGCTGTCGCCCCGCTTCCAGGACGAGGACGAGGCGATCGAGGACGACGACATCCTCGTGCACCCCGGGCGGCTGCACCCGCCGCTGAGTTCGACGGCGCTGATCGCGCGCGGCCGCGACGTCTACGGGCGGATGAAGTGCGCCGACTGTCACGGCGCGCACGGGCGCGGGGACGGCCCGTCGTCGAAGACCACGCGGAACCAGGACGGAACCAAGAGCGACGTGTTCGACTTCACCTATGGGGAGTTCAAGGGCGGAAATCGCGCCGTGGACATCTACCGCACGTTCATGACCGGGCTCGACGGCACGCCGATGCCGTCCTACGCCGATTCGATTCCCGACAAGACGGATCGCTGGGCGCTGGTCTACTACGTGATGTCGTTGCGGCGGCCGCGAGGCGTCTGGTTCTACCTGAGCCAGCGGCCGAGCTGGCGCGACCCCGCCGATTGCGACTAGTCGTAGGAGCTACAGGCCGGTGACTGGCCCGCCGGCGATGTCGCCCGTGCCGACGATCACGCCGTCACCGCCGCTGGCGGAGACCAGGTTGCCGCCGCCGCCGAGGATGACGCCGTTGCCGTCCCCCCAGGTTGCGTGCAGGCAGTCGGGGGTGACGAAGGGAAGCGGTGTCCACTGCTCGCCGTCGCTTAGGGCCATGATGCCGCTGAAGCCGGTGACGAACAGCTGCTGATCGGGTCCCGCCCACACGCCCATCAGACCGCCGGAGAGGTCGACGTCGATGGGCTGCCAGTCGCTGCCGTCGTAGTGGAGGAGAACGCTCGAGGTGACACCACCGACGGCGTAGACATCGTCGGCGGCGCGGCCGGTCACCGTGATGAGGCGAGTGCCGGCGCCGGAGTCGACCGCGGTCCAGGTCGAGCCGTCGTAGTGGACGGCGAAGCCCTTCTCGCTGACCGTCCAGATGTCGCTCGCGCTGGAGCCCCAGATCTTGAAGTACATGTCGCCGTCGCGGGCGAGTTCGCTGACTTCGCTCCAGGTCGAGCCGTCGTAGTGGAGCACGATCGAGGGGACCGCGTGGGTGACGCTGCCACCGACGGCCCAGAGATCGTCGGGGGCCGCGCCCCAGATTCCCCACAGGGTGTAGTCGTTGGACGAGTGAACGGTGGTCCGTCGCTGCCGTCGTAGTGGACGATCGTCCCGTGCTCGCCGACGGCCCAGACGTCGTCCGGGCCGAAGCCGTGGACCCACCAAAGGGTCGGTGCGTCGGCCTGCATGCGCGACCAGGTGGCGCCGTCGTAGTGGAGGATCAGCTCTTCACCCGGGTCACCGAGGTCACCGCCGACCGCGAAGAGATCGTCGGTCGATTGGCCCCAGAACGACAGGACGGCGCCGGGAAGATGGTCGAGGACGACGTCGAACGTGGGCGGGTCGTTGGACGAGCCGCAAGCGCAGGTGAAGACGAGCGCGATCGCGAAGCTTCGGTTCACTCGATCTCGATTGTCGCCCACCGTCACGGGAGGTCAACGGCAATCACGTCGGCGCCGTAGCGTTTGGGTATAAACTCCGCGCCGTGTGCCGTCTCGCACGCCTTCTGTTCCTTCTGGCCCTGGCGTCCAGCTGTGGCGGAGGCCGTCAGCCCGAGGAAGACCTCGGTCCGATCGACAACGTGCTCGACGATCTGACCAAGACGGTCTGGCCGGGCGTGATCGATGGCGATGGCGGCCGCCACATTCGGTTGCTCAACGGTTTCTTCGACGGCGAGCCGACCGCGTACTGGTTCTCCGGCTTCGCGCCGCGCTTCACCGCCCAGATGTTCTGGTTCTGCTACGAAGGAGACGCGTCCTGTCCGCTGGGACCCGACGGCGAGGTCAACCCGGGCGCGCTGGTTGGTAATCCGGTCTTCAGCCGCATCCCCGGCGAGCAGGGCTACTCGCCCTACTGGGCGGTGCAGGTGGTGCGAGTTCCCGCCGACTACCAGCCGAACGACATCAAGTCGCAGCTCGGTATCGATCGGGCGGTGGCCGACGGCCGTGCGACGGTCGAGCCGCTGCGCGTCGATTTCGCCGGCACGATCGGTGTTGCCGACGCGATCCGGCACTGCTTGCTGGTCCTCGTCGGCACCGAGCTCGAGCGGAACGGCGCCGACGTGGTCGGTTCTCCGGGCGTGCCCACCCGTCCGGTGCCGCTGGGCGACGGCTGGCACAAGCAGTACGAGCTGAAGCTGTTCGACTTCTCCGCGGTCGAGGGTATGTTTTCGCCCGATCCCGACTCGACCGCCGACCACACGCTGATGGCGTCTGCCGCCATCTTCGTCCTGTTCCGCGACTGCGACGGGGGCTCGACGTCACCGCTGTGCGACGCGGTCAGCGCGGGCCTGGCGTCCGTGTCGGAGCTCGGCGTCGAGGACGACTTCACCGGAGACGGCGACAAGTCGGACACCAACAACCTGCTCGCCGCGATTCCCGGCCAGCCGCCGCCGAACCCCGACGATCGCGCCTACTCGCCGCTGTGGGCGGTGAACGTGGTCAGGGTGAGACCGGAGCACGATGCCCAGGTTCACTTGATCGACACGTCGCGCGATCAGAACGTCACCGATTTTCCGTCGGTGGTGGCGATGCGTGCCGCGGTTGTGGCGGGCCTCGTAGATCCCGCGGCGCCGATGAGCGAGGCGCAGGCCGGCAACAGCATCCCCGGCAACGATGGCAAGGTCTTCTTCAACTGTCCGTCGCAGGTGCCGGTGCCGTGAGGGCCGTGGCATTCGCGGTGCTCGCGTGTGTCGTGGCGCTTGCCGGCTGCGGTGCCGGCGAATGCCCCGACGCGACGCAGCTGTCCGCCGAGATCGGGCTCGGCGACCTCGACACCGGCTACCAGCCGATGGCCGATGGCGACAACGTGATGGTCGTGCTCGGCCCGCAGGGGCTGAACATGATCGTCGTGAGCGTCCGGGTCGACGGCCTGGAGCAGGGCGAGTATCACGTCACCGTGGAGGTCGACCACGACGGAGATCTCGTCGCCGGCGCGGTCGCATACCTCGAGCCCGAGCTGAGCCCGCCGGACCTGGCCGCCTACTTCCTCGGGCTGCGCGTGGTGTTCACGGTCGACCAGGTTCGCCCGCTCGACGGCCAGCTGGCCGTCGTCACCGCGACCGTCACCGACGCGTGCGGCGATCCGGCCACCGCCACCCGCAACGTTCACCTGAACCTGTGACCACCGACCGCGTCACTGGCTCGCCGGGGCCGGCGCGAGATTGATAGCGCGGCCGAGCTCGAACACCGCCCCGGTGAGCGCATCGATCTGGCGGGTCACGTCGCCGCCGAAACAGTCGGGACAGGGGGTCGAGCGGGGGCCGTTCGGCTCGTCGTCGTCTTCGAGCGGGAAGTAGGTCGGCATCTTGGTGCCGGGTTGCAGTGTCTGCGGGTCGCGCAGCCAGGCGCGCACCCAGTCGGCCTTGAGCCGGCGATGGACATTGGTCAGGTCGGGAGCCAGCTCGCCCGCTTGCAGCCCGGTGGCACCGGAGATCTCGTGACACCGGTAGCACTGGAAGCTGCGGAACATCTGCTCCGCCGGTCCGCGATCCGCGCCGAGCGGTGGTGGCTGCGTCGACTGGAACGGATACGGCTGGTCGTTGCGGGCGGCGAAGTAGCGGATCAGGGTGTCGATCTGCGGATCCGAGAGGCGGAAGGTCGGCATGCGGATCAGCAGCCACGGGCGAACTGGCCCCGGCGCCGACAGGAAGTCGTAGAGCCACGGATACTGGAACTTGCGGCCGGCGAAGGTCAGCGGTGGTGGGGCGTCCCAGATCTGCTGGTAGTAGCGGCGTATCTGCCCGCCCTGGGGGATGTAGATGGTCTCGTCGACCTCGCCGTCCTCGTCGAGCACCTTCTTCTCGGTGCGGCCGATCTCGTGGCAGCCGCGACAGTTGAGCTGCGCGAGCAGCGCCTCGCCGCGGTCCAGGGCGCGCTGCTTCGCCGGCAGCGTCGGCAGGTAGTCGGCCGGGATGGTGCGCAATCGATTGGCCAGCACGAAGACCGCGAGCGCCCGCGCCTGGTCGGCGTCGAGGCGCGAGCTCGGCATCGTCAGGGCCAGGTTCTTGCCGGCGAGGTGGCGCGGCTGTTCGAGCTTCGCGATCGTCCAGCACTCCAGAGCGGGTGCGTCGCAGTCGACCTTGGCGTCGCCCCACGCCAACCGGTCCGACGTCTTGTCGCCGAAATCGGTGAGGTCTGGTCCGGCCTTGGCAGTGGCGTCGATGCCGGGGATCGAGTGGCAGCTGTAGCAGCCGTAGCGCCGCACCGCGTCGCGACCGGCGGCGACCAGGCGCGGATCCGGGGCGGGCCAGGCGTCGCCTGCCGGGGCCGCCTTCTGGGCGCGGCGCGACGCGAGGAAGGCGACCAGTGCGTTGCGCATCTCCTGATCGAGACGGAGCCGGGGCATTCGTGTGCCGGACCAGACCGCAGATGGATTGGCCAGCCAGGCGGCGAGCCACCGCGGCGATGCCTTCTCGCCCACGCGGGAGAGGTCGGGACCGAACGTCGACTGCCAGCCGGCTTTGCCGTCCGGCCCCGTTCCCGATCCCATCGCGTGACAGCCGCGACAGCCGACCTTGTCGAACAGGGCGGCGCCGCGCTCGACCAGCGCCGGGTCGTCGACCGCGGGCACCGGCTGCTCGGGCAGCGGCGAACGCGGCTGGATCGTCGACAGGAAGGCGACGATCGAGGCAATTTCGCGGTCGCGCGCCCGCTGCCAGTGAGCGTAGGCCGGATCGTTCTCGGCCAGCGGGCGGCCGCGCGCGTCGGTCGGCTTGGGCCAGAACGACGGCATCACCGTGTGGGGACGGAACGCCGACGGGTCGCGCAGCCACGCCGTGACGAACGCCGCCGAGCTCTTGGCGACGATGTGATCCAGCGCCGGCGCGGGGTCGAAGCCGGACTCGACCTGGGCGAGCGGGGTCTCGTGGCAGCCATAGCAGCGCAGCTGGACGAACAGCTCGCGGCCGCGGACGAAGGTCTCGGCGCCCTCGAGCGTGTGCTCCTTGGAGTGGCAGGTCGCGCACGACGATTGCGCGAACACCGTGCTCAGCATCGGCGTATCCCAGTACCGATCGTTCCGCCCATGGTCGAACGTCGCCCCGCCGATTCCCTTGGTTTGTGCGCCCTGTCCCTGGTGACAGGTGGTGCAGCCGAAGCGATCGATCGGATGGCGGGTCCCCAGGAGCTGCTTGCGATGGGGATGGGTGCGAAAGACGCGCGGAATGTCGGCGCCGTCGAACCCGGGGCGATCGATGCCCAGGTGGCAGGTCTGGCAGCGGTCTACGACCCCGAGCGCCGGGTTCATCACCTGTCGGATGGCGATCGGCTCCGGCCGCTGGCCGTGGGCTTCGAGCAGATCGTTCCACTGCGACTGGACGCGCTTCCATGGACGCCGCGTCTCGGCGTCGTCCCAGACCACCCATATCGCGGCGAGCAGGTTCAGCAGCGCCAGCAGCCAGAACAGCCGCCGGTAGCTGGTTTTCTCTGCGGGTTTGGGTGCGCGGATCGACATGGTCAGATGTTGAACCAGGGCGTGACCCAGACGTACTTCACGCCCAGTGCGTGGCGGAGGATCATCTTGATCGGCAGCGCCATCATGGTCAGGAACAGAAACGCCGTGATCGCGTAGCGCAGACGCCCCATCCGCTGCAGCGTCGGACTGCTCGCCTTGCGCCTGAACCAGTAGACGACGGCGAGCCCGTAGTAGCAGGCGATGGTGAGCGCGCCGAAGATGGCGGCGAGCAGCTGCGACTGGATGCCGAACAGATCGGACCAGTTCTGGTTGGGCGTTGCGATCGGCCGCTGTGGGTCCCAGGTCTCCCACGGCCAGAACCAGTTCCAGCCGGGCCCGCGGAAGACCATGCCGATCAGGATGAGCGAGAACCACAGGATCAAGAACCCGAACAGGAAGGTCACGATCGCGAACTTGCGCTGCTTCCAGCCGTAGTAGCCGCTGCCGTTCGGGTTGACGTCGAGATACGGGATCGCGCTCAGCCCGCCAATGATCAGGAGCGGCAGCATGACGCCTGCGATCCACGGGTCGAAGTAGACGAGCATCTCCTGCAGTCCGAGGAAGTACCACGGCGCCTTGCTCGGGTTCGGCGTGCGCGTCGGGTCGGCGAGCTGCTCGAGCGGTGCGTCGATCCCGATCGCCCAGATCGTGACGACCAGCAGCACGATCAGCGTTGCGATCAGCTCCACGCGAACCAGATAGGGCCAGGTGTGCAGGCGGCCGAGATCCGGATCCTCGTCGTCGCCTCGCTCGGGACGAGCTCCCTCCATGTGGGCTCGGACGGCCTCGATCCCGCCCTCGTCGATCAGTCGATCGTTGGTGAGCGCGGCCTTGCGCCACAAGAACACCAGGCCGATCGTGACCGGCACCATCGCGAGGATGGGGATGTTGTCCGGTTTCGTCAGGATGGCGACGAGCTGTTCCATGGCGCTATTTGACCTGCCTCGGGCTCTCCAGCCCGGGGCCGCTGATACCGCCATCCTTGCGCACGCGCCAGAAGTGAAGCGCCATGCCCAGGGAGATCATCAGCGGCAGAATGATGCAGTGCAGGACGTAGAAGCGAAGCAGGGCCGGGCCGCCGACGGTGCTGCCGCCGAGGAATGCGGCGCGAATGTCGGTCTTGTCGGTGACGCCGATGAGGGCGTGGAACGGGCCCTCGTGGCCGAGCAGCGGGGTCGCCCCGGCCATGTTGGTACCGACGGTGACAGCCCACATCGACAGCTGATCCCACGGGAGCAGATAGCCGGTGAACGACAACAGCATGGTGAGGACGAGCAGGAAGACGCCGATCACCCAGTTGAACTGGCGCGGCGGCTTGTAGGCGCCGGTCAAGAAGACGCGCAGCATGTGCAGCCAGACCACGATCACCATCGCGTGCGCGGCCCAGCGGTGCATGTTGCGCATGAACATGCCGAACGGGACGTCGAAGTCGAGATACTTCATATCCTCGTACGCGTGCTCGATGGTGGGGCGGTAGTACAGCATCAGGAACAGCCCGGTGACTACCGTGAACAGGTAGAGCAGGAAGCTGATCCCGCCGGCGCCCAGGGTGTAGCGGAACCTGATCGCGTGGCGCGGCACCTTGACGGGGTGTAGGTGGAGCCACACCGTTTGCGTGATTCGCAGGACCCGGTTGCGCGGGCGGTCCCGGTTGGGGACCCGCTGCACCGAGCGGCGGAGCTCCGACCACAGGCTCCCGCGCGGGCGTTCTTTGCGATCAGGTTCGCTCATGCTGGGTCTCTGCAGCGTAGGCGACGAACGCGTCGTCGCGTTTCCACTCGCCGCGTTCCTTGCGCAGTCGCACGGCCGTGTCGACCACCAGTCGACCGTCGGGATCGAGGAAGATCTTGAGGCGCTCGAGTGGGCGCGGCGCGGGCCCTTCGAAGTTGGTGCCGTCGAGGTGGAATCCGGAGCCGTGGCACGGGCACTTGAACTTGTTCTCGGCCGGCTTCCAGTTGGGGATGCAGCCCAGGTGAGTGCAGACGGAGCGCAACGCGTAGAAACCCGCGGCGGTGCGAATGACGATCACGCTGTGGCTCTTCTTCCACTTGGTGTTGACGGCGCCGACCGCGAACTGGTCGGGGCTGCCGAGCACGACGGTGCTCGGCAAGGTGAAATGGACGCGCGGGTAGAGCATGCGGACCGATCCCACCGCCGCGATCCCGAGGGTCGACAACACCATTGCCCAGGCCGAGCGCGACAGCGTGTCGCGCCGCGTCCACAAGGTTCGATCCTCGTCCGAGACGGACTCGCCGGCGAGCTCCTCGGTGGGATCCTGGTCCTTGGGTGCGTCGCTCATCGTCGTCCTCGCTTGAGTGTTATGGCGCCGGACGGGCAGACTTCGGCGCAGCGTCGCGCTGAGGTTTCGATGCCGCGTCGGATCTCTTGATCGAACGGCACGGCGACCCGGGTATCGAAGCCGCGCCCGGAGAAGGTCAGGCCGGGCCGGTCGCTCTCGGCGTCGGCCACGGCGACGCACAGGCCGCACAGGATGCATTTGCCCGGCTCGTAGTCGACGAGCGGGTGGGAGCGGTCGGGGGCGAGCTCGCGGCGGGCGCCGCCGGCGTAGCGATTCGGATCGGCGTTGTAGCGGGTGGAGTAGTGACGGAGCCGACAGCTGTGCAGGCTGACGCAGGCGCAGTCGAGGCAGCGCGAGGCTTCGCCTCCGGCGTGGCCGGCGTCGCCGGACCTGATCGCGGCTCCGAGCTGCACCGTGCTCGCCCGTTTGCCCGCAGGCCGCGAGAACAGCTCGCCGCGCTCGGCGTCGGTCATGCGGGCGCGGAAGAACCACTTCTTGCCGGTCGCCGGCTTCCCGCTGGCGAGCTGCGCTCCGATCGCATCGGCCGCCCGGTGGCCGGAGGCGATCGATCGGACCGTGTTGCTGATGCCGGAGACGACCTCGCCGGCCGCGTAGACGCCGGGAATCCGGGTGGCGCCGGTGTCGCGGTCGGCGTCGACGCCGCGCCGGCCGAACGCGAGACCGAGCTCCTCGATCAGCTCGCGGTCGACGCTGCGGGATTCGGTGGTCCAGTCGACCCCCGCGCCGATCGCCAGCACCACCGCATCGTACTCGTCGCGCAACGCCGCCAGGGTACCGTCGCGGCCAAGCCGCCAGCCGGGCTGGAAGCGGGCACCCATCTGTCCGATGATCTTCCACTCCGCGTCGATGACCGACTTGTCCAGTAGGTCCACCGGCATGCCGTAGCGGAGCAGCCCACCCGGTTCCTCGGCGGCGTCGTAGAGCAGGCAGTCGTGCCCTTGCTCGAGCAAATAGTGGGCGGCCGACAAGCCGGACGGGCCGGCGCCCACGATCGCGATCCGCTTGCCCGTGCTCGGCTGGCACGGCGGAATGTAGGGATCGGGGCGCGCCATGTCGGTCTCGGCGATGAGCCCGTGCATGCGCTTGATCGACAGCGACTCGTCGACGTCCTTTCGCAGGCAGGCCGACTCGCAGTGCCCGGCGCAGACGTGGCCGAGCGTGGCCGGCAGCGGCAGCGCGCGGTGGATGATCTGCAGCGCCGCGCGGTAGTCCCCGAGCTCGACTTCGTCCATGAACGAGGCGATCTCGAGGTTGGCCGGGCAGGCGGCGGTGCAGTTGCCGACGCACGA
>Ga0114931_10004994_pt1 | contig 16453 bp, 19 predicted proteins | sample 2SBtaG_FD_89579 | JGI IMG/M metagenome (GOLD analysis project Ga0114931, IMG submission 89579) | Deep subsurface microbial communities from Kolumbo volcano to uncover new lineages of life (NeLLi) - 2SBTROV14_V59a metaG | ecosystem: Environmental > Aquatic > Marine > Volcanic | place: Kolumbo...
ATTGGTTTCACAAGGAAATTTCCGAAGGAGTGGCGTATCGGTGACTACGGCCGACTGAGGAAATATTTCTTGTGGAATCAAGAGACAAGCGAGATCAAGCATAATTTGTGAAAGATTCGGGTTAGGATTGGAAGAGGCTTCAAAAAAAGAATGGAAACGGGCTGATGACGAACATCTTCTGCAGCGTGTCCAGGGTCCATTTCGTGAACGCTTTGCCGTCATCCTTGTGGATGACGATGACATCGCCCCCTTCTACATAGGGATCTTCCGCGGTGCCCGCCCGAATGGCGTCGAAATCGAATATATAGTCTACTTTTTTGCCGTTGCTGTCGGTGCGGAACAGCTGAACGGCTTCGGTGTTGGCCACTTCGTCCGCTTCGGCCACCGCCAGGATTCGCAGCAGCGTCGTCGGACGTGTCAGCGGAATGATGCCGGGCTTTTTGACCAAGCCGATGACCGTCACGAACTGACTGCTGAATTCTTTGATGAAGACAGTGACATCGGGATCTTGAAGATAGCGGTCGGCCAGCTTCTGTTCGACCAAAGCTTTCACCTCTTTGCGCGTCAGGTTCTCGACCGGTATCGTGCCGACCAACGGCAGGTTGATTTCGCCGGCGCCGCTGACTCGCACTTCGCGGGAAAGATCTTCCACCTGAAAAACGGAGATGAGCAGCAGGTCGCCGGGTCCAATTCGGTAGTCCTCGATGTCCTCGACGCTCGTTGGAAGCCCGTGGTAATCGGCAACCGGCGCAACGAACTCGGGTCGAGGAGTCGCTGGCGGTGTCGAGGCACACGAATTCAACAGCAGGCAGGCAGCGACACTCATGATATAGAAGACGCGAGCATTCATTGGTTCTTACCTCTCACAAAAAAGGAGAAAGACAGCCGGGCAACGATCCCTGTGTCAATTGATCCTGGTGGGTATTATAATCCGTTTATCGATTGCACTGTATCTGAACAGCCGACAATCCCCAATTGTAGTTGATTGCGCAGAATTGTGATGATTTTCACGGTTCCCAGTCGTCAACTTGATCGTGTGTTTTCGTATTCAAAACAGTGAAGGCTTCTACCGCAAGACTCATGATTCGCGATTAGCTGTCGCGATGGGGTGGCAACGCTGCGGGCCTGGATGCGTAAATGCTGATCAAAAACCGAAAATTCCATGAATGGTACAGGGTGTCACATGATTCTTAGAAGAACCGTAGACCATCGACGGACAGCCGTGAGTGGAAACAGATGATTGATTTGCACTGCCACCTGTTGCCCGGGATCGACGACGGCGCCGTCGATCAAGCGACCGCTCTGAAGATGGCGCGCATTGCGGTCGCCGATGGCATCACCATGACCGCTTGCACACCGCATATCTATCCGGGGCTCTACGAAAATACCGGTCCGGCGATCATTGCCGATGTGCGGGCCTTGGAGGAACGACTGCACGCTGCGGGTGTCGCTCTTCGGCTGACCTTCGGTGCCGATACGCATCTGGTGCCAGAGATATTCGACGGCCTGCGTAGTGGCCGTATCCCGACGCTCAATGGTACCCGTTATTTTCTGCTCGAGCCGCCGCATCATGTGGCGCCGCCACATCTGGCGGACAACTGTTTTACGTTGATCACCGCCGGCTATGTGCCGATCATCACCCATCCGGAACGCCTGACCTGGATCGGTGAACACTATCCTCTGTTTCAGGACCTGGCCCAGCGCGGTATCTGGATGCAGATCACTTCCGGCAGCGTCACCGGCCGCTTCGGACCCGATGCGCGCTACTGGGCCGAACGCATGCTCGATGAAGGGATCGTGCATCTGCTGGCAACCGATGCCCACGGCGTCAAAAACCGACCGCCACTGCTGGCGGAGGGCCGTCGGGCAGCGGAGCAGTGGCTGGGCGCCGACGAAGCGCTGCGGTTGGTACAGGAGCGCCCGCAGGCTGTCATCGGCGACAGCCCGCCGGAGAGTGTCTCTGCCCCGCCCGGCGTGTCGGGGGAGCGACCGCAGCGCTCCACAGGTCGCGGCGCTTTTTGGAGTCGGTTGTTTTCACGCAGGTCATGAAATGGTTGGAAGACCGGGAAGGGTGCGGCGGAAGAGGTTCCGGGTCGTGCGGTTTTCGAGCGCGATGAAACGATCCGTGTTCATTATGCCGGCGAAAAATATTGATGATTGTTCTGTGAGCGCACGTTGTCGGTTGCGCTGTAAGAAAAACGGGCCGGTTGGCGAAAGAACATCCAATTCCGGACGATTACCGTGCATTTGCCCGGTGATCCAATAGTTTTGGACTATATTTGAGTTGGGGAATCTGTCGTCGATGTGTTTTCTCCGTGAGAAGGCCAAGATGCGACGGCATCAGCGTGAGGAATCGAAATAACGAAAGGTATGAAGCCCGGCGGCTCGACCAGCAATCGATGCTCAAGGGATTGTTGCTGAGCAGCTTATATGACTGGCAGGTAAGTGAAAATGGCAAATCGGAGAGGAGTGCGACCACATTTTTCTATGTTGCTGGCTTTCGCTCGGGTGGTCGATGGCGCCACACTGTTTGCCATCCTCTGGCTAGTGCTGTCGTTCTACGACGTTTCCTGGACGTCTGCTTATGATTGGATGGTGGTGACGAGTTTGCTGGCATATACGTTTTTTGCCGAATGCAACGAGGTTTATTACGACTGGCGTAGCGCCTCGATGCGGAAAGACGTGATGCGTATCGTTGGGGTATGGTTTTTTGTTTTGGTCGTGCTTGTCTTGGTCGGCTATTTCACTAAGGTTTCAGAACACTATTCCCGCCGTGTTGTCGGTACTTGGGTTTTGCTGACCCCGCTGGTTACTGTACTGCTGCACGGCTTTTACCGTTCGCTGCTGGGTTATGTGAGGCGTAGCGGATGCAATTCTCGCCGGGTGGCCATCGTTGGCGCAAATCGGCTAGGCTGGAGCGTGGCGCGAGCGATTGCGGAGTCGCCATGGCTTGGCTTCCGCGTTTTGGGTGTGTACGACGAAGAAAACGAGGACGGGCAGGAAACGGATGGTGCCGAGGCCGTGCTCCGAGGGCTCGATTCACTGTACCAAGAGGCTCGGTCGGGTGGAATCGATGTCGTATTCATTGCTTGGCCGATGCACGAAGAGCTTCGTATGCGGGCACTGATCCGGCGGCTTGCCGATACCACCGCTTCGGTTTATCTGGTTCCCAACCTGTTCGTGTTCGATCTGGTGCAGTCGGATTGGCAGGTGATTCAGGGGATACCTGTGGCAAGCATTTACGAGACGCCATTCAGGTCAGTGGAAGGGCTGGCGAAACGGGTAGCGGATATTGCCTTCAGTTGCTTGGCGATAGCCGTTAGTGCGCTCCCCATGCTCATGATTGCGGTTGTCATTCGCTGCTCCTCGCCCGGCCCCGTGATTTTCAAGCAACGGAGATACGGCGTCCACGGCGAGCTAATCGAAGTCTGGAAATTCCGCACGATGACCGTCTGCGAGGATGGTGACAACGTGCCTCAGGCCCGGCGGAACGACCCCCGCATCACCCTTTTCGGCGCATTTCTGCGCAGAACGTCACTGGACGAGCTGCCGCAGTTTTTCAACGTTCTGCACGGCACTATGTCAGTGGTCGGCCCGCGTCCCCATGCGGTGTCCCATAACGAATACTATCGTCGCCGCATCCATGGTTATATGCTGCGGCATAAAGTCAAGCCGGGCATCACCGGACTGGCCCAGGTCAAAGGCTTTCGTGGCGAGACTGACACCCTTGACAAGATGGAGGGCCGTATTCGCCAGGATTTGCAGTACATTGCCAATTGGTCTCTACTACTGGACATCAAGATTGTGCTGCTGACGATCGTAAAGGGCTTTGTGGGCAAGCAGGCTTATTAGTGTTAGAGCAGAGCGACATGCAAACGCGCCGGCTGCGCCTCCCCGTCGCTCGAGGCTCACGCCCTCTGATTTCACCGATCGGCGAAATATTGAACGATCAGGATACAAGATGAAAGCTGTCATCCTTGCTGGGGGGCTTGGCACCCGCATGAGCGAAGAATCGCATCTCAAGCCGAAACCGATGATTGAAATCGGCGGCAAGCCTATTCTGTGGCACATCATGAAGATCTATTCGCATTATGGGGTTCACGAATTTATCATCTGCCTTGGCCACAAAGGCTATATAGTAAAGGAATATTTTGCCAACTATTTTCTGCACATGTCGGACGTGACCTTCGATATGAAGAACAATCGAATGGAAGTGCACAGCAACCATGCCGAACCCTGGCGTGTCACGCTGGTGGATACCGGCGAGGAGACGATGACCGGCGGACGGCTCCGGCGTGTAAAGGCGTATCTAGGCAACGAAGACTTCTGTTTCACCTATGGCGACGGCGTGGCGGATGTGGATATCCGTAAAATACACGAATTTCACAAAGCGCAGGGAGTGCCGGCCACCGTGACGGCCGTTCAACCCAGCGGGCGTTTCGGTGCGATGGAGCTCGAGAATAGCCAGGTACTTCATTTCCGGGAGAAACCGAAAGGCGACGGCGGCTGGGTCAACGGCGGTTTTTTTGTCCTCTCGCCGCGAGCAATCGACTACATCGACGGCGATCGATCGGTCTGGGAGCGAGAACCACTCGAACGACTCGCTGCAACGGGCCTACTGGCCGCATACAAGCATACCGGCTTCTGGCAACCAATGGATACCTTGCGCGACAAGATCCAGTTGGAGCAGCTGTGGGTCGGCGGCAAGGCGCCGTGGAAGGTCTGGGAGCAATGACATTCGAGGATAGCTACTGCGACCGCCGTGTTCTTCTCACCGGGCATACCGGTTTCAAAGGCAGCTGGCTCGCACTCTGGCTGCAGCGTCTGGGTGCGCGGATCACCGGGATGGCGCTGCCGCCTGCACGACGCCCAATCACTGGGATCTGCTCGGTGCCGATATCGACGAGCGTCGCCTCGACATCCGTAATGCCGACGCCGTCTTCCGCGCCGTGCGCGAGACCCGGCCGGAGATCGTTTTTCATCTCGCCGCCCAGCCGCTCGTGCGCCGCTCCTACGACGACCCGCTGGAGACTTGGTCCACCAACGTGCTCGGTACCGCCAACCTGCTGGAAGGGTCGGCAAACGCCCGGCGTGCGCGCCATTGTGGTCGTTACTACGGACAAATGTTATGACAACTGCTCTAAGGTGTGGGGCTATCGCGAAGAGGACCGGTTGGGTGGGCACGACCCCTACAGCGCCTCGAAAGCCGGAGCCGAACTGGTTGCGGCGAGCTATCGAGATGCCTTTTTCTGTGCGCCCGGCGCCCCGCTGCTTGCCACCGCCCGCGCCGGCAACGTCATCGGCGGCGGTGACTGGTCCGAAGATCGGCTGGTCCCCGATCTTGTGCGTGCGATCGAACGCAATCAGCCGCTGGAAATCCGCTACCCGAAAGCCACCCGCCCGTGGCAGCATGTTCTGGAGCCCCTTGGCGGCTATCTGTTGCTCGGGCAAATGCTTCTGCAGGGAAAGTCTGATTTCGCCTCTGCCTGGAACTTCGGCCCCGGTACCGAAGGCAACCGGACCGTCGGGGAAGTCCTGGAACAGCTCCGCTCCTATTGGCCTGCCTTGACATGGTGCGTGAGCCCACAGCCGCAGCCACACGAAGCGGCCTTGCTCCACCTGGATAGCACCAAAGCGCGACAGCATCTGGGTTGGCAGCCGGTCTGGAACTTCGCCGACAGCCTCCGCAACGCAGCTGAATGGTATTACGCCTTTCTTGAATGTGGCACGGTGCGCAGCGCGGAGCAACTCGACCAATATCAGTCAGCGGTCGCCGCTGCTGGAGCTGCCGGATGCCGCGCGGCATGAACGTTCAGCCGAGCTTCGCACTGAACGTAGCCCGCATGGAGCCCGGCGGAATGCGGCGGATCGTATCTCCGTGTGTCCCGGATTACGCTGCGCTTCATCTGGACTATCGTCGTGCATGGTACCGGGCATGAACGTTCAGCCGACTCCCATCGCCGGCGTATTCGTGGTCGAAACAACCGCGTTCGTCGACCGCCGCGGCAGCTTTGCCCGCCTGTTTTGCGAACGGGAGCTGGAGAAGATATTGGGTGATCGCAGCATTGTTCAAATCAACCACTCCCGCACTGCGGCGGCGGGTGCCGTTCGCGGCCTGCATTATCAGCGACCACCTGCTGCGGAAATGAAACTGGTGCGTTGTCTCAGCGGCAGGGCTTGGGATGTCGTAGTGGATTTGCGCATCGATTCTCCCACTTTCCTTAAGTGGCATGCCGAAGAACTCACCCCGCAGTCCAATCGGATGATGGTCATTCCCGAAGGGTGCGCTCATGGGTTTCAGACTCTTGCAGCGAACACCGAGCTTTTGTACCTGCATACCGCTTTTTTCACTCCCGAGGCGGAGGGGGCGGTGCGATTCGACGATCCACTGCTTGCCATTCCGTGGCCGTTGCAGGTCGCCGATCTTTCCGATCGCGACCGCAGGCATCCGGCAATTACCCCTGATTATCAAGGCATTGCCGTATGAACTGCCGTCACTGCCAAAACCCGCTTGAGCACGGTTTTCTCGACCTTGGCTTTGCACCGCCGTCGAACGCCTATCTGACTGCCGACGATCTGCGCCGACCGGAGGTTTATTACCCGCTCAAACTCTATGTGTGTGACCATTGCTGGCTCGTTCAGACCGAAGATTTTACACGGCCGGATGAGCTGTTTCGACCCGACTACGCCTATTTTTCCTCTGTCTCCCAAAGTTGGCTCAATCATGCCGCCGGCTACGCAGCCATGATTCGTGACCGGCTGCGCCTTACTCACGACAGTTTCGTGATGGAAATCGCCGCCAATGACGGTTATTTGCTCAACAACTTTGTCTCCGCCGGCATTCCGTGTCTTGGCATCGAACCCACGGCCAGCACTGCCGCCGCTGCCGAAGCTTTGGGGATTCCGGTTGTACGCGAATTCTTTGGGCAGGCGCTGGCTCAGCGCTTGGTCGCCGAAGGAAGGCGGGCTGATTTGATCATCGGCAACAATGTGTATGCCCATGTACCCGATATCAATGATTTTACCGTTGGTCTCAAAATCGCCCTTAAACATGAGGGCACGATCACGTTGGAATTTCCCCATCTTTTACGACTCGTCGAAGAGACCCAGTTCGACACTGTCTACCACGAGCATTTTTCCTACCTGTCTCTTTACACTGTCGAGCGCATCTTCGAATGCGCCGGACTGCGGGTCTTTGATGTCGAGCAACTTCCTACCCATGGCGGCAGCCTTCGCGTCTATGGCTGTCATGCCAATGATCCGCGTCAAACGTCGCTTGCGGTCGATGCATTGCTGACTATCGAAGACCATGAAGGGCTGCAAAATCTTACGACCTATCAGACCTTTCAGTCTCGCGCCGACAGGGTCAAGAATGACTTGCTCACTTTCCTTCTTGAACAAAAGAGATCGGGGAACACTGTCGTCGCCTACGGCGCTGCCGCCAAGGGCAACACGCTGCTCAACTATGCCGGAATAAAACCAGACTTGCTTCCCTTTGTTTGCGATTCTGCACGTTCTAAGCAGGGTAAATACCTGCCTGGCAGTCATATCCCTATTCTGCCGCCGGAGGTTTTGCGTAAGCGAGATCTGGACTATGTTCTGATTCTGCCGTGGAATATCGCAGACGAAGTAATAGAAAAGCAAGGCGATGTGTGCAAACCAAACGCTAGTTTCGTTGTTGGCATTCCCTCATTGCAGGTTGTCTCATGAAAGTGCTCGTCACTGGAGCCACCGGGTTCGTAGGACAGCATGTTGTTCCAATCTTGCTGGAACGTGGCCACGAAGTAATTGCTACCGGGCGAGCAAAAGACAAGGTAGGAGCCCGTCCATGGTATAGGGATATCCAGTTTATTTCCTATGACATTCATCAGCCTGGGGAAAACATCCCACAATCATTTGTCCGCTGTGACGCGGTCATCCATCTCGCTTGGAAAGGACTGCCCAACTACAAGTCGCTATTTCATTTCGAGGAAAATCTGCTAGTCGCCTACCGGTTCCTTAAGACACTTGTCGAAACCAGCGTAAATCACGTTCTGGTAACAGGAACATGCTTCGAGTACGGAATGCAAAACGGCTGCCTGTCTGAGAATACGCCTGCCTTCCCTGCCATTCCGTATGCTCTGGCGAAAGACACGTTACGTAAGTTTCTTCAGTCGCTACAAACAACGCGCCAGTATTCACTGCAGTGGGTGCGGTTGTTTTACATGTACGGTCCTGGACAGAACCCGAATAGCCTGCTCGCTCAACTTGACCATGCGATTGATCAAGGAGAATCGATTTTCAACATGTCGGGTGGCGAACAACTACGAGACTATCTGCCGGTCGAGGAAGTTGCGCATCGGCTCGTTATCCTGGCCGAAAACCCGAAGGTTCAAGGTATCGTCAACTGTTGCCGTGGTCAGCCCATATCGGTGCGTCGTCTGGTGGAAGATCGCATAGCGGAGCGCGGGGCCAACATCAGGCTCAACTTTGGTCATTATCCCTATCCTGGCTACGAGCCGATGGCTTTTTGGGGCGATAATAAAAAATGGCTATCTCTTTTTGAGGGAAAATAATGACCAAGTCCCATTTTCAAATATTTGATGATGAGTGCAAGGCAAGAGTCGTCTCAAATGCCGGTAGTACTTTAGCATCTGACGCTCAAAGGTTTATGGAGGCAGGCACTTCACCAAAGTATTCCTATAACTTCGTGTGGATGGGAAGGCCCATCATTCAGTATCCCCAAGATATTGTTGGGCTGCAAGAGATTATCTGGCAAGTCAAGCCTGATCTCGTCATCGAAACCGGCATTGCTCATGGTGGCTCGTTGGTTTTCAGCGCGTCAATGCTTACCTTGCTCGATTACTACGATGCCTTGGAAGCAGGTGAGAAACTTGATCCGTGTTCACCTAGTCGCCGAGTGCTCGGCATCGACATCGATATCCGTGCCCACAACCGCGCCGCCATCGAAGGGCATCCGATGGCTAACCGCATCGACATGATACAAGGCTCGTCCGTTGATCCAGAGATTGTCGGCCAAGTGCAAGAAATCGCCCGCGGCCACGAGCGCGTGTTAGTGTGTCTGGACTCGAACCATACCCATGATCACGTATTGGCCGAGTTGGAAATCTATGCTCCGTTGGTCACGCGAGGAAGTTACTGCGTCGTGTTTGACACGATCATCGAGGATCTGCCCGCCGATAGTTTTCCCGACCGGCCCTGGGGCCAGGGAAACAATCCCAAGACCGCCGTCTGGGAGTATCTGCGCCGATTGAAGGAGCAGGAGTGCATCGCCGCCGATAGTTCACCCCTCGCGTTCGAGATCGACAAAATGATTGAACACAAGTTGCTGATCACCGTCGCCCCGGATGGCTATTTGAAGCGTGTGGGATGGTAACCGTTTAGACCCCCGTGGGATTTTTCCGGTTTTAGCAAAGTGAGAACTTACTATCAATGACTTACGACGCTCTTGCGCAGAATCGGCTGATTTATTGAGGGGGGGCTAAACGGTTACGTGGGATGAGAGACGGATAGTGAACTTGCTTAACCTGGGAATTTAGCGATGACAAGATTGTCGGTTGGTGTGCCAGTTTATAATCATGGAAAATATATAAAGCAAACGATACTGTCGCTGCTCAACCAAGAAGTGGCGCCTTACGAAATCGTTGTTTCCAATAATCATAGTACTGATGAAACGCAGGATGTGCTAAAGGAATTTGAAGGACGAATACGAATTATCACTCCCCCTGATCATTTGCCTTTATTTCAGCATTTCAATTTTTTGATAAGTCAGTTATCTGGCGATTGGGTTGCCCTAATGGGGGCTGATGATATAGCAAAGCCCAATTGGGCTAAAGTCCTATCGTCTGGTATTGGTGTTTCAAAAAATACTGTGATGGTGCGTAGCGGCCTGGAGTTTATCGATGGGGCGGGAGATGTTGTCAACCGGCATTACCTGTTGAGCCTAAGAAAGATCACACCGCCGCCTAAAACTTTCCGCGAAGGTTTGTTGGGCCCAAAAAGCAATTTATACTTTTGTGCCTTCAAGAAAGAAACGTTGGATAAAGTCGGGCGATTTCCACAAGAATTTGCTCTCTTTGGTGATTGGGCCTTGTATCAGCGATTGGCTCCTCACGGCATATTCGTATACCAGCATGACATCATTGGCCAATATCGAACATTATATCGACAGGGATTGCAAAAGCGCAGATTGGCGGCTGAAATTGGCGATGAAGTTATTTTGTACAAAACATTTTTTCCAGCCATTGCCCAACGCTATTTTCCGTCGGAAAATCATCGGATAAAAAAAGCGGCTCGTCGCGTTTTTGTCAGAAGAATTGCCACTGCCAGCCGCCTTTTGGAGCCGTCCGAACGAGCAAGCATCAGTGATGGTTTGGGTGAGCTGGCAGATTTGGCGGATGGCCAATATCTGCTTGAACGATTCATGCAAGGAGAGGTTTTTCCGTGGCCACGCGCCAATCCGGTGAGGCGAGTTCTGCGTACGGCTTATCACGCGCTTCGTTCCTATGTATAGCAGCGTACGCCGCCGTATTGTGCATGGTCTCGGCGCGAATGGACTTGGGCAATTGATCAACATCGGCATCAAGCTCGTTAGTGTGCCGTTTTTTTTGCATTATTGGGGGATCGAACTTTACGGAGAATGGCTGCTGCTTTCCGTGATTCCGGCCTATTTTGCGATGAGCGATATCGGTCTTGGTAGCGTCGCCGGCAGTGAAATGACCATGCAGCTTGCGCGTGGCGACCGTAAAGGTGTGCTGTCAACCTTTCAGAGCGTCGGGCTGTTGATTCATGCTCTGTCTGCCCTGGCTTTTATCGGGATGATCGTGGCGGTTCTCTCGTTGCCTTTCGCGCAATGGTTTGGTATCCAACATATTTCCGAACAGGATGTTACCGTCATTTTGATCCTCCTGACGATGCATGTACTGGCAGGTTTGCAAGGCGGCTTGATCAGCGCTGGTTTCCGCTGTGCCGGCTACTATCCGTTGGCTGTCCATTTGCAGAATGCAGTCCGGTTTTTGGAGTTTTTTTTTGTCGTTGTGGTCATTATCTTGCAGGGGTCGCCGGTCGATGCCGCGCTGGTGTTTTTTTTCGTTCGTGCATTTGGGACAGGGATGGCCTATCTAGTACTGCAGGCCAAGACTCCCTGGCTTGGCTTTGGGTTTCATCATGCGCGCCGAGCGGTTCTGGCCAGGTTATTGAAACCGGCGATCGCTTTTCTGGCCTTTCCACTCGGCAATGCTCTATCCCTTGAAGGAATGATTTTGGTTGTCGGCCTTGTTGCGAATGCATCGGCAGTTGTTACGTTTTCGACTTTGCGCACACTGACCCGCTTCGCTTTACAGATGATGACGATGATAAATAGCAGTGTGTGGCCAGAATTATCAAGAGCATTCGGTTCCGGCAATATGGCATTGGCAAGAAAGATACATCGCCACAGCTACTGGGCTTGTTGTTGGATTAGTATTGTTATTGCGTTGATTTTCTATCTGACAGGCGATTGGATTATCCGGTATTGGACAGATGGACAGGTCAAAATGAATCACGCGCTTTTTACTTTTCTTTTGACGGTGATTTTTGCCAATGCGTTGTGGATGGCAAGCGGAACAGTATTGGCCGCAACGAATCATCATCAAAGGGCGGCTCTTTTTTATCTGGTCGGAACTGGCGTTTCCTTGGTCATTGCTTATGTGTCGATTCCGGTATTTAGCCTGCCAGCCGCGGGTGCGGCGTTGTTGGCAATCGACACCGTAGTGTGTATTTATGTTGTGAAAATGGCATTGGAGTTGCTCGGAGAAGATGTCGGGCTATTCTTCAAGGCTGTATGGTTTCCAATGGATAAACGCCAAGCATCTGGCTGGCTGTGTGGTTCCGAACCTTGCAAAGACCGGAATATTTCCGCAGGATGATATTTCATGATTATCATCTCAAACGGGTTCAACAAGTTTCACATGGCAGTCGCAGCAGCCGAGCTCGACCGTCACGGACGGTTGGCTCAGTTTCTGACTGGCGCCTACCCAAAAGAGTGGATGCGGCCCTGGCTTCAGAAGCCTTTTTTCAAAACGCGGAAAATCAGCCGGTTTCTCGACCGCCGGGAGAATATTCCGTAAGGCTTGATATCTTCTTTATGGCTGTCGGAAGCGCTGCATGATTTTCGGATGGTATGCCGACGGAGGCCATTGTTGAACCGGCTCGACCCGCTCTGTAACCGGCTTTCGTTCCGGTGGTATGCGCGACAGGCGAAAAAGATCATCGCTCGGTCATCGCGCGCCAGGATATACCATTACCGCGCCGGTTTTGGTCATGAATCGGTCGTTGTTGCGAGGCGCTCAGGGATGGTGGCGTTGTGCGACCACTCTATCGCGCATCCTGCCGTACTGCAATATCTTGTCGATCACCAAGGCCGTCTGCCGGCCAACGGTCAAAAAGGCCCCATGGATCGATTGTGGCAGGATATCCTCGCTGATATTGAGCAGAGCGATCATGTCTTGGTGAATTCGGATTTCGTCAAAGAGACTTTCGTGCATCAGGGGTGGGCGCCGGAACGCGTGCATGTGATCTATTTGGGAGTGGATGCTGCTTTTCTCGATGCGATTCCTTCACGGGTAAACGGTGCCGGTCGGGAAAAAAATGGCGTGCGCCTTCTGTTCGGCGGTTGTTTCGAGCGTCGCAAAGGCGCGGAAGTGCTGATTCAGGCGCTGCTGCAGTTGGACGATTTGCCTTGGCGTCTGGAGATCGCCGGACCGATTGCGGACGACATTCAAAGACAGTATCACTCGTTTCTGAAAGGTTCTCGAGTCGAACACAAAGGCCTGTTGTCGCGCAAGAAACTGGCCGAATGGATGGCGGAAGGTGGAATTTTTGTCTTTCCCTCGTTGGCCGAGGGTTCTGCGCGCGTTGTTTTTGAAGCGCTCGCCTGTGGTTGTTACCCCATAACGACACCCAACAGCGGTTCGATCGTTGAAGATGGAGTGCACGGAAGGCTGATTCCTGCTGGGGATGTGGAGGCCCTCGCGGAGGCGATTCGAAAAGCGCTTGGCGACCGCGGTCAACTGGTTGAGATCGGGCGGCGGAACGCGGCGCTTGTTCACACGAGCTACCGGCAATCGGATTATGGCGAGAAACTGATCACGCTGTATGACAGGCTTGTGCAAAAATGAACACCGCGATCGGGCGTCGTGTTGTCGTGCCGGCGGTGCATGGAAAGCATGTCGGGAAGCTCGGACATACGTCACGGCTGTGCACCTACGATTTTCTGGTGCTCCTTATCCCCTTGAGCGGCTTTCTGGAAGTCACGCTCATCGGCAGACTGTTCGTGCCGGATATGGTCATGTTGGCTTTGTTTCCGATTCTTGTGCTGTCGATGCGTCACAAGTTGGCCGCTCCATTGATGCGCAGAATGCTCCTTTTCGGGATGATATGGCTGCTCGGTCAAGTGGTGACCGATGTTATTCGCCAAACACCGTTTCATGATTATTCACGTGGTTGGGCGAAGATCGTTTTTACCATCATCGATTTTTGTGTCATTTATCTGTTGATCGACAACCGGCCACGCCGTATTTTTCTTTATGCCCCGGACTGGCCGGCAGCGGTATCCTCGGTTTTTATCTTTATCCAAGAGGATTTGCGCTTGGCCATCCCTGGAAGTTTGGTATTGGAGCGCCGGTTACTTTGCTGATCGTTTTGCTTGCGGTATGGGCCAATCACCGTCGCGACCAGCGCCTTCCGCTCGTTCTGATTGCACTGATCGGCCTGTTCAACATCTATATGAGTTTTCGGAGCTTGGGAGGTCTCTGTTTGCTGACCTTTATCGTGCTATTGGTGCAGCGACGGGTATTGCGTAAAAACAATTATCGTGCGCCCAACTGTATCCGCTTCCGCACCGCTATTTTTCTCTGCGTGGTTCTTGGAGGCGGCGCCTATCTGACTTTGGCGGTATACGAAAAGGCTGTCCTTTCCGGGATGCTTGGAGAGGAAGCTTTGTTGAAATACCGGATGCAATCCGGTTCGTATGGTATTTTGCTTGGAGGACGCGCCGAATTGCTTGTTTCGTCGCGGGCAATCATGGATTCACCTATTATCGGACATGGTTCCTGGGCAAAAAACCGGTATTATGCGGAGCTTCTGTTTGTATTGAAACATCAGTTGGGTTATGAGGTACATGGCGGTCCCATGTCGGACTTGATTCCAACTCATTCCCATTTGATGGGGGCCTGGGTCGAGGCCGGTATTCTCGGGCCAGGGTTTTGGGTCGCAAGTCTTGTTCTTTCGTGGCGCGCGCTTCTACTGCTGCTTCGAACCAAAAATCGCCTCGCTCCGCTGTTGGTGTTCTTTGCAGCCCTGCTGATATGGGATATTCTGTTTTCGCCATATGGTGCCCAGAGGCGGTTTATTTCCACCTATTATGTGGTTGCCATGATAGCTTTTTTGACATCGGTAACAAAATTGAAAAAGGACAAACAGCGCCATGAAAGTTTCGATCGTCACCATTTCCTTCAATCAAGGAAAATTTCTGAAGCGGTGTATTCGCTCGATCGTTGAACAAGATTACGATGATATCGAATATATTATTGTCGATCCGGGATCGACCGATGGCAGCAGAGCAATCATCGAACAGTATCATGATCGCATCAGCACGATGATCTTCGAGCCGGATAATGGTCCGGTCGATGGCTTGATCAAAGGCTTTGCGCAGGCGAATGGAGATATCTTCGGATATATCAATGCCGATGACGCGCTGCTTCCCGGCGCCATCAGCGAAATGGTGGCGGCATTGGACAAAAATCCCGGGGTTAGTGCCGTCATCGGGCATGGCTATGTCATCGATGCTGCCGGTAGGGTTCGGCGCTGTATCCGTTCGGCGCGTTTCGATGCCAGGAGATTCGCATTGGGTGCAGGGGTAGTGGTGCAACAATCAACATTTTTCCGGCGGGAAGCCTATAGGAAGGTTGGCGGCTTCAATGACAAAAATAGGACCAGCTGGGATGCGGAACTGCTGCTGCAAATGGGGTTGAACGGAGAGCAAATAAAAATCATCGATCGCTACTGGTCGTTGTTTACGATCCATGCCGACTCATTTACCGGAGATAAAGGAGCTCGGGATGAAGCCAGGGTCTTGGAAGTTAAGCGTAATCATGGGCGTTATTTCGAATTGGTGATGGGAAGAGAGGAGCAGCGCATTGATCATTTTTGGAGAAAGCTGGCCTGGTTGCAACGCTGGGCGCTCGATCCTATGGGCGCCGCACGGAGATTGTCGGACCAATTGATTGGCCCGCCACCTTATGATTTTCCGCCATAGGAGCATCCGTTAGAATGACTGCGGCATGTGGTTCTCGCTCGATTATATTTTCTTTGAGAAACATAAGGTCTTTTCCTTTTTAAGGAGTCAAATGAACCATTTACTTGATGTTGTGACGGAACGGGCCTGCACGCCCGATATGCATCAACACTTTTTCGGCTTCCATGATTTGTGTCCTTGGGACCACAGCAATGCGAAGCTTCTGCTGCACCGTATTTCTAAACAGCAGCCGCTGTCCATTCCAACAGTGGATGATACGATCGAAATCGTGCTGTGGGACCCTGATTCCGGTCAGATCGACGCCATTGCTGAAACGGCCGCTTGGAACTGGCAGCAAGGCGGGCGGGCTCAATGGCTGAGGAGAACGCCAAAGGTATTGATCTACAATAAAATCGTCGATGGGCGGTTGATCTCGGAACGGATCGATCTGAACAGTGGGGTTCGCGATCTTTTTCCGTTTCCTTGTTATAACCTATCGCCGGATGATGCAACTTTTGTTTCCTGCAATTTGGGTCGTCTCAACAAATGTTGGCCTGCTTATGGAGCGGCAGGTCGGATGACAGGTTCCGAGGATGAGCATGCGCCCGACGATGATGGTCTGTTCATGATAGACCTGCAATCCGGGCAGGAACGATTGATTATTTCTCTTGCGGAGTTGGTTGAAGGTGCAGAAATCAAGCTTCCTGATGGTACGAAACATTTTGTTTGCCATCCGACATTCAGCCCATCGGGAGAGCGTATCTGTTTTTTTCATCGTTTTTTTTCGAAGGAACAAGTCCTTTTTTCTCGTTTCATCGTTTGCGATGTAAATGGGAACAATCCAAGGCTCATCGCCAATGAAAAAGTGAGCCATTTTGACTGGATCGATGATGACACCATCGTTGTGTGGACCCGTTTTCTGCCGAAAAACATTGTTGCAGCAAGAAGCGCGGGCGGTTTCAATTCTCCCTTTATCAAGCCGCTTGTTCAATTGGCCAGAAGACTGAAACCCAATATCAAACAATCTCTCTGGAAAGAGGCCTATTTCCAGATCGATCTCACCGGCAATAGCGAGCCAACGCCTATTGCCAATGGTATCCTGGAACAGGATGGCCACCCCATGTTTTCGCATGATGGCAAATGGATGCTGACCGATACCTATGCCGATCCCAAAACCCG
>Ga0114931_10004995_pt1 | contig 16447 bp, 12 predicted proteins | sample 2SBtaG_FD_89579 | JGI IMG/M metagenome (GOLD analysis project Ga0114931, IMG submission 89579) | Deep subsurface microbial communities from Kolumbo volcano to uncover new lineages of life (NeLLi) - 2SBTROV14_V59a metaG | ecosystem: Environmental > Aquatic > Marine > Volcanic | place: Kolumbo...
CCGTTTCAGTTTGTGTTCATTGCCTGGGCGTATTGGTTCACGGGTTGAGAGCGCTAGGCCGACAGAGGAGCCGGCTCAAAGCGCTCGATCTGCGTCAACGCGCTCTTGGCCGCGTGATATCCGCACATCCCGTGCACCCCGCCTCCCGGAGGCGTCGATGCAGAGCAGATGAAGATGCGTGGATTGGGCGTGCTGTAAGGATCGAGCCGCGCCACGGGCCTGGTGAAGAGTTGGAACGCATCGGCCACTCCACCAGTGATCGCGCCACCCACGTAGTTCGGGTTGTAACGATGAAAGTCGTGGGTGTTCATCGCATGTCGCGCGAGGATGCGGTCCTTGAAACCAGGAGCAAATCGCTCGACTTGCCGTTCGATCGCCTCGGTCATGTCCACCGTGGAGCCGCCGGGCACGTGGCAGTACGCATAGCCGGTCTGCTTGCCCTCGGGCGCGCGGCTCGCATCGAGTTGGCTTTGCTGACAGAGCAATACATAGGGTCGTTTCGGATGCTTTCCTTGGAACGTCGTCTTTTCTCCCGCGGCGATTTCTTCGAGGGTGCCACCCAGATGCACCGTGGATGCCTCCAAGCAGTTGGGATCGCGCCATGGGATGGGACCGTCGAGCGCCCAGTCGAGCTTGAACACCCCTGGGCCGTATCGATAGCGAGCCAGGCGTCGCAAGTAAGCGTTCGGCAACGCGGATCCAGCGATCGAAGACAACTGATCAGGGCTGGTGTCAAAGAGATAAACCCGGGCTGCGGGCAGGTCTTGGACGGATGTGACGCGCACGCCGGTGCGGATCTCACCCCCGAGCCCGTGCAACAGGCTTGCGAGCGCGCGCGGGATCGCCTGCGAGCCCCCTGCGGCCACCGGCCATGGCTTCACATGACCTGCGATCGAGAAGATGAGCCCGAGCGCCGCGGTGAATGCCTTGTCGAGCGGCAAGATGCTGTGGCCTGCGCAACCAGCAAAGAGCGCCCTGGCCCGTGACTGCTGAAATCGCCACTTGGCAAAGCTGCTCGCCGGCCACATCGCCCTCAGCCCGAACCGCGCAAACAGGTCCGGGTGGCGCGGCCAGCGCAGGGGCCCAATCGCGTCGGCGAAAAAACCTTCCGCGTTATCGAGAAACGGCGTGATCAGGTTTCGGTAACTGCTCGCGTCGGCTCCAAGGCCTCCCGACGTCTCCTCAACCGAGCTCCACATCATGACCGCTGGCTGATCATCGAGGGGATGCGCAACCGAGGCTTCAGGCACGATCCACCGGAGCCCGTGCTCTTCGAGCCGTAGCGAGCGAAAGAAGGGAGAGAGAATTCCCATCGTGTGCACCGCCGAGCAAACATCGTGCTCGAACCCAGGCAGCGTGAGCTGAGCCGTCCGCGTTCCCCCACCGATTTCTCCGGCGGCTTCCAGAACCAAGACCGACGCCCCGTACTGCGCCAACGACACAGCGGCGCTCAGACCGTTCGGGCCCGAGCCGACCACCACCGCGTCGAAGGTCTCTCGATGTTCGCTCATCGGGGCCAATATAGCCCTGCGCCGGCTTATTCGAATGCGCTGGTGTTGGTCATTCGGATTTCAAAGGCCCCGTTGACGTCGATCTTTTCGACGCCCTCTTGACTGGTCACCGTGAGCTTGCCGGTGCTTTGGGCCGTGGCCGAGGCGTCTGATTCGAGCGCGTTCAGGTTGAGAACGATTTCGCCGCTCCCGTTCGCGGTCATCTGCTCGACCGCGATGGAAATGCCGTCATCGGGGAAGTCCACGGTCTGTGGCAGCGCATTCTGGGTGATGGTGACGTTGAGCTTGATCTCGTCGCCCACGCGCTCGATCAGCGTGTACGAATCGACCTGCTGCACCTTGAAGCCGTAGAGCGTGAGCTCCTTGCGCGCCTCCCAGCGCGCGCCGAGGCCCACCGGCTCAGCAGGCAGCACGACGCGAGACAAGGTCGTGCGCGCGTTGACGATCATCATCAGCAGACGAAGCGGGAGATCTGGACTCTTAGCCTTGTCGTTGAGCTCGGCTGCTAGCGCAATCCCGCGGTCGTCCATTTCGACCGTACCGCCCGCATCGTCGAGGATCGCCGCGCTCTGCCTGAGCTCGTCGGCAACGTCCGGATCGATGCCTTCTGGGACGGCGGCCTCTGCCTTGACGACGTTGACCTCGAATTTCACCCCCTTGTCGGTCGCCATCGCCGGACCTGACACGATGTGAAGCCGGACGCCTGGCACCACCGAAAGGGCAGCAGTGTCCGCGGTCGTCGCAAGCCTGGCGACCGCGAAGTCCATGTCGGATGTTGTCGTCGTGCCATCTGCGATCTTGTAGCGAAGCGGCGCGCGAGGCTCCTCCCCGGTTTCGAGCAGCAGCACTGGGTCGCTCTTTGCGCCCGCTGCAGTCGCCGCTGACTCGCCCTTCTTGCAGCTGGTCAGCACGAACAGTGCCGAAATCAAAATCAACCCACGTACGATTACTTGCTTCGTCATCGATCCTCCTCCCGGCGCTTGTGGCCCGCCAGCTCGAACGCGCGTGTAGCTGCTGCGATCGGACAGCGCAAGCACCGGACCTGGAACGGTCGAGATCAGTGGCATCGTCACTTCGATGCTTGAGGGCATGAATGAAGCTCTCGATGCCAACCGCTTCATCACGTTGCGACGACTGTCCGAGGCAGCTACCTTCAATCGCAAGATGAGCTCAGAAAACAGCGGGGCAGCCTGGGAAAAACGTCCGATAGTCGAGGCGGTGCCGCGCAAGAAGATCGCGATCTTCATCGTCACCTACAACGCCGTAACGACACTAAGTCAGGTGCTGGACCGCATCCCCGAGGACGTGTGGGATCGGGTCGACGAGGTCTTCGTCTTCGACGACTCGAGCCAGGACGATACCTACCTCGTCGGCCTCGGCTACAAACACCTGCACGGCAAGGCCAAGCTGAGCATTTTTCGCAACGAGCAAAACCTCGGCTACGGCGGCAACCAGATCCGCGGTTACAAGTACGCGATCGAGCAGGGCCATGACATCGTCGCATTGCTGCATGGCGACGGGCAGTACGCGCCCGAGGCGCTCGGCGAGTTGCTCGCGCCGCTGGAGCGCGGCGAGGCCGACGCGGTATTCGGCTCGCGCATGATGACGAAGGGCGCGGCGCGGCAGGGCGGCATGCCGCTCTACAAGTTCACGGGGAACAAAATCCTCACGAGCTTTGAAAACGCCATGCTCGGCACCCACCTGAGCGAGTTTCACTCGGGCTACCGCCTGTACTCCACCGCCGCACTCAAGAAGGTGCCGTTCGATCGCAATACCCACGACTTTCACTTCGACACACAGATCATTATCCAGTTGCACGCAGCAGGCCTACGTATCGTCGAGCTCCCGATTCCAACGTACTACGGAGACGAGATCTGCCGCGTGAACGGGATGAAATATGCAGCCGACGTCGTGGCCTCGGTGCTGCGCTATGAAGCGCACGAGCTCGGGCTGCAACATTCCCCGGAGTACGAGGTGCAGCCGAACTACACGCTGAAAAACAGCCGACTGTCCTCGCATGGACAGCTACTCGACCTCGTAGGCCCGCCGGCCCAGCGGGTGCTCGACATCGGTTTGGGAAGGGGCGAGCTTGGATACGCCTTGTCGCAGCGCGGCCACCATGTGGTGGGCCTGGATCAACACCCGCCTGCGCGAGAGCTCGCTGATTTCTATCAGGCAGACCTGTTTGACGGCCTTCCAGACGAGATCCTCGGCCAGCGCTTCGATACGATCATCCTCGCCGATGTGCTCGAACACTTACCCGATCCCGCTGTGCTGCTGTCCCAGGCCGCCAGCTTGCTCGAGCAGAGCGGCAAGATCCTCGTGTCGCTGCCCAACGCAGTTCATTGGAGCGTACGGGCGCAGGTCGCGGCGGGCCGTTTCGACTACGCGAACAAAGGCATCATGGATCGCGGCCACCTGCGTTTCTTTACGAAGCACTCGGCTGAGCGCTTGTTCGAGCAGGCGGGCCTTCGGGTGCGTGAGCACCGGACGACCCCCGTCCCATGGGAAAACGTGCTGCCACGCGTCTTCGGCAAGTTCGTTCGCGAGAACATGGAACGCGCGGACTTCATGCTGTCGCGCCTCCGCCCAAACGTCTTTGCCTACCAGCATCTGTTCGAGCTCATCTCAGCCGACGAACCTCCCGAAGGTCGATAATCGCGTACGCCCCGCGGCGATAGGCCCCCCCCTGGTCGACGAGTTCATTCAGAAGGAGCGGTTTACCTCCACGCTTGCGTTGCGCGTCAGCGATCCATCGGTTGAACGGCCTGAAGTACTTGAAGGGCGCGCCCCGCAGATGAGGTAGGTAAACGAGCATATGCGTGACGCCATACGCATCTCGAAGCCGGATCAACGGCTCGGTGGACGTCGCAAGGCTGGCGTCGATCAGGGCGCGCATGCGTTTTCGCATGACGTCTACATACTGCTGGTGAAACGCCTGGTGTGTCTCGAGCGTGACAAATGCCGTCCGGCGAGACACGTAGGGCACGTTCTCGATGGCGGTGCCCGGCCAGCCAGCAATGACCGCGTCGACCGGTAGGCGAGCAATGGTGTCGTACAACGGCGCATCGCGCGTCGTGTCGACATTGAGTCCCGCCGTGTGGCTGCCGCGGCCTCCGACAGTGATGAGCATGAAACCGCAAAAAACGAAGGTGAGGACCACCTGAAATGGGCGCTCGCTGCTCGCGCGTTGCGCGGCCGGGCCAGTGCTCTTTGAACCGAGCTTCTCACTCAACGAGGAGAAGCCAGCTACAGCGGTGCTCGCCATCAAGGCTGCGAGCAATGGCATCGGGTAATTCGTGTAGCGCGTCGGCAGATAGAAGTACGGCGCCACCGAGAAAGCGATGGAATAGCCCACGAGCGCGGCGAGGCCCAATAGCAGCACGCGGCGTGCTGCGCAGCTTGATGCTGCGAACAACACCCAACCCATGGCCGTGAACATCGCTATGATCTTCAGGATTGCAGACCGCGGGTTTGAAGCAGCGCGCGGCGATTCGCCCGCGTTCACCCAGCGGTAGACAGGCCCTATCCATGGCCTGCCGACCCCGATGAACCCCCGGGCGATCGCGGTTTCGGCATTTTGGAAAAAGCTATCGAATGGCGCTCGCGAGTTGGGCGCGTAGCGGCCCCCGGGTCCCGCCTCAGGGTACTGCGTCACGTCATCCGCTGTAAGCACGGGCCCGTACTTCGAGGAAGTCACCACCGTCGGCAACAAGAGCGCGCCCGATACTGCCACAACGACCGCGAGGTACCCAATGCGTCGCCGCAGGCCCCAGTCGCGGGCGTCGCCGCGATCGCAGGCCGGCAGCGCCAACACGACGAGCGCCGCTGACAAGCCGACGACGACCCCGGCTACCGGGTAAAAAGCCGCTCCCAGCCACACGAGCACAGCGAGCCACTTCATCCGGCCGTAGCTCAGCGCTACCAGCGCCCAGGCCAAAATGGGAAAAGCAAAAGCCCGAGGGAGCCCTCCTCCCATGCGATCGAGATAAAGGCTCGCTCCGAGCGTGAGCGCCATCGCACCCCACGCTGCAGCCTTCCCGCCCAATTTGTTGGCCGCGGCGCCGAGTCCCGTAACCGTGAGCAACAACATCAGGTACGTGACGGCCTTGCTCGAGACCGCTGGGTCGAGAAGCGGCGCCGACAGAGCATAAAGCGCACGAAAGCCCAGTGGTAGGCAGGCCAGGTAATAATCGGCGATGTAGTCGTTCGGAAACAGCGACGAATCCGCGTAACGAAACAACGGATAGATCTGTTGCCGCGCGTCATCGTTGAAGATGTACGGGTCGAAGCCGCGCGCGATGTGCATCGCGAGGCTGTGCCCATAGACGAGACCGAGCGCCCCAACGACGAGGGCCCATGGCCACCACCCTTTCAGATGTCGGAGAGTGTCGCGCACGTGCAAACCAGCCTAGCGCTCGTGCGCCGAGGTGTGAAGGTCGGTGGTTGTCGATGTCTTCTCGACACGCCCGCCGACGATCCACTCCCTGACATAGTAGGGCCGCTTGCCCTGCGCCTCGTGGTAAGTGCGCCCCAAGACATCGGCCACCAGTCCGAGCGAAACCAATTGAATGCCGACCAAAATGAGAATCGCACCGAGCAGCAACAGAGGGCGGTTTGCCAACTCGACTCCAAAAACGAGCTTCTCGACCGCCAGGTAGACGCTGATGCCGAGCCCGAGAAGGCCGCATACCAGACCAGACAGCCCGAACATCTGCATCGGGCGGACGAGATAGGACTGAAGGAACAGAACCGTAAGCAGGTCTAAGATGACGCGAGTCGTGCGACCGATGCCGTACTTGGAGCGACCAAACCGACGTGCGCGATGATTGACTTTCATCTCGGTGATTCGCGCCCCGACCAGAGACGCCATGACAGGAATGAAGCGATGCATCTCTCCGTATAGCCGCAGCTCGCGGGCAAGGTCGCCCTTCATGGCTTTGAGCGTGCATCCGTAGTCGTGGAGCCGAACTCCGGTCGTCTGACCGATGATTCGGTTTGCTACGATCGACGGCAACCTTCGGTTGAGGAAGGCGTCTTTTCGGCCATGCCGCCATCCCGCCACCATGTCGAAGCCCTCGTCCAGCTTGGCGAGCATCGCTGGAATGTCGCGCGGATCGTTTTGCAGGTCGGCATCCATCGTGACGATGACTGCTCCGCGTGCCGCGTCGATCCCGGCCTGCATGGCAGCGGTCTGACCGAAGTTGCGCCGAAAACGGCACACGACGAGGCGCGAGTCGTCTTGGCTTAGGCCGCGCAAGACTTCGAAGCTCCGGTCTCGCGAACCGTCGTCCACGCAGACGATCTCGAAATCGATCCCCGTAGGGTCGAGTGCTGCGTGGATTTCCCGAACCGCCTCGAAAACGCTCTCCTCCTCGTTGAACACGGGGAGCACGACCGACAGATCGCGAGTAGGGGTGTCAGGATCGGCCATCATGCCGTTCATCCATTTTCTTTCTCACCGAGCACCGTAGCGACCATGAGCAACGTGAGCCCGACGGGTGGCGTGAGGTGATTCTCCACGCCGCGGAACCACGCGGCTAACCCACGCCGGAGTGCTCGCTTACCTGCGCCAGGTTCGCCGTAACGGAAGGATTCGTCCACGGCCCGGTTGAGGAGGCGGACGGCAACGAAGGTAGGCACTACCCCGAGGAGATTCCAGTACTTCAACTCCTCCACGCGAAGTGGATGCGGGCTGGCAAGCGCCTCGAGGCGCTCCGGGGTATAGCGGCGGTAATGACCGATAGCCCGATCCTTGGCTCCGAAAAGGCTCGGCATAGCCGGGACAGTGATGATGAGCCGTCCACCAGGGTACACGGCTGAGACGAGACTAGCGAAAGCAGAACTGTCGTCTTCGATGTGTTCTAAGCAATCCATGCTCACGATGTTATCCGCCCGCTCTCCTTGCTGAACGAGACTATCGGCGGAAGCCTTGCGAATCCGTGTCGGCTCGAGCCCGCACCCACGCAGATGTTCCTGGGCCGCGGCAACGATAGGAGCACTGAAGTCGATGCCCCTGGCGTCGTAGCCGTGCGTTAGCAACCATGCGACCAAGCCGCCAGCCCCACAGCCTACATCCAAGACCGTGCCAGGCTTGATGCGATCGGCGACCAAACGGCGGATCGCATCTGAACGGAAGTCTTCGCCCCGGGTCCGAGCAAGCGCAACCTGCTGCCGCTCCAGCTCCGAGATACTGTTCACCTGCCGCATTCCGGGTGCACTCGCGCGGCGATGCTATCACGACGTTCCGTCCACGCAACCTTCGCTCAGTTGGACGGCGGCCACGCCAGCCAGGCAAAAAATCCGACGAGAAGCGCCGGCACGTAGATGATGGCGAACACGCCCAGGCCAAGGGCAATGCCCAGCGTCCCGGCCAGCCCGAGGGCTGGAAAGATCAGCGCGAAGAAAGACTCGCGGACCCCCACACCCGAGATCGAGATCGGCAGCAGACTCAGAAGCGAGCTGATCGCCAGTAGCGCCGCAACGTCGATGAACGTCAGGTCGATGCCAAGCGCCTTGGCCACGAGCCAGGCTTGAACGTAGTTGGTGAGAAATGCGAGTACGGTCACCATGACCGGCGCGACGAGACCCATGCCGACCTGCCGACGGAGCGCAGCAAAGAAAACGCCCAGTCCCGCATGGTGCTCGGCGTCCGAAAAACGTCCATAAATCCATTGCGCGGCGGGTTCAGCCACGCCTCGCACGAAGAGGAACGCAGGTGCGATAGCGACCACTGCAACCGCAATCCATGCCACGTGCGCGAGTGGTGCAGACACTGCGCTCGCCAAATGAACGACGCCAAGAGCCACGAACGCCAGGAGGACGTACACGTCGCAAAGCCTATCCACGACGGAAACCGCTAAGCTTTCCGCGTAGCCGACCGCGTGGTCCCGTTTGAGGTATTGGATCCGCAGCGCATCACCAACACGACCCGGGGTGACTAAGCCCAAGTAGAGCGAAGGAAGATAGGCTCGGTACGCGCTCCCCAGCGATAGGGACACATCAGCCGACCGAAATAGGTCGCGCCAGCGCCACAACTTCGCATGCACAGATACGGCGCCGAGCAGCGCCCCCCCGACCAGCGGCCATGGAGCCGCCTCAGCAAGAGTGTTCACTAGCAGTGCTCGGTCTGCGAAGCGCCACAACACCCACACGATCAGGAGAGGTCCGAGCAGGCGCATTGCCAAGCGAAAACGGGAACTGGTCATCGGATGGAGTCCCTATTCGGTCTTCGGCGGAACGACGGCCCGATAGAGGCTCCACCTCCCCTGACGTTCCAAAAGCTCGACCTTACCCTCGTTTTCACGCTTTTTGAGACTGGCCTTGTTGCCCCCACGCAGGTCACGTGCATCCACCAGGAGATAATCGGTGTCGATGCCTTGATCGAGGCGGTAGACTTTAGCGCGATTCTAGACATGGGACCCGACGAGGTCCGTGACGGAGACCGACGCGTCAGGCTCGATCCGGCCGACCAGCTCGACGAACGAGTCGTAGCGGTCCTGCATCCGTTTGCTCAGACTGCGCTGCACCGTCGTGAAGCCACCCCGAAAGCTGCTATTTTCCACGATGGCACCGTACTTCCAGCTCACGAGCAGGCTTGCCACGAGGACACACCCCATCACCGCAGCGGTGAACCCGATATCCTTGGGCCGCGCCTCCTGCAGACGGCGGAGCCCAACCGGTGCGAGGGCAATCGCAACGGGCAGAAAGACGGCGGAATATTGAAAGTGGGATGAGTAAACCGCGGTCCTCGACGCGAGGAGAACGAAGATGAACCCGTAGAGCAACATCACGCGCGATCGACCAGCCCACGCCGGAAGGAACAGCAAAGGGAAGAAAATCACGAGCAGGTATTGAATCTTCGCTGCCCTCGCGACGAGTGAGACGATGAACGCGGGATTCGTGAGCAGCGTGGTTACAAAATCGAGCTCGCCCAACTTGTTCGGGATCATGTCCTGGTAGTAGTAGTAGTATCCATAGGACTTAGCGCCCTGGTCGAGGAGTCCGAAGGACGACATGAATACTGTTTTCGTCAGGGCAAAATAGACCAAGCTGACCAGGATCGTCATCCAGCCGGCGCGCCTGTACCGTGGATCACCTGAGATGACGCCGTACAAGCCAATGAAGCACATCAGCAGCGAGACATCCTCGCGAATCAGCAGGAGCAGGGCAAAGGTTGCGAAGTAAAGGCGGAGCTTGCCCGAGAGCAGGAAGTACAAGGCAAAGAGCAGCGGAGTAAACAAGAGTGTCAGAGAGTGAAACTCGTAGAGGTTCGCCCCGTGCAGCGCCGGGTGCAGGGCGTAGACGACTGCCCAGACGAGTCCCCACGCGCGAGATCGGAGCTGATCACGGCCGAGGAGATACGCGGGGACTACGCCCGCGCCGCACCATACTGCCTGCAACGTCAGCAAGAACTCCGCGCGAGGCCAGAGCCGGTAAAGCAGGGATAGGATCACCAAGATCGGATCAAAGTGCGCCGAAGCATGGGTGCCTCCCCGAAGCAAGGTGCATGCGAGCGGTCGCCCATGGCTCGATTGAAAGAAAACGTTGTCGTAAATGCCGAGATCGACCGTGCGCGTATGAAATGCATGGTGGTTGGTGATCGCAAGCTCGGCGAAAAAGTAGGCGTACGCTGCCCACAACGCGAATACGAGACCGAGGCTGAGGATGTCGCGTTGACGCGAGGAGAGGATTGGCTGGCTGCGCCGCAGCGGTCGCTCGCGACCGCTAAGCGCGCGAAACGTAGGCCACCACGCTAGAACCACGAGGGCGATGTAGAGCCAGGTGAGCCACTGGTGCTGTGTCTCGATGCGCCGCTCGGTCAGGGCTACGATGAGCGGACCGCTCAAGAGGAAAGACAGGTACGGGTGCAATCGCCGAGCCCGATTGAAACCGGGCGGCCAGTGCTCGCGATGCCGATATACGATGACTATCAGATAGAAGGCAGCAACCAGCACCAGGGAAACGCCGAAATAGCCTAGGCCAATGAAGCGCTCGCCCCGCGTCAGCTTGTTGTCGAACATCGCGGGCAGGAGGTCGGCATGCGTCGCCGCAAACAGCGTTGCACCTAGCGCGATTGCGACCACGACGGGCCAGATGCAGAAGATCGCGATCCGCACTGCGGTGGAGCAGAACGCGTCGAGCTTTCTGGGCATTGGATCCGCCTCGTTCATGGCTTAGGTGTCGCAGACACCAGGCGCTGCGGGTCGTTTCCCAAGCCGCTTGTGTCCGTCCCACTCCACGGGATCCTCGAGCGTTCCTCTAAGCTGCTCTCCCACACCCATCGAAGGGGCTTTTTAGGCTCCCCCGCCGCAACATACAAGCCGCAAGCCAGGGCGCTGCGGGCGCTACACGCCGAAGCGCTCGTTGTACGCCTTCAGCGTTTCCCGCACCTGCTCGTTGGTGAGCCCGAAGTCCTCGATCGCGTACTCGTGCTCTCCCTCCTGGGAGGTCGGCTTCTCGGCGATGCGCGCTTCCAGGAGCCCGGCAATCTCCGGGGTGAAGCCCAAGTCGAAGTACGAGTAGATGTCCTGCAGCACGGTCATCGGGCTGGCCATCAAATCGCGGAGCCGGACGTCGTAGATCTGCGACTCCGGAATCGCCTTCCTCGACTCCATGGCCCGGTCGAGGCCGATACGGGTGTACTCGAGCCAAAAGGCGCCGAGCTCTTCGACCTCCAGGCTCCGGCGCAGCTTCGAAGCTATCCGGGCTGCCAAGCTACAGTGCGACGCGAGTGCCTTGGCGATGTCGCGATGGGTGAAGATGATCTGGGCATCCGGATAGACCGCCATGAGCGCATCCAAATTCCACATGTGCCAGGGGCATTTCAGCACCCAGCGCTCGGCGGAACGCTGCGCGGTCAGTATCTTCAGCTGCAGCTTGTGGAACTCGTAGGGCTCGATCATGTCCCAGTCGAGCATCTGCATCGCATAGCCATAGGTCGCGAACCCGACCCAGAATGTTAGAACGGCCATGTCGTTTTCGAGCAGAAAGAAGTCCTCCTCGTACGAGTCCGCGGTCACCAAGTGCGCCACGCCCTGGTCCGGAATGGCCGCCTGGTTGAATCCAAAGGAGAACTTGGCCTGCGCTCGCCGCCATGTGACGTCGCCGAGCGGGTCTCCTAGGCGGCCAAGCGGGTACGAGAGCTCCCACGCCCTGGCGACGCGGTTGTTCGGGTCCGCCGCCAGGACGTTGTGAAGGAAGGTGGTGCCCGTGCGGAAGAAGCCGGTGATGACAACCGGGCGCTCGATCTGGACATCGTCGAGCTCTGGATGGCGCCTGGCAAAGTCGACGACGCGAAGCCTGTTGCCAAGATGCCAGTTGAGGTAGTAGCGAGCTCCAAACAAGCCGGTCGTATTCAGGTTCGACTCGTTGAGGCCGTCCACCGCCGCGTCCAGCCGCGCCCGAAATCCACCGTCGCCCCAATCATCGAGGCCGGTCGTGCGCTCCGCCATCTTCATGACCCGCTTCGAGTCGATCGGAATCATCTTCTTGCTGAGGCCGTCCAACTTGTTGAGCAATGAGAACGGCAGGCTGGGCTTCAGCTCGGCAGGGGTTTCGCTCATCGAGAGCCTAGTAGAACCCCGATATGCGCGGTGTCAAAGCTCGGTCGCGGCTAGATGGCGAACGGTCGAAATGTAACGTTGAACGGCTGTTACGGCGGGCCGGCCCGCGGTGTCCCCGCCGTCAGACCTCGCTCGCCTGCGCGCTTTCCCGGTCGCGGTCGCCTCTTGCCAACGCAACGCTACCCAGGGTATTCACCGGAAGGAATGATGAAATACCGCTGCCTGCGTGCGTTTCTGTTGCTGGGTCTGGGCTTGGTTCTGGCGAGCTGTTCCGTCACTCGCGTCAAGTGGCGCATCAAGTGGGACAAGGGCATGGAAAAAAGTAAGGCGGCGTTCATGAAGGCCCCGCTCAAGGCCGAGCGGGAGCGTCCGCCCAACATCGTCCTCTTGGTAGCCGACGACCTGGGCCCCTATGAAGTGAGCGCGTACGGGGAAGACCACGTCCTGACGCCGAACATCGATCAGATCGGCAAGGAAGGCGTGATCTTCGAGGAAGGGTACGCGAGTGCGCCGACCTGCGCGCCTGCTCGCGCCGGCCTCATGACGGGCCGCATCCAAAATCGCTACGGATTCGAGACACAGATCATGGAGTTCTATCCCTCGAACTACGTCGAGTACATCTCGGGGAGGTGGCTGGTCGACACCGGTGAGTTCGTGGTCAAAGCAAAGCCCTCGTTCCCGTCCGAGTGGCAGGTGCACAAGCAAGGCGTTCCGCCGTCCGAAATCATGCTCTCGGAGATCCTCGAGAAGTACGATTACAGCACGGCGCTCATCGGCAAGTGGCACCTCGGCGTGCACCGCGAGCAGGTGCCGATGGCGCGCGGTTTCGACTATCAATACGGCTTTTACGGCGCCTTCTCGCTCTACGCGCCTCAAAAGAACTGGTCGGGCATCATCAACCACGAGCACAAGGCGTTTAGCGCGCAGCACCAGTGGAATACGGGACGAAAAGAACAAGCCGCCATCAGGAGAAATGGCAAAGAGATCATAGAAAAAGAGTATCTGACGTTCGCGTTCCGCGACGAGGTAATCAAGTACATGGAGGACCACCGGGACGAGCCGTTCTTCATCTATAGCGCGTTCTCGGCTCCGCACGTGCCGTTTCAGGCGCCGGTCGAGTACTACTGCAAGTACCCGAACGTCAAAGACGACAACAAGCGCGTATACTACGCGATGATTTCAGCGCTCGACGATGCGATCGGCTCGATCCACCAGAAGATCAAAGACCTCGGCATCGAAGACAACACGCTCATCTTCATGCTGAGCGACAATGGGGGCGCCTCGTACACGCATGCCACCGACAACGGGCCGCTCAAGGGCGGCAAGCTCACGCAGTTCGAAGGCGGCATCCGGGTGCCCTTCATGATGAAATGGAAAGGCAAAATCCCCGCGGGCACGCGTTACGAGTATCCCGTATCTTCAGTCGACATCTTCGCGACTTCCGTGGCGGCAGCGCGCGGCGTCTTGCCGAATGATCGTGAATATGACGGCGTCGACTTGATCCCGTACGTGACCGGCAAAAACAAGGATCGGCCGCATCAGGCGCTGTTCTGGCGCGCCGATCACATTTGGGCGCTCCGCGACGGCGATTACAAGCTCATCCTGAGCACGCGAGACGGCTGGGCCGAGCTATACAATCTCATCACCGACCAGTCCGAGAAGATCAACCTACGTGAACAAATGCCGGACCTCTACAAGAAGCTCAAAGAGGAGCACGAACAATGGCAAAAGGACAAGCTCAAGGTCAAGCCGATGTGGCCGCGCATCATGGATAAGAAATTCGTGATCGACGGCAAGGAGTACTTGTTCCCCGCCTGAGGTCTGCTGTGGCAAGCCTCGATGGTTGAAATCCGATGAAGAAACTCCGCCCAGCCCTCGCCGCTCTAGCTCTCGTTGCCACGGCGTGGCTTGCGCCGAGCCGGGCGGCTGCGGTGCCCAAGATGGACGTCAAACTGTTCTTCGGGGTCGGTTCGACGACGTTCGTTCCGCGCCTCCCCGATGTGGAGCTGCCAGATCCCGACACCGGCGAGCCCATACTGGTCGGGGGGCGCCACCCTGCCACCTTCACCAACTGGGGAGGCGGGCTGTCGGCACGGGTCCGTGCGGACAAGGTGTTCGGGGAAATCGGCCTTGCGTTCACCCGCTTCAAGTTCCGAATCAGCAGAACTCTCGTCGCCATTGCGGCGGCCGAAGGCAATCCCATCGATCCCGCCCTTGAAGGCAATAGCGCGCAGATGAACTCCCTAGAGCTCCCGTTGACCGCGGGCTACGTGCCGTACGCCAACCCCTATTTCAAGATCTACTTGTACGGTGGTCTCGTCAACAACTTCAACCTCAAGGGCTTCGTCAAACGGGACGGCGGCGGGGAGATCAAGTTCAGACCAAAAGACATCCCCGGGTACCCCCTGTCGATCTACGTCGCGGGCGCGCGCCTTGGCACTCAGTTCGACCTCGGCCCGTTCAACTTCGACTTCAACTACACGATCAACATGAACAGCGCGACGAAGACCGACTTCCGCACCAACACCCACGTTTTCCGCTTCTATCTGGGCTGGCTTTTCTAGAAAGAGGCGTCCATCAAGCTCGACTCAGAACAGCTCCGGAACGAAGTTCTGGTCGCACAGAGGCGGACGGACGTACTTGACCTTGTTCTGCCGTTCTGGAAGCTCGAGATGAGGCTCAGGCACATCTTGGTACGGGATCAGGCTGAGGAAGTGCGCGATGACGTTGAGCCGCGCGCGTCGCTTGTCGTCGCCCTGTACGACATACCAGGGCGCCTGCTTGATATCGGTGTGCGCAAACATCTCGTCCTTGGCCTTGGAGTAGTCGACCCAGTACTTGCGTGACTGCAGGTCCATCTCACTGATTTTCCAGCGCCGGACCGGGTCTTGGATGCGCTTTTGAAAGCGCCGCTCCTGCTCCTCGTCACTGACGGAGAACCAATACTTGATCAAGACGATCCCCGAGCGAACGAGCATGCGCTCGAACTCCGGACAGGATCGGAGAAACTCGCGATACTCGCGTTCTGTGCAAAAGCCCATGACCCATTCGACACCAGCGCGGTTGTACCAACTCCGGTCGAAGCAAACCATTTCGCCTGCTGCAGGCAGATATTGAACGTAGCGCTGAAAGTACCATTGGGTCCGCTCGCGTTCGGTGGGCTTGGCAAGCGCTTCTACGCGGCAGACGCGGGGGTTGAGGCTCTGCGTGATACGCTTGATCGCTCCGCCCTTCCCTGCAGCATCACGGCCCTCGAACAGGACGACGACCTTGAGCCCTTGGGTTTGAATCCATTTTTGAAGCTTCACGAGCTCTACCTGAAAGCTCGCCAAGGCTTTGTCGTACTCCGACTTTCTCAGCCTGGGCTTCTTGGCCGGTATCAAATCGCGCCCGAGGGGCGGCAACGGAAGCTCCTGTGCCGACTGTCGTTTTTCTTTCTTTGCCATCGCGTCCTCGTCGAATCAACTTGCCATAGCTCCGCGATTCGAGCCACGTCCGCCGTTTGTGGGGCGCCCCAGTCCTTGCGCGCAGCTGGGACTCGAGGGCGGTGACAGCCGGGGCACAGATCGATAGCATGCCGTCCATGCCTCTCTTGAAGCCCATCCTTCCCCCGTACGACATCGCTCAATGGGAGAAAAAACCTTTCCCCGAGCGCGTGAAGATGGTCTGCCAGTCCTGGGCGCTGCAGGGCTATGGAACCCCATGGCCGATCTACATCGTGTACCTGGTGAAGGTCGCACTGTACGTCTGGGTGTGGAGCTTATTCTGCTCGTTCACTCCTGGCCTCGGCGATCTACGAAGCTTCGGCTCTTGGTATTACGAACCCATCGCGTTTCAGAAAGCGGTGCTTTGGAGCATGGCCTTCGAGGGGCTTGGCCTCGGCTGCGGCAGCGGACCGCTCACCGGCCGGTACAAGCCGCCAATCGGCGGCGCTCTCTATTTTTGCAGACCGGGCACGACTAAGCTCCCCTTGTTCCCCGGGCTTCCGATCTTCGGCGGCACGAAACGCAGCGTGCTCGATGTCTTTGTGTACGTGGCGTACATCGGGTTCTTGTTCCGCGCCCTGGTCGCACCCGAGCTGTCGATCGAGCTCCTGATGCCGTCAATCGTCCTTCTGCCCCTCCTTGGCATCACCGATAAGACCATCTTCCTCGCGTCACGAGCGGAGCACTACTACACGGCTCTGGTTTGCTTCCTGTTCGCGGGCGACTGGATCGCCGGGTCGAAGCTCGTGTGGGTCGCGATCTGGATGTGGGCGGCGACTTCGAAGCTCAACCATCACTTTCCGTCGGTGGTCGCGGTCATGCAAAGCAACAGCCCGCTCACCCAAATCGGGTCGATACGCAAGCTTCTCTACCGAAGCTATCCGAA
>Ga0114931_10004996_pt1 | contig 16443 bp, 15 predicted proteins | sample 2SBtaG_FD_89579 | JGI IMG/M metagenome (GOLD analysis project Ga0114931, IMG submission 89579) | Deep subsurface microbial communities from Kolumbo volcano to uncover new lineages of life (NeLLi) - 2SBTROV14_V59a metaG | ecosystem: Environmental > Aquatic > Marine > Volcanic | place: Kolumbo...
ACAGGCTGCCCGCTCCGTTATACCAGAGCGGCTTACCTTCAAAGAAACCAAGAAAAAGGGAGGTGGGCGACTGCCGGAACATGCCCGTCGCGCTGATATCGTACCCGTTGGCGAAATCGGCACTGCCATAGCGGAAATGTTCATTGTGGGCTTGGCGCATGGCTTAGAGCAGCTTGGCGGCAAGCGTCAGGCCGCCCATGACAAAGAGCGTTGAAAACGACATACGCACAACGCAGAAGATGAAGGCCGCTGTAATCACCCACCACGCAAGACTGACAATATCATCGTAACCAGCCGTATAATTCTGCGCGGTGAAGCGGATCACAAAATCCGCCGTGCGGTTATAAACCTCCGGTGTGGCAAAGAAGGTGATGATGATCGCCAGCAAGTTCGACAACCAGATCAGGGTTTGCATGAAAATGCCGTACCCGGCCTGATTGCTCTGCTGCGGATATTGATTTTGATACATCAAGCATACCTCCTGTTCTTACAGGAGAGTACGTCAAGGGAGTGTTGGAGTTAGGCGGATATTCTAGTTTCAGACTTCAATATCTGAATAAATTTTGCGCGAAGATCTTCTCGATTTTCGCCAAAGTGGGCTTGACGGTGATGATTTGGACAAAGCGCAATCACGTTGTAAACCGTATCAGGGCCTCCGTCTGCCAAGGAAATGATGTGGTGGGTTTCCAAGTAAATCGAATTTGCATTCGTTAAAAACCCTTTTTGCCCGCAAAACTCGCAATGTCCCTTTGCGCGGGCAAGTACCCATTGTCGGACTTTGGGGTCCCTAACAAAAGCGCTACCTGAAGTTTCGCGTTTGTCAGGGGCTTCTGATCCGAAATTCGGTGGTGAAAACTGATCTTGATAATTCGTTTCGTGAGCACCGCGAAAGATCAGGACGTTTCCTGTTCTATCGTCGTAAGTATCAATATGCCAAAATTCAGAATCAAGCTCTCGCCATTTAACTTGCGATGCTTCTGCATCAGCATCGGTGAGTTCTTTTTTCTTTCCATCTAACAAAATTACTCTGATTGGTATGTTGCGATGAAGAGCGGTTCTAATTGCATGGTCCATTTTCTTTGCGCGTCGAGTCCAAGAAGATTTTCCAATTTTTGTATAATGCTCTTGGTCAGCCTTAAAGTTCATTCGCTGAAAAATTTTATCGTTTTTGATTTCGCAATCATCGTGCCAAAGGTTGAGCACGATGGCCACATCCTCATCAACAAATGCCCATTCGTAACAGTATTTTGGGTTTGTTGCGGGTGAGCCCGAAGAGTTGCTCCAATCAGAAACGTCCAATCCCGCTAGTTGAACCAGGTCAATTACGCGATTTTTTTGTTTTGGCCTTAATTTTTCTAATTCGTCCATGGCACCACAAATATCATAAAAATACTTCGTTTGCCTTATTTTTTGATGCTTTGAAACGTGTCGAATCAAAACGGCAAGTCGTCGTCATCCTCGTCAGTGTCTTCAATAAAGGGATTCTTGCCGAGCTTTATCGGTTTTTGATTTTCGCACTCTTTTTCAATCGCGCGGAGCATTTCTTTCCCTTCCGGCGATGCGTCAAAGGCGTCAGCCGCGTCAAGCGCATCAATCAAGGGTTTGATAGCGCGGTAATATGATTTTGTTTTTCGGTAATATGCTAACTCTGCGCTTGATCCGTCGCGGTTTCGAAGCCGTCTCATGATCTTTGGAGCAAGCGGCGGTAGATACTCACCAACAGCATGCCTGATAAAATAGCCTTCGCGATCAGCATCAAAATCGCTGACCATTTGCTCGCTTTGCTTTTCGTCTACTGTCGCCATGCTCTTGTGGCCTCATTATCGTTGGCGGCGCGTACGCCCCACATTATCGCTGCCTCAGGATAGGCTGCGCGCAATATGGTCGCCAGTATTTTTGCCCGTCCGCGCGCCTCCCGCCGTACATAGGGTTTTATGTGATCTCTTGTAGGCTTGCAGCAGAAGTCCCTAAACCATGCGCGTTGATTTTCAAATTCAAAGACGCGCATGTTGAGAAAGACTTCGCGCCCATCCGGCCCTTCGATCCAGCCCTTATAGTCGCGATAGCGGTTATTCAGGTATTCCCGCCAGTGATAGCTGGAAATGTTCAGGCTATATGCAAAATTGCGGACATCACGGATAAATTCAGGATCGGAAAGTTCGGAATCACTCACGAGCTGCGATTTGATGTTTCGGCAGTAGTCGAGCACATCACAGCAGTCGCAGAACATTCCTATCCTCCTTTTCCGATCATTTTGAGGTTTTCGTTTGCAAGCGCCTTCCGCCCAAAGCCGATGGAACGCAGGTCTTTCGCATCAAATTCTTTCTTGGCTTTCCCGCTAAAGCCATCGCCCCAGCCATATTCGGTTTTGCATACGGGGCAGGCGAAAAACTGCTTCGGATGCAATTCTTCTTTGCTCAAACGGCAGAAGATGGAATTGCACTTCTCACACCATCGCAGGTGTTTGGCCTCGCAATGCAGACAACCGACATTTGCAAGAACCAGCTTTGCTTGAAAACCGGAGGCCCAAGCCTCGTCGTTATCTTTCTTGCGAAAGAGATTTTTCAGGAAATGACCGCTACGTAATTTCCTGATGGCGCGGTCGATACGCTCTGGGGCAAACAGGCTGTGTGGATTTGAAAAAACGATCTGATCGCCCTTGTCCTGATCGGGCATGAATTTCCAATCGAGCAAAAACGGCAAATCTTTGTTGGCGCAAATCGCCGTCGCATGACCGTGGACGCCTGTTTTTCCCGCTTTCGGAATTGATTGCTCTGCTTGCCGTCCGAGCAAAACATCCCGCGCAATGTTCAGTTTTTTCGCCTCACACTCATTGCCCTTGATGAACGCAATTTTCTGCATGGCCTTGTAAAGCGCATTGAGCTGATCGGGATCAGGCTTTGCGTCCAGGTCAAAAACATTCAGGGCTTCTTCAAATGTCATCATCCGCACCTCTTTTTACCGGGGCGGCTGACGATGAAGAGCGTTATATGAGGGCAAACCTCTCCTGTTCACCGGAATGCTGGTCCGGCGGGCCTTCCGCCTGTTTTAGGCTCATATAGGATATATAAGAAAGTGTCATGACACTACAAGGGTGCCACCGTCATTTATTTTGGTTCGCTGGTCTCGAACTTAAGCCCTTGTTCCTGCTCGTAGGCGTCGATCAATAGATTAAGGGCTTCAACAATCGCACCTTTTTTTGTCTTGCCAGACTCCTCAATGAAAATTTCTAATCTCTCCGCAGTACAAGCATCAATGCGCGTGGAAAGAGGTATATCCATACGATTTACGCTGGCGTATCTGGGTTTATCTGGATCAGGCCAATCTTCACGGGGTCTTTTTTGCCTTCTTCCCTCTTTTTCTTCGCTCAAATATTCAAAGTCTTTATAGTCAAATTGTTCTAAAACATGATTTTTATAATCATAATGCAGAGTAATATTACCAATTTTTCCAGATATATTGCAATTAATAACGCCCGCCTTGACTTTTTGCTCGATATCCACGGGATAAAGCAATCTACGTTCAGGGTTTCGGGCAGGCATTTTCAGCGCGCCGTCTGCGTCGGTAATTTCGCAATCATAGCTCTTGCGAAGAGTCTCATTTTTTGCATTGAAAATATCAGGTATCGCCCGGAGCCGTAGGGTTTTTGAAAATTCATGAAGATGAATCAGAAGGCACAGGCTGACAGGTGCATTATCCGGTGTATTCGGCGCTTTGATAAGAGCCATAGAAACGCTGTATTCGGAAGATGAAACGGCATCGACAGGTTCAGCGTAAATATCCCATCGATCAAAAAAATCACTTGTTACAAAGCGTTTTTGTTGTTGTTTGCTCTTTTTTGTCGCTTTTGCTTTTTCTTGGTCATTTTTCTTCTGAAGGTTTTTGAGAAATTTTACAAAGTCAGCATCCTTGCTATGCATGCCAGATGAAGATTTTCGGCCTTCAAGCTCGCCGATAAATGCGGCGATCAGCTTGTCCTTTTCATCATCCGAAAGGGCTGAAAGAATGCCCTGATCTTTAACGCTTTTTTTTCGTGCTGGCTTTGCCGCCATGGCTACGCCTCGTTCGAATCAATGATTTAGCCATTTTGTACTATATATCACTGCCTGCGCAGATAACGTAAAAATCAAATTCTGAAATCAGACGCCAGATTTTTTCCGCGCCGGTAAATTTTTCATCAACTGAGCTTTATCGGCTTTCATCGCCAACGCACAGACCTGGTATGTAAATTCCTGCTCTGCACCGTTAAGCAACGGATAAAGCAGTTGAATCTGTATGCGCTCAATTTTTCGCCGTGTCTCGGGTTTAAATTTCGATTCACGCGTTTGCCGAATAAGAAATTCGCATTGCTCTTTCATGCCTGGCATGTCCAGCCCGTCTTTTCCGATCATGCCGTAACACAGATTGAGGACTGCGCGGCGTAACTGTTGCGATTGGATTTCGTCGAACGCTTTTATCATGTCATTATCTGGTTTCGGAATCGGTTTTACAGCCATTAGGATCGCCTTAAATCAAATTGTACGACAAGCGTTGCAGCCTTTTGTACTACCGTATGACGCCCCGATCAAAAAATGTAGTACACGTCAATTTTCAGCATTTTCGCGGAACGCAAGGTGTGCGTGGTGTAGTACCACGCTGCCTTGCCAAAGGGGCGCTACGCCCCCTGTTGGATACCCCAGTAGTGCCACCGCGCAGGCATCGAGCCTTTGCGGGTGGCAGTAGAACGTATCGCCGTTCAATCACTCGCAGGAGATTTTGCTCTCCCTGCACCCATCAATCCAAGGGGCTATCGCGCCCCTTGAAAATCCACTCGTCAGGGTAGCTGGCCCCCGACACCTGCCAATCAAGAGAGCCTTCGATGCTCCCCCGATACCCCCATGACCAACAAGGGAGACTTCGCTCTCCCTTTAGATACCCATTGAGCAAAGGGCATTCCTGCCCTTATGCAATCCTGACTAACCGTGCGCCGATTTGATGCGCGCCAGCGTTTCGCCGCTAGAACACAATTTTCCGCTAGAACAATGTGTATCCAAAGGCTACACTGACCGGATGAAAGATTCAGGTCTTCGGATACGTGTTGAACGCGATCTTAGGGAGCGTTTCCTGGAAATTTGTCGAGAGCAAGACAAGCCAGCGGCACAGGTTATTCGCGAGTTTATGCGGCAATATATCGAAGAGCGCGAGCACAGTGAGAAGCAAAAACGCGTCGAGGGTAATACGAAGGGAAGCAAATAAATTGAGAGTTATAGATAACGTTTCCACGCTTTTCGGCGGCGACCTTAAGGAAAATATGACTAAAGGCGCGCGGCTCAAGATCGCGGCATCATGTTTTTCCATCTACGCTTTCGAAGCATTGAAATCCGAGTTATCGAAAGTAGAGAGTCTTAACTTCATCTTCACTGCTCCGACATTTTTGCCAGAGGATTTAACAGATCAAATTAAACGGGAGCGCCGTGAGTTCTTTATACCAAAAACTCAGCGTGAACGGAGCCTTTATGGCTCTGAATTTGAAATTCAGCTCAGAAACAAGCTGACCCAAAAAGCGGTTGCGCGCGAGTGTGCCGAGTGGATAAGAAAAAAAGCTACATTTCGTTCAAACAAAACGAAAGCGCCGATGCAGCAATTTGTTTGCGTCGAAGGCGCGAATGATCAAGTCGCATATATGCCCGTAGGTGGTTTTACAGCCGTCGATCTTGGCTATCAAAAAGGTAATGCCGTCTCAAATATCGTCAATCGCTTTGATGGCGCACCCTATACTGATACTTATATTGAGCTGTTCAATCAGATTTGGGAAGACCCCGAAAAATTGGAAGATGTGACGGAAGCCATCTGCCAGCATATTGAATCCGTTTACCATGAGAACTCGCCCGAACGGATTTACTTCTTAATCTTATACAACCTATTCAGCGAATTTCTGGAAGAGATTGACGAAGACGTACTTCCGAATGATCGCACCGGATACCTTGATAGCGCCGTATGGAACAAACTGTTTAATTATCAGCGCGATGCGGCGACAGGGATAATCAATAAGCTTGAGACTTATAATGGCTGCATTTTAGCTGACAGTGTTGGCCTGGGAAAAACATTCACAGCGCTAGCTGTCGTAAAATACTACGAATTGCGTAACCGCTCCGTTCTTGTGCTCTGCCCAAAAAAGCTCGCAGATAACTGGTTAAATTTTAATACCAATCTCAAGACCAACATCTTTGCGCAAGATCGATTCAATTATGACGTTCTCTGCCACACGGATTTATCGCGAACGAGCGGCGATTCATTCGGCATCCCTCTCAATCGCGTGAATTGGGGGAATTACGATCTTGTTGTGATTGATGAGTCTCATAACTTCAGAAACAACGATATCTACAAGGATAAAGAGACCCGATATCAAAAATTAATGAACCAAGTGATCCGAGACGGCGTTAACACAAAAGTTTTGATGCTTTCTGCAACGCCTGTGAACAACCGCTTCACAGACCTCCGCAACCAGTTGGCCCTTGCTTATGAAGGACAATCAGAAAGCCTGAGCAAAAAGCTGAAGTCACAGGCAAGTGTCGAGGAGATTTTTCGAAAAGCACAAACTGCATTCAACGAATGGTCTAAGCTGACCCCGGACGACCGAACAGCCCCGACCATTCTAAAAATGCTCGACTTCGACTTTTTTGAACTGCTTGACAGCGTGACGATCGCCCGCTCGCGTAAGCATATCGAGACCTTTTACGATACATCGGACATTGGTAAATTCCCCGAACGTCGAAAGCCTCTCTCTTTTCATTGCCCTTTGACAACCCGCAAGGATGTTATGGGCCTCAATGAGATTGTTGCTCAACTGACGATGCTGAAGCTCGCCGTCTACGCCCCACTAAGTTATATCCTGCCAAGCCGGGTCGCAAAGTATGAAGCGCTCTATGATACGGAAGTCGAAGGCGGTAGAGGCAGGCTGAGGCAAGCTGATAGAGAGCGCAGCCTCCAAGCCTTGATGACAACGAATTTACTGAAACGCCTTGAAAGTTCAGTTGAGGCTTTCAGGCTTACTCTTCGTTCCTTGAAATCAAATCTCAACAACACACTTGATGCGATTGCGGACTTTGAACGCTCGGGCGGTATTTTCGAAGTTTCAGACTTCACGGATGATGCCGCCAATTTCGATCCGGATGATGATGATCTTTCCGGGCTCGGCGATTTTACAGTTGGCAAGAAAATTCAAATTAGTCTTGCTGATATGGATGTTCAGTCCTGGACGCATGACTTGAAAGGCGATCTAGCCCTGATTGATGCTCTGGTCGCTTCAATGGAATTGATCCGCCCGGAAGATGATACCAAACTTCAACATTTGAAATCTCATATCCAGGATAAGATTGCGAAGCCTCTTAATGCTGGCAATAAGAAAGTTTTGATTTTCACGGCATTCGCGGATACCGCGAACTATCTTTATAAAAATATCGCACCCGAATTGGCGAAAAAGAAAGGTCTTCACGCGGGCCGTGTGACTGGTTCGGATGCGCCAAAGACAACGCTGAAAAAACATTATGACTTTCAATCAATACTGACGTTGTTCTCGCCGCGCTCAAAAGATAAGGCGCTAATTTTGCCGGATGAGGATGTTGAAATTGATATTCTCATCGCTACCGACTGCATCTCCGAAGGTCAAAATCTTCAAGACTGCGATTACTTGATCAATTACGATATTCACTGGAATCCGGTTCGGATTATCCAGCGCTTTGGGCGGATAGATCGGATTGGTTCCCCCAACACCGAAATTCAACTCGTCAATTACTGGCCTGACATCACGCTTGATGAATATATCAACCTAAAAGAGCGTGTCGAAAACCGCATGATGATCGCCGATGTTACAGCAACAGGTGATGACAATGTTCTTACTGCTAAGTCGAGTGAGATCGCCTACCGCAAGGATCAACTCAAACGACTGCAAGAAGAAGTCATTGAATTGGAAGACGTGAAAACCGGTGTTTCAATCACAGATTTGGGCCTAAACGACTTTCGGATGGACTTGCTCAATTACGTCAAAGAGCATGACGACCTAGAGCGGATGCCAAACGGCCTTCATGCCGTTGTTCCTTCTGATGCTGAATTAGGCCTTGAGCCGGGCGTTATCTTTGCGCTCCGGAACATCCATTACGGGGTGAACATCAATCAACAAAACCGTCTTCACCCCTATTATCTCGTCTATATATCAAATGCTGGCGAGATCGTTGCCGACCATACTGAGGTCAAGAAATTGCTCGACCTGATGCGGGCTAGTTGTAAGGGCGAGCCTGAGCCGATCCAGGCTGTTTGCCGTTTGTTTAATGAGCAAACCGAAGACGGGAGAAAGATGGGTCGTCAGTCCGAGTTACTCAGTGAAGCAATCCGTTCAATGATTGATGTTAAGGAAGAAAAGGATATTGACAGCCTTTTCTCCGGCGGACGCACGACCGCGCTTGTCCATACGATTGCAGGCCTTGATGACTTTGAGTTGATTGCCTTCCTTGTCATACAGGAGGGCGCATGACGACCTGCTACGATTATCCACGTGCCGCAAAATTCGGGCGTGTTGTTCCAAAATCGAAGATTTATGATGCAGCGCGCGTTAGCGGCAAAGTACGACAGCTCTTTGTTGATCAGGTGGATCAAATCAACTGGGCATACAAGCTTGCGCCGGAAACGATCAATCTCGGTGCTGCGCCCGGTGTTCCGGAAATTCAGGTATTTAACGTCCGAATTCGCGGAACAAGCATCGATTACGATGTACTACTGGCGATTGATAAGGCGATTGCGTTTCCGATCCTGTTTGAGTTGATCAAAAGTGGTGAGCGGAAATTGATTGCCGCCTATAAACGACCAAGCGAATCCGATAGCGCAAAATGGGTCGTTAGCGAATATTTCGAAGCGGGCTGGGAACCTGTGGATAACCCGCGCAAAGCGCTCCCTCGCGTCCTCAATCTCGGCGCGCTCTATGATAGGGTTTTATCGGAATTGATGCCCGCGCCGTTGGACAACGACGAAAAACTGCCGCAGCGGGTTGCACGCATAGAGGCGATACGGGGAAAACAGCGGGACATTGCGCGGATCAAATCCCGCCTTAACCGCGAAAAACAATTTAACAAAAAGGTCGAAATCAACGCGGAGTTGCGTGATGCGACCGAAGAACTGAACCAACTTGGCGGTAACAGCGCAAGCAATGACGCCTGAGACGAATGGATAGACGATGGAAAAACTAAAGATGCACAGCCCGAACCTGACCGATGAAAACATCGCAAAAATCCGCGAATTGTTTCCAGGCTGCGTGACTGAGGCTACGGATGAAGAAGGTGTGCTTCGTTATGCAGTAGATTTCGATCAACTCCGCCAGGAATTATCCGATCATGTTATTGAGGGACCGCAGGAACGCTACCGATTAGATTGGCCGGGGAAACGAGAAGCGCTGCTCGCCGCGAATGCACCTATTGCGAAGACGCTTCGTCCAGATCGCGAAAGCAGCGAAAACTTTAATGATACGAAAAACTTATTTATCGAGGGCGACAATCTTGACGCTTTGAAACTACTACAGGGGAGTTACCTCGGCAAAATAAAAATGATCTATATCGATCCTCCGTACAATACCGGCAACGATTTTGTATATGACGATGATTTCCGCCAAGACAATAGTGACTATCTCGCCCGCTCAAATCAAAAAGATTCACTCGGTAACCGTCTTGTAGCGAATCTGTCGTCAAACGGCAGATTTCATTCAGATTGGATTTCAATGATGTATTCGCGCCTGAGGCTGGCGCGCACTTTGCTCAAAGATGATGGCGTAATTTTCATCAGCATAGATGATGGGGAAGTCGCGAACTTGCGAAAAATCTGCGATGAAGTTTTCGGCGAGGCAAACTTCATGGCGAATATCGTTTGGCAGAAAAAATACTCCGTATCCAATGATGATCCTGGTATCGCTGATATGCACGACCACATTCTTGTGTTTCGCAAAAGCCCAGAGTTTGCACGAAATTTTTTGCCCCGATCAGAGAAACAGAATGAGAGATACACCAATCCTGATAATGATCCGCGTGGACCATGGGCGTCCGATAATTATATAAGCAATAACTCCAAAGCCGATCGCCCAACTTTATATTATCCAATAAAACACCCGAGAACCGGTAAAGAAGTCTGGCCCGGCGAAAATGCTTGGCGGTATTCCACTGAAAAGCATGCAAAAATGGAGGCCGAAGGTCGTTTGTATTGGGGGCCAGATGAAAGTTATGAGCGTCCGCGAATGAAACGATTTCTCAGCGAAGTCCAAGATGGTGTCGTTCCATCTACATGGTGGCCATTTACAGACTTTGGACACAACAACGAAGGCTCAAAGGAATTTAATGATCTCTTTGGAAAAAAGAAAATTTTTACTTTTCCAAAACCAACACGGATGCTCAAAGAGCTGATCCGTATAGGTTCTTCTAACAATGATATTGTTCTTGATTTCTTTGCAGGCTCCGGCTCAACGGCCCATGCCTTATTTAAGCTCTGTGCCGAGCTTGGCGAGAATCGAAAATTCATCATGGTTCAAATGGCAGAAGTGGTAGACGACAAGTCTGAAGCGGCAGGCGCTGGATTTAGCAATATCGCAGAAATCTCAAAGGAACGTATTCGGCGATCTGGACAGCAGGTTCTAGAAAATGAAATTGAACCAGAGTGGGATCGTGACACTGGTTTTCGTGTATTGAAAATCGACACATCCAACATGGTGGACACTTTTTATGCGCCAGACGAGACTGACCAAGCAAAGCTTCTAGACTCAGTTGAGAACGTAAAGCCCGACCGGAAAAACGCCGAAGACCTGCTTTTCCAAGTGCTGGTTGATTGGGGCGTTGATTTAAGCCTACCAATCCGTGAAAAGACGATCCAGGAAAAAGCTGTTTTTTTCGTCAATAATGAGCCTTACGATCTTGTCGCTTGCTTTGATCGCGGCGTAACCGAAGAACTAGTAAAGGAATTGGCGAAGCACGAGCCCATGCGGGTTGTTTTTCGGGATAACGGCTTTGCCTCCGATGCTGTCAAAATCAATGTTGAGCAGATATTCAAACAGCTCTCCCCCGCAACCGACGTGAAGTCAATTTAGCACTGGGGAACGTGGCATGAAGCTCAAATTTAAAGTCCAGCCCTATCAATCAGCCGCCGTTGAGGCGGCGCTCGATTGCTTTAAAGGTCAACCCAAGGCCAACCCGCTTCGCTACCGGATTGACCCTGGCAAACAAAAAGTCGCAAGCTTTGAGTTAGAGGATGGGTTTAAGAATGAAGATATCCGCCTTAACGATGCAGATATTTTGACGAACATTCAGGCTGTCCAGAAACGCCAAAATTTACCGCTATCAAAATCACTGACGGATTTCACGACGCTCGACAAAAAAGGATCGCGTAAGCCTGTCAAGAACAGTTACAAGCCGGGCGCGAAGCTCAATCTCGACATTGAGATGGAGACCGGAACAGGAAAGACCTATTGCTACATCAAGACGATGTTTGAGATGCACAAGCGTTTTGGTTGGTCGAAATTTATTGTCATGGTGCCGAGTATCGCGATCCGCGAGGGGGTACAGAAGTCATTCCAGATTACGGCGGATCATTTTGCCGAAACTTACGGGAAAAAAGCACGCTTCTTTATCTACAACTCCAAACGCTTGCATGAACTGGAGAGCTTTTCCTCTGACGCAGGCATAAATGTGATGATTATCAACACACAGGCATTCGCGTCTCGAGGCGCTGATAATCGGAGAATTTATGACGCGTTGGACGACTTCCAGTCACGTCGCCCAATCGACGTCATCAAAGCAAATCGCCCCATCCTGATTCTCGACGAACCGCAGAAGATGGAAGGCAAGGCAACGATGGAAGCCTTGCCGGAATTCAACCCGCTGATGATCCTGCGCTACTCGGCAACGCACCGAACTCAGCATTGCAGGGTTCATCGGCTCGATGCGCTCGACGCCTATAATCAGAAGCTGGTGAAAAAGATCGCTGTGCGCGGTATTCAAACCCGTGGGCTCGCAGGCACAAATGCCTATCTTTATCTTGAAGGCATCGAAATTTCGACAAAAGCGCCCATCGCGCGTGTTGAGATGGAGGTAAAACTAAAATCAGGCGAGATCAGGCGGCAGCTTAAAAGGTTAGAGTTTAAGCGCGACCTTTACGACGCATCGAACGGTCTCGATCAATATCGCGGATTTACAATTTCACAGATCGACGCCAACCAGGACACGGTCGAATTTACGAACGGCGAAAAGCTGAGTGCGGGCGAAGCCACAGGCGACGTAAATGAAAACGACATTCGCCGAATTCAAATTCGAGAAACAATCAAGACGCATTTCGACAAAGAGAAGCAACTTTTCGCGCAGGGCATCAAAGTGCTTTCACTCTTCTTCATCGACGAGGTGAAAAAGTATCGCGATTACGAGCAGGAAGATGAAAAAGGTGAATATGCTCGGGTATTTGAACGCGAGTATGAGGCACTTCGCGAGGAATATCTTTCAGAGTTAGCGATAGATAACGACGCCTATCGGAAATATCTAAGCAATATCGATCCGACAAAAACACATGATGGATACTTTTCGGTCGACAAAAAGAAGCGAATGATCGACCCAACAGTTAAAAAGACAGGCGAAGAAAAAGGTCTGTCAGACGATGAAACTGCCTATGACCTGATCATGAAAAATAAAGAACGGCTTTTATCCTTTGAAGAGCCGACCGTTTTATCTTTTCTCACTCCGCATTGCGCGAAGGCTGGGATAATCCAAATGTTTTTGTCATGTGCATGCTCAAGCATAGCGACAACACGATTTCACGTCGCCAAGAGGTCGGGCGCGGCCTGCGTATCTCCGTGAATCGCCATGGTGATCGCATTGATCATCCCGCCGTCGTGCACGACATCAATGTCCTGACGGTCGTCGCGAGCGAAAGCTATAAAGATTTCGTCAAAGGTCTACAGACCGAAATTGCCGACACGCTTTCGGCCCGTCCGCGCAAAGCCAATGAAGAATACTTTATCGGTAAAGTTATTCAAACTGAATCAGGGCCAGTTGAAATCGATGAAAAGACGGCGAAGCAAATTTATCGCTATCTACTCAAAAATGACTTCACCGACGACAGCGATGCGATCACGGATGAATATCACCAAGCAAAAGAAAGTGGTGCGCTTCCCGGTTTTGCCGAAGAGCTAGAGCCATTTCGGGATCAAATCATTGAACTGATCGATAGCGTCTTTGATGATAGTAAATTGCCAAAAATTGATGATGGGCGAAAGCCGAAGACCAATCCATTAAATGAGAACTTCAAGAAGAAAGAATTCCAGGAGCTTTGGTCAAGGATTAATCGGAAGGCCGCCTATCGTGTAGAATTCGATTCAGCCGAATTGATCGAAAAAGCTCAAAAGGCTTTGGATAGCGACCTTCGCGTCACCCCACTTCAATATACGGTAGACCGCGGTGAACAGGCTGCCGTCATAACGGATGAGCAGCTTAAGGCCGGAGAGAGTTTTAAGGTAACCGATACTTCTACCGAGCGTGGCGGTTCGGTTTATTCAGATGTTTCATACGATCTCGTTGGAAACGTTTCGGAGAACGTCCAGCTCACACGGAAAACGGTTGCGGAAATCCTGACAAATATAGAGCCATCAGTTTTCAAGCAGTTTAAAGAAAACCCAGAGCACTTCATTGCCGAAGCGTCACGACTGATAAAGGAACAGAAAGCTACTGCCGTTATCGAAAAGCTGCAATACGACGAGGTCGAAGATCGGTATGAAACCGATATCTTCACCGCAGCTCAAAGCGGACAGGACTTTTCCAGGGCTACCGAAAAACTTAAGCGTCATATCTACGATTATTGTGTCGTCGATTCCAAGCAAGAACGCAGTTTCGTAGATGAACTTGATACAAGCGATTCAATCGTCGTGTACGCAAAGCTACCGCGCGGATTTCTCATCCCAACGCCCGTTGGCGACTACAATCCTGATTGGGCGATATCCTTCAAGCGTGGGGCGGTAAAACACATCTATTTCATGGCCGAAACTAAAGGATCGATGTCGTCTATGGCGCTGCGCGAAATTGAGCGCACCAAAATCAAATGCGCGCGGAAATTCTTTGATGAAATTAGCGTGCGAATTGTGGCTGATAAAATCAAATATGATGTTGTGACCGACTTTGGAAAACTGATGGATATTGTGTCTGTTCAGGATGCGGCGTGAGGAAGTGAATGGTTACTCGAAAAGCCGCAGGAGCACTTACAAAGGAAGAAAAGCCCATCGTAAAGGCTCTTCTTGCTCGGGGGTGGCGGAATCAGGATATACAACACCTTCTCAATAGAGGGCGTGTAGCAACAATTAATAGCGCGCGAATTACAGAGGTTAAGAAATCTTCGAACGTAAAAACTGCATCTGATGATGACGTTGATTTTTTTATCAAAAAGAAGGCCGCTTTCGATCCTATTACAGGACTTAATCTATACGATGATGAAAGGCTAATACGCGCTAGAGAAGCGATGATGCTGGCTGTCCAAAGCTTTAACAGCCCTTCGCTTCGATTCAAGACTGAACAATTTGCTGTGCAGTCCAACATAGCTTGGACATATCTACTACATGAATATTACAAGCGCCAAAATGTCCGGATCATAAAAAAAGACGGCCGCTTATTGCTTCTATCACAAATGATAAAGAGGAATGATTTTCCACTAAGCAAGGGGGTTGCGAACAATATACGGGATTTGATAGATATTCGCGACGCCGTTGAGCACAAACTTTTTCGCAGGGCCGACGTTAAATTCTTTGCATTATTTCAAGCTAATTGTTTGAATTTTGACAGAGCGATTTGCAAGCTTTTTGGCGAAAAGCTCTCGTTGCAGGCTGATCTATCTGTGGCTCTTCAATTCGCGCGCATGAATTTCACTCAATTAAGCGAACTGCAAAAATACGACGTCCCGGAACACATTGAGGCGCTGGACGCCGAGCTTGAAGGGCGGCTATCTGATGACGAAAAAGCAGATTTAGACTATCGATTCCGCGTTGTCTATTTGCTTGAAGGTAGTTCGAAGTCTAAAGCGCATTTCCAATTTGTTAAACCTGGCTCAGAAGAAGGGAAACAAATTCATAACATTCTTGAGAAGCGAATTATTGCTGACGATGATTATCCACATAAGCCAAGTCACGCTGCAAAATTGATTGCTGAAAAATCAGGTAAGCGTTTTACATCCCACAATCATACCCAAGCTTGGAAACGATACAAAGCTAGGCCGATGTCTGACGCAAAACAACAAGGCCAAACAAACAGAGAGTTTTGCATCTATCATAAGACGCATGGTGATTACACATACAACGATGCCTGGGTAGAATACGTTGTCGAGAAAATTTCTAGTGACGAAGAATTCGATGTTTTAAAGCGCACAAAATAGACTTAGGGGCGTTGCCCCTCAGCGCACTTCGTAAAAAATAGACGGTCTCCCGAGGCTCGGCTGCGCCTGCGCCCGCCGTCGATTTTTCACGCCGTTTGCACACCCCCTGTTCGCCACGAGGCAGGGTTGCATGAGCAACCCATACCCAATGAAAGGGGAATATAAAATGTCAGTCACACTCTATGCCCAGCCTTACGATCTGGACGCACACGGATTTTACTTTGATAATTTTCTGGATTTTGGCGATGCTGCCAAGCACGTCAGAAACGCTTTCGGGCAACCTGTTGAGGAATTCGAAATTCAGTTTATTGATGGTTCGGAACTTTATTGCGATTTCGCCAGAGCCTATGGTGTCAATCAAGCCAACATAAAACAGTTTTTTGAAGCCGTTGAAGATTGGGACGATGGGCAAAAGCTGACCTTCATCATCGCTGTTGGTGAATGCGGCTATAGCTTCGATCCTGATGATGTTGACCCTTATGATTTTGACATCGACCTTTTTCATGTCGAAAGCCTGAAAGAACTTGCCGAGCAATTTGTAGATGAAGGCATGTTCGGTGATATACCGCAGCGGCTGCAAAATTATCTCGATTTTGATGCCATCGCCCGCGATCTTGCTTGTGATTACAGCGAGACCACAATAGCGGGCGAAACTTTCGTCTACCGCTGCGGTTGAGAGGGTACGCTCAATGAAATGCTTGAGCGACAACCCGATTTATTCGGTTTGTGATACCGCTCTAAATTGAGCCTGTGTCTTGCTGTCCGATGATACGCACAATAAGAACGTGGTCGGCTTCAATCCGGTAATAAATGGAATGCACGCCATAAACGCTGCGGCGATAGCCCTCGCGGATATATGAAACGTCAGGATACATTAGCGGCGTTTCCGCGATGCGCTGGAACCGCTGCACAAGGCCGTCATAATAGTCATCGGCCTGCTGCAACCCGAATTCCACAACGACTCTGTAATAAATGCCTTCAAGGTCGCCTTCGGCTTCAACGCTAAATTTATAGGTGGCCATCTTGCTTCAATCG
>Ga0114931_10004997_pt1 | contig 16442 bp, 17 predicted proteins | sample 2SBtaG_FD_89579 | JGI IMG/M metagenome (GOLD analysis project Ga0114931, IMG submission 89579) | Deep subsurface microbial communities from Kolumbo volcano to uncover new lineages of life (NeLLi) - 2SBTROV14_V59a metaG | ecosystem: Environmental > Aquatic > Marine > Volcanic | place: Kolumbo...
CTGGCGAGGTCGAAGACCTCGAGCACCAGATCGACACGCTGCGCGAGCGCATCTCGGACATCGAGGAGCAGCGCGCCGGAACCACCCGCCGCTTGACCGCGTGGAAGAGCGAGAAGCGGCACCTGGAGCAGCAGTGGGCGAAGGTCCTGCACGCGATCGCGCCGCTCATGTAGAGCGCCCGTCCCGGGGACGGTTCCTGGTGGTCGAGGGGCTCGACGGCGCCGGCACGACGACTCAGGTCACCCGCATCGCCACCTGGCTGCGGGCCGCGGGGCACGACGTGCTGCAGACCCGCGAGCCCACCGAGGGTCCGGTCGGGCGCGTGATCCGCGATGTGCTCGCCGGCCGGGACGGCGCCCCCACCATGGAGACCCTGCCCTGGCTGTTCGCCGCCGACCGGGCCGACCACCTGTTCCGCGAGGTGGAGCCCGCGCTCGCCCGAGGCACCCACGTGATCAGCGACCGCTACTACCACTCCTCCCTGGCCTACCAGGCGCTGACCCTGCCGCTGGAGCGGGTCCACGCCCTGAACGAGGACTTCCGGGTGCCCGATCTGACCGTGTTCGTCGACGTGTCGGTGTCCGTCTGCCTGGGCCGGATCGCCTCCCGCGCGGACAACGAGGGCATGGCGCGGGAGATCTTCGAGCGCGCCGACTTCATGGAGCGGGTCCACGCCTCCTACCAGCACGTGCTCGACTGGCTCCGCCGGGACGGCGAGCCGATCGTGGTGGTGGACGGCGAGGCGCCCGTGGCCGAGGTCGAGCACGCGATCCAGCAGCACGTGCGGACCCTGCTCGGCTGATGGCGCGCTTCGTCCATCTCGCGGGCCGCGTGTCCTACCAGCGCGCCCATGCCCTGCAGCGGTCGCTGCTCGCAGCGCGCATCGCCGGCGAGGCCCCCGACACGGTGCTGCTGCTGGAGCACGACCCGGTGATCACCGTGGGCCGGCGCCAGCACGCCGCCGACAACGTGCTCCAGCCGGGCGACGTGCCGGTCGTGCCCGTGGAGCGGGGCGGCGACGTCACCTGGCACGGACCCGGACAGCTCGTCGCCTACCCGATCGTGAAGCTCGTGGGTGAGCGCGCCGACCTGCACCGGCACCTGCACGCCCTGGAGGACGCGGTGATCAGCCTGCTCGCCGAGCTCGGCCTGGACCCGCGCCGGGACGCGCGGAACACCGGGGTGTGGCTGCCCGACGCCTCCGGGGACAACCACAAGGTCTGCTCCATCGGCATCGCCTGCCGCAAGTGGGTCACCTGGCACGGCCTCGCCCTGAACGTCGACCCGGATCTCGGCGGCTTCGGGCGGATCCACCCCTGCGGCTTCGACGCTGCGGTGATGACCCGCCTCGCCGACCACCTCGCGCCCTGCCCGTCCCTCGACGACCTCGTCGAGCCCCTCGCGCACCACCTCGCCCGCACCCTCGACGTGCCCTTGCAGCGCTTGGAGGAGGTGGCGGGACCGGAGGCGCTCGTTCCGGGTTAGGCGAGCCGCCCTGCTGGAGGCGCCATGCTCGATGCCCGCGAGATCGTCGAGAACCCGGAGGTCGTACGAGAGAGCCTGCGCAAGCGGTTCGCCGACGACGCCGTCCTGGCCTCGGTGGACCGGGTGATCGCCCTGCACGCGCGGCGCTCGCAGCTGATCCCGGAGCGCGACGGCCTGCGGCAGCGCCGCAACGAGCTCTCCAAGCAGATCGGGCAGCTCTACAAGCAGGGCAAGGGCGACGAGGCGACGGCCCTGAAGAGCGAGGTCGCCGCCGGGAGCGAGCGCACCCGGGTCATCGAGGAGGAGCTTGCCGCCGTCGAGACCGAGCAAACCGACCTGCTGCTCTCCTTTCCGAACCTGCTGTGGGAGGAGGTGCCCGCGGGCCGCGACGAGGGCGACAACGTCGAGGTCCGCCGGTGGGGCACCCCTCGCACCTTCGACTTCGAGCCCCACACCCACGTCGAGGTGGGGGAGCGGCTCGGGATCCTCGACCTCGACCGCGCCGCCAAGCTCACCGGAGCGCGCTTCTGGGTGCTCAAGGGCCTCGGCGCCCGCCTCGAGCGCGCCCTGTGGAGCTTCTTCCTCGACCTGCACACCTCCGAGCACGGGTTCACCGAGATCCTCGTGCCCGACATCGTCCACCGGCGGATCCTGGAGGGCACCGGCCAGCTCCCGAAGTTCGAGCAGGATCTGTTCAAGCTCGCCGGCGAGCTGAACGGCAGCGAGGCGTTCCTGATCCCCACCGCGGAGGTGCCGGTCACCAACCTCCACCGCGACGAGATCCTCGACGAGACGCAGCTCCCCCTGAAGTACGCCGCCTTCACGCCGTGCTTCCGCTCGGAGGCCGGCGCCCACGGGCGCGACGTGCGCGGGCTGCTGCGGGTGCACCAGTTCCACAAGGTCGAGATGGTCTGCCTGTCCAAGCCGGAGGAGAGCGAGCAGACGCACCAGGCCATGGTCCGCTACGCGGAGACCTGCCTGCAGCTCCTCGGGCTGCCCTACCGGGTGGTGATGCTCTGCGGCGGCGACACCGGCTTCGGCGCCTCGAAGTGCTACGATCTCGAGGTCTGGCTCCCCAGCCAGCAGGGCTTCAAGGAGATCTCGAGCGTGTCGAACTGCGGCGACTTCCAGGCCCGGCGCATGGCCCTGCGCTACCGCCCCGAGACCGAGGGCAACAAGAAGGCCAAGCCGCGCCTGTGCCACACCCTGAACGGCAGCGGGCTCGCCATCGGTCGGACCGTGGTGGCGATCCTCGAGAACTACCAGCAGGCGGACGGCTCGGTGACGATCCCCGAGGCGCTGCGCCCGTACATGGGCGGCGTGGAGCGGATCGGCCCGCCCGAGGCAGACGGATGATCGGCCTGGGGCTGCTGGCCGTCGCCCTGGCGGCCGAGCCCCAGCCCGCGGACGCTGGCGCGCCGCGGATCCTGGAACAGAAGCCGCTCACCTACCCCGACCTCGCCCGGGAGCTGCCGCTGCCCCCGGTGCGGTGCGTGCTGGCGCTGGCCCTGGACGCCACCGGTCGGCTCCTCGCCGTCGAGGCCCCGAGCTGCCCCCGAGCCTTCGCCGACGCCGCACGTCGCGATCTGGCCTCGTGGCGGTTCGCCGCCGGCACCGCCAGAGGGCACCCGGTCGCCGCCCGCCTCGACCTGTCCGTGCGCTGGCAGCTCGATCCGGACACCGTGGTCCCCTCGCCCGACCCGGCCCAGTGGACGTGGACCGACCACGCCCTCGCCCGCCTCGGCCAGCAGGACCTCGTGCTGGGCGTGTCCTCCGCCGGGCTCGCCGTCGTGGGCGCGGCCCTCGTCGGCCTCGCCGTGTGGGGCGCGCAGCTGCGCACCTACCGGGCACGTTACGTCGGCGCGGGGATCGGCCTCGCCCTCGGTGTCACCTTCGGGATCAGCGCCGCGGTGCACCTCGACAACGCGCGAAGGCACCGCGCGCAGCGGGCGTTGTGGGCCACCTTCCGGCCCGTCCCGACGCCGTGACGATCCGCGGAGCCCCACGTGCTTGACGGCCCGGCGAACACGGCATAAGTCCGGGTCGCCTCCGGCTCGGAGGTGTGGCCGAGTGGTCGAAGGCAGCGGTCTTGAAAACCGCCGGCCGAAAGGCCCGTGGGTTCGAATCCCACCGCCTCCGCCACTGACTTCCTTGACATCGTTGGAGCCGTGACCGAGTGGCCGAAGGTGCTTGATTGCTAATCAAGTGTGGGGTGTAGAGCTCCACCGAGGGTTCGAATCCCTCCGGCTCCGCCATCGGCAAGATTTCTGCGCCCATAGCTCAATTGGATAGAGCGTCGGACTACGGATCCGAAGGTTAGGGGTTCGACTCCTCTTGGGCGCGCCACACAGAGCCCCCGTGCCCCCAGAGGCGCGGGGGCTCTTCGTGTTCCGGGGGCCCCTCGACCCACGAGCGTTTGCGGCACCCGGGCTCGCGTGTGACGCGACCGTTGATGCCCAGCCTGTTCGCCGCCCTCCTGCTCCTCCTCGCCGCCTGCGGCGGGCCCCGCCCCGCGGTCCCCGACGCGAAGGGCCGCTCGGTCTCCCTGCTCGAGCAGCCCTTCGCCGAGCTCTCCCTGCCGCCGAACAACCGGCCGGACGGGCGCGCTCCGTCCGAGCGGATCCGCCTCGGACCGTGGCTCCCCCTCTCGGGCGCCCGGGGCCAGCAGCGCTGGCAGACCGTGCTGCCGGTGCGCCCGCGCGGCTCCTTCCTGTTCGTCCCGCCGACCGGGATGCAGATCCTCGACGCCCAGGGCCGGCCCGTACATCCCGAGCGGGGCGCGTCCCGGGGCGAGCCGCGGTGGAGCCGCGAGGAGCACGCCCTGGACATCGAGGCGCCCGCTGCGGCCCCACCCGTCCCGGACTGCACCTGGTACCTGACCTGGCCCAAGGCCGTGGCCCGGGAGGATGCCCTGAACTTCGGTCTGTCCGGCGCGACGACCCGGCAGGCTTCGCCCGCGCCACCATCCAGGACGGGGACACCTCGCGCACCGGGGTGCTGATCCCCGCACCCGGCGAGGCCGCCTGGGACGTGACGGTGCCACCCGACGCCGACCTGCGCTTCGCGCCCGGGATCGTCCCCCCCGAGGTGGCGGACGGCCCGCCCTCGGACGGGGTCACCTTCAGCTGGGAGATCGAGCGGGACGGCCAGACCACCACCGTGTGGAAGCGGCACGTGCGCCCCGCGGACGGCTTTCGCCCGGTCCGGATCGACCTGTCGGCGTGGTCCGGACAGGCCGTGCGCCTGCGCCTGCACACGGGCCCCGGCCGTAGCGCGGTCTTCGACTACGCCTTCGTCGGCGACCCATTCCTCGCCTCCCGCGAGGTCCACGGGCACCGCGTGGTGCTGATCTTCGTGGACACCCTGCGCCGCGACCACATGGGCCTGTACGGCTACGACCGCGACACGACCCCCCACCTCGACGCCTGGGCCAGAGACGCGGTGGTCTTCGACGATGCGCGCTCGGTGGCGCCGTGGACCCTGCCGACCACCCGCACCCTGCTCACCGGCCGCCAGCCGGAGCTCTACGAGCGCTCGAAGACCGTGGCCGAGGATCTGCGCGAGGCCGGCTACGCTACCGCGATGTTCGCCGGCAACTACTACCTGTCCTCGAGCTTCGAGATCAACCGCGACTGGGGCCTGCACGAGGTGCAGCTCGAGCCCGGCGCCCGCACCCAGGTCGACCGCGCGCTCGCGTGGCTGCGGGCGAACCGCGGCCAGGACACCTTCCTGCTCCTGCACTTCATGGACGCCCACCTGCCCTACGAAGAGCCCGCGACCTACGCACATCGGTGGGCCGGGGACGCCCCCGCGTCCATCGGCACGCGCTTCACCCGGGACCAGGTGCTCCGCTCACGCCAGGACGCCGCCGAGAAGACCTACATCCGCGACCGCTACGACCAGAACATCCGCTACATCGACGACCAGCTCCAGCGCCTGTTCGACGTGCTCGACGACCAGGATACGGTGATCTTCCTCGCGGACCACGGCGAGGAGTTCTGGGACCACGGCGGCTACGAGCACGGCCAGTCCCTGTACGACGAGCTCCTCCGGGTCCCCCTGATCGTCGAGGCACCCGGGCTCCCGCCTACCCGGGTCGAGCAGCCCGTGTCCCTGCTCGACGTCGTGCCGACCCTGGTGCACCTGACCGGCGCCGAGCCGCTCCCCACCGACGGCGTCGACCTGGGCCCCGCCATGCGCGGCGACCGCGCGGCCCAGAAGGCCCTGGTCGAGCGCGACATCGGCTTCGGGCGCCTGCTATACGGCAACACGCAGTGGGGCACCCTCCGCGGCGCCGAGAAGTACGTCACCCACGACGGCGTGGAGCGCTTGTTCCGGGTCGACCGCGACCCGGACGAGCAGGTCGACCTGCTGAAGGGCCACCCCGAGGAGGCGGCGACCTACCGCGCCCACCTCGCCGACGCCCTCGGGACCCCGGTGCGGGTCGGCTTCCGGATGATGCTCGACCCGTCGCGGTGGTCCTCCAGCCCGCTCGTCGCGAAGCTCACCGTCCCTGGCGGCATCGAGGCGGCCTTCGCCGGCGCCGATCCGACCGGCCAGCGCGTCGCCGACGTCGCCGTCGCGAGCGACACGGTCAGGGTCACCTGGCCGCGACGCCAGCACGCGAACGCCGAGGTCTTCGTGGTGCCGCACCAGCCGCTGGGCGAAGCGCTGCACGGCCTGCAGGCGCACCTCGAGTCGGGGCGCCTGCACCGGGACCAGGCCCTCGACCTGCACATCCACGCGGGACCCGCGCTCGGCACGGTCTCCCTCGGCGGCCGGCGCCTGCGCCTGGACCGCGCGGTGATCCCCCTGCCCATGAAGGGCGGCAGCACCATCGAGGGCTACGACGACGAGCTGTCGGGCATGCTCCGGGCCATGGGCTACGCCGTCGGCCCCGAGCAGGACGACGACGGCGACAGCGGTACCGGCGACAGCCCGTAGCGGCCGCGGAGCCCGTCTTCGTCCGAGCCCGGGCCTACCGCAGCCGGCCCAGCCGCCAGCCGTACATCAGCATCCCCTGCGCACTCGGCGTCTGCGCGAAGATCCACGCCACGCGCAGCTCGAAGCCGTGCGGCGTGCCGGCCCGGTTCACGAAGGGGAGCCACCACAGGCGCGCCCCCGCCGCGGTCATCAGGATGCCGCCCGACACGTAGGGGCCGACCCGCAACCGGTCGCCGCCGAAGGAGAGGCCCACCGTCGCCACCAGGGTGTGCACTCCGATGTTGTCCGCGTTCAGCAGGTAGGCGTACAGGGGCGCGGTCTCGCCGCCTACGAACCAGTTGACCCCGCGGATCGGGCCGCCCTCGCAGGTGCCCGCGAGCACCGGCGAGAAGGAGAAGTACACGGGCCGCCCCACGTAGGCCCAGGACTGGGAGGTGCCCGTGAGGCCCGCCGCCACGCCCAGGGACACCATGCACCCGCGCACCTGCCAGAACCCCGCGTCCCGGGGACGCGCGGCCGCGGCGGCCGCGGCGGTCGCGAGCTGGGAGCCGTGGGCCGCGCTGACGACCTCCTTGGGGGCCACGCGGAGCTGAAAGCCGGTCTTGCGGTGGCTCTCGCCACCCGACAGCCGCACGTCGACGTCCCACTGGCCGATCTGCTCGGCGAGCGGCGTGTAGGTGATCAGGCCGCTCGAGGTCATCTTCAGCCCCGGTGGCCCGCCGTGCAGCGTGAACCGGGTCGCCTCGCCGACCCCGTCGACCGCCTGCACCACCAGCGTGCCGCCGACGAGCACCTGGACGATCGGGCGCTCTTCGCCCAGCACGAGCTGCCCGTGGTCGTTCCCGGGCTGGCCCGAGGCCACCCAGGCGTTGGCGGGCTTGACCACGAGGTGGATCGGCACGACGCGGACGATCTCCGAGCCGCCCCACATGCGCACGTTGACCACCCACTCCCCGACGTCGTCGGGGGTCGGGAGGTAGTTGGCCGAGCCGTCCTCGTCGACCTTCAGCCCCGAAGGCCCACCGCGGGCGCTGTAGCGGTTGGTGAGGCCCTTCGGGTCGACGAGCTCGAGGCGGACCGGATGGCCCACGTAGGCGGTCACCGTGCGGTCGCGATCGTCGAGGGGAACCCGCGTGGCCCGGGTCGTCCCCTGCACCACGTCCCCCGCCGGCGCGCAGGTGCCCGGCCGCACCACGACCTCCGCGTCCGACCGCAGCAGCAGCAGGTCCAGACACCCGTCGCCATCGACGTCCGCGGCCTCGAGATCGCGCGCGGGGGCCTGGAGCGGGAAGGTCTGCTCGGTGTCGCCCGCGAGGACGCCCACCGCGTCGGGATGCAAGACGAGCAGCTCTTCGGCGCCGTCGCCGTCTAGGTCTGCCCCCCGCAGGGCTCCGGGGGAGGCCGCCACGGGCACGCGCCGCCGGGTGACGTCCTCCACGACGTTGGCCGAGGGCAGCGTCCACGCCCAGTTCCTCGGGCCGCGAGCGAGGTCGCCGATCGGGTCCCGGGCCGCGTACACGCTCCGGCCCCACTCGCTGCGCTCGGTCACCTCCTGCTCGCCCCGCGCGGCCACCGCGAAGCGGGCCCCGTCGGCGACCAGCAACGGCGGGCCGGAGAGATCGACGAAGTCGGCGGGGCTCGACAGCGTGCCATCCGCGCCGATCTTCCACGTCCGCACGACCAGACCCGCCACCACGAGGTCGCGCTCCCCGACCTGGGGAGCGAACCACGCGACCGCCCCACAGGCGTCGGTGGTCAGGGTCGCGAGCGCCGCCAGCCCCTCGGGTGTGCCGCGCGCCCAGCGCACCCCCTCCGCGCCGCACAGGACGAGGTCGGTCCACCCGTCGCCGTCGTGGTCGGCGAGGGCCACCGCGTCGGCGCCCGCCGGGACCTGCGCCAGCACCTTGCCCGTGCTCGGGTCGAGCACCCAGGTGGCGTCCGGCCCGGCGGCGGCGAGGGCGGTCCCGTCGCCCCACGGACCGGCGGCGAAGGCGCGTACCGCGCCCGGAGCGGCCCAGGTGGTCGGGGCCCCGGGTGCCCAGGCCAGGGCACACCGCGGCGTCCCGACGGCCCACAGGACCGCGCACGCCCCTCCGACCTGGCGCGAGAGCATCGACACGCCCGCAAGCGTACACCGCCCGATACCGACCTCGGTGACTTCGTCTTACGATGGGAACAAGAGCCCGCCCGCACGAAGAGGAGGCCTTCCATGTCCCTGGCCGTTCCCTGTGCTGTCCTCATGTGTCACGCCCCCATCGTCCTGCCCGAGGTGGGCCGACGCCGCGCGGGCGAGTGCAGCGCCACGACCCGTGGCATGCGCGAGGCTGCCCGGCGCCTGGTCGACAGCGACCCCGACGTGCTCGTGGCGATCTCGCCGCACAGCCCGCGCCGCCCCGACGCCTGGGGCCTGTTTCGCGGCCCGCTGCTCTCGGGCGACTTCGCGATGTTCGGCGCCCCCCAGGTAGCGCACCAGTTCCGGGTGGACCCGGACGCCGTCGAGGCCCTCGAGGTCGCCGCCCGCGCCGAAGGGCTGGCCACCTGGACACCGCCCGACGGGCCCCTCGACCACGGCGCGATGGTCCCCCTGCACTTCGTCGCCGAAGCCGGCTGGAAGGGCCCGACGGTCCTACTGGCCATGCCCTGGCCGGGGACCGCCACCGAGGTGGCGATGGGCCGAGCCATCGCGCGCGCCGCCGAGGCACGGGGCGAGCGGTGGAGCGTCCTCGCGTCGGGCGACATGAGCCACCGCCTGAAGCCGGGGGCCCCCTCGGGCTTCCACCCCCGCGCTCGAGACTTCGACCAGGCCCTCGTGGACGCCGTGACCCGCGGGGACCTGCGCGGCGCCGCGAGCATCGATCCGGACCTGCGCGACCTCGCGGCCGAGGACGCGGTGGACTCGCTCACGGTCGCCGCTGCCGCCGTCGACTGGGACAGCACCGGCCACGAGCGCCTGTGCTACGAGGGGCCCTTCGGCGTCGGCTACATGGAGGCCGTGCTGCACGCCACCTCCTGACTCGCCGCCAATCCCCCACGGAGTCGGACCGGTGACGCAGGCGGCACGGGAGGGCGCACGGGCCGGTGCGCTCGCCTGGAAGCACGAAGACCCGCAGCTGCTCGCCACCCAGACCGCGCGGGTCGTGCCCGTGCCGAAGACGCTGCAGCAGACGGTGATCATGCGAACCGAGGTGGAGCCGCCGCCGGCGTCGTGACTCAGCGACCGGCGACCTGCGACTGGACCTGCTGGCCGCCCGCCACGACGATGTCCTCCCCACTCATGCCGACCCACCACGCGTCCACGGGGACGAGCACGGGCGGCTCGGAGAGCTTGATGCGGTCGCCCTCGTACAGCACGCACTGCACCGGGGTCCGCGTGTCGTAGTCGTTCTTCGCCGAGGGCGCCTCGGCGCGCACGTAGACGTCGTTGGGCACCACGATCACGTCGCCCACCCGGCCCGGAGCGTGGTCGCCCGCGTACCAGAACCCGTGGACCTCGGGGCCCATGCGAAAGCAGTGGTCCGCGGTGAGGTGGCGCCGGGGCGGCAGGTCGGTCACCGGTATCGCGGGGACCTCCGAGGCCGACTCCGGCGCGGAGGCCGCGGGCGGCTCGGGGGGGGGCGAGGCCTCCCGCGGCTCCGCGTCCGCGAGCACCGCGGGCACTGCCGGCGCCGCGGCCGGAGCGGGTGCCACGGGGGCGGCCGGCGGCTGCGTCGTCGCAGCCTTCGTGGCGGCCGTTGCGACCCGGGTGGGCGCAGGGGACGCCGGCGTGGCCAGGTAGGACCAGGCGGCCCAGGTCACGCCGCCCCCGAAGACCAGCAGCAGGCCGGCCGCGGCCCCGAGGCCCGCCGCGGCGACGCTCCACCGCAGCTTGGGCTCGCCAACGAGGAGCCGGCGCACCTCGCGCAGGTTGGTGTCGTCCGGATCGTCGCTGCGCACCGCACAGCCCAGCCCCTCGAGGGCCCCCTGGGCCTGGGCGCGCTTCAGGATGTCGAGCCACGCGTCCGTCGGGCGCTCCGCGTCGCTTTCCAGCAGGCCCGCCGCCTCGAGCATCGGGAAGCGGGCGCCGGGCGTCGGGAACCGCTTGGCGAAGAACCGTGCGAGAAGCTCCAGCTCCCGTGGGTCGAGCTGCATGGGGAAACCTCGAGGCGTTTACGCGTCAATGGCATAGCTCTCGTAGAGCTTGAGCTATTGTGACACGTTCCGACTCAGCTCGGAAGGACGAGCTTCCCGCTGTCGAGGCGCGATGCCCCACCAGCTCCTCGGCAACGGCGCGCACCGCGACGTCCACGACGACATGATGCTGCTCACGATGCGGATCGTGCTCGAGACGCTCTTCGGCAGCGAGGCCGGCGTCGATCAGGACGCGGTGACCCACGGTATCGAGACCTTCATGCTCGAGGGGTTCGGCCCCGAGGTCCACGGGGTGCGCCGGCTCCTCCCGGCGTGGGTCCCCACCCCGGGCGCGCGAAGGCGCGCCGCGCGATCCAGGCCATCGACGACGCGCTCCTGCCCTTCATCCAGGCCCGCCGCGTCTCGGGCGAGCAGTGCGACGACCTCCTCGGACGCCTGCTCGCCGCCCGGGACGAGGACGGCTCCCAGATGAGCGACACGCAGCTCTGCGACGAGGCGGTCACCCTGTTCGTCGCGGGCCACGCTGGACGACCTCGAGTCGATGCCCTGGGGACACACCGTGATCCTCGAGGCGATGCGGCTGTACCCCCCGGTGTGGGCCGTGGGCCGCGAGGCGCTCGAGGACATCTCGCTCGGTCCATGGACCATCCGCCGGGGCGACCAGGTGATCACCTCCCAGTGGCTCGCCCACCGCGACGCCCGCTACTTCGACGAACCGCTCGCCTTCCGCCCGGAGCGGTGGCTGGACGGGCTGGAGAAGCGGCTGCCGCGCTTCGCGTACTTCCCCTTCGGCGGTGGCCCCCGGGTGTGCATCGGCAACCACTTCGCCCTGATGGAGGCGCGGCTGGTGCTCACCACCCTCGCGCGACACGCGCGGTTCGACAGGACGGGCGACCCGCCCTTGCGCCTGGTGCCCTCGGTCACCCTGCGACCGCGCGACCCGGTGAACGTCACCGTGATCCGGCGCCGGGCGGCGGAGCGCTCCGCGGTCGCTTAAGTGGACCACAGGCATTCTGCAGGGTGGCCCACGATGAACCGGCACGAGACCTACCAGTCGCTCCTGCCCCGGGTGGCCCGCGGGGCCATCACCGCGCGGCTCCTCGGTCACCCCTACGACCCTCCGGCGCTTCCCGTCGACCTCGACCGGCCGGCCGGCGTCTTCGTGACCCTGTGGGAGGAGGGCGACCTGCGCGGGTGCATTGGCCACATCCAGCCGCTGCACGACCACCTCGTGGACGAGGTCGTGGAGTGCGCGCGCCTCGCCGCCCTCCGCGACCCGCGGTTCGCCCCCGTGCGCGCCGAGGAGCTACCGCGACTGACCATCGAGGTCAGCGTCCTCACCCCGCCCGAGCCGGTGGAGGACCTGGCCACCCTCGACCCGGCGCGATGGGGGGTCGTGGTGTCCTGCGGGCGGCGCCGCGGGGTGCTGCTGCCCGAGGTCCACGGCGTCGACACGGTGGAGCAGCAGCTCGCCATCGCCCTGCGCAAGGGGGGCATCGACCAGCGTGAGCCCTGGACCGTTCACCGTTTCGAGGTACTCAAGTACGAGGAGGGCACGCCGCCCACGCAAGGAGGCCCATGAGCAACGCGCAGGCCCCGCCGGATCTGCATCCCGGACGCTGGTGGACCGCCACCGAGGACGGCCGATTCCGCTGCGAGCTCTGTCCGCGGTACTGCACCCTGCGCCCCGGCCAGCGCGGCTTCTGCTACGTCCGGCAGGCCACCGAGCAGGGCATCGCCCTCACCACCTGGGGCCGCTCGAGCGGGTTCTGCATCGATCCCATCGAGAAGAAGCCGCTGAACCACTTCCTCCCCGGCACCTCGGTGCTCTCCTTCGGGACCGCCGGGTGCAACCTGGGCTGCCGGTTCTGCCAGAACTGGGACATCTCCAAGGCGCGGAAGATGGACCGGCTGCAGTCGCTGGCCACGCCAGGCGACATCGCCGACATCGCCCAGGCCTATGGCTGCCGGAGCATCGCCTTCACCTACAACGACCCGGTGATCTTCGCCGAGTACGCGCTGGACGCCGCCGCCGAGGCCCGGGAGCGCGGCCTGGCGACCGTCGCCGTGACCGCGGGCTACATCACCGAGGAGGCGCGCCGCGAGTTCTACGCCGGCATGGACGCCGCGAACATCGATCTCAAGGCGTTCACCGAGGAGTTCTACGACAAGCTGTGCTTCGCGCGCCTCGGTCCGGTGCTGGAGACCATCGAGTTTGCGGTCAAGGAGACCGATACCTGGGTGGAGCTGACCAACCTGCTCATCCCCGACGCGAACGACAGCGACGCCGAGATCCACGCGATGACGGAGTGGGTGATGGACACCGTGGGCCCCGACGTGCCCCTGCACTTCTCGGCCTTCCATCCGGACTTCAAGATGGACGATCGGCCCCCGACCCCACGGCGGACCCTCGTGCGGGCACGCCGCATCGCGCTCGAAAAGGGGCTCCGCTACGTGTACACCGGCAACATCCACGACTGCGCCGGCGGCAGCACGTGGTGTCCGAGCTGCCAGGCGCTCCTGATCGAGCGGGACTGGTACGAGCTGGGTCACTGGGGGCTGGATGGCAACCGCTGCAGCCAGTGCGGCACCGAGATCCCGGGACTGTTCGAGGATCGACCGGGACACTGGGGCCGCCGACGCCTGCCCGTGGCCATGCCCGCCTGATCGAGTACCGTGACGAGCGGTTAGCCTTCTCGCACACCCCTGGGGGGCCGCATGAACGAGACCATGTGGGCGCTCACCTTCGATCGGGAGCGAGAGGACTGGGCCACGTCGACGGGCCTGGTCAAGGAGCGAGTGCCCGTGCCGCGGCTCGTGGAGCCCGAGCACGGCATCGACCGGTCGAGCGTCATCATGAAGGTGAAGTACGCCGGATTCTGCGGGAGCGACCGCGGGATCTGGTGGCGTAAGTCCTTCGGCGACATGATCCTCTCCTCGCTGGACGAGGAGCGGAAGAGCAAGCGGATCACCGGCCACGAGCTGGTCGGCGAGATCGTCGAGATCGGCAGCCGCGTCGGGCCCAAGTACGGGTACGCGCCGGGCGACATCGTGAGCGCCGAGTCGCACATCGTGTGCGGCACCTGCTACCAGTGCCAGCACGGCGAGTCCCACGTCTGCGCTCGGGAGAAGATCATCGGGATCAGCATGGACGGCTGCTTCGCCGAGTACGTGAAGCTGCCCGCGAAGGCCCTGTGGCCCACGGATCTCGGCAAGATCCGGCCCGAGGTGGCCGCGATCCAGGAGCCCTTCGGCAACGCGGTGCACGCCTGCCAGGCGGTCGACCTCTCGGGCCGCACCGTGGCCATCTTCGGCACCGGCACCATCGGCCTCTTCACCGTGCTCGTGGCCCGCGCGCTGGGCGCGGTGCAGGTGATCGGCATCGAGCCCGACCCGAAGAACGCCGAGAAGGCTCGGCGCCTCGGGTGCGACGCGGTGATCACCCCCGCGATGCCGCCCAGGGACACCCCCTGGCAGGCCGATCCACAGGTCCGGGAGCAGATCCTGGAGCTGACCCGCGGCATCGGCGTGGACGTCGCGATGGAGATGTCCGGCCACCCCAGCTTCCTGAACAACGCGCTCAAGTCCTCCCGCCGCGGCGGCCACGTCATCCTGTTCGGGGTGCGCAACGGCGAGGCGGTGGTCCAGAACTTCCACCGGGTGGTGATGAACGGCCTCACCCTGCACGGGGTGGTCGGCCGGCGGATCTTCCACACCTGGCGGATCACCCGCCGCCTGCTCGAGTCCACGGAGCTCGGCATCCAGGACGCCGTGTGGGACGTGATCCTCGACCGCGGGGAGGACACGGTGCTCGACATCGCCGAGTGGGAGCGCGACGACTTCGAGCGGCGGATCCAGCAGCACCCGAAGGTGGTGATCCGCTTCGCGGGGTGATCAGCTCCCGGCGCCGCTCACCGTGTCGAGGACGGTCAGGGCCCTGTCCAGGAAGCCCTCGACCGAGTCGGCGTTGTACAGCTCCACGCCGATCAGGACGTGCAGCTCGCCGTGGTACAGGGTGATCATCGGCAGCGCACCCGACTTGCGCGCCGCCTGCTCGAGGAGCGCGCGGCGCACATCGTCGGTCAGGATGCGGTCCGCGGTCCCCTCCTCGGTCTCGCGCACGTCGAACTGCTTGGAGAAGGGCTCCGGCTGCAAGACCGGGAACCCGTCCTGCTGGAGAGCCGGGACCGCCGGGCCGGCGACCACGGCCAGCGCCCTGGCGGCCACGCCCGCCGTGACACCCCCGAGCACCTTCGGCGCGACCAGGAGCCCACCGGCGTCGGAGACCCTGGCTTTCAACCACGTGCGATTGGGGCGGATGTCCCCCGACGCCGGCAGATCCTGCCGTGGCTTCTGGGAGTCGGCGACGAAGGCCACTCCGTGCCAGGTGCCCTGGTAGCGCCACAGGGTGCCCTCCTCGTTCTCGGTGTACGTCCACCCGTGGGCTTCGGCGATGGCCTTGCGGGCCTTGGTGCGTCCCCCGATTCGCCGGTTCTGGAAGTACCAGATCCCCACGAAGATCAGCAGGGCGCCCGCGGTGACCGCGATGAGCTGCACGACTTGCCGATCCACCGCTTCCTCCGGATCAGGCGGGCAGGTTACCAGGAGCCGTGGGGTCGCGCTGTCGCGCCCATCCCGGGGGCGGCACAGTCCCCGCCTCGGGGGAACCGTGCACATCTCGGACACATCCAAGGCCCGACTCGCCGCCGCCACGCCCCTGGCGCGGTGCGCCACCCTGCTGCTGGGCCTGGCGCTCGCTGGCTGCGCGAAGCAGGCGACCCCTTCACCGGCGCCGGAACCCGCGCCGGCCGCCCCCGAACCGGCGGCCGCGCCCGCGCAGGCCCCGCAGCCCGAAGGAGGAACCGTGGAAGCCAAACACGTCGACGAGAAGGTCACGGTCGTCAATCCCACCTCACGCGACATCATGGTGGAGCTCTCCTCGGGCGCCCCGGACAAGGAGGAGGAGACCTCCACCTTCGGGCCGGTGGCGGCCGGCGAACAGGGCTCCGGCACGATCGGCGTGTGGACGAACGGCTCCGTCACCGTGGTCGCGAGCTGGGACGTCGACGGCAAGACCGTCAAGAGCCAGCCCTACACGGCGACGCTCGATCCGAGCGAGCCGCTCACACCCGTCACCTGCACGCTGAACATCCCCTATGACTCGGGTACGCTCGGCGTATGGTCGAAGGTCAGCTGGGAGATGCCCCCGAGCACGAGCCCACCGGAGTCAGCGGGCCGGTGGAGCGGGCCAGCGCGCTGATCGACGCAGGCCGAGCCGAGGAAGCCGTCGCGCTCCTCGACGCCGACACCACCGGGAACGTGCTCGACAAGACGGTGCTCGCCGGCCGGGCCCTGGCCGACCTCGGCCGATGGGACGAGATCGGACCACGCTTCGCGCACGCGACGCAGGACGCCACCAGCGAGCAGCTCGTCGCGCTGCTGCACCTCGCAGCGGCCCAAATCCTCGCGGCTCACCCCCCCTCGCGCGCCGCCGTCCTCCCCGATCTCGAGCAGGCCCTGGGGACCTTCCAGCGCACGGGCAATGCCCCGTTGTTCCTCCAGGGACTCGCGCTGGCCACCCGCCTGTACCTGCTCGACAACGACGCCGAGCAGCAGAACATGTCGTCCTCGGACGGCGGAGGCTCCGGGGACGGCGCCGAGTGCCGTAGGGCTGGTCGACGGTACATTCCCGCGGTTGCTGCGCGGGAGGCTCCTAGCAGCCCTCGGGAGATGTCTCCCGTCGCCCGCTGGACGGACTCGCACCGAGGACGACGCGCCTCGTCAGTCACTTGCTTCAGCAAGCTCCTTCCTCGGCAACGCCAAGATCCCCCACGGCTCGTCGCCCTCGCCCCGATCCGCCTCAGCGTGCTCGGTCCGATTTCTCC
>Ga0114931_10004998_pt1 | contig 16441 bp, 17 predicted proteins | sample 2SBtaG_FD_89579 | JGI IMG/M metagenome (GOLD analysis project Ga0114931, IMG submission 89579) | Deep subsurface microbial communities from Kolumbo volcano to uncover new lineages of life (NeLLi) - 2SBTROV14_V59a metaG | ecosystem: Environmental > Aquatic > Marine > Volcanic | place: Kolumbo...
AAGGCCGCGAACACCCATGCGCGCCGCTCGCTCAGAAATCGCAGCATCGAGGCGAGAGTATGCCGCGTCTAAAACGCGAAGCCCAGAGCATATCTCATAACTCCCGACCGAGGATCGCGCAGCACGGGTGCGCCAGATGCCGCGTCCACGAACCGAGGAATAGCAAGGCTATTTCGAGCGTGAGGGGATGGCGGCAGATGGCGTGCCCGCGCAAGCGAAACGACCGAGGGGGTTTTGAGATATGCTCTAATAAAGCTTTTGGCTGTCGATTTGGATCGTCACCGGCCCATCGACATCCGATCGAACGAGCATCGTTGCACGGAAAGTGCCTGTTTCGACCGGCAACCCTTTGTCGCGCAATCCCCGAACCACCTCCAAGTAGAGACGCTCAGCGTCTTCGGGAGCCGCGGCCCCATCGAACGAGGGGCGCCTGCCTCGGCGCACGTCCCCGAACAGCGTGAACTGGGAGACTACCAAGACTGCACCGCCGATGTCGGCGACGGACAACGACATGCGTCCCTCGTCGTCCGGGAACACTCGCAGACCCGCGATCTTCTCGATGGTGTATCGAATGTCCTTGGCTTCGTCATCCCGGGCCGCACCCAAGTACACGAGCAGGCCGCGCCCAATTGCGCCGACTACTTCACGGTCGACCGTCACACTGGCTTCGTGGACCCGCTGCACGACAGTGCGCATAGGGGTTGCGTAGCATAGGCTGAATCGTCTTGCCCGAACGAAGCGATGTTCAATACTCCCTCGCGATGAAACCGGTAGTGGGGCTAACGGGCGGGATCGCATGCGGAAAAACCACGGTGGCGAAGATGTTCGGCGACCTCGGCATTCCGGTGGTCGACGCCGACGAGCTGGCGCGCGAGGTGGTCGAGCCTGGGACCCCCGGCCTGCAGCAGATCGTGGACGAGCTCGGTAGGGACGTGCTGGACGACACGGGACGCCTCGATCGTAAGAAGGTCGGTGATGTGGTGTTCGGTGATGAAGAAGCGCGCGAAAAGCTCAACGCGATCATGCATCCACTGATCGGGGCCGCGGGCGCTAAGCGCATCATGGCGCTCAAGGACAGCCCGGCACCATATATGATGTACGAAGCGGCGCTGCTGGTCGAAACCAACTCCTACAAGGCATTTTCCGCGCTCATCGTCGTGAGCGCAGAGGAATCCCTGCAGCGGCTCCGGTTGATCGCGCGCGACGGCTTCACGGTCACCGATGCCAATGCCCGTATCGCTTCGCAACTGCCCCTGGCCCGTAAAATCGCCGTTGCAGACTACGTCGTGACCAACAATGGCGATCTCGGCGCGACGCGACGGCAAGTCGCCGCAATCCACGAGCAACTCGTTGCACGATTCACGACAAAGGAGTCGAGTTAGTGGACACGCCAGCGCGATCTGTCTTGGTGACAGGCCTCCCTGAACGGCAAGTCGCCACGCATTTGGTTAAAGAGCTCGCCGAGCATGAGGGTCGGTCGGTCTGTTGCCTGGTGACCGAGAGCCGGCAGGAACGCGCGCTCGAGTTGCTCGGCTCACTGCCTCCATCGGCGCGCGAGCGGGTGTCGGTTTGGACGGGAGACCCTCACTCGCTAGACCTCGGGCTGAGTGGCGAAGAGCTCGCACTGCTCATCGAGCGCATCGACGTCGTCCACCACTGCGCATCGATTGTGGATCCCGCGGGCACCAAGGAAGAAGCCGCGCACAACGTCCGCGCAGCGGCCGAGATTCTGGAGCTCGCGGAGGTCGCACCGCGACTGAAGCGCCTGGTCTGCTGGTCCAGCGCTACCGTGTCGGGCAACCGCGAAGGGTTCGTCAAGGAAACCGACCTCGAAGCGGCGGCCGGATTTCGCAATCCCATCGAAGAGTCCCTATATCGCGTGGAGCGTATGCTGCGCGAGTCGGCCGATGAATTACCCATTGTGGTGCTGCGACCTGCGCTCATGGTGGGCGATTCAGTCACGGGCGAAGCCGAAGAGCTAAACGGGCTGCATCTCCTGATCCGCTTCCTGCTGAGCGCACCGGAGGACTATCGGATCCCGATGCCCAGCCGAACGGGCGTCCGCATCGGCGCCGTCCCAGTCGACTATGCGGTCAGGGCAGGTCTCCGTATTGCAGACGACGAACGCTCGATCGGCGGCACGTTTCATATCGTCGACCCGAAGCCCGTCACCGTGCAGCACGTTCTCAAACTCTTGGCCGAGGCAACCGGCCGTCCGGCCCCGCGCGAGCACGACCCGCTCAACCTCGCCACGGCCCTGATGCGAGCTCCGGGCCTGCAGCGTTTCCGCACCACCACCCGTGCATTCCTCGATCAGTTGAAGACCGACGTGATTTACGACGACCGGAATACGCGCGAGGTACTCGCAGGGACGGGCATCGTATGCCCGGACCTGGAGAGCTACCTCGACCTCATGGTCGAACGAGCACGACAAGAGATGCTGCTTCGATCCACCGCATCTGAAAGCCCGCGCTAGCTTCCCGCGAGGGTCATCGAGGAGACGCGGAACGTTGGGGAGGCGATCGCGGTGCGCTGGTCGAGGTCGTCGGCCACCGCGTCGATTCTCCTCAACAGCTGATCTAGGTTCAGGGAGATCGTGACCTCGGACACCGGGGCGGCAAGCTTGCCATCTTGGACCAAGAAGCCGGACGCGCCTCGGCTGAAGTCACCCGTAACCCCATTGAACCCGAAGCCCATCATGCCGGTCACATAGAAGCCGTGCTTGGTGTTGGCAACGAGCTCATCGCGCGATTGGGATCCTGGTCTCAAAATGAGATTGCTGGTGGACGGTGAGACGCCGCCCGCCGGAGATCGGGAGGCACTGCCAGTGCTCTTCAGAGCGAGCTTGCGGGCACTATAGGTGTCCATCAAATACGTCTTGAGCACCCCACCCGCGACGACGACGTTGCGACGCGACAGCAAGCCCTCACCGTCGAAGGCTCGGGAGCCCGGGGCTCTCGGCAACAGAGGGTCATCAACGATGTCGACGAGGTCGCTCGCAACGCTGCTGCCAACTCGATCGACCAAGTAGGAGCTTTTGCGCCAGATGGCGCCGCCGAGTACGCATCCGGCAAACAGACCGAGGATCGAACGCGCGGCATCTTTATCGAAGATGACCGGCAGCTCTTGGGTGGGCAGCTTCTTGGCGCCGAGTTGAGCAATCGTGCGGCGCGCTGCTTCCTCACCCACGGCTCGGCTATCCTCGAGGTCTTCATAGTGGCGAGACGCCGACCAGTGGTAGCCACTTCGCTTTTTGCCCCCTTCATCGTCGGCAACTGGATTGACGACGACGGACGCATAGGTGCCGCACTCGCTACCTGCGAACCCGCCGCTCGTGACCAGCGCGCTCACACCTCGCGCACGGGTAAAGGAGGCGCCCTCGCTATTGGTAATGCGCGGGTCGAAATCAAACGCAGCACGCTCACCACATAGGGCGCGTTCGAGCGCTTCGTCAGCCGAAATCTGGCTGAGAGCCTCATCGAACGTGTCGAGGTCTGCCCACTGCGACTGCGATGAAAGCTCCGCTGGATCGGGGGCGCCCGCGAACTCGTCCGATTCGCTGAGTCGCGCCAGCTCGATTGCGTCTTCGATCAGCATACGCTGGCCCGGCTCGCTCAAATCGCTCGTGTACGTCGACGCCACACGCTGGCCGAGCATCACCCTCAATCCCAATGCCCGCGAGCCGGCTTCCTCGACTAGCTCTGGCTCACCCATGCGCACCTTCACGGAGAGGTGCGACCCGCTGTGCGCCCCAGCCTCGGCTACATCCGCGCCAGCCGCGAGCGCCCGCTCCACTACGGACCGCCCGAGGTCGACCAACGCTTCGCCCTCTTCCTCTACCTTGCTCATCCGCCCGCCACCTGGGTCCCGCCCACGGTCATCGAGGCGATCTTGATCGTCGGACATCCAACGCCAACCGGAACGGATTGACCCTCTTTGCCGCAGGTCCAAATCCCGTCCGACACCTCGAAGTCGTGACCCAGCATCACCACGTTGCGCATTGCTTCCGGCCCATTGCCAATGAGGTTCACTCCCTTGAGAGGGGCGGTGACCCTGCCGTCTTCGATCAGGTAGCCCTCGGTCAATGAGAACACGAAATTCCCGTTGGATATATCCACCTGTCCGCCGCCAAACTTCTTCGCGTAAACCCCGTGGCGCACGCTCCGAATGATGTCTTCCGGTGAGTCTTGTCCGCCAAGGAGCATCGTATTGGTCATCCGCGGCATCGGATGCGAGCGGAAGCTCTGCCTTCGGCCGTGCCCGTTCGGAGTTGTCCCAAAAAAATCCGCGCTGTGGCGATCCTGCATGTAGCCCCTCAAGACACCGTGCTCGATGAGGACCGAACGAGTCGGCAGCTGCCCCTCGTCATCGACGTTGATGGAGCCGCGAGACCCTCGGAGGGACGCGTCGTCGACGACGGTGCACAGTGGGCTTGCGACCTCCTCCCCTATTCGCTCCGAGTAGTTGCTCGTCTTCTTGCGGTTGAAGTCGGCCTCGAGACCGTGACCGACAGCCTCATGCAGAAGGATTCCGCTATCACCGGGGGCCAAGACCACATCCATCTCACCGGCCGGCGCTTCGCGCGCGTCGAGCATCAACAATGCCTGCTGCACGGCCTGCTCGGCGTGCCATTCTGGCGTCTTATCGTCGAAATACTCGAGCCCCATTCGACCACCGCCGCCCGAAGATCCCGACTGACGGTTCCCGCCATCCTCTGCAATCACGTGAATGCCAAACCGGATCAAGGGCTGGCGGTCATGCGCCAGTTGACCGAGGCTGTTCGCAATGAGGATCTCACGAACGCTTTCGGCAAACGAGGCGTCGACTCGCACCACACGCGGATCAGAGGCGCGCGCAGCCCGGTCGGCTCGCTCGAGAATCGCCTTCTTCGCCTCACCGTCCACGTCGAGCGATTCGATCGAGACCGGATAGCGGCTGGGCCCGCCCCGCATCGACACCCCGAGCGGGGCAACCGGTTGGCCGCCGGCTGCGATTTGCGCCGCAGTCTCGGCCGCCTGCTTCATGGCATCAAATGAAAAATCTTCACAATAGGCGTACCCAGTTGCATCGCCCTTCATCACGCGGACGCCCAGGCCCATCGACACCGCCCGCCTGGCGGACTTCAAAATCTGCTCGTCATAGGCGTAGCTGCCACTGACTGAGTACTCGAAAAACAAGTCGGCATAGTCGCCACCTTTGTCGAGAGCAATCTTCAGGAGACGATTGGCAATGTCGGCATCGACAGCGTTCGTCCCGCGCTCGGCAAACGGTGCATGGTAACGGGCCTTCATGAGCTGGGGCGCACTCTAGGGCTCGAGTGCGGCAATGGCTACTTCTATTGGCTCAGGAAGCCAATTACGGTGTCGATGATGCGCTTCTGACGCGCTTCGCCGAGGCCCGCAAAGATGGGCAGCGCCAGGACTTCCCGGCTTGCCCTCTCGGACACCGGAAGCGCTCCGTCCCGATAGCCGAGATGCGCGAAACACGCCTGACGATGCAGGGGCACTGGATAGTAGATCGCGGTGGCGATCCCCTTGGCTTTGAGGTGGGCTTGTAGCTCGTCTCGGCGCGAGGTCCGGATGACGTATTGATTGTAAATGTGGCCTTCGAATCGTCGCGGCGGAGGCCGCAGCAGACTCTGATCCAGGCCGGAGCCAGAGAACGCGGCATCGTAGCGCGCCGCGTTCTCGCGGCGCCGCGCTGTCCACTCTTCGAGCTCTGGAAGTTTTACGCGCAAGAGCGCAGCCTGCAATGCATCGAGGCGAAAGTTCCCACCGATCACCGCATGGTAATACTTGGGGCTGCTGCCATGTGTGCGCATCACGCGAGCCTTGCTGGCAAGAACAGCATCATTGGTCGTAACGAGTCCCCCATCGCCGAAGCCGCCGAGGTTCTTCGATGGGAAAAAGGAGAAACAACCGTATGCGCCGAGAGTACCTGCAGGCCCTAGGGGACTCTTCGTTCCGATGGCCTGTGCGGCGTCCTCGATGATGGGCACCTCGTACTTGATTGCGATCCCGCCCAACCCTTGCATGTCGGACGCCTGACCGAACAAATGAACGGGCAGAATCGCGCGCGTGCGCTCCGTGACCGCGGCAGCGACCTGCTCGACGTCGATGTTGAACGTGTCGTGCCTGATATCGACGAAAACCGGCGTAGCGCCTACGCGTGCGATCGACCCCGCCGTCGCAAAGAAGGTAAACGGGGTCGTGATGACCTCGTCACCCCGCCCGATGCCGAGCGCCATCAACGCGACCAGCAGCGCGTCGGTCCCGCTCGAAACGCCGATCGCATGCTCCACGCCTATGTAGTGGGCCACCTCATGCTCGAACGCGGCGACCTCTGGGCCGAGAATATAACGTCCCGAGCGCAGGACCTCGTCGGCTTTTGCAGTCAGTCGATCGAATAACGGCCGATTTTGGGCCACGACGTCCAACATTGGTATTGCTTCTTCACTCACGGCTTCTCACCCATCGGCAGCCTTGTGCCGCCATTTCATATTCATCACCGCACCTGATGCAGAAACCGTTCTCGGGCAGCACATTCCCGCAACGGCATGCCCATGCGGTGCGATGCGCGGGATTGCCCACCATGACTGCATGGGCTGGGACGTCTTTGGTGACTATTGCACCAGCTCCGACCAGCGCATATTCGCCAAGGGAGTGTCCGCACACGATCGTCGCGTTCGCACCGACGGTGACGCCCCTCCCCACCGGTGTGGGCGCAAACTCGTCCTTGCGCTCGACATGTGCGCGCGGCGTCAGCACGTTGGTAAACACACAGCTCGGCCCGAGGAAGACGTCGTTCGCGATCGTCACGCCTGCATACACGGACACGTTGTTTTGGATCTTCACGCCGTCGCCAATCTCGACGCCGGGCCCAATGAAGACGTTTTGTCCGAGGACACAGGCAGCGCCAATCGTCGATCCACGGGATACGTGGGTGAAGTGCCAGATACGAGTGCCTGCGCCAATGCTCGCCCCCTCGTCGACCACCGCTGTGGCGTGAATGAAGGGAGCGCTCATCAAGGCCCCTTGGGGAGCGCGATTCGGGCGCCGCCCTGGGCGAGCGACGCGGAACCACCTTCGAGGGCTCGAACGACGTGAAGGCCCGACCTTCCGTCGGCTACTGGCGCCTTGCGCGTCCTAACTGCGTCTAGAAACGCCAGGCACTCCCGGCGCAACGGCTCGGCCATCTTGAGCGCCGGGATCAAAATGTCGCCAGTGCGAATTCGAACCCCTTCTTCGTACGTAAGGGTTGCCGGGGGCTCAACGCCCTTGTCGAACACGGCGAGCTTCTGATCGGCGGAGGTATCGTCAAACACCGCCATCTTTCGATCACCGACCACGGTCAGCTTTCGGGTCTTGTGCGGATCGAGCCAGCTCACGTGAACGTGCGCCATGCGGCCGCCCGGATAGTGCAGTGTTGCAAACACCACGTCTTCGATGCCCCGCTCCGACTGGAGATAGGAAGAGCCGGTCGCACTCACCGCTTCAGGCGAGGCTCCGAGTAGATAGTTGGCTACGGAGATGTCATGCGGAGCGAGCGACCACCAGGCGTTTTCCTCTCGGCGAACGACCCCGAGATTGACTCGTTGCGCGTAGATGTAGAGCACCTGTCCGAGCTCGCCATCGTTGATGAGAGCTTTGAGCCGCTCGACGGCCGGGTGATAAAGGAGCAGGTGACCGACCATGAGGATCCGGACGCCTTCCTGTGCAAGCGCATACAGCGCCGCCGCTTGATCTCCGGAGAGGCAGAGCGGCTTTTCTACGAAAAGGTCCCGGCCCGCGCGCAGAACAGCATCGGCAACCTCGAAATGGGAGGGCGCGTGAGTGGCCACCACGACCGCCGAAACCGCGGGATCGTCGAGAACGACTTGCAAGTCCGTAACGGCCGTAACGCTCGGATAGAGCGCAGCCATCGTGGCGCGGATCCCTTCATCGCGATCGCATACATAGCGAAGCTCGGCCTCGGCAATGGCGGCGTAGTTACGAACGTGGTTCTTTCCCCAACCGCCCGCGCCCACGACGGCAACCCCCACCGGCTCTGATCGGCTCATGCGGCCCCCCGCTGCATCCCAGCAGCTTAGCAGCACGAGCGCTCTTCCCCGAAACTTGTGCCGGAACGACGCCGTCAGCGCAGCATTGCGCGGCATTCGGAAACGTAGCGGCCTGTGCCGAGTTTCACGCAGTTTTGATAGGCTTGGCGAGCGCCCTGACGATCGCCTCGCGCCTGCCGGGCCGCTCCGAGCGTAACCCAGGCCAGCGCGTTCGCAGGGTCCACTGCAGTCGCGCGCTCTGCGAGCTCAGTCGCTTCCCGCCGATGATTGCGGGCCAACATCAGGCGCGCGAGCTCGGCCAAGGCAGCGCTACCCTCCGGATTCAGCTCGATCGCCCGCCAATAGGCCGCAGCAGCGCGCGACCCGCGCTTCAACCGACGAGCCAGCGCAAGCTGTGCTTCATACGTATCGACCGCTCCGGTCTCGGGGTAGATCGCGTTGGGCTCGGACCCGGCAGCCGTGCGGTCCGCGGACACTGGCGCTGGCGCCGTCACCGGCGCTGGCGCCGTCACTGCCCCTGTCACTGCCCCTGTCGCTGGCACTGCCACTGGCGCTGGCACTGGTGCTGTCACTGGCACTGTCGCTGGCACTGCCCCTGTCACTGGCGCTGTCACCGGCGCTGCCCCTGTCACCGACTCTCCCCTCCGCGGCATCCAATGCGCGGCCGCCGCCACACTGGCGCCGATCAACAACGCCAAGAGGGCCCAACGCAGCCTCGATGGCTTACCAGAAGGCGCTGGAACGACAGACTGCGCCTGGACGGCGCGCGGCGCGCGGATGTTCGCCTCCGCGCCACCATCATCGAATACCTGTTCATACGTGAGCGGGGGCGGGTCGACGTCGGGAGGCTCGTGGTAGTCGATCACAGCATCGCGGTGGGGCTCCGCGCGTTGCTCCATCGCCTCATCGATCGCGCGCTCGCTAGGAGGCGTCGATCGCACGAAGGGAGCTGGCGGCGGGTCGGAGTCGATCGCAACGATTGCCTCCTCGACCTCGGGATCGTCCCGAAGCGCGTCGAGTGTGTGGTCCCACTGCCCGACTTCGACCGTCTCACGGCCCGAAACCTCTTCGATCTTGTCGATTTCTGGGACACGTCCTGCCCAATTCAGGATCGTGCCGCCCGCATACACGGAGGCCTCGGGTCGCACGGCCTGAAAACCGGTGGGCGTATGCCGACGCGGACGGGGCGTGGGCGGCGGCGCAGGCTGCCAGCCAAAGTTGGTGTTTCGCCGCGAGTCGACCACAGGAGCAAGTACGGCTGGCGGGGCTGACGGAGACGTGGTCGCGTCCTCGAGGGCCAGGTCCTCTGCGGCGGCAGGCGACGGAAGCGACACCGGCGTCGACATCTGATCCGACTCCAGCCCCGGAAGCCGCGGAGCGGCAGGAACCGCAACGCCAGTAGCTGGCGCCCCAGCAGGGCCGGGGATGGTATGGACACCTTCCCGCGAAGGCGGGGCTGAGGACCGAACCGCAACCTCGGTCAGAATCGGAATGCTGTCTTGGATTCGGCCGACCTCACGAGCCAACCCCTCGAAGTACAGGTCCACGACCTTTCGAAGGGCCTCGACATGATCTCCGCCGTGCGCGCGCAGCACCTCCCTGACAGTCCGCTGCCCGCTGAGCATTCGTACCATCTCGTTCTGCTCGTCCGGCATATCTCGAAGACGCTCGCGAAGCATCTCCACATCGACTTCGAGCACCGCGTAAAACGACGGAAGTAGCTCGGACAGACGGCTCCACTCGTCGAGCCTTCGCATTCCTTCCATCAGAAGCGCTTGAGTCGTGCGGTGAACGGTGCGCTCACTCAAGCTTACATGCCTGAACTCGAGGTCGAACGTGCCGTAGCGCCAAAGCAAGTGCCGGTAGACCGCATCCTCACCCACCAAGTCCTCGACGGTGGCATGGATGACGGCGCCCGAGTCGAAGGAGATCATGCCCTCCTGCCCGTCCGCGGAAACCAGGGTGAGGACCCCTGATTTCCGGCTCACGTCGATCGTCTGCAGCAGGTCAACCACGCTCATCTCCGAAAGCGAGCCGCTAAAACGGGTTCTCGCATCGCTGCTTCTGTGCGCCAGCCCGGCGCGCGCCTGCCGCGCGAGCTCGATACCAACCCGCGCGATCACCTCCCGGATGTAGATGGGTTTGGTGAGGTAGTCCTGGACACCAAGCTCCAGCCCGCGAATCTTGCTTTCGATCGACCCGTCGCTCGACAGGAACATGAACGGGATGTCCGACCATTCCGTTTTCTCACGCAGCTGCTCGACGAACTCGAAGCCATTCAGGTCGGCGAAGGTCGTGTCGGAGAGGATCAGGTCCGGCTTGTTGGCATGCAAGATCTCCAAAGCCTTCCCCACGCTGGGACACCCAGCCACGTTGTAGCCGGCATTTCGGAGGCTCACCTCGAGCACGCGAAGGCTACGGGGATCGGCATCGACGACGAGGAGGTTTTGCTTGGTCACTGCAACCTTTTGTCAGCGGGAGTGTGCGAATGTGCACGGCGTCATGTCAAGCATGCCTTCCCGTCATCGACGTGGTAAGTTGATGATTGTGGGATGACGAAGCTCGGGGGCATCCTAGGCGTGATCATCGGAGCAGTATTCGTACTGGCAGCCTGCGAGAAGCCGCGCGCCGAGATGGCCTTCGATGAGCTGGATCCGGACTTCGGCGGCCTGCAAGGGGGCAAGACCGTGCGAGTCGTTGGCCAAAACCTCCGCTTGGATATCGGCTACGCGGTCTACTTCGGCCGGCTTCGGTCCCCACAGGTATCGATGCAGGACCACAAAGCGCTGCTGGCAGTCACGCCACGGCGAGCGGCCCCGGGCTTGGTGGATGTGACCATCCGGGCGGACGACGGGTCGGTGTTCGTGATCAAGCGGGGTTTCGAATATATCGACCAGAGGGGCAACCTCTTGAACGAGCCCGAGGCGCCCTAACGCTCATGAGCCTGCAGCTGATCCGGCGTCCACTCCTGCGTCGAGGTCCGGCTCAGGCGCGGCCAAGCAAACGCCCGAGAGGCAGGTTAAGCCCATGACGCATTGCTCGGTCCGCGTGCACGGCTCATCGAGCTGCTTTGGGCGGATGTCGCGGCCGCAGCCCAGCGACAGCAGGCAGAGCGACAGCCAGAAGGATCGGCGAAACATCGGCGCAACGATAGCGCAGCCTGAGATCCGAGACCACGCCTCATGCCGCAAACGCTGCTAGGCTCCAGCGGTGGACTTTCGGCTCCTGATCCCGGAGCTCTTCGAAAAGCTGAGCCTGATCGCAACGGCGGGCCTTCTCGGGGTGCTCACGCCACCGCTGCGCAACCGGCTGCTGGGCGTGGGTCGGCCACGGGACATCGGGGTCGCGGTCATCTTCGGGCTCTTGCTGTCGCTGTGGGGCTCGACGATGGGCTTCGACTGGCTCGGTCACCATCTCAATCTTCGGGCGGTTGGGGTCATGATCGCAGGCATCCTGGGGGGCCCTCGCGCGGGCGCCTTGACCGGACTGCTCGGGGGCGGGTTCTACGTGATACGGGTGGTCCCCGAAGCCTTTCCCTGGGCCGTCGTTGCGTCGGTCCTCGATGGATGGCTTGCGGGCCGAATGTCCGCGCGGCGCGAGCGAATGTTTGTCGGCTGGCGCGTGCTCGGCGGTGCTGCCGCGGTTCAGCTCGCTGGTCTGACCATCACGGGTGCGGGTCTGGCCTTGTCCGGCTCGGACGTCGTCAAGGCCTTGCCCTCGCTTGCCGTCCAGCTTGGCGGCGTCGCTGTGGGCGTCGCGATCTTCGTCAATGTCGCGTGGGTCGTGATATCTCGCCAAGAACAGGCGGTCGCATTGGTCGAAGCCCGAGCGGCGGCAAACGCGCTTTCGCTGACGGCGCTACGCAACCGGCTCGAGCCCCACTTCTTGTTCAACGCACTCAACACGTTGCGCGCGACCATTCGGCGCGATCCCGAGCAAGCACGGGCACTCGTATCGGACCTCGCCGATCTCTACCGGTACCTCTTACATCATCCGCACGACGCATCGGTCATGAACGAGGTAGAGCACGCGTGCGCTTATCTTGCGATCGAAAGGGCGCGTCTGGGGGACGAGCGGCTGGCGGTGCAAACCTCGATCGACGACAGCGTGCGCGACACCCGGGTGCCCGCTTTGCTGCTCCAACCGATCGTCGAGAACGCCGTAAAACACGGCATTGCCCCGAAGCAAGGGATGGGCAAGATCACGATCCGGGCATCGGACCTCGGCGGACGACTGCGAATCGAAGTCGAGGACGAGGCGGACGGACCAAATCAGGGGCCGTCTACCAAGGGCTCGGGCATGGCGCTGCAAACCCTGCGCAAGCGGCTCGGCCAGCAATATGACGGGCAAGCCAACCTACGGCTTTCTTCGATGAAACGCGGTACGCTGGTGACCGTGGAGCTGCCAAAACAAGGTGGTGTCTCGGGAGAGCAGGCATGAACATCCGCGCGATCGTCGTCGATGATGAGCCCATGGCGCGGGACGAGCTGCGGTTCATGCTCGGGCAGTGTGAACACATCGACGTCGTCGGGGAGGCCCGCAACGCGCACGAGGCCCAAGGGCTCTTCGAGCAAGCGCGGCCCGACGTCGTCTTCGTCGACCTACGCATGCCCGGTCCGGATGGTGTCGCGCTGGCCGAAACGCTGATGGCCAGCCACCCCGATGTCAAAGTCGTGATCGTGTCGGCACACGACGAGGGAGCACTGCGAGCCTTCGAAGCGCGCGTCACTGACTATCTACTCAAACCCGTCCGGCTCGAACGGCTACGCCAAGCCGTCGAGAGCGTTCGAAACGCGTCCCGAGGAGCAGTGAGTAGCCAGGAACGGCTCGAACGAATCGCCGTGCGTCGCAAGGACGCATACGTGGTCCTCGAAATCGACGATGTCGTCTACTTCGAAGTCAAAGACGAGCTCGTCTGGGCCGTCACTGAAGACGACCGCTTCGCGATCGACAAGACTCTCGCCAAGTTGGAAGGCGAGCTCGACCCCGAAGCATTCTTCCGATCGCATCGCGGATTCATCGTTCGTTACGATCGAATCCACGCCATCGAGCCAACCGGGGCCGGTACCTATCGGCTCCTGCTCGACCACCCGGACCAGCCAAAGATTCCGCTTGCCCGAGAGCGGGCGAAGAAGCTCCGCGACCGCATCCCGTTTTCGGGCTGAGCGTCGACCCAGGCGCTGCGACTCCAAAAAGCGTTTAGCATTTGCGCACGTTGGTGGTAAATCCCCTGGCATGCGGGGGAGACGGATCATTCAAATGCTCGTGTGGGGCGCTTTGGCCGCGGCACTCACGCTGTCCGGCTGCAAGAAGGGCAAAGAGAGCGCTACGGCGGCTGACGAAAGGCACGGGCCGCCGCCGCCTTCAGGGACGATGAGCCTTCAGGGGATGTATTCATACACCGCCAATGCAGGGATGTTCTCGGACTGTGCGACTCGGCAGCAATGGCCCGTTGCCAACGAAGGAGACAGCGCGGCACTCGAGCAAGCGTACAGGAACGCCAAGATCGCCCGCGGTGCGCCCTTGCTCGTCACAGTCGAAGGCGGCTTGGACTCGCGCCCCAAAGTCGATGGCCGAGGAAAAGAAACCACCCTGATCATCCAGCGCTTCGTGCGCACTTGGCCTCGAGAGACCTGCGGAGCGACGAAACCCGTCGCACTAGAAGGCACCCGATGGGCGTTGCTCGAGCTCAGCGGCAAGACGATCACCGTGAACGAGAACGACAAGGCGCCGTACCTGGAGCTCAACTCCAAGAAGGCGAGCGCATACGGCTTTGGCGGCTGCAATCGCTTCTTTGGCTCGTATGAGACGTCGAAGTCTTCGCTCACCTTCGACGCGATGGGTGCGACCCGCATGGCGTGTCCGGAAGGAATGGATCAAGAGCAGGAGCTCTTTACCGCGCTCGGCTCGACGACCCGGTACGAGATCCACGGCTCCAAGCTTCTGCTGTTTGCGGACAAGCGACTGGTGGCGCGGTTCGAGGCGAGCGCCCCGGCCGACTGACGGTCCTTTTCGACGAGCCCTGGCGTGGCGCTATCGACACCGAGGGAGAAGCGCTGTACGAAGAGCCTCATGAAAATCGGAATCGTTTCCATCAACGTCGGTGGGCCGGCGACTGCGGAGAACATGATCGAGATCGCTCAGCATGCGGAGGCTGCTGGGATCGAATCGCTCTGGACCTTCGAGCACGTGATCGTGCCAATAGACTATGCATCGAAGTATCCCTATCACCGCTCTGGCAAGATGCCGATCACGCCCGAGACTTGGTTTGTCGATCCCTTGATCTCGCTTGCGCACGTGGCGGCAGCGACGAAGACGATTCGATTGGGCACGGGGGTCAACATCTTTCCGCAGACCAATCCGCTCCTCTTTGCCAAGCAGGCTGCCTCCATCGATGCGCTAAGCGGGGGTCGACTGACGCTGGGCCTCGGCATTGGTTGGCTGGCTGAGGAATACCAGGCGCTGGGAACGCCATTCGAACGGCGTGGCGCCCGCTTCGACGACTACCTCGAAGCGGTGAAAAAGGTTTGGAGCGGAGAGGTCGTGGAACACGAAAGCGAGTTCCTTTCGTGGCATGGCTTCAAGAGCTACCCGACCCCGGTCCAGAAGCCCCACCCGCCAATCCTGATCGGGGGTACGACGACCAAGACGCTGCAACGCGTCGTGAACGCCGCCCAAGGCTGGTACGCCCCTAGCGATTCGCAGCGTGAGCTCACGAAGAAGATCGCGGAGCTCAAAGAACTGTCCGCCCAAGCCGAGCGACCCTTCGGGTCGATCGATATCACGATGAATTGGCGGATCGCAAAACGCCCGGACGCCTTGCCCGAGCTCGAGGATCTCGGAATCACCCGCGCCATCGTGCTGCTCGGGGCAAGCGGCGAGTCGGATCCGCGGAAGGCGATCGACCTGATCGCCTCTCGCGCCGGTTTGTAACGCAGAGCACGTCGTCAGGGCACGGTAAGACCGTTCAGGCAGTTACTCCAGTCAAGCCGCTGGCTGTTGCAGTTCTGCGCGTTTTCATCGCAGGCTTCGGCTTCGACGCAACCGAGGAACGCATCCGCCTCGGAGCCACAGTCGTCGTCGAATTGAGGGGCGCCTGCCTGACAACCGGACACACACTCACGCATCCCTGTGCTGGGATCGACACCCCCCAATACGCAAGGGCTAGCGCAGATCGCCTCGCAACTGCTGTTCGACGGACCAGCGTTCGAACCGCCCGAGCCTCCCGAGCCGGTCGGGCCATTGTTATCTCCGCAAGCGGCAAGCGCGGAGCTCAACGCGATGGCCCACAGGATCTGTCGCTTCTTCATGTATGCAACGGGCGGGTCCGACCCGCGGAAGGCGACCGGCCTGATCGCCTCCCGCGCCCGGTCCTGGGACCGCGCTCAGAAGAAAGAGCCTGCGACGCAGCTAATCCATGCGTTTTGCTCTGCGTCACACATGGTGCTGTCGCAGTCATTGGCCCCGAAGCATGAGGCCACTGCGTCGAGCTCCCCAGGGCAACTCTCGAAATCAATCCCGCCGGGGAGCCCACCTAGTACCGAGTCGCAGGCCGAAGAACAATCGGCAGCAGCCCCGGCGTTGCAGACATTGCAAAGTGTCTCACAAAAGCCCGAGCCGTTCGAGCCCCCCGAGCCCCCCGAGCCGTCGCTCGGGCCGCTGTCGTCTCCGCAACCGGTCACGGCCAGCATCGAGCCAAAGGCAATCGCCCATACAATCCTTGTCTTCTTCATCACCCAACCTCCTCCGCCACCATGTGTTGCGGCGTCCGCGAACGTGGGTATCAGAATACCGGTGGTTTGCTCAAGAACTTCGTAGCGGCCAGATATGCTCTAGACGTTCGACCGAATCCACTGGAGCAGCTGGGGGAGGTTCATCGCCCCCGACTGTCTGGCCACTTCCTGCCCGCCTTTGAAGACCGCCGTCGTCGGAATGGCGCTGATTTGATACCTACGGCCGAGGCCCGGGTTCTCGTCAGTATTGACCTTGGCCAGCCGAACCTCGGGTTCGAGCTCCGCGGCAGCCTGCTCGAAAAACGGGGCCATCATCTTGCAAGGGCCACACCACTCCGCCCAGAAGTCCACTACGATGGGAAGGTCGCTGCGGGTGAGGTGTCGATCGAAGGTTTGGTCGGTCAGCGCGACGGGATGGCCAGTGAACAGCGGCTGCTTGCACTTGCCGCAGCGGGGCTGGTCCCCCAGACGCGCACTCGGAAGCCGATTCGGGGACTGGCAATGAGGACAGACGACGATTTGAGATTGGACAGTCATAGGCACAGCCAAGCTAAGTCCGCTCCCCCGCCTAGACTAGTGCCTATCTCAAAACCCCCGATTTAAGGGCACCAGGCCCCCGCACCGACCCTGCCACTCAGGCTAACGCCGT
>Ga0114931_10004999_pt1 | contig 16440 bp, 13 predicted proteins | sample 2SBtaG_FD_89579 | JGI IMG/M metagenome (GOLD analysis project Ga0114931, IMG submission 89579) | Deep subsurface microbial communities from Kolumbo volcano to uncover new lineages of life (NeLLi) - 2SBTROV14_V59a metaG | ecosystem: Environmental > Aquatic > Marine > Volcanic | place: Kolumbo...
CTCCAGGAGCTGGTGAAAGTCCTCGTCGTTCTCGCCCGGGAACCCCACGATGACGGTGGTGCGCAGCGTCAGGTCGGGCACGGCCTCGCGCAGCCAGCCCACGCGCTCGATGATCGTGCGGCGGCGCTCCGGCCTGCGCATCCGCTCGAGCACGCGATCCGAGCCGTGCTGGATCGGCATGTCCAGATAGGGCAGAATTCGCGCCTCGGTGGCGATCAACTCCACGAGCTCCCGGGTCAGCCCGGAAGGATACATATAGAAGAGCCGGTACCAGTCGATGTCGGTGCCCGCGAGCAGCGCTCGGAGCAGGTCGGGCAGGAGCGGAGCGGAGTGGCCCGCCGGGCCGCGTCGCAGGTCGCGCCCGTACCATGTCGTGTCCTGGGAGACGATGTTGAGCTCGCGCACGCCGCGCGCGCCCAGCCCCGCCGCCTCCCGCACGAGATCCTCCACGGGCTGGGAGCGGTGCAGCCCGCGCATCAACGGAATCGCGCAGAAGGCGCACGCGTGGTCGCACCCCTCGCTGATCTTGAGATACGAGGTGTGCGGGGTGTCCGTCGAGAGGATCCGCAGCGGCCGTTCCATGACCGGAACGTCCTCGGGTGCGGGAAGGAGCCCCCTGCTCCGCAGCTCGGGCACGAGGCCACGCAGCTCGGTCAGCCCCATGAAGAGGTCCACCTCGGGAATCTCCCGGCGCAGCTCGTCCTTGTACCGCTGCACAAGGCAGCCGACCGCCACCACCGCCCGCAGGCGCCCGATCTCCTTCATCCGGCACGCCTCGAGGATGGTCTCGATCGACTCCTCCTTGGCTGCCTGGATGAAGCCGCACGTGTTGACGATCACGACCTCGGCGTCGTCCACCTCGGAGGACACCCGCGCGCCGTGGCCCACCAGGGCCGCCATCATGCGCTCGGAGTCGACGGTGTTCTTGTCACACCCCAGCGTGACCAGCGCGATGCGGGGCCCGGCCGGATCGCCCCGCGAGGAGATCTCCAGGTGCACCGGTGCCACGTCCCGCCCCACTCCGGCCCGGACGGGGTCCGGCGAGAGCGGGAAGACGGGAAGCTCGCGGGTGCGCTTCATCGGCGGATGACGTGGGCGCCCGCAGGCGGCGTGAAGGTGAAGAAATCCGCGGGAATCTCGGGATCGAACCGCACGTGATCGAGCGTCACGGTACGCACATTGCCGTTCTCCTCCTCGATCCGGACGCGGCGCAGCACCGAAGTGCGGACGTCGATCCAGACCGTGGCCGCGCGGTACGTCGCCGGTGCCTTCGGCGTCAGCCTGATCACGTGGGCCGGCCGGCCGTCCACATCCTCCGTGCCCCTGTAGCCGGCTGCATACTTCGTGCCGGGATCGGAGAGGAACTCGCGGTGGAGGTCCAGCCCCCGGGCCTCTCCGGCCGCGACCGGAAGCCGGAGCACCTGCCGGGGGTCGATGCTGGGGTAGTAGATCCAGAGCGCCGTTCCGTCGACCACAACGGCGTCTCCCGGGGGATCGGTGAAGCGCATCGCGAAGTGATCCGGTTGCTCCTGGCACAGGCGTCCCGCGCCGGTACGCTCCTCGCCCAGGAGCGGCACGGAGAGCTGCTGGCGAAAGTCCGCGCAGAGTGCGGCGGCGGCTCCGTACCGCGCCGCCGCAGCCTCCAGGATCGCGAGCGCCTTCGCCTCGCCCGCGTCGCGCACAGGCTGTTGGGCGGACAGCCCCTCGGCCGCAACCGCCAGGCCCAGCGTCGTCGCGCCTCCCGCGAGCGCACCGCGCCACCAGCGGCCGGCGGCCCGAAAGCGCCTCACGGCATCGCCCCCGGGCCGCCCGCGCCACAGATCGCGTCGAGCTCCTCCATGCTCACGAGCACCTCCCTTCCCTTCGAGCCGTCCGGCGGACCCAACACCCCGGCGTCCTGGAGCTGGTCGACGATCCGGGCGGCCCTGCCGTACCCGATCTTGAGACGCCGCTGCAGCAGCGAGGTGGAGCCTCCGCCGTTCTGGATGCACACCTCGCCGGCGGCCCGGAACAGCTCGTCCCACTCGTCCTTGACGTCCTCGACCGCGAGCTGCGCTTCCGCTTCGTCCCTCCTGCGGACCTCCTCGAGGATGTCGGGCTCCGCGCGACTCACCCCCACCCCGGACGCCGCCGCTTCCGCCTCCGCGGCCTCCGCCGCCTGTGCGGCCTCGGCCTCCTCGATCAACCGCTGCTGCCGCTCCATGTACCACGCCATGAGCTGCTCGGTGTCCGACGTCGGGAGATAGGCCCCCTGGATCCGCACGGGCTCGCTCGCTCCCGGCGGAAGGAAGAGCATGTCTCCGTTTCCCAGGAGCGCGTCGGCGCCGTTCTGGTCGAGGATCGTGCGTGAGTCCGTCTTCGAGGCCACCCGGAAGGCGATGCGCGTGGGAAAGTTGGCCTTGATCAGACCGGTGATGACGTTCACGCTGGGCCGCTGCGTGGCCACGATCAGGTGGATGCCGATCGCGCGCGCCTTCTGCGCGAGCTGGGTGAGCGGCTTCTCCACCTCGCTCTGCACGGTCATCATCAGGTCCGCCAGCTCGTCGACGACGATGACCAGGTACGGGAGCACGCCGTCGGTGTAGATCCAGCGATCCTCGTCGCCCTCCGGGCCCGCCGGCTCGACGCGGCGCAACAGCACGCCCTCGCGCACCTTGCGGTTGAACTCCTGGAGCGAGCGCACGTGGTTGGCCTTGAGCAGCGTGTAGCGCCGCTCCATCTCCAGCACGGCCCATCGGAGCACACCGCCCGCATCTCTCGGATCCGTCACGACCGAGTGCCGCAAGTGGGGAAGCCGCGCGTAGATCGACAGCTCGACCATCTTGGGGTCGACCATCAGCAGCCGGAGCGTCTCCGGGGTATGCCGGTAGACGAGGCTGGTAATGAGCGTGTTGATGCACACGGACTTGCCCGAGCCGGTGGCGCCCGCGATGAGCACGTGCGGCATCTTCTCCAGACGCGCGACGTAGGGGTGGCCCGTCAGATCCTTGCCCAGCGCGAGAGGCAGCTCCCCGCGCGCGTTGCGAAACGCCGGAGATTCCAGGATCTCGCGCAGGCTCACGATCTCGGGCCGGGGATTGGGGATCTCCACCCCCACCGCGCCCTTCCCCAGGATCGGCGCCACGATGCGCACGCTCGGCGCCTTCATCGCCAGCGCGAGGTCGGCGTCGAGGCTGGCGATCCGATTGACCTTGACCCCCGCGGCGGGGATCACCTCGAACTGGGTAACGACCGGACCGGTGGTGCGGCCGCCGAGCGTGCACTCGACGTTGAAGGTCCGGAGCTTCTCGACCAGTATCTCGCCGAGCCGGTCGAGCTCGCGCTCCATGTCCGTGCGATCGCTCGTATCGGGCTCCGTCAGGATGTCCATCGCGGGAAGCAGATCGTCCTCGCCGCCGAGCCGTGCGAGGGGCTCGCGCATCTCGAAGTCCGCACGCTGCACACCGGGAGCCGGTGTCGCCGCCGCGCGGCCGGTCGCCGCCCTCGGCTCCCGCGAGCCGTCGGGCTCACCACTCGCGGCTCCGGCGCCGGGCGCTCCCTCCGCGTCGGCGATCTCCACCAGGTCGGCCTCGTCGCTCTCCGCCGGATCGAGGGCCACCCCGTCTCCGCCGCCCCCGGCCTCTTCGGCCTCGAGCGCCGCCGCGGCGGCCTCCGCCCGCGCGAGCGCCCGAGCCTCGGCGCGGGCGATGCGGTAGGCGCGGACTCTCCGGCCGACCGCGGCACCCCACCGCCGTAGCAGCGCCCACGCGCCGCGCGTCACCGCCCACACCCCCCGCAGCCCACCCGCCATCGCGCGCAGCGGGTTCCAACCCAGCGTGGCCACCGAGAGCGCAACGAGCCCCACGCCCGTTACGAGCAGGGCGCCGAGCCACCCGACGAGCTCCGCCATCGGCTGGCCGATGCGCAGCCCGAGCCAGCCCGCCGCGTCCGGCGATTCCGTGAGCACCCAGACCGCGACCGGCGCCAGTACGAGAAGTCCCGCGTCGAGCAGCGCGAGCCGGCCCGTCCACTCCCGGGACAGCCATCCCCCGATCCGCATCCCGACGAGCGCCAACAGGATGGGAAACAGGAACGAGGCGCCGCCGAAGACAAGCTGGAACAACGTACGGGTCGAGGCGCCGATGACGCCCATCGCGTTGCCCGACGGAAACCACTCGTCGGCGCGGGCGCCGAACCAGGGTACCGGCACCAGCGCGAGCAGGATGAAGACGCCCAGGGCCAGCAGGCCCGTGGCCAGAATGTCGCGCTGCTGTTCCCTGGTCAGCATGACCTCGCGCTTATCCGTTGGAGCCTATCCGAGTAATGACCAGTTCCCCGTCACGCATGACGGGGACCACGTCGTGCCGGTCCAGCTCGGCACAGATCTCGAGGTCCTCGGCCAGGCCGATCGCCGCCAGCGCGCGGCCGGCCGTCGTGTCTTCGAGCACGCCACGCTCGGGCCGCGTGCCGTCCGCCAGGAGCATGGCGGCCCGCGAAGCATCGTTGAGCGACGGCGAGTCGTCGACTTCAGCGAGAACCCGGCGGACGAGGTGGCCCGCGCACAGGGCGTCTTCCAACGCGAAGCGGCCCTGCCGGCCGGCGCAGAGCACCACGACCGGTCCGCCATCGCCCGACACCGTGGCCGCCACGGCGGACAGATTCGTGAACGCGCAGGCGAAGACCCGCGCGGCTCCCGTCGTGGCGCCGAAGGCTCGGGTTCCGTTCGTGGTGCTCATGACCAGCCGCTTGTCGTACACCAGATCCTCGTGGAACTCGGCAGGCGAGTTACCCAGATGGAAGCCCTCGATGCGGACGCCCTTGCGCTCGCCGGCCAGCAGCGTGTCGTCCCGCCCCAGTGAATGGGCCAGCTTCACGGCTTCCTCGGTCGACGCCACCGGAAAGATCCCGCGAGCCCCCCCGGCGAGCGCTTCGACCATCGACGTGGTGGCGCGCACGACGTCGATCACGACCGCCGTGGCTTCCTGCATCACCGCGGGATCGACCTCCTCCACCGTAAAGAACGTTTCGATCCTCACGCCTCGCCCCCGCCGCTCTCCGTCAGGTGATCCACGAAGTGCGTGTCCACGTCTCCACGTACGAAGCTCGGATCACGCACGATACGGGCCAGGAAGCCGAGCGTGGTCGGCACCCCCTCGATGACGAAATGATCGAGCACGTGCCGCGCCCGCACAATGGCTTCCTCGCGGTTGTTGCCGCTCACGATGAGCTTGGCCAGCAGCGAATCGTAGTGGGCGGGCACGCGATACCCTGCGTAAATATGCGTGTCCAGCCGGACGCCGGGCCCGCCCGGAGGATGGAAGGTGACGATCGTGCCGGGCCCCGGGGCAAAGTTGCGATCGGGATCCTCCGCGTTGACGCGAAACTCGATCGCGTGCCCCCGGTGTCGCACTGCGTCGCCCCCGTTCATCGGAAACGCCAGTGGCTCTCCGGCCGCCACCCGGATCTGCTCCTTGACCAGGTCGAAGCCCGTGGTCACCTCCGTGACGGGATGCTCGACCTGGATCCTCGTGTTCATCTCGATGAAAAAGTACGAACCGTCCTCGTCGAGGAGGAACTCCACCGTACCGGCCCCCTGGTAGTCGATCGCGCGCGCCGCGCGGATCGCCGCGTCTCCCATCTCCTCGCGCAGCTCGGGCGTGAGCGCCGGCGAGGGGGCCTCTTCCACCAGCTTCTGATGCCTGCGCTGGATCGAGCAGTCACGCTCCCCCAGGTGGATCACGCGACCGAACCGGTCGCCGAAGACCTGGAACTCCACGTGGCGGGGCCGGGTGATGCAGCGCTCGAGATATACGCTGGGATCTCCGAAGGCGGCCTGCGCCTCGACCTGAGCGGCCTGGAAGAGCTTGGGAAAAAGCGTGGCGTCGGGCGCGATGCGCATCCCCTTCCCGCCCCCGCCCGCCGACGCCTTGATCATGATCGGAAAGCCGATATCCTCGGCCACGGCCCGGGCTTCGTCGACGTCGCGGACCACGCCCTCGGAGCCGGGCACGGTAGGCACGCCCACCTCCATCATCGTCCGCCGCGCGGTGGCCTTGTCTCCCATCGCCCGGATCTGCTCGGGCGTCGGACCGATGAAGACGATCTCGGAGCGGGCGCAGATCTCGCTGAACTCGGCGTTCTCCGCCAGAAAGCCGTACCCGGGATGGATCGCCTCCGCACCCGTAACCTCGGCCGCGGCGATGATCCTGGGGATGTTCAGATAGCTCTCGGCGGCCGCCGCGGGCCCGATGCACACGTCCTCGTCCGCGAATCGGACGTGGAGCGACTCGCGATCGGCCTCCGAGTACACCGCGACCGTTCGCACCCCCAGCTCGTGGCACGCGCGGATGATGCGCAGGGCAATCTCACCCCGGTTCGCGATCAGGACCTTGTTGAACAAGCGATTCTCTCCCCGTGGCGGAGCGCGGGCCGTGCGGGGTGCGGTCGGCCTCCCCCGGGTTGACGCGGCGCGGGTCCGGCGATGCCGGTCACGCCGGGCGCCGCGCTCCCGATCAGGTGGGATTGATTCTGAACAGGACCTGCCCGTACTCCACGGGCTGTGCGTTCTCCACCAGAATGTCGACGACCGTCCCGGACACCTCGGACTCGAGCTCGTTCATGAGCTTCATCGCCTCGATGATGCAGAGGGGATCCCCCTTTGACACCTTCCCGCCCTTCTCGACGTACGGCGGCGCGTCCGGCGCGGGAGCGCGGTAGAAGGTCCCCACCATCGGCGAGGTGATCTCCACCAGGTGATCCGGCACGGGCGCCGGCTCCGCCTCCAGGGCGGCTTCGGGTGCCGCGCCCGGTGCGGAGCTCCCCGCCGTCGGCGGTGATCCCGCCGCAGGGCCCGGTACCGCGCTCACGGACGCCACGGGCGCCGGAGGTGGAGACTTCGACAGCCGCACCCGCGTGCCGCCGCGCTCGATCTCGATGGAATCGAGGCTGCTCCTGTCGATGGCGTCGATGAGATGCTGGAGAAACTCCAGATCGATCATGTCGTTACCCGGGTGAGGTACTTGTCCTCGCGCCGATCCACCTTCACCACATCACCCTCCTCGATGAACAGCGGTACCTGGACCACCGCGCCGGTCTCGAGCTTGGCCGGCTTGGTGCCGCCCTGGGCCGTATCTCCGCGCACGCCGGGATCGGTCTCGGTAACCTCGAGCTCGACGAAGAACGGCAGCTCGACGCTGATCACCTTGCCGTCGTGGACCAGCCCCTCGCACTCCATGTTCTCCTTGAGGTACCTGAGCTGGTCCTCGCCGATGAGATCGCCGGCGATCGGAATCATGTCGTACGTCTGGGCGTCCATGAAGTAGTAGATGTCGCCGTCGGTGTAGCTGTAGTTGACCGGCCGGCGTTCCAGACGCACGTCGGTGACCTTTTCGCCCGCCCGGAACGTGCGGTCCACGACCGCGCCCGTGAGCACGTTCTTGAGCTTCGTACGCACGAAGGCGCCACCCTTTCCGGGCTTTACGTGCTGGAAGTAGGTGATGGCCCACAGGCCGCCGTCCATGTCCAATACCATGCCGTTGCGGAAGTCCGCCGTGCTTGCCATTCAGCCTCGAACGCTCGAATCCGGGTCGTGTCGTAGCCGGGACACCAGGCCCCGGAGCCCCAGAAGATAGCTGTCCGGGCCGAATCCATAAACCACGCCCACGGCCACGGGAGCCAGATACGAGTGGCGACGGAATCGCTCCCGCGCGGCGGTATTGGATAGATGCACCTCGACGAACGGAACGCCGAGCCCCGCGAGCGCGTCCCGGAGCACGACGCTCGTGTGCGTCAGGCCGCCCGGGTTGATCAGCACGCCGTCCGCCGCGTCGGCAATCTGCTCGAGAAAGTCGACGATCCGACCCTCGTGGTTCGACTGAAAGGTCTCCACCTCGGCGTCCAGCTCCCGGGCGAGCGCCTGCAGCGCTTGGTCCACGTCGGCCAACGTCGCCGTCCCGTAGACCTCGGGCTCCCGCATACCGAGCCGCCCGAGGTTCGGACCATGCACCACCGCGATCTTCACAACGTCGTCTCCGGCGGATCGCCGGAGGAACCCTCGTCGGTGTCGCCGCCGGCCTCCTCACCGCCGGCGGTGCCATCCTCGCCGGGCGCGGCCTCGCCCTCCGGTACCGAAGGCTCCCACGCAAGGAGCGAGCGGAAGTAGTCGGAGATGCCCGGTCCCTCGGTGGTCTCCCCCTGCCGGCCGATGTCCTCCTCTTCGGTCCACGCGAAGGGCGTATGCACCGGACCGGTATGGCCCGACGCGGACATCTCCTCCGCAAGCTCATCCATATCGCCGTGCCGTTCGGTGGCTTCCTCGACGGCCTCGGACTCCTCGACGACCTCGGGCTCCCCCCTGGCCTCGACCTCCTCGACGGCCTCGGGCTCCTCTACGACCTCGGGCTCCCCCCTGGCCTCGACCCCCTCGACCTCTTCGGGGGGCTCGGCGCGGGGGGCAAGAAGCTCATCGAGGGCCTCGCGGAGTGACGCATCGTCGGGTGATGCATCGAGCAGATGCCGGTACACCTCGATCGCGCGCGCCACGAGCCCCTGCCGCACGTAGAGCTCGGCCATCGTCCTCGTGTAGAGCGGCTCGTCGCCATCCGGCAGGATCGGAGCCTCCGGCTCCGGTTCCGCCAGCGCCTCTTCGGGGGATAGCGAGCCGGACTCCTCCGCCTCCTCCGTCGCCTCGGTCGCTTCGAGATCGAGCGCCGCTTCGGGTTCCTCGGTCTCCGCCGGCGCCAGCGCCGAGACGTCGAAGACCTCCTCCTCGATCACTTCGACGCCCGGCTCGGTCTCTGGCTCCCCCGGCGCCAGCGCCCCGATGTCGAAGACCTCTTCCTCGCCGAGCGCCGCTTCCGGCTCCCCGGTCTCCCCCGGCGCCAGCGCCGAGACGTCGAAGACCTCCTCCTCGATCTCTTCGACGCCCGGCTCGGTCTCTGGCTCCCCCGGCGCCAGCGCCGAGATGTCGAAGATCTCCTCCTCGTCGAGCGCCGCTTCCGGCTCCCCGGTCTCCCCCGGCGCCAGCGCCCCGATGTCGAAGATCTCCTCCTCCTCGATCACCTCCGTGCTCGGCGCGGTCTCAGGCTCCGCCGGCGCCAGCGCCCCGATGTCGAAGATCTCTTCCTCGTCGAGCGCCGCTTCCGGCTCCCCGGTCTCCGCCGGCGCCAGCGCCGAGACGTCGAAGACCTCCTCCTCGCTCACTTCGACTCCCGGGTCGGTCTCTGGCTCCGCCGGCGCCAGCACACTCACGTCGAAGACCGTGGGCTCGTCCGGGTGTTGTGCGCGATCTCCAGCCGATTCCTCTTGCGGCGTCTCCTCCGCCCGCACCTCCTCGACGCGGTCCCACTCGGCTGCCTCGAACGCCTCGGCGCCCACCGCCTCCGGCGCCTCCACCCCCGACGGTTCCTCCTCCTCGGCGACGGGCTCGGCGCCAGCTTCGGCGACGGGCTCGGCGGCCTCGACGACGGCATCGGCGGTGGGCTCGGTGGTTGCAGCGGCGGCCTCGGCGGCGTCCGGCTCCAGCTCCCGGAGGCGCGACCGCATGATGCTGGCCTCCTCCATCTCTCCACGCGCCTCGAGGGCATCCGCGAGCACGCTCATCGCTTCGACATTCTCAGGATCGAGATCGAGCGCGGCGCGCGCGGACAACTCCGCTTCGTCGAACGCCTCCCGGTCGCGGTGGACCCTGGCCGCCACCACGTGGCCTGTGGAAAAGTCCGGCAGGCGGTCCAGCCCGTCGGCGATCAGCTCGACGGCCTGAGCCAGATCGCCGGCACGGCGGTAGGCGTCGGCAAGCGGCGCAAAGCCACGACCGGCGGGGTCACGCTCCGACCAGAACAGCGAGCGAAGGGTGCGGATCTCCCGATCCAGAATCTCGGTCACCGGACCGCTCCCGACAGAATAGGAAGGAACACAGGTCTGCGTATCAGGGGTGAAAGCTCGCAGAAGATAGGCTCCGCGCGAAAAAAATGTCAAAACGCGAAGCGCGGAACCATGGCCCTCTCCGGGTCGTATCTGAGCGTGTGTGCGCGACCGGTCCGGCGCGTGAGACCGGCGCAGAAGTTGAGGGGGTTACCCGGAGCCATTAGCTTGCATGGTCTTTTCTGCAACGTTTCAGGCACCGGGCAGTTCGTAGGAGACGCCACCCATTATGATGCGCAAAATGCGGGAAGTGACGAAGCCGATCATGCTGTTCACGGCAGCGGCATTCGTCGCCCTCATGGTATTTCAGTGGGGCATGGACATCACCGGGCGGAGCTCCGGCGGGGTCGGCGAGATCGGCACGGTCAACGGCACGCCGGTCACCTACGAGGCCTACCAGAACACGTACCGGAATCTGTACGACCGGGTTCAGCAGTCCCAGGAAGGCCCCCTCACCTCCCAGCAGAACAAGGAGATCGAGGACGCGGCCTGGGACGACGTGGTCAACCAGATCCTGATCCGGCAGGAGCTCAAGCGCCGGGGCATCGGTGTCACCGACGCGGAGCTTCGCCAGGCGGCGCAGTTCAGCCCGCCGCCGGAATTCCGGAACGACCCCGCGTTCCAGACCAAGGACGGCAGGTTCAACATCCAGGCCTACCAGTCGTACCTGGCCGGGCTGCCGGAATCCCAGCTCATGCTCCTCGAAGCCTACTACCGGGACGTCATCCCTCGTGGAAAGCTCCTGAGGCAGGTCTCCTCGGGAATCTTTCCTTCCGACGGAGAGCTGTGGGAGCAGTACCGCGACCAGCACGAGACGGTGACGATCCGCTACGTGCCGTTGAACCCGGCCACGCGGTACGACGACGAGGACTTTCCGATCTCCGACAGTGAGATCGAGGCATACTACCGTGCCCACCAGGACGAGTTCAAGATTCCGGCCCGAGCCACGGTCAAGGCCGTCGTCCTGGACAAGACGCCCACGGCAGCCGATACGGCGGCCTCGCTCGCGAAGGCCGAAGCGGTTCGTAAGGAGTTACTCGACGGGGCGGATTTCACTGAAGTGGCCAAGCGGGAATCCGCCGACAAGGCCACGGCGGAAAAGGGTGGAGATCTCGGGACCATCGTCAAGGGCCGCATGGTGGCTCCCTTCGACTCGGCCGTCTTCCACGCGCGCATCGGCCGGCCTACCGAGCCGGTCGAGACCGGCTTCGGGTTCCATATCATCGAAGTGACGAAGCGTTGGGCCGACAGCGCCCGCGCCCGCCATATCCTGATTCCGATCAAGCGGACCGACGATTCGGAGATCGAGCTGCTCGTCCGCGCCGACTCGCTCGAGGAGTTGGCGCAGTCGCTGCCGCTCGAGGACGCCGCCAGCAAGCTGGGCCTGTCGACGAGCACCGTGGACATCACCGAGAACTTCGCGTTCGTGGCCGGCGCCGGGCAGATCGGCGAGGGCGCCGACTGGGCATTCCAGGAGGCGAGCCCCGGCGACGTGAGTCCGGTGTATGAAAACGAGCAGGCGTTCTACGCGCTCGAGCTCGTCGACGCGCAGCCGGCGGGCATCCTGCCGCTGGCGGACGCGCGCACGAGCATCGAGACCACGCTGCGCTTCGACAAGAAGAAGGAGCGCGCGCACCAGGAGGGCGAAGAGCTCGTCAAGCGAGTCCGCTCGGGCGAAGCGCTGGAGAACGTCGCCGCCGACATGGGACTCGAGATCCGCACCGCCGGACCGTTCTCGCGCAACGATTTCGTTCCCGGGATCGGGCGGCAGAACGCGGCCATCGGCGCGGCCTTCGGGCTTACCCCCGGAACGATCAGCGACGTGATCGTCACGCCGGCGAACGCGTACGTCATCGACGTGCTCGAACGCACCCCCGCGGACTCGTCGGCCTGGGTGGACCAGAAGATGGCGCAGCGGCAGCAGGTGCTGGACGCGCTCCGCCAGTCGCGGCTGCAGGAATGGCTGCAGGCGCTCCGCGCCAGCGCCGACATCGTCGATCGGCGAGCCGAGGTGCTGCAGCCGCAGGACCAGAACGCGCCGCTCCAGCAGGGGCCGCTGGGCACGCGCACGCGCTGAGACACGACCGCGGCACGAAACCGCGGTTCGGAAGTCGGGACGCGGGGAACCGGCGGCGGACAACCGCCGCGGGGTAACGATCGAGCGGGGCCGGGACGCTACACGCGTTCCGGCCCCGCTTCACACAACTCCGGGAAGACGCCTCGCCCGTCGTCCTGTCGGTGCGAGACTCCTACGCCGAAGGATGCTCCTGGGTAGGGGTGTCGCTCAACTTCCGGGGTTCGTCCTCTTCGTTCGGCGCCGAGGGCGCGGGTGGCACCCTCCGCGGCTCGTCCGGAACCTTGAGCTCGCTCTCGATCTCACGGACGGAGCTCTTGAACTCCCGGATGCCCTTCCCGAGCGAGGAACCGATCTCGGGAAGCCGCTTTGCGCCGAATAGAAGAAGCACGACCAGGAAGATGAGAAGCATCTCCCCCATGCCGAGCCCGCCGATACCCATGTGTTCCAACCCTCCAATCCGGAGCCTGCTCGTCCCCGTGTGGCGTCCGAACCCGCGGACGCCCGTGGTGCCCCTCGCGTCAGATCCATGACCGGGCGATGAGCGCTACAATGAAGATGCCAACAAGTGTCAGCACATTCAATGTCACACTCAGCGGACCCAGTGTCAGGCCCACCGCCACAAGGTCGATGGACAGAGGCCCGATGTAGGCCGACACCGATGTGGTCAGGAAGTCGCGGGCAGCGCTGTCGGGAAGAAACATCTCGGAAAGCTTGGTCAGGAGACCGCCCAGGAAGAGCCCGATAACGAGCGTCCAGCTCAGACGGATCGCCGCCCGCCGCCGGGTGTCAAGCAGCATATCGGTACGCCCGATCCATGGTCCGCCTCTCTCGTTGTCTCGGCTCCACGATCTTCATCGGTCACGCGCCACCGCGTACGCGATCGACGCTCGGAGCGCATCGATCGTCGGCCCGGATCCCAACCCCGCGAGCGCTTCGGTCGCCCGCTCGGCGTATCGCGCCGCGCAACGGCGCGCATAGTCGAGACCTCCGTTACGCCACACGATGCCGATGAGGTCCTCGATGGCACCCTCCGAGGACTCCGTGTCGTCGAAGAAGGCACGGATCGACCGCATGTCTTCGACAGGCGCTCTCCTCATGGCGCCGACCAACGGAAGCGTGACCTTATGCTCACGGAGGTCGTGCCCTGTGGGTTTTCCGGTGATCTCCTCACTGCCCGTGTAGTCCAGCAGATCGTCCGCGATCTGGAACGCCATCCCCAGATTGTGGCCGAAGGTCGAAAGCGCCTCGCGGTGCCCGCCCCCGCCCGCGATGGCCCCCATCTCGCACGCGGCGGACATGAGCGAGGCGGTCTTCGCGGCGATGAGGCGGTAGTAATCGGCCTCGGTGAAATCCAGCGCATCATAGGAAGTGAGCTGCCGCATCTCGCCGATGCTCATCTCATTGGCCGCCCTGGCGAGCACACCGAGCGCATCGACGTTTCCGAGCCTCGTCAGCTCGGTGACGCCCCGGCTGTAGAGGTAGTCTCCCATGATGATCGCCACCTGGTGCGTCCACAGCGCGTTGACCGTCGGGAGCCCCCGCCGCAGCACCGAGTGGTCGACCGCGTCGTCATGGACGAGCGTGGCAAGGTGCACGAGTTCCACTACGGCGGCGAGCGTCACCGCGTCGTCTCCCGGGGCGCCCTCCACGCTGGCCGACAGGAGCAGCAACGTGGGCCGCAACAGCTTCCCCCGCATGAGCATGAGGTGCTCGTTGACGTCCTCGATCATCTCGAAGTCGGAGAGGACGATCCTACGGATCTCCTCGGCCACCTGGTCGAGGCGCTCGCGCACCGGAGCCTGCAGGGCGGAAAGCAGGGGAACGGGGCGTTCGGTAACGCGCGGTGTCGTCGTGGGTTCGTCCGGCACCGATCCGATACTCCCTCGCGCGCTCGTCTGCGTCATCCCGTCCTTCAGCGGAGTGCCCGCAGACGCTCGGTCACGTCGGCGAAGTTGATGTCCAGCGAGAAGACGCGATCGTAGAACTCGATGGCCGTTCCCCTGTGGTCCAGCGCTTCATGCGCCCGCGCCAGGTAGTAGTAGATGCCCACGAGATCGTCCTCGACCTCGATGGGAATCTCGAGCGCCCGCGTGAGCGACCGTACAGCGGCCTCGGCCTGTCCCATCTCGAGGAAGGTCTGGCCGAGCAGCTCGTACGTCGGCAGGTGATCCGCCGACGCCCGGAGCGCCTGCTGGAACTCGGCGACGGCCTCGTCGAGCAGGCCCATCTCCATATAGGCCGTGCCCAGATCGTGGTGCGACTTCACGTCGTCGGCATCGAGGTTCTCCGACACCTTGTCCTTGAACTGCGCCAACATCTTCGCGAAATCGGCCGCCTCGTCGCCGGAGGGCTCCTCGTAGGCCACGACGAAGCGGGTCGTCTTCTCGACGTCATCACCCAGAATCATGGCGCCGAGATCGACGTATTCCTCGGACGACGTCACTTCCCGAACCGGTCGAGGGGCCGCCTCCTGCTCGCCGAGGGCCGCGCGCGCGCCCTCATGATCCGGAGCGACCTCCAGAACCTGCCGGTAGGCCGCACGTGCGCGCGTGGTCTCGCCCCCCCGGTCCAGCGCCCGGGCCAACCCCATGTACGCTTCGGCCAGATCGTCTTCATCGCCCGACATGTAGGCGAGCTCGACCATGCGTTGGCGCAGCGCCACGTCATCGGGATGCGCCGCGATGCGCTCCCGAAGGACGTCCGGATCCATGATGTCCGCGGCGGAGACCGCCTCCTCGAACGCGGCCTCCCTGGCCTCACGGGACGGCGCCTCTTCCCCGGCGGACTCCATCCGCTCCGTAATCTCTTCCAGGCCCACGTCGAGCTCGTCCATTGAAGCGGCCGGCGTCACGTACTCACGGCTCTCCCGCTCGCCGCGGTCGGACTCTCCGAACGCGGCTGCTTCGAGCACGGACTCTTCCGTCTCCTCGCCCGGCACGCCGAAGTCCATCACCGGCAGCGGCTCGGCCTCTTCCTCTTCGGCCTCCGCCGCGGCCTCGACGACCTCCTCGCCCGGCACGCCGAAGTCCATCACCGGCAGCGGCTCGGCCTCCTCCTCTTCGGCCTCCGCCGCGGCCTCGACGACCTCCTCGCCCGGCACGCCGAAGTCCATCACCGGCAGCGGCTCGGCCTCTTCCTCTTCGGCCTCCGCCGCGGCCTCCTCCCGATCCGCCGAGGCCTCTTCTACGGCCTCGCCCAGCGAGATCTCGAATCCCTCGAGCCCCACCGCCGCGACGCCCTCCTCCTCGGCCTCTTCTTCCTCCTCCGCCTCTTCACCGAACCCGCCGAGCTCGATGTCGCCGAAATCGGCCTCGATCTCCATGCCGCCGGAGAGGTCGGTGGTCTCGAACGCCATGGCCTCTTCCGGAGCCTCCTCCGCCGGCGGCTCGGGAGCGACGGCGGCCAGATCGACATCCGGCTTCAGCGCGTGGACCCGCTCGAGCACGGTCTGCGCGTCGTCGGTACGCCCCTGAAGCATGAGCGTCCGGTATGCTATGGAGAGCTGTTCGACCGCTTCGTCGACGTGCTGGTGGCCGGCCATCTGCTCGGCCACCGCGAGGCGGATGTCCGCGTCGTCGGGAGCCAGATCGGCAAACTCGATGAGCGCGCGGAACGATTCGTCCAGGTCCCCGGCCTGCTGCATCCGCTCGGCATAGGTGAGAAAGCTGGCCCGAGCGTCGGTCAGGAAGCCCTGGGAGGCACGGATCTGCCCCATCTTGAGATAGATCGAGTGCCGCTCAGGGAGGTTCCGGATGACCTTCTTACAGACGGCGATGGCATTGTTGGGCAGCTCGGCCTCGACGTAGAGGTCGACGGCGCCCTCGTAGAAGCGTACCGCGCCGTCGACGTTACCCATCCGGACGCAGAGGTCACCCGCGCGGTTGTACAGCCCGATATCGGGCTGCTCCTCTTCGGCCAGCTTGTCGATGGCCTTCTGATACAGGTCCAGCGCCTTCTGCCACTCTTCCTTCTGCTCGTGGCGGCGGGCCTGTTCCTTGAGGGATTCGATACTCATGACTCGTCGTCCGGAGTCTCCGTGTCTACCCGCACGTCACCGGCGCGCCGGGCGGCATCCCCGACCCGTCCGGAATCGCGCACGCATTGGCCTGGCCGCGATACGGCTCGCCCACCTACTGTCCCGGGCGGACCCGACCGGACCCCTGGGTACCGTGTCCTGTGGGGGGTGCGCGCGATCCCGAAGTCGAGAACGTGTAATCTGCCCCCCGCCGCCGGAAGCACAAGGGCATTCGGCCGCATCGACAAAATACCTTCTCCGCACGGGCACCCGGAAGAACGTTCGCGTTCCTCGGTGCACGGGGGCGCGCGGAACGGTCCCGAACGGTCCGGAACGGTCCGGAAGGGTCCCGGTCCACCGAGCCACGGCGGCCGGCGGCACCGCGACGGCGGGCCGCCGGCTCGCTCAACCGTTCGGCGGCGCCAGCGAGAGGTTGTCGGGCTGGAGC
>Ga0114931_10005000_pt1 | contig 16439 bp, 11 predicted proteins | sample 2SBtaG_FD_89579 | JGI IMG/M metagenome (GOLD analysis project Ga0114931, IMG submission 89579) | Deep subsurface microbial communities from Kolumbo volcano to uncover new lineages of life (NeLLi) - 2SBTROV14_V59a metaG | ecosystem: Environmental > Aquatic > Marine > Volcanic | place: Kolumbo...
TTGCTATGACGTTCTGTAAATTCCATATGAAAATTTCTGACAAACTTAGTAGATTTTTACTTTTGCTGTGGAATACACATCGTGTTTTTGTGGCTACGCCACCATAAGTCCTTATTTGCCTATGTGTTTCAGTGAAATAGGCGCTTTTGTGTTAACTGGTAAATGAAACATGCCAAAAAATGATACATTTTTTGCAATAATTATCGTTTTTAGCTCCCTTCCGCAAAATAATTATCTCAAATTATGGGAAAAGAAACGGCTACTTTTTAGATTGAATAGTACCATTATAGACATATGCCAAGTAGGCCTTTTCGTTTGGTGAAATAAAGATAGATAAAGTAAAAATTTGCAATACATGACACAAATCGTTACTTTACGCAAAAATTTGCTTTTTTAAAATGGTATTACCTTACAACTATTTGCTTCAATGGACTGAAAAACTGCTTGCCCGGGGGCAGTATTATTTTTCCCTCGGACAAATGTATGACGCCTTTTCGAAAGTTTCTGAAAATGCACTAAATCGTGCCTTAATGCGCTTGGCAAAGAAAGGGAAGGTCCTTTCTATCCATCGGGGATTCTACCTTATCATTGCCCCGAGATTCGCAAATATGGGCATTCTGCCTCCCTTTATGTTTATGGATGATTTAATGAATTACCTTGGCCGGAAATACTACTTCGGGTTGCTTACAGCAGCGGCTTTGCATGGGTCGTCGCACCATGCACCGCAACAATTTTTTGTCATCATCGAACATCCACCGATGCGCCCAACCCGCAGCCGGCAATGGGAAATAAAATACGTGTCCAAACATTCATTCATTAGGGAGCATCTCGTGCAGATAAAAATGGAAACCGGGAATATTTTTGTTTCTTCACCAGTCCTTACTGCCTTGGATTTGATTCGATATGAAAAACATATTGGCGGACTTAACCGGGCAGTTGTAGTTTTAGGGGAATTGGCAGAAACGATAAAGCCGGAAGATTTGTCGGGCTCCTCGATTAAGAGCTATCCCATTTCCAGCCTGCAACGTCTGGGATATTTACTGGATATTTTGGAGGAGAAAGAATTAGCGGACGCATTGTTCAATTCAATGCAAGCGCAACATCTTTCGATTTCTCCAAACCTGCTGAGGCTGAAAACTTCGGTGCGGTCGGTGCGTTCCAACATAAATCCAGCTTCCTACCGCCGGTGGCGTATCATTCCTAATATTCACATTGATGTGGAACCATGATTCAGCAAAGTTACCTTTTAGAATGGAGCGAACACTACCCCTGGGCAACATATGCCCAAGTTGAACAAGACCTTATTCTCAGCCGGGCAATGGCAGAAATTTATTCCAACGAATTCCTTTCTGAAAAGCTGACATTGCGGGGAGGCACTGCTTTGAACAAATTGTTCCTAAAGCCCCAATCGCGGTATTCAGAAGACATTGACCTCGTTCAAATTCACCAGGAACGGATAAAGCCAGTAATCGAGGCATTGCAGGAATGCCTCTCCTTTCTCGGAAAATCTTCGGTAAAACAAAAACGCCACAACAACACCTTAACTTGGCGGTACGAATCTGAAATGACTCCGGTGCAGCCGATGCGGTTAAAAGTAGAAATCAATTGCCGGGAACATTTTAATGTGCTGGGTTTGCAAAAGCAAAAATTCAAGCTGCAAAGCGCTTGGTACTCAAAAGAAAGTTCCATTACTACCTACGCATTGGAAGAACTACTCGGCACAAAACTCAGGGCACTCTATCAACGACGGAAAGGAAGGGATTTATTCGACTTGTACCAGGGATTGATAAAAGGGAAGGTGGATACTGCTTCAGTGCTTCGATCTTACAGGGAATACATTGCTTTCTCGGTAGCTCAACCGCCTACCCGGAAACAGTTTCAATTGAATATGGAAGCAAAATTAAAGGACCCGGAATTTTTGGAAGATACGGTTGCGCTTCTGAAAACAGGAGAAAAATATGACCATCTTATAGCTTATGAATTGTGTGAAGAACAACTAATCAGCCAAATTTAAGGCGAAATGAATTAATAAATTAGCCATCTTCGCTCCTTTTTTTACTCCAATTTCACCAACTCCTGCAACTCTTTATTCGACATCTCCCCAATCCATTTTTCGCCCGTCGAGACCGCCAAATCGGCCAGTTCTTTTTTGCTTTGCAGCAGCTTGTTTATTTTTTCCTCGAAAGTGTTCTGCGTGATGAAGCGATGAACCATGACATTTTGCTTTTGCCCGATGCGGTAAGCCCGGTCTGTTGCTTGTGCTTCCACGGCGGGATTCCACCAAAGGTCGTAATGGATGACGTTGCTCGCGGCGGTGAGGTTCAGACCTGTGCCAACCGCTTTCAGGGAGAGGATAAAAACTTTGACCGAGCGGTCGTTTTGGAAGTCTTCCACCATTTCGTCCCGTCGTTTGCGGCTTAGCCCACCATGCAAAAAAGGTACTTCGAGCTGCATTTCCTGTAAAAACATTTTTATCAGAAGGTCGCCCATTTCGCGGTATTGCGTGAAGATGAGGGATTTCTCGCCGTTGGCTACGATGCGTTGCAAAAGGTCGAGCAAGAGCACACTTTTTCCGGAAAGGGCGGGGTCGGTGGAGCCTTTTTTTAGAAAATGGGCAGGGTGGTTGCAGACCTGCTTGAGCGCGATAATGAGCTTTAAAATCAAGCCTTTTCGTTGGATGCCTTCTTCTTTCGATTCGATGTCTTTCATCGTGTTGGTCACCACGCTTTGGTAAAGGGCTGCCTGTTCTTTGGTGAGTTGGCAAAACTGGTCCTGTTCGATTTTTTCGGGGAGGTCTTTGATGATGCTTTTGTCAGATTTTAAGCGGCGCAAAATGAAGGGGGCGGTGATTTTTTTGAACTTGGTTAGCTTGCGATGGTCCCGGTCAATTTCGATGGGGGCGGCGAAATTGTCTTTGAAATGTTTCAGCCCGCCGAGGTAGCCTTTGTTCACAAAGTCGAAAATACTCCAATACTCCGTGAGCCGATTTTCGACAGGCGTGCCACTCATCGCGATTTTCACGGGGGCTTTCATTTTTTTGATGGCTTTGCTTTGCCCCGTGTTGGGATTTTTGATGTTTTGCGCTTCGTCAATTATGAGGCTGAGCCATTTTTCTTTGTTCAATTTGGTGGTATCGCTGCGGGCGACGCCGTAGGAGGTGAGCACTAAATCTATATCTCCGGTTTCCAACTTTCGGTTCGGACCGTGGTAAATCAGGGTCTTTAAAGAGGGTGCAAATTTTTTGATTTCCTTGTCCCAATTGGTCAGCAAGGTAGTCGGCACGATGGCCAAGGCTTTCTTTCCGTTCAACTCGCCCTGTTCCTTGAATTTTAAAAGAGTGCAAATGACCTGAAGCGTTTTTCCCAACCCCATGTCATCGGCGATGATGCTGCCGAAGCCGAGGCGGGCATTTTTGTAAAGCCACTCGTAGCCCCGCAATTGATAGGGCCGCAAAGTAGCCAACAAGCCTGCCGGAAGTTCCGCCCCTTCGCCGCGCAACAACTTTTTCATGAGTTGCTGCACTCGCTTGCCCAATTTGACTTTAGCCCCTTTGTAATCTTCCGTCAGCGCCATTTGCAACAACTCGTGGGGATTGAGGGCCGGCGGATTTTCCAATTTATCCACCAGTTTTTTTATTTCATTTTCATCGAAATAAACATAATCGTCCTGCCATTTCACGATGCCGGATAATTGGTTGACCAACTTCAAAAATTCGGCACGGTTGACCATCTTATCGCCAATGGCAATCTGCCAATTGAAGCGCAAAATGTTTTCCAGGCTGATAATGGAAGTCAATTTCACGCGCACATCTTCGGCTGTTTCCAATGAGAGAGACAGTTGCGGGCGCAATAATTTCCGAAGCGCTTTTGGCAAAACTACCCGGATGCCAAACAACCGAATCGTCGGCAGCATTTTAAAAAGAACCTCCACAAATTCCCGCGGATCGAAGCGCAACTTTTCCGTTCCCTTCGTTGAAATGACGCGCGCCATTCCCGGAAAATGGGTAGCCAACATCGCCAAATCCCGCAGCACTTCCAAGCGCACTTTGCGGAAGGCATCTTTGTCAAAAACTTCTTTCAGCGGAACGGGCGCGGCCATTGGCTGTTGCCTTTCTTCGACAAAAACCTCCAACTCAAAAGCATCCTCCAAATCATCCACCTTCAGCAGCGGCACAAATTCTTTCTCGACCAGGTAAAAGCGGTTCAGCCAAAGTTGTATCGCTGCGGGGTATTCTTTGGTTTCAAATTCGCGAAAGCGCAACACCTGCCCCTCGAAAAACAAAGCCACCACCTCTTTGTCGAGGTAGCGATAATTAAGTCCGTGGAATGCCCGCAGGAAGAAATTTAGAAAAAAAGAAACCAAGCCCTGCAGTTTTTCTTTTTCCACCGGCGCCTCAAATTCCTTCGCTGTTTTTGTGAAAAACAAATCGCCCGGCACCAGTTTTTCCATCGTTTCAAACACAGCGCGAACCTTTTCATTCAACAATGCCGGCAGCCATCGAACTAAGTAGTGCTTCGTGCCGAGGTGGAGCAATTGGGGAATGAAAGCGCTTTGTTCAGCCAATTTTGCTGCAAAGCGATAGACCAGATAAATCCCGCGCAAAGCAGGCGAAAAAGTGGCGAGGTTGCCGGCGGGAATTCGCTCCAGCCAATTGACCAAGTCCTCCTCCTTATCGGTTGAAAAAAGGCGTTTCCCCTTGCTGCTTCGGGCAGTCATTTTTACAAAATCCAAGGACTCGTCAACCACCACTTCTATTTCTTCGGTCAGTTCAAAAAGCCGGTCTGCTTCTTCTTTGTCGGTAGCGGTTTTCGCCAGTTTCGCGCTTGCTTTTGCGACTTTCGAGTAGGCTTTCGCCAAAATTTCCTTGAAATTCCCGTCGGGGAAAAAAACCGGCTGCTCGCCCAAAATCGTCAACAGCGTATCTTTGCAATCTGGAATTTGGGTGAAATCGAGATGTTCGTATGCCTCCCATTCCGTTGCGCTTGCGGCCTCATTTTCCATCGGTTGGCACAAGTCTTCCACCGATGGAATATACACCTCCTTCTGCCCCTGCACCGAATAGCCGATGCCTTCCAATCCCTTGAACAAATCAAAGTCATGCAACTCGAAAAGCTGGAAAGGGTTCTTGTCTATCTCATTGGCAATCAAATACAAAGTCGCAGCCAAATGTTTGCACGGCAAAGCCCAATCGGGGCAGGAACAACTCGCTTCCAAATCCCGCCACGACCGCGGGAAAATATTCACTCCCGCCCTCCTACAGGCATCATTCAATTCGGAGGGCAGTTCCCGGTTGAGCAACTGCGACAAATAAAGCGGGTTGGAGGTTACGATGTTCAAAACCTTCGCCTTTTCGTTGGCATCAAAAGCCGGAATGGTGATGGCAATGCGGTAGGGGCGTCGCTGCCGTCCCTGCACTTTTGCGGTGATTTTGTTCCCGCTGATTTCGATATCGCTCACCGTTCCTTTGTTGGCGTAGGTTTTTCCGCGCGGCAGCCGGTTGGTATCGCTGATATTGTTGAAAGCATTGAGCCACTGCCTACCCCAATAGGTGTTGCCGTAAGATTTGCGCATATTGTAACTTTTAAGAATGGTGAAATTAAAACTTTGGAAGAAGTTGCCGGAAAGGTTTACTGTTTTTTTGAGATTGCAAAGGAATGACTATTTTTCAGTTTCAAAAAAAAACGATAGAATCATGTCAATGAATTTCAAAGAAAGGCTCGAATATTACATTCACTGTCGCCGGGTAGGGCTTGAACTCTGGAAAAAAGTATTTGAAAGGGCTACGAAACAAGACCTTCAACGCTGTGCCCAAATGCTAAATATGTGGCAAAAACCTGGCACGTTTGTTCTGGAAAGTGACTATGATGTGGACGTACTTTCTGAATTTTACTGCTTCAATTATAAAAAAGACGGCAAAACAGCAGCGCAAATTTATGCCGAAGAGGTTGGTCCTGCCAACGCAGATGAAGCGCTTGTATTAAATGGCGGGTTGAACTCCTATTCTTCCTTGTTCGTGATTGAAGACCTCTTCCCCACAGAAAAAACGCTTTTCATGTCCGACTTGCTTCAAAAAGACCAGGACAAATTTGAATTCATAGATCTTTCCCTGAGTCTTAGTCTGCCGATAGGTTATGTATTTTACACCCGGTGGGTGCCTTTGGGGGAAGTCAATATGTTGAGCGGCGCAAGTCTCGCTTTTCATCCAGGATTCGTAAGGAAATTCCGCAGATTGAGTTTACCTTTGAAAAGAAAGATTAAAATAAAAGACAAGCAAATTCGGCGCTTCCTCCTTTTCTGGCAACTGTATCGAAAATATGGACTCCCGGTAAAAAGTGAAGACATTACTTGATACTTTTTTGAACAGTGCCTCCAACACTTGCATTCCTGCTACACTACTTGCCCAACATTTCCCCAAAAAGGCACACCCCCGGTTTCAATCTGCGCGGGTTGAACCTCTGAAAATGGGTGCCACAAGCCCTAAAGCAGCTTCTTGATTTTCCTCAGCAGGCCTCGCAATTCATCTTCGTTGGTAAATGGGTTCATCAGGCTTGTCCGCAAAAACAAGCGCCCATCTACCCTCGTTTGCACAATGAAAAACTCGCCATCTCGCGCGATAGATTCCCGGATTCTCAAATTGATATCATCTAATTCTTCCTCCTTCAAATCTTCGCGGAAATACCGGAAACAGAGGATGTTCGATTCCGGAAATGGGACCGCCATTTGAAAATCATCCTCAGCGGCGATTATTTCGGAAAACCATTTTGCCAAGTCGTACAAGACATCCACGTTTTCTTCAAAAACCTTCTCGCCGTAAGTTCGCAGCATGGCGTAGATGCGTATGCTCATCGAGGTTTTGGTCAGTTCAAAAGTTCGTTTTGCCAGGTTGTACCATTCCTGCCCGCCCTCTTCTTCCCACAAGTAGGAAGCCTTTTGGGCAAAGGTTTGGTATGAATAATTGCCCTGCCTGAACACCAAAGCAGTCACGAGGGAAGGCGTCATCAACATTTTGTGAAAATCGAGAATGACCGAATCTGCCCGTTCGATGCCACGCAGCAAATGTTTGTATTTTTTGGAAAAAAGAACGCATCCTCCATGTGCCGCATCCACGTGCAGCCACAATTTTTTCTCCTCACAAAAATCGGCGAGTTGGTCAATCGGGTCATACGCGCCTACCGCCGTGGAACAGGCACTCGCCACGGCCCCAATAATTTGGATGCCGCGGTCCGTCGCTTTTTGGTAATATTCTTCGAGACATTCGGCATCCAATTGGTAGTTTTCATTCACCGGCACAGGCACCACGCCCCCGCTGCCCATGCCCATCACCTGCACGGCCCGCGCAACGGAATAATGCGCTTCGGCGGAAACCAGAAAACCGTATTTTTTGCCTTCGTATCCCTTTTCCCAAACATCCTGCTCAATCATCACCTGACGGGCACACAGCAAAGCCGTCAAATTTCCGAGCGTGCCCCCCGAAGTGAGGAAGCCGTCGGCTTGTGCGGTCATGCCCATCCGGGCAGCCAAATCTTGGATCAACAAGCGTTCGAACGCCACTCCGGAAGTGCCTTGTTCATAAACCCCCATGCCGGGGTCAAGGAAGCCTCCTGCCAAAGTGGCTAAAGCTGCTGCGGGCAAGACATTCGAAGTTTGATGCCCCAAGTATTGAGGATGGTGCAGGTGAATCGTTTCTTCAACAAGGTTCCCAAACAACTCACTGAGTTCTAGGTGCGGTGCGCTTTCAAAATCTTTCTGCCACTTGTCCAGCAATTCTTCCGGCGGAATCCAATCGAGCACTTTCATTTGCGAAGGGGAATTATGAACCTGATGCAAATAATCGGCAAGCATATCAACGAGGCGGTGTCCTTGTTGTCGAAAAAATTCCGGGTCGTATGCGTTCTTCAGGAGGTCGGTCATCCGTCAGTATTTGATGAAAATTAAAAGGCAACTTTACGAAAAAAAAAGCCCTTTCCGAAGGGATAAAGAAGTCTTTGTTCATTAATGGAAACAATGCAATATTATTGACAAAGGGGGAATTGCCAAAAATTTTAAAAATGACCATTGACCAATAATGACCAATGACTTCTTGTCACTCCAACGGCAGGTCTGTGTTTTTGAGCAATCGCCCAACGGGGTACAATTTGCAGGTTCGCTCGTAATAAGGAGAATGTTTGTAAACAAAATCCAATTGTGCCCTGGCATTTTTCGCAAAATCTTCGTTTTCCTTTTTCTTTGCTTCCAATTGAGCCTTTAAATCGGGATGCGCTTTCAAATAAGCTGCCGCCAAATCTTCAAAAACATAGGAAGAAAAGTATTCTTTTTGCATCAAAATGCCGTCGAAGAAATTCCAGCAGAAATAGGAATCCGGAGCTTGGGGTTCGAGGGTTTCGATGAGGTAGCGATTCGCCACCTGATTCATAAAAACGACGTAATCGCCTGGGTGATAGGTGCGATTCATCTTCCTTTTCTCCACTTCCACATCGTAATGCAAATAATGCCCTTCGTAGGCGTTTCTGGTTTTGAAATCCTCGATGTAATACACTTCCAACTCGACTTCCGCGTCTTTTTTCAACCTCCGGACTTGCACGCCATTCCACCGCAAACGCTCCACCACCTTTGAATAGGCCTGCGGAATGAGGTAAGCCACCGGCTTTTCCACCTTCAGAACCGGCTGATAGGTATTGAAGAAAGGCACTTCTTTTTCGTAGGGTTCCGTCCGGTCGTAATACAGCCTGTCCAAGCCGCTGATTTCACTCGGCTTGTGCTTAGCTTCGTAGCCTTTGAAAAGCAATTTTTCCTTTTTTGAACGGTCGAGTGACCAATTCAACTCAAAAGAATCCCGTTCCATGTCGCGCTGAATAGCCTGCTTGCGAAGGGCAGCAATTTTTTCAAAATCTGCCTGCATTTCTTTTATCAGCGCCGCCATAAAGGCGTAAGTACTTCGCACTCTGTCTTTGAAGGGCTTCAGCATATGCGTCTCACCGATGAAGCTGATGGTGTTGTGCAGGGCGGCGTAGCCGGAGGAATAGCGCGGCAAATCGAGAAAACCGGCGATGCCTTCATCGGGCGTATTTCGGACATGTACGTAGGGGGTCATTTCCCAATTTTGGGCTTTCATTCCTTTGTAGAGGTGGGGCAATAGTTCATCTTGCAGATAGGTCGAAAGAACCGGGTTGAGTTTGTCTTTTTGGGTAGCGATTAGGGTCATGGTGTAGGAATAATCCGCGCCATCGGAAGTGTGATTGTCAAGAAAAACATCCGGTTGCCAATAGTTGAAAATTTGGTTGATGGTTTTCCCATTTTTGGAATCGCATTTGATGAAATCGCGATTCAGGTCGAGGTTTTTGGCGTTGCCCCGAAAACCGTAGGCTGCCGGCCCCGATTGATTTGCCCTGCTAAAACTGCCCCTGTTTAGCCCTCCGCCGATGTTGTAAAAAGGGATGGCTACGAGAACCACATGCTCCAAAAGTCGCTGTAAATCAGGCTTTTGCAAAAAGTCACGAATCAACATCATGCTCGCATCAACGCCGCAGGGTTCGCCCGGATGGATGGCGTTATTGATGAACAGCACCACTTTTCCCGATTTTTTCACGGAAGCCGGATTAAAATCGCCGCTTGTCGAAAGCACTGCTGTATGAAGCGGAAATCCACTATCCGTCGAACCCCATTCTTTCAATTGCAATCGAGGAAACGAAGCCGCTAGTTTTTTATAAAAATCAATGGTTTGCCGGTAGGTAGCCGTCGTGTTGTTGTCCTTCTCGAACGGGGTTTCAAAGGCCTTGTCTTGAGCAATCAAATTTAAAGAAAACAGGAGGAGGATGGCAAAAATTAGACCTTGTAAAGGAGTGTTTTTCATCATGGTTTGACTAAATTTTTATTCTTTGAAAAATGAAAGAACCAAGGTAGTGTAAAATAGAATGCCTTCAAAAGGATTAAACCCGCAACATTTTGAAAGGTGCCCTACCCAGATTTTTTAAAGAAAATGGCTTTCGCTAAATAAGAGGCAACTTTCGATTTTCCCCTCAATTGTTTGCGAATATTCGCTCGGAAATTGTAATTTTAGCGCCAAGTCCAACCTAATAAATTCAACTACCCGGGTGGTTTTGTTTTCAATGAATTGTTGCATTGGCCAATGACCATGAATGACCAATGACAACAATGACGAATGACTACTTTTAAGATTCGCAACACCTAATTCATATCGCATGGCTGTAAAATCACCAAATTCGAGGATGGTTTTCGGACTGAAAGTCAAGCAGTTCCGGCAAGAGCGAAGCCTTTCTTTCTCCGATTTGGCAAAAGCCACGGGGATGTCTGTTTCTTATTTGAATGAAATTGAAAAAGGGAAAAAGTACCCCAAAGAAGATAAAATCTACCTGTTGGCTAACGCGCTGAATGTCAGCTTTGAGGAGCTAATTTCTCTCGAATTGGAGGGCAGTTTGGCACCACTCGGCGAATTGCTAAATTCGAATTTTCTGAATGAATTGCCGCTCGATTTGTTTGGCATCGAGTTGTCCAAAGTCGTCGAAATCATTGCCAATTCGCCGGTGCGGGTGGGCGCTTTTATTTCTACTTTGGTGGAGATGTCCCGAAATTATGCCCTGGCAGAAGAGAATTTCTATTTCGGCGTGTTGCGTTCTTATCTGGAATTGCACAACAACTATTTTGAAGATATTGAACAGGCCATTGCCCGCTTTGTGGAAAAATACAAAATCCCAATAACGACTAAAGTGCCGGTTGTTTTGCTGGCCAATTTGTTGAAAAAGCAATTCGGTTATGCCATTGTGCCAAATGGGTTGTCGCATTATCCTGAGTTGGAAGAATTGCGCGCTGTTTTCGTTCCTGCTAAAAAAAGACTCCTTCTCAATGGCAAATTGACGGAAGTTCAAAAAGCGTTTCAATTCGGCAAAGAGTTGGGTTTCAATCATTTAAAACTAAAAGAACGGGCAAACACATCTTCTCTTCTGCGGGTAAATTCTTTTCAGGAAGCCCTCAATCATTTCAAAGCCAACTATTTTTCCGCCGCTTTGCTCATCAATCGAGAGGAATTCAAGAAAGACCTTCAGGATTTTTTCGATAGTGTGCGTTGGGATGGAGAGGTGCTTTCGAACCTGATGCAAAAGTATCAGGCATCTCCCGAAATGCTTTTGCAACGCATGACTAATTTGATACCGCGATTCTTCGGTTTGGATAAACTCTTTCTGTTGCGCATCATTTACAGCCCGAAAAGCGCGGATATTAAAGTTGACAAAGAATTGCATTTGAACCGTCGCCACCACCCGCATGGCAACGGGCTTTTTGAACATTATTGCCGCCGGTGGTTATCCGTTTCCCTGCCGAAGGATTTATACCAAATGCAGCAGGAGGGAAAATACGCAGGCGCCATTGTGGGCGCGCAGATATCGAGGTATTTCGGCACCGACGATGCCTATTTTTGCATCACGCTGGCCCGCCCCGCGTATCCCGCGCCGGATAAAAATGTCAGCTTCACCATCGGTATTTTATTGGATGATGATTTGAGACAAAAGGTTCGTTTTCTGAAAGACCCCGCGATTTCTGTCCGGGAAGTAAATAATACCTGCGAACGCTGCCCGATTGGAGATTGTGAAGAACGGGCGGCACCGCCGGTAGTTGTGCATTCAAAAAACCGGAGAAAAAAAGTTCAGCAGCGTTTGCGGGAATTGGGGGGGTGAGGGTTCGGGGTTCGGAGTTTCGAGTTCCCCGACTATTTCGGTTGGCAACATCCAATACATTGGCCGAATGTAAAAGTAACCGCAATGTATAAATTTTGCATTTTGGCGATGACATGGACTATCGCATTCAAGCATTCTCTCATTACTCATTGAATTGGTGAGAGAAAACCCTCTATTTTAACATTGTCAAAATAGCAACTTTCTCATCGAGCCTTCAACTTCAAAATTTCTCTAATTTCTTCCAACTCTTCCGGTTTATTGACATTTTTCAAAACTGCTGGGTTCGGAGTATTCAACAGTTGGATGTTTGAATTGATTAAAACCTTGCGGGGGCAGGAGTAAGTTCGCACCAGAAATTGGAGAAGCAGGAGGTAGCTTTTGGGTTCCCAAATGGTAATCAAGGGTTCGGGGAAACCCGTTGCCGGGTTGTAGAAGGCGGTCGCCACAGAGGAGGGATTTCGATTTTCGATTAAAAATTTCAAGGTCTCCCCTTCGAGGAGTGGCAGGTCGCAGGCAATGACCAACCAAGCCTTGTTTGGCTGTTCCCGAAAGGCAGAGAGGATGGCTCCAAAGGGTCCCAAATCCAAAAAGGAATCGGGCAAAGCGGGATGCGTTTTCGATATTTCTGCCACTTGGTCGGGGCGACAGGAGATGAAGGTTTCTTCGCAGAATTTGCTCATCGATTCGAAAAGAAAGTCGCGTTGCGGCTTGCCGTGATAATTGAGCAGGCCTTTGTCTTTGCCCATTCGGAGGCTTTTCCCGCCAGCTAAGGCCAAGCCGTTTAGCGGAGGAATCGCTGCTTGAAGTTTTTGGTTTAAAAAGGCGGCAATTTTTTCGACTTCGTCTATTTTGAAAACCGGAATGCTCGAAATATCGCGAATATGTTCCTTCAAAAAAGCGGGGATTTTCTGGACCCCTTCGACCAATAAAATCAATTGCACATCGGTCAACCGGTCTAGCTTCCGTTTCAAAGATTCGGCTTTCTTTGGGTCAACCACCACGATTTGGCGCTTGGCTTTGAAATGATTTCCATTCACCAATACCAGGTCCATTTCATTGAAAAGGGGGGGATAATGATGTGCGTCTAATTTTGCTTTGCTGTCGAAGCGACCGAAGGCAATCTTGTCCGTGAATGCGAGCGCGGCACCGTGTTTTAGGGCACTGCCCCGGAGGTTGGAACCTTCGGGTTTTGCGTCCGCATTTTGATGGTCGGCATCTACATAGCCCACCTTCCACGAAGCGGAAAAAATTTCCGTCAGTTGAAAGGCCAGTTTTTTAATATTGCCGCAAGGTGTTCCAAGTACGGCCCATTCATTGCGACCAAAATTTCCTACATTTGAGAGCGACAGTTTTGCGTGTTTTTGGTGCATTTTTTTTCATTTGTAAAATGGGAAAGATTTTTCAAAATCTTTCACATTTGGATTGCTTGAAGTTCTGCAAATTTCGAGAAAAAAAATGACCTCTTTTTAAAAACTTTAATTTATGGAATTCAAAACCATCTTCGTTGATTCACAAAAAGTGAAAACGGGCGTTTTTAACAACAATTTGGAAATTAATGGCGACCAATTGGCAAGAGATATGGAGGCCGCCATTTTGGAAATGGGGCAACAGGGTTTTGAGCCCATTCAGGTTTCGCCGGTCACCTCATCCAAAGTTATCAGTGGAGCCCTTGGTCTAACTTATACCGAAGGTGTACTTTTGATTTTCAAAAAAAGAGAAAATGCTTGAGTTCCATTGCAAAACATTTCATAAGTTGAGCGTGGAAGAATTGTACGAAATGCTTGCTTTGCGGCAGGAGGTGTTCGTTATTGAACAAAACTGTCCCTACCTCGACGCCGATGGGAAAGACCAAAAATCCTGGCATCTGTGGGCTTGCGATGATGCCAGAAAGTTGGTGGCTTATTGCCGGCTGATGCCGCAGGGAATGGTTTATGAAAATTATCCGGCGATTGGCAGGGTGGTCACTTCGCCTTCGTGCAGGGGAACGGGAATTGGTAGGCAATTGGTGCAAGCAGCCCTAGAATGGACGGCTAAATTATTTGGCGGACAGCCGGTTAAACTTTCTGCCCAAAGTTACCTCATTCGTTTCTACGAATCCTTTGGTTTTCAGACGGTTGGAGAGGAATATTTGGAAGATGGCATTCCCCACACAGCCATGATTTTGCGACCTCGGCAGGAAGTTTGATTGCCTCCTTATTTGTTTCAATAATTTCAGATAGTCTTTCAAAACTTGTACCTTCGCCCTCTCATCGAACCCGCCCTGAGCATAAAAAAATTGACTAATAATTGGACGAACGTATCGGAAACCTTCGAGGTATCCGATACGTGGCTTTACTACCTAAAAAATAATTTTGATGATAAACACAGATTCAGCAACTGAGCTTTCGAGAATCAAAAATGGGGTCAACAATTATCTCGAAACGGCCCTGCAAGAGGGCAAAATTGATCGGCAATCGTATTTGATGGCCAAAGAAAATACAGACACCCTGCTTAGCAAGTGGCTCGCCGATGAGAATTTTCTTCGCATTTCGCCGAACGTGCGCAAGGGCATTTGGGAAGCAGTCGAAGAGGGCAAATGGGAAGAAATCGTGAATGCTTTCCGAAAGAAAATGAGCTTTGGCACGGGCGGCATCCGGGGGTTCATGGCGGCCGACAAGGCTTCAATTGTGCAGTTGAAAGAGGTCGGTCTCGATGCGCCGATTTTGAAAGGCCCGAACACCCTGAACAACATCGTTCTGCTGATGACCTCCGCCGGTGTAGCTCAATTTGGCCGAGACAAAGGATTCAATAAAATCGTCATCGGCTTCGACAGCCGGATCCGGGGGGGCGATTTTGCGAAAGCGATAGCAGAAGAATTTCTAGCTTTTGGCTTCACCGTCTATTTGTTCGACGAACCCTGCCCTTATCCCGAAGTGACCTTCGCCATCCCCCATGTGAAGGCGCAGATGGGCATCTTGATTTCCGCAAGCCACAACGATTACCGCTACAACGGCTACAAACTTTCCTGCGGCAACGGTTCTCAATTCGACCCCGAAGAGCGCACCGAGATGTACAACCACTACATTTTGAAAGTTTCTTCCGACGACATCAAGTCGCTGCCACTCGAAGATGCGCCAAATGGAAGGGTGATTTGGCTGGGCGGTGAAAAAAAACTGGAAGGCGCGAATTACTACGGCCATGATGAATTGATTGACATCCACCGCGCCCACCGCAAACATGTGAAAACCTTTTTGTTGCGCGACAAGCATTCTGCTAAATCCCTGAACATTGGCTTCTGTGCCTATCACGGGGCAGGGCGGATTGCCGTGCCGCGCTTGTTGCGAGACATCGGTTTTTACAACATCAGCATCATCCACAAAAATGGACTGTTTGAATTAAACGGCTTGTTTCCTTCCTTCAATAGCGCACCCGGCAAGGAACAGCAACCCGACCCCGGGGACCGTCGCGCAGCGAAAATTGCGGTGGAAGCATTCAAGGATGAATACCCCGACAAATGGGATGATTTGGACATCCTGATAGGCACCGACCCGGATGCCGACCGTTGTGGCGTCAGCGTGAAAGTTCCTGAAAATCAACGCTTTCTGTACGGAGGCGATGACTACACCCTCATGCCTGCAGACGATGTTTGGTCTTTGGTGCTTTGGTATCGCTTGCAATTCGACAAGAGCATTGACCGGGATAAAGCCTTCATCGTTTTTTCGCATACGACGACGGATGCGCTCAATTTGTTGGCACAAAAACACGGGGTGGGTGTTATCAAAACTTGGGTTGGCTTTGCGGCCCTTTCGGCTGCTACGCGCTTTGCCTGGGACGGCAATTTGGTAACGGATTTAGTCGAAGGAAAGAAAAATCCCAACGACGACCTTTGCGACATGGTGATTTTGGAAACGATTAAAATGGACGAAAAGCGCAATTACAATTTGGGTGCTTTTGAGCAAAGCAATGGCTTCTCGCTGCTCGGTTTCCCGCCAAAAGATAAATTCTCGTTGGGTGAAAAGGGCCATGTCCGCGATAAAGACGGCACCTTCGCTTCTATCCTCGTGGCTGAAATTGCGCAGTGGGCGAAAGAAAACGGCACTTCCATTTTCGAACTGATTGACAAACACATTTATCTCGACCCGGACATCGGGCTGTTCGTCAATCATTACGAACCCGACCCCCTCGACGGGGAATATCCCGGCATCGAAGGCGACCGCATGAAAAAAGCCATCCTGAGAAGGGCTTTGGGCTACTACCAAATTGCCAAAGCAGGTGGGCTGAAAATCGGCGGATTGGAAGTGACGGGAACGGTCATTTACCGCACCGGAAAATACGACCACGTCTATCCGCAAACCCCCGATTGGGCTTTCCCCGACGAAGGTATCCGCTTTTACTTCGGCGACAAACTGAACCACCTGACCATCCGCCCTTCCGGCACCGGCAACGCCCTCCGCATTCATATTCAGTTGCATACATTTGAAGTAAATGAAAAGGATTTGATCGGGAAGAAATTAGCGATGCGCAAAGATACCAGAGCCGTGGCCGACCATATCCGGGAACTCTTGGGGGCCCCGCGAACGAGCGAATTGATTTAATTTGGTATTTTTGGATAATGTGAAAACGAACCGCAAAGGTAGCGCTGTTTCCAACGCCTAAGGAACGGTGAAAAAATAAATCAAGCTTCTTGGCTACTTCTTTTGTCCTTATTTTTCACTTTGAAAACAGTCATTATATCAACATAACTCTTGTTTTCAAAGCAAAAACTAAGAACAA
>Ga0114931_10005001_pt1 | contig 16438 bp, 18 predicted proteins | sample 2SBtaG_FD_89579 | JGI IMG/M metagenome (GOLD analysis project Ga0114931, IMG submission 89579) | Deep subsurface microbial communities from Kolumbo volcano to uncover new lineages of life (NeLLi) - 2SBTROV14_V59a metaG | ecosystem: Environmental > Aquatic > Marine > Volcanic | place: Kolumbo...
ACCAGTCTCCTTCGGTCGGTTGACGGATAACGGTATTGTTTCCGTTCTTTTTATTATTAAATTATTATATATTATTTTTTAAGTGACCACAATACGGTCGATTATTAAATTTTTTTAATGAATGGTCCGTAGGACAGGCTCACCGCCGAGCGGGCACACGAACGTTCCTCCGGTCAGCTCAGGAGCGGGCCTACGCTGAATTCAAGGCATACTGAGGATTCCCTAAGCCTTAGGCTTAAGGTTGTCGGCGAAGGTGAGGACCGGCTTAGTTGGTCGACCGGTCCTCAGTCGTCGTTAGATGCGGTACATGTTCTCCGCAACACTCTTCAGTTGGTCGACGATCGTATCGTATATGTCGACGCACCGATCCTCAGCTCGCAGGGCCTCAGTGGCTTGAAGTACCTCCAAGTCCCTATATACAATGAGCTCCAGGCGCTTGAGAAGCAAGAGCCTCAGTTGCTCAACTTCGGTTGAGTGTTTCTTGGTCATTTTACTCTCCTTTGCTTGTAGGAAGTTGGGACCGATCTTTCGACCGGTCCCTCGTTCTCCCTGGGTTACTTCTGCGCTTTACGCAGGAGCTCGTTGCGCACCCATTGGTACCTGATGCCCAGGTGCTTTGCGATGGCTGACGTCTTATTGACGCCGGCCTCCCTATCATGCCCCAACTCCTTTGCGAGGAATACAATCCTCGCCACTACGGTGTCGAAGCGCTCTTCCAACTCTTCTCTTGAAGGGATGGAAACTTTAGTTGCTTTTGGCATTTTTTATCTCCTTTAATGCCTGCAGCGAAACCATTTCGCTGCTTTAGTATTGAAGCTTTATTCGCTCTCTTTTTATTATTATTATATTATATATTAATTTTTGATTTTGGAAAGGTAACGATTTTTAATTTTTGCAAGCCTCCCCAACACCCCACCCCAAATTTCCCAAAATCTCATCCCCCGGCCCAAACATCGTAGACATGCCAGGCATCGGAGGCATCGAAGGCAAACTACAACCCAAACATGTCAAAAAAAAATCCCAAAAAATTAAATCTAGTTAACCCTCTTGCTCTTACAGAAAATCCACTATATAATGAAGTCATAGGGTTAAATACACTGAAGCCATTGAAATGCAAACCAACTCACAGCAAGCATCGCAAGCGGTCGTTATCGAAGAGGCCAAACCCAAACTACTCACTCGGCCAAAAATCCTTAAGGACCTTATTGCAACCACGCCAGTCAATACGCTTGGTCTGCCTTTATACATCTATAACCCAGCCTTTTTACCTGCGGGCGAAGTCTATCAGCACCTTTCTCAGTCAGAAAGGCTCAGAATGATAGAAACCGCCAAGATTCACTTGGATTATGACGAAGGTTTTCCGAAGTTAAAGGATGGACGAGCCCTCTGGTTCAAATTCGATTTTGAGCCACTTGAAGCTTATCAGGCCTTCGAAAGCTACCTTTTACAGCCCGAATTTGAAGGTTTGAGGCAACTAGACAGCCTCAATTCCGCAGCTATAAACTTCCAAAGTCTGCTGGATGAACCTCAAAACTCTTTGGACCCCCAAAAAGGTCCACCGATTGTCAAGCAAGACATGAAAACTCTCCAAGAATACTTCTTTCTGTATTGTTGGAAAGCCAGAGTTAAGGCTTATGACCTATATGAAGCCACAGCGACTCTCAAACTGAACCTCAAAAGACTGTCGAAGGCTAAGAACAGCCAATTTCGTCGTTCAGAGAAGGTCCTCCAGAAACTTGAAACCTACTTCGACAGTATCACTATTGGTACCAACGAGGAAGAAGACGAAATCTTTGTAGAACCAGATGCAGCTGTGCGGATGATGAAAAACCTGTCCCACCTGTCTCTGGAAGCTTTGGAAATTCCAGCCAATTGTGAAAACCTGATCACCTCAGCGACCTCAACTGAAGAAGCAATTGAGCAGGTAGCCAAAATCAGCGGAAACCTGCTTGTCACAGAACAACAGGATTCGATCAACCTTCTTCTGCAAGACGAACAATTGGCTGCAGAAGCTCAATCCCTCGTGCTGCAACTACAACAGAAACAACTTACCATTACCCAAGACCCGAACCCAGACGGCGAGCATGCCAAGCACGGCGAACATGGCGAGCAAACCACGCCCACCACGCCCACTACGCCCACCACAACGCCTACACCCGCCACGCCCACGCCCACGCCCACAACATAGCACTTGTTAACCTTCCCCCCGCTAGAGGGCCGATATGCCGGAACAACAGTTAATTGAAGCCGCTTCAAAAGTGGAACGAGCAGCCCCCTCTTATGCGGATGAGGTGAACGCTCAAAACCTCTTAAAAAGCTTGGCAAACAATTGGAAATTGACCCCAGCTACTTTGGCTGTTCACTTGTCAAAAGGAAATTGGATTCCGGCAAAGCACTTGTCTTACATTTCGGTCAAAGTTGCCCAAGCGATTGCAAAGGGAAATGGTCGAATAATCGTTTCTATGCCTCCAAGACATGGAAAATCCTCACTTTTGTCTACCTGGACGCCTGTTTGGGCTTTAGAGCATTTTCCTTCCTCACAAATCATGGTTACCTCATACGGAGCGGACTTGAGCCAAGACTTTGGGCGTGAAATTCGGAATATCCTGCAATCTAACCAGCAGCAACTCAAATCCCAAATCAAAAAAGACAGTAACCGAGTAGCCAAGTTCGAAACCGACAGCGGAGGGTCAGTTACTTCTATTGGGATGTCCGGGGCAATTACGGGTCGTGGTGCAGACATTCTTCTGGTTGATGACTACATCAAGGAATTGAAGGAAGCCTTATCCCCCACATTCAGAGACCAGATATGGAATTGGTTTGTAACGGTGGCGATGACTCGTCTTGAACCAGGAGCCTCTGTGATTATTGTGGCTACTCGGTGGCATTCCGATGACCTCATTGGTCGAATTCTCAAACGATTCCCTAAGGATTGGGAATACATTCGGTTTCCAGGATTGGCTGAACCTAATGACCCTCTAGGCCGCGCTGTCGGCGATCCGCTGTTTCCTGAACGGATTAGCAAACAATCACTGATTGAAAATAAGGCTCTTTTGGGAACCGTTTATTTTAATGCTCTTTACCAACAAACTCCCGTAGATGAAACCTCTCAATTAGCAAACCCCGAATGGTTACACATTGTGGATGAAGTTCCTTACCCCCACCTTTGTAAATACCTACGCGTCTGGGACTTCGCGGCGTCTGCACTTGAAGGTGACTACACGGTTGGGGGTCTGTTTGCTTTTGACTCAAAAACTCAGCAACTGTATTTGGTCAACATCCTAAGAAAACAATTCTCTGCAGGGCAAGTGGAACAATTGGTTAAAGCTACTGCAGACTTTGATGGGTTGAATACTTCAATCCTTATTGAGCAAGAGCCAGGAGCTTCAGGTTTACAACTTGTGGACCACTTTAAGCGTAATGTTTTGCCTCACCACATTGTTAAGAGTATACGAGCTACGACCTCAAAAGAGGTTAGGGCTCAACCAATGTTAGCTGCTGCTGAAGCCGGAGGAATTTCGTTGGTAAAAGGTCCTTGGAATGCAGCTTACCTCGAAGAATTCGGAACATTTCCTGGTGGTGAGCACGATGACCAGATAGATGTCACTTCTATGGCCTTCAATGAACTAGTAGCCAGGAAGTTCTTCTCTCCTGTCTGGGGAAAAAGAAAAAGCAGACAATTTGCCAAAAAAGAAGCCAGATTTTATTCTGGGGCTACTTTTGGCCGACGATAGTGAAGGTGACTTATGTCTTTGATTAGCAGGAATACATTTAATCAGCTCCTGGGTCTTTCTTTCGGGGGTAAAAGGGATACTTATGCGGTCTTTGGATACAATAAGAAGCCCACAACTGAGCAATTCCGCCTCAGATACGAACATGAAGGTATTGCTAGCCGCATTGTAGATGCATTTCCTAATGCAATCTGGGCAAATCCGCCAAAAATTGGACTGGCTGATTCTGAACTTCGTACAAGCTGGGATGCATTGGCTTACAAGTCGAAGCTTTATAACGCCCTTAGCAGAGCCGATAAGTTAGTGGGAATTGAGCCTTATTCAGTCCTTCTGTTAGGATTCGATGACTCTAGTGACCTTTCTACCCCGGTAGATGCCAATAAGGTGACGGATTTGTTGTATGTTCAGCCTTATGGGGCTTCTAGAGCTCAAATCAAGAAATGGGATGAGGATACGAAATCTCGTCATTTCGGTTTGCCTTTGCTGTATGAAATCAACCCAGGCCAAGAAAACAACAACTCCGTAACATCAGCCGCGGCGTCCATACTCAATGCAGCAAACATCTCTGCTAATTTACCTAACCGGAAGAAGCTTAAGATTCATTGGACAAGAATCCTTCACATTGCTGAGAACTGTTTGGAAGACAATATCTTTGGCATTCCCAGACTTCAAATTGTCAACAACTACCTTGATGACCTATTAAAGGTTGTGGGTGGTACATCTGAAACCTATTGGATCACTTCTAACAGGGGTCTTCAAGTAGATGTTGACAAAGAAATGGAATTAAATGAAGACGATGCTGCGGCACTTGAAGCTGAACTGGATGAATACATTCACAATTTACGCCGTGTGATCAGAACACGCGGGGTAAAGATTGATAACCTTGGTTCCAACACGCCAAACCCGCGTGATACATTCGCTATGATCCTTTCAGTTATCTCTGGGACCACAGGGATTCCGAGACGTATTTTGGTTGGTTCTGAAATCGGTCAACTAGCGAGTACCCAAGACAGAGCTAACTGGGCGGAAAGAATCAGCGAACGCAGGCAGCTTTTTTGTGAGCCAGTGATTGTGGCTCCCTTGATCCAAAGATTTGCTTCTTACGGGCTACTTCCCGATGTTCCTAATGACAAGGATTTGATCAATTGGCCTAGTGCCTTCTTGATGAATCCTTTGGAAAGTGCCCAAACTAATGCCCAAAGAGCTCGTTCCCTTATCAACACAGCCAAAGCACTGACGGTAAGAGAAGACCTTTTGACGGTAGATGAGGCCAGAGCTATCATTGAACTAACATAAGGATATGGATTATGCAAACGCCTTCATTTGTTGAATTACTGGCTACTAAGGGTGAACTCTTGGTAGGTTTCGTGGGTGGATTTTGTGCTGTACTTTTGACCGCTTTTGGTTTTGGACACAAATGGGCTTCAGTTGAGCAGAAACTGGATATTCTTATTGATGGACATAAAACTCTCCAAAAAGAGGCTCAGGAAAATTCGAGAGATATCTCTCACATCAAGGGTTATCTGAAGATTGACCAGAAGACTTAATGTGGACCTAATTTTTATTAAAAACCCCGTTGATTTTCTGTTTCTGCTGAGTTATACTAAAGAAAAATGGGATAGGTTATGTACCTCAGGACTAATAAATCGGCGACGGCGGCGGCTCTTACGGGACCGGGACCAGAACCAGAACTAACCACTGGCTCTGCTGATGCGTTAATCTTTAACAGCATAAAGATTAATCTCCAAGCCGATACATCACTAATTCGTGATGAAACCTATATGGGTGTTGATTATAAAGCAATTCCGGTAGTTGCTTTGGTTCAATCCGTTATCCAAGGAGCCAACAGTTCAGCTCCCGAATTGGCAAAAGCTGATGTGTTTGCCAAATACCCCGATGCTTGGAACGGGGTTCCTGTAGTGATGAATCACCCCGAACAAGACAAAAGCTTTGTACCAGCCAGTTCACCTGATGTACTAGAACAATACCAAATGGGTTTTGTTTTCAACGCAAGACGGGATGGTCCAAAACTCAAAGTCGAAGCATGGATCAATCCCGAAAGAATAAAGGCTTTGGGCAAATTGGCTCAAGAAACCTTCGATGCGTTGATGTCAGGCCAAGTAGTCGAAGTTTCAACCGGAATGTTTGTAGACGTTCTCGAAGCAAAAGGCGTCTACAAGAACAGGGTTTACGAACAAGTTTGGACCAATGTGGTCCCTGACCATTTGGCAATCCTCGATCTTAGTAAAACGGGTGCCTGTTCTGTTGCAGACGGCTGTGGCGCCCCAAGACTTAACCAGCAGGCTGGCGAGACACAATGCACTTGCCAAAGTACCCAAGCGCCAGTAACGGAGGCGCCTGCTACTCCATCAGAACCCCCGCTAATGCAGGTTGGGAGGCTTTCATGCAATAAGGTGGCCGATAGCCTCCTTAGTGTTAATGTCATGAAGGCTTTGAACGTAGCTTTAGACATTCAGGCTGAGAACACTGACCTCCTTTATCCTTACGTTATTGCCTTCAATGACCAATTCGTTGTTTATGAATCCTTGAACCAGAAGATTCAAGATTTTCAAGTTTTCCGTCAAGACTTTATTATTGATTCTAATCTCGCAGTGACCTTCACAAGCTCTCCCGAACTTGTGATGGTTACTCTTGATGTCGTTCCTATTCAGCCCGCGAACGACTCCACTACTACCCCTTCTGTTAACCAAAAAGGATTTGTCATGTCAGATGATACTGCCAAAAAGGAAGATCCTAAAACTGAAGTGAAGGTTGAGGGAACGAAAAAAGCTGAAGAAGCCAAGGCGGATGTTCAGGCATACAAATCGGCTACTTCAACTCCCGAATCCTCAACCCCCACGGAAGTCAAGGACCTTTCAGCTCAAATCGAGCAGGCTGTTCAAGCGAAAACTTCCATTAAGTCGGTCGAACAGCTCGGTATGACTGTTGAGGAATATATTCAACAGGCTCCAGTGTCTTTCCGGGATGTTCTTCGCAGCAGCTTAGCTATGCATGAGCAAACCAAGGAAAAAGCTATTAAGACTCTGCAGTCTTCCAAGCGTTGTTCCTTCACAGCTGAAGAGCTTCATTCCAAAACATTGCGAGAACTTCAACAACTTGTCGAGCTTTCGGGTCTCGATCAAGCCAACTTCGAAGGTCTCGCAACCCCCCAAGTCCAGGAAGATAACGAAAGTATTCCTGTGGCCCCCAAAGTCTTTGAATAGGAGAACCTGATGTCTAATACCATTCTTGTTAAAGGCCGCGGCATCCGAAAAGAGGGTGTTGCTGCTGAAATTGTTAATCCTGGACATTTTGTCACTCTCGATGCCACCGGCAAGGTGATCAAGCAAGCCACAGCAGCAAGCCACTCTCCAGCTGCTGTGGCCGTCGAAAATGAACTCTTCGGCAGCGGTATTACTGTATCTTATGCCGCTAACGATCAAGTGGTCTACGAAGTTATGCCTCCCGGGGCAGAAGTTCTTGCACGACTTGCTCCAACAGCTGCTGCGGTTGTCATCGGTGATCTTTTGAAGTTCGCTGCGGATGGTACGGTTGAGAAATTCGTCGCAATCTCTGACAGTCCTGGGTCGGTTTGTGCTATGGCTCTTGAAGCTGTCGATAATTCTGCGGGCGGCACCGAAGTCTTCCTTACCGTCGAAATTATGTAATCACGAGCAAAGAAAGGATCAATTATGCCTGCTCAATTGGATTTTATCAAATCCGGAAACTCCGGCATTTCCGCCAGCGGTAATGTAGCAACAAGGTTGCTGTCAAGCAATTTTGACATCAACGCCCTCCGTACGAACGATGTTCTTCGTAAGGATGAATGGATTCATTTTGATTCGGCTTTGGTTCCTGTTGCCCGACAACGTCTCGTTGGAGTAGCGGATCTTATGAGTCGCGGTTTGAAGTATTCACTTCCTAATGCCATGGGTAAGACCCGTTTGGAATGGGAAGAAATCAGCGACATGGATCCGGCAGAAATCAGCATGTCTGGGGTTACTCCAGGCCGAAACGATCGTGCTGATTTCGATCTGGCGTCTATGCCGATTCCGATTATTCACAAGGGCTTCAATCTCAATATCCGCGCCCTTGCTGCTTCACGTGATACCGGCCAACCTCTTGACACCACTCAAGCCGAGTTGGCTACCCGCTTGGTTGCGGAACGTATCGAAGGGCTGTTGTTCAGCGGCGTTACCATTTCAGCGTCCAATGGCAATATCGATGGTTACACCACCGCAGTTCATCGGAATACCGGATCTGTTACGGCTTCGTGGGTTTCAGCTTCCGGGACTCAGATTTTGGGTGATCTCCTGTCTATGCTTGGTGTCATGGATTCCAACAACATGTTCGGACCGTACGTCCTTTACATTCCTCGTGCAGTTTATGTGCATTTGGGCGATGACTTCAAGACGAACAGTGATGTGACCATCGAAGAGCGTCTGAAGAAGATTCCTGAAATCTCTGCGATCCTGCCATCGAGTAACTTGACTGGATCGAACGTTATCTTGGCTCAGATGACTTCTGATGTCGTACGGATGGTTGATGGCATTCAGCCGACAATCGTTCATTGGGAAACTCAAGGCGGTATGGTTTTGAACTTCAAGATCATTGCCATCATGGTTCCCCAGATTCGCCAGGATTACCAGAATAACTCTGGTATCGTTCACTTCTCTTAATCTGGAGGTCTAAATGTCTAATACAACCCAATGTGTTCTTCTGTCCGGCAGTCATAACTATGTTGACAGTGATGGCAACCGAGTGACTGCTCACGCTGGTGATGTTGTTCCGCTAACGGCTGATCAGTTTGAATCCTTCAAAGACCGCTTCAAAGATGCTGCGGAAGTTGAAGAAGAAAACGAATTGGCCGCCAAGCGTCTCAACAAAGCCAAGGCGGCGAAACAGGCAAAGTCTGCTAAGCCTGCTGCTGCCAAGTCTGCGTAATGGAGTCAATAGGTTGAATAATGTCTGCAGCAATTACCGATGTTGAAGTTAGGTCTCTTCTTCGCCTAGACGCTACAGTAGATGTTTCGAATGAAGTGTCTGCTGCAAATCTTCAGGTGGATGAGGACCTAGCTACTTCGGGTTACTCTGTAGAACGCTTCAGACTGATCAAACTTTATTTGGCAGCACATCTTTATACGATTGCTGTTGATAAAGGTGGTTTGGTTCAAGAAAGGGTTGGACAATCCGAAGAGACTTACTCAGGAGTTAATTCCAGCGCCAAAGGCTTGAGTCGTACACTTTATGGTCAGCAGGTAATGAGTTTGGATTCTCAAGGAATTCTTGCTTCCAAAGGTGCTGGATCTGTAAAGGCCAAGTTCCGTGTTGTCTGATAGTTCAAAAAGGAATCAGGAGGCTACTTATTGGGCGTATCAAGGATCCAACGGAGAAGGGGGTTTCAATTATAATCCTCCTGTTTCGTTGTCCGTTAGGTGGGAAGAAAAAGCTGAAAGGTTTCTATCAGTTTCTGGAGAAGAGGCTATAAGCAGTGCCACAATTTTTCTGGATCAGGATGTTGGCGTATTTGGATACCTTTTCTTGGGAAACTCTGCTTCATCGGATCCTACAACTGTTCCGGGAGCTAAACGAATTGAAGCTTTTGTGAAGATCCCCCACTTAAGGAGTCTTACATATGAACGATGGGCTATGGTAAAATGAGTAACAAATTCAGAGCTTCCATCAGAACCAACAGGTTTTCAGGTGCATCTGGAGCAGCCTTTCAAAAGTCTGTTCACGATAGCATGCAAGATGTCATTTCAGAATATAAGGCCTTCCTGGATTTCATCGGAGGTGTAACCCCGGAAATTATCCGAAGTGCTCTGGAACCAACCTTTGATTTATCGCAGCAATATGTTCCAGTAGAGTTCGGAACTTTGAGAGACAGCGGATTTCTGGAAATCACTAAAGACGGTACGGTAGTGATGGGATACGGTAAAGGGGGTGTTCCTGATTATGCACCTTTTGTTCATGAACGCATGGACCAAGAACACCAACCTCCTACCCGTTCGAAGTTTTTACAAGCGGCCCTCGATGAGGACTTTACGAATGTTGTTCAGCGGATAGAAGAAAAATTGGGGGAGTTATTTAGGTGACCACCCCAGCTTCTGTGATTAAAGATCTTCTGGTTACTGCAGGCGTAGGAGTGTTTGCAGCTTCTACAGGTTGGGGAATTTTCTTGGGTAAAGCCCCTGACACCCCTAATACCGTTTTGGTAGTAACTGATTCAGGAGGTCTTACCCCAAACCCGAAATTTCTCTTGGATTTTCCCGGAGTTCAAGTTCTTGGGCGAGGTTCTCCAGGTCAATACCAAGAAATCTACAGTAAGATGCAGGAAGTCAAGAATGCTTTACTTGGTTTACCTTCCCAAACAATTGGAACTGATCGTTGGACCAGCATTACGATGCGTTCAGACATCAGCTCTTTGGGATATGATCCGAAGAATCGATTGCAGATGTCTGTGAACTTTCAAATTATCCTCGAACCGGCGGCTGGAACTTACCGCCAATCCCTCTAAGCTTTAGGAGAATAAAATGGCCAAGAAAATTCAAGTTTCATCTGACGGAGGTACTTCTTGGGGTACTCTTCCCGGTAGCTCTGGTGATTTCAAAGATGCGGGTGGCTCAATCGACGATACCATCTTCGGTCAATCCTTTGCATCCTCAGAGGTTGGTCTTTTGTCTCCCCAGGTTACAGCCAACGGCTTGTACAAAGGCTTCGCGGGTTATGTTGCAACCATCAAGAAGTCAGGTACATCAACTTCTATGGTGGCGGAGAGTATGTCTTTGCTTTCGGGTAAAACTTACCAAATAGACACAGCCTCAAGGAATCTTTGGGATCATTCTGCTACATTCACTTTCAAAGACACGGGTACGGCTGTTAACTCTACCGACATCGCTAATGTCAATTATTTGTTGGGTCAAGTTACTTTTGCCAATAGCTATACTCCCTCAGGAGCCATCACAGTAGATGGTAACTACTTCCCGCTAGCCAGCGTGGGGAAGGCAAATTCCTTTACCCTCAACCAATCCGCTAACATGAAGGACGAAACGGATTTCGATATTGCACAAACTAACGGAGGTTATAAGTTCTTTACTGCAGGACTCAAGACAGTGAACCTTACAGCTTCTGGTATCTATGCGGCAGCCAACGGATTCCAAGCTTTGCTTGAAGGCCGCAGTGAATTTATTATTGAATTGAATCCTGACGGTACTGGGAAAAGTATTGCCCGAGGTTTCTTCAAATTGTCCGACCGTTCCCAATCGGGTAATGTCGGGGATGTGGAAGCTGAAGATATTACCTTTAATCTGAACGTTCCTGACGTTGCAGATCTTCTCACTCCCTTTACTTGGCAGCATTTGGCTACAACCACTTTGAATATCGCGATCCGGGATTCTTTAACTTCTTGGCAAGATGGAACCGCGATTAAGCTGAGGTATCTTCCCGATGGAGTGTCGGGTTTCGAAGTGGATGCTCTCGTCGCTTCAATGAATTTGACCGGTGGCTTGGAAGTTATGAATGACTTTGCTGCTACATTCCAAGCTATTGGTCAGCCTATCGCAGTTTAATTGCATTGTATTTGACTTAGACATAGGAGGCCCAAATGTCAAATAAACCTACCCCTACGAAAAAGAAGTCCCTTCGGGAACAAATTCTGACTAATGCCCAGATCAAGAAGAAGCTTCTTTCGTTCCATGGCGTTGACATTGAATTGCGTCAGCCCACTTTACGCAGTTTGATTGCAACACAAAACCAGTTAGAAGGAACTGATAATTCTCAGCTCTTGGCTGCTGCCGTTATCGAAAATTCGTATGATCCTAAAACAGGAGAAAAAGTCTTTGAAGATTCTGACTTGGAAACACTACTCGATCTCGGATATGATGCTGAATTGTCGACTATCATCGAAGTCATGTCTGCCTTCATCAATCCTCAGACACCGGACAAAGTAAAAAACTAAGAAAGAATCCCACTTTTTATTCTGTTATGTATATTGCCAACGAATTGGGTGTGGATGAAGAAGTTGTATTGGATTGGACAGCAGATAAGCTTGGAAGGTGGTTAGCTTTCTACAAAGAGAAAAGCCGCCTGGAGTCTACAAAACATGGTTAATCTGGGTAATGTACAATTTGGTCTCGGGGCGGATAGCTCTAAGTTAAAAGAGAGTTTGAAGAAGTTACAGGTTCTCAGCGCCTCTCTTGATGTCCTAGCAAAAAAGAACAAGCGTTCTAATGATGCAATGGTCAGAGCTTGGAGTTCTCAAGAATCTGCCATTTTGGGAGCTCTACAAAAGGTTTTGGACTTCAAATCTACGGTTCAGGGACTTTCCGGTCCCAAAAGGCTAATTGATGCTACTACTACCAGCTTCCAAAAACTGACCAAATCCCTAACGCTTAAGGATCTAAAGCCTTTCAAAGCGAAAAGAGCTTTGAACATCTTCAACGCGGAAATCAACAAAAGCAAAAGAGACTTGTTTGCTTGGAGAAAAGGTCTAAAGTCAACAGAAGATTCTGTCGATAAGTTTACAATATCTATGCGGGAATTAAGTTCTGCAGCTGTGCTAGCTGTGGGGCCATTATCTGGTATTGGTGCTCGCTTTAACGCCTTTGCAGCCCTAACAAATAATACTACCTTTGCTATTGCTGGGTTAATCGCAAGTGTTACCTTAGCGGGTGTGGCATTTGCTAAGTTAAGCTTTGCAGGTGTTCAGAACTCTCGTATCTTAAGTCGGATTACTAAAAGATTCCAGACCGTTGAAGGATCCGCAGCAGCTGCGGCAGAAGAGATCGACTTCATTCGGGAAGTCTCTGATAGAACAGGTACTTCCTTCAAAACAACCGCGGATACCTTTTCTGAATTTGCTTTGGCGGCCAAAAACACAGCGCTTTCCTCAACGCAGATCAAAGATGTTTTTTCTGGTATGACTACTGTCATTGGTAAGTTAGAATTGACTGCTGATGATACTGCAGGTATCTTCAGAGCTTTCTCCCAAATGATTTCGAAGGGAACAGTTCAAGCAGAAGAACTCCGTGGTCAATTGGGTGATAGACTTTTCGGCGCCTTTCAGACGGCCGCGCGAGCAATGGGGGTGACTACCAAAGAACTCGACAAACTATTAAAAGCTGGTAAAGTTGTTTCTTCTGACTTCCTACCTAAGTTCATTAAACAGCTAACACAGGACCTAGGTATTGATGCAAATGCTAAGGTAATTTCAACTACTGCAAGCCTTAACAAACTTGCGACGGCCACTTTCTTTGCCACAACGGAATTTGGTAAATCTACTCACATTACCCAAATCTTCACTTCCGGTTTGGACGATGCAACAAAAGCCATAAACTTCTTTGCCAACAATATGCAGAACATCATAGCTGTTTTATCCAGTGCCGGTGTAGCTATGGTTACCATATATCTTCCGGCAATTTTGTCTTTCATTACCAACATGAAACTTACAACCCTTATAATCGGTAGAACTACGGCTTTGTTGGGGGTTTTGAAAGTTGCATTCATATCATTTACTACGGCGGTAAAAGCTGGCGAGCTATCTGTCAAAGCGTTTAGTGTTGCGTTGGCTCTTATACCTGGAGAGAAACTTTTTGCAATTCTTCTTAAAATTGGAGCAGCCGTAGTTACTGCTGCTGCTACATTCCTCCTCTTTAGAAAGAGGGCTGAAAACGTAGATACTGCACTGGAAAAACTAATAGGTACATCCAATGCATTTATCCAAACAAACAAACAGCTCAGCGAAAGTAATAAGGTAGAAGCCAAGGAGACGTTCGAAAGGCTCAAGCGGGAAAAGAATACAACCCAAACACTTATTGCTGAAAATCGGAAACGTGCAAAGGCTATAGCTGATAGGCTAAGGGCAGGAACTACTGGCTTCAGCACACGTGATCTCCCGGTTGGATTTTTTAAGGATGTTAAAGAACTAGGCAAACTGGATGCTCAGACAAAAGCTTTAAGGGCTTCCTTAAAACTTCTGAATCCGGTAATAGCAAAATTCAAAGAGCTGTTCAGCAAACCGACATTAGAAGAAGACCTGATTTCTGCCGAGACGCTCAGAAAGTTCAAAACCTTCAAAAAGCGTGTGCAAGAGGTTATCGATAAGCTTACTGACCTTAAGGAAGTTCAGAAGTTGATAGCTTCAGGAGGTTCAAAAGGTGAAGCTCGTTTGCTCCGAGAAATCCTTTCTGTCAAAAGGGAACTTGCCGGACTTAATTCAAAAAGGCTAGAAGAGATTGTAACTATCCTAGCCAACTCAGGCATTACTGTTAATGCTAATGTTGAAGATATTGCTTCAGCCATTGCTAAGATAAGATTGGGTTATTCTGACGTAAATGCCGAAGTCAGAAAATTTCTTGACGGGAAAGATCCTTTCGAGGGAACTAACAATCAACTTGAAACCGCAGCAACCAGAGCAAGCAATTTGGCAGCTGTTTTGACGGAGATTAAAACTAAAGGGATTGAAGCCGGAAACTCTTTGGCCAAAGCTTTGGAGGATAAAGGTGTAGTAACAGCTTTCAAAGCCAAACTTATTGAGCTAGGTTCTTCCGAAGAAGAAGCCTCAATAAAAGCTGCAGCTTTGGCCAAAGCTTTGGCTTCGACTCGTGAAACGGCGGATCAAATCGATTTCACGAAGGGTTTAATTTCGCAGTTTGATAGCCTCAAGCTTAAGATTCAGGAAACCATTAATAAGATAGGGCAACTTAAGGAAGTTCAATCAGCTATTGGGTCTGGAGCCACTCCCGAGGCTGTCAAGAACTTACAAGCTTTGCTACAAGCCCAAGAGGATATTGCTAACTTAACACAAGGCCAACAAAACGAATTGGCTAAGATATTGGCCGATGCTGGATTTGCTGCTGGAACATTGGCAGAAAATTTGGCCAATGCTGTGAGGCAAAAAGAAAAACTAGGCAATACTATTTCTAACTTCATAAGTACCTCAACGAAGAAGACCCCGTTGGAAGATGCTCAATTCAAAACCGCCCAGTTAAATGCAAGAACTGAGGCAGCTAAAAGGACTGAAGGTCTTTTAAGAACTGATGGCACCAGGGCCGCTGCATTGGCATCAAAAAGAGCCGCTAACGCCGCAGCAGGTGAGGCCTTATTCAGGAAGTTGCAAAAAGACAAAGTTGCTGCAGGCACCGCTCGAAAAGCTGCAGACGAATACGTAGCTGCCCTTGATCGTTTAGCAGAACAGCAAGACCGCGTGGCAAAACAAAAAGTATTGGCTCAGCAATTCGAAGCTATCTGGGATAATGCTGCTTCCTCAATAGCCAATTCTTTGGGGTCTATTATAGATGGTACAAAAAGCGCGTCCGATGCGTTAAAAGGTATTATCAACCAACTTAAAACCTCCATTATCCAAACTTTGATAGTTGCTCCCTTACAAGGCTTCCTGCAAGGTCTTTTAGGAGGTAGTTCTGGTGGCGGTTTAGGCGGAACTATAAGAGGTCTCTTTGGAGGTGGTAAGGCTAAAGGCGGTCCAGTTAATCCACGTCAAGTCTTCCTGGTTGGGGAGAAAGGTCCTGAGCTTTTATTTGGAGCTTCTGGTACAATAGTGCCGCCGTCCCAAATACCTCCAAGTTTCCTTTCTTCCCCGCTAGGAGGCGATTCGGGAGGCAAACGATCAATAAACATCAGTCTTTCCCAGAATATCGATGCCCGTGGAGCTGATAGGGCAGCAGTCGAAAGGGCGCGTCTTGAATCGAAGAGAGACTTGGAAGAGTTTAAGGCTCAAATTCCAAATCTTATCGATGGACGTGTTAATGAAAGCATCTTCAAAGGGAGGATTGCTTAATGACTATCGGACCTACAACAGATCCTAATGTCTCCGGATATCCTATCGAGATGCCTTTTCCCAATAAAATGGTATCTATGACGTTTAATATCTTAAGGGATGAAGTCTTCAATCCGCAGATTTCTGGGGGCGGTCAAGTTATTCGAAGATCATCTCCGGTGTGGGTAGGTTCTTGGTCTACGACGTCTTTGCAACCTGAAGATTACGGAACTCTTCGGGCTTGGCTTGATTCGTTGGATGGTTCCATAGGTACATTTCTGGGGTATGATGCAAGGCGTTCTATGCCTATTAAATACGTTACTCAGCCTGGAACGACTCCTTGGGGGTCAATGGTTATATCAGGTGCCTCTTTTGCGAATTCTACCTTATCCTATACAGGAGCTACTGCAGGATTTCAGTTAGAACGAGGAGACTATATCTCTTTTAAGGATGGTAATATCTGGTATCTATATCGGGTGTACATATCGCATACTGTGCCTGGAAGCGGTGCTGGAGATATCAGCGTTTCTCCCCGACCTCCAGCACTCAGCACGTTGGCACCTTTTCCTGTTAGACTAGAGAGACCGGCAGCTGAGATGCGTTTACTACCAAATACAACAACTCCCGAAGACACCGTACAGAATTTTGGACACATTGCGTTCAAAGCTGTTCAATACATTAATTATGAAACGGCGGCAGTATAATGTCTAGGAATTTTACCCAGCAACAGATTGATTTGCTCAAAGGGAATGTAGATGTTAGGACTTTGGTAACCTTTTTCTTTGATTCTGGCACTCTTTATTTTGCTGAAGATATCAAAGACGTTATTTGGAACGGCAATTCATATGTAGGTGCTTACGGGGTAGCCGACGTAGAAGCTTTGGATTCGGGTAAAGACATGGTTTCTGAGGGGATAAAGATTATAGTTGATGGT